>Ga0126381_100002805_pt1 | contig 18900 bp, 12 predicted proteins | sample PanSoiMetPlot_28_FD_96465 | JGI IMG/M metagenome (GOLD analysis project Ga0126381, IMG submission 96465) | Tropical forest soil microbial communities from Panama - MetaG Plot_28 | ecosystem: Environmental > Terrestrial > Soil > Tropical forest > Bulk soil | place: Panama | collected 2016-02-17
ATGAGTGTCCCTTCGCCAATCAAACCCATAGTCATCGCGAATGGCGACAGCACATAAGCCAAGTAAGCGCAGGCCTGTCTGAATGACCGGTTCCAACTCAGGCTGTTCGATATCGGACAGCCGGAGCGGTTATGGATTATCGGCAGACGAATCTCCGACCCGACCGGGTCACTTCCGATGCTAGCCAGACCATCGTTTTTTTTGGTTAGTTAGCAGTCGGCGAAGTTTGGCGTGACAAAAACATGGCTTTAAGTTGACTTTGATGTCCTGCGGAACCATTATATGGATACGCCATATGTGGGAGAGATCCATGACGCCAGAAGTCGAGTGGAAGAAGGTCAGTGCGGAGCTCCTAATCTTGTCTCTGGTCGAGGCCCGGCCCCGACACGGCTACGAGATTTCCAAACTCATCGAGCAACGCTCCGGCGGAACTGTCCGCTTCTATGTCGCCTCTCTCTATCCATTGCTTTATCGCTTGGAAAAGCGCGGATGGATTCAGGGCCGATGGGTGGAAAAGAGCGGCCAGCGTCGCAGGCGTTATTACCGCCTGACGTCCCAAGGCCAAAAGGTTCTGGCCTCGCAACGCCGTGGTTGGCAGGCATTTGTGGAGGCAGTCAACCGGATTACGGAGGCAGAACATGCCTGACTGGAGAGAGGAAATTGCCAGAAGGCTCTCGTCTCTCAAGCTGGACTCAACTCACGAGATCGAGATGGTTGAGGAAGTCTCGCAACACCTGGATGATCGTTACTACGAGTTGATTTCCGGCGGCGCGATGGACGAGGACGCTCGCCGTGATGTGCTGATGGAACTCAATTACGAGGATCTGCTGGCGCAAGAGCCACCCGAGATGAGACCTGAGACGCCGCGAGAACCTGCAGCGCGAAAGCGTGGGCACGGCTTCTTCACGAGCCTCACGCAGGACTTGCGTCATGCATTCCGTCAGATCCGGCGCAACCCCGGTTTCGCGGTGGTGGCAATCATTACTCTGGCGCTCGGCATTGGCGCCAGCACGGCGATTTTCAGCGTCATCGACAACGTGCTGCTCGAGCCATTTCCCTATAAAGATGCCAGGCACATCATATATCCGCGAGTTCATGGCGCTTCGCAGGGTCCGGATGAGGGGCGCCAGGGATTCAGTCCGGATGAGCTTCTGGCGTTTGTCCGGGAGAATCATTCACTTGACGGCGTGATTGGCACCACCGACGATCCCGTGCTCTACAAACATGGCGCCGGCGTCGAGTGGCTCTACGGAGCCGACATGACGCCGGGCTCGTTTGAGTTTTTCGGTATGCCGGCGTTGTATGGTCGTGTCTTACAGCCAGCGGACTACAAGCCGGGAGCACCACCAGTGTTCGTGCTGCGATATAAGGCCTGGAAGGCGCGCTTCAACGGTGATCCAAATGTGTTGAACAAGGTTTTCGTGCTGAATGGGACCGCACGAACCCTGGTCGGAATCATGCCGCCGCGCTTCGGCTGGTATGACGCAGATGTGTGGATTCCGAAGATGGCGCGCCCAGGAACGTCGATTGGCTTCGCGGGATTGCCGGAGCGCTGGTTCATCCTGGGGCGGCTAAAGCCCGGCGTCTCGCTCGCGCAAGCGTCGGCCGATCTGACTGGTATCGTCAACCCAATGGCCAAACTGCGCCCGCAGGATTATCCCGGCCAATTTCAGTTGTTCGCTGTGCCGTTTGGTCACTCGGGTGGGGAGCACCTTGAGTCCACGTTGTATACGGTTTTAGCAGCCGTCGGATTGCTGCTGCTGATTGCCTGCGTGAATGTGGCGAACCTGATGCTGTCCCGGGCAACCTCGCGAGAGAAAGAGTTCGCGCTGCGCGCGGTGCTGGGAGCAGGCCAGGGGAGACTGGTGCGACTTCTGCTGGTTGAGAGCCTCGTACTAGCAATAGGCGGAGCTGCGCTAGGCGTATTGATTGCGTGGGGAGGTCTGAAGTTTATTGTCGCCACGATGCCACCGGATTCGATTCCGGCAGAGTCGGTGATTGGATTGAACGCGCAGGTGCTGGCTTTCACGGTAGTTCTGGCGATATTGACTCCACTGATTTTCGGCCTGGCGCCGGCGCTGCAGGCAGCACGCCGCGATTTGAACGATCCACTGCGAGACATGGGAAGAGGTGTGGTCGGTGGATTTCGGATGGCGCGCATGCGCAATGCAGCAGTGGTGGTGGAAGTAGCGGTGTCCCTAACGCTGCTGGTCGGCGCAGGGCTTTTGATGCATAGTTTCCTGGCGCTACGCGACGTGAACCTGGGGCTTGAGGCCGATCACGTCTTCAAGACGACGTTGCTGTTGCCGCCAGATCGCTACAAGACGCCGGAGAAGGTGAGCGCGTTCGTCCGGCCGGTGCTAGAACGCGTGAAGGCGATTCCGGGGGTGACGAGCGCGGCGGTATCTAGTTCGGTGCCGCCCAACAATACCCGGGAGAGCAAGATCGAAATCTCGGGCAAATCGCCCGAGAAACAATGGCATGCACAGGTGCAAAACGTCAGCGAGACATACTTTCACGTCCTCCGTATTCCGTTTGAGATGGGACGAGGGTTTACCGAAACCGAAGTCAACGATGCAAGAAAAGTGGCAGTGGTCAACCGGAGGTTTGTGTCGGCCTTTCTATCCGGTGAAGACCCGGTCGGACGTCGAGTCAAGCTCGTGGAACTCGGGAGCGTTGCCGATTCGCTGCGCGAGCCCTCGTTCGAAATTGTGGGAGTGGTCGATGACGTCTCAAATCAGGGTGCGCCGGGCTACGGCAGAGGCGGCCTGCAGGCTCCAATCGAACCGCAAGTATGGGTACCTTACACCGTTACAGGATCCGGCGAGCGAAGCCTGATCGTGCGGTCGATACAGGCGCCGATGTCAGTGATGGAAGAAGTGCAGCAACAAGTATGGGCCACCGATCCAGGAGTGGCGCTTATGTATCCCGACGCTTTGGAGCAGATGATCAGCCGGAGATGGTATGCGGGCCCTCGCTTCGCCTTACTTATGATGATGATTTTCGGAGGTGTAGGGCTGATTCTCGTCACGGCAGGCGTGTACAGCGTGCTGGCCTACACGACGGCTCAGCGGACGCATGAAATCGGAGTCCGCATGGCTCTAGGTGCGGGACGCGGAAACGTGCTTCGCCTGGTGATCATCGAAGGCTTGCGGTTAGTTCTGGCGGGAGTTGCGGTTGGACTGGTTGTTAGCTTGTCGCTGGGACGGGCCGTCGAGGCAGAGTTATGGCCCGGAGTGAAACCTTACGACCCGGCAACCCTGGCGAGCACGGTTTTGGTGTTGCTGGCAACCGGTGTGCTGGCATGTTGGATTCCGGCGAGAAGAGCGGCACGGGTGGATCCGATGGTGGCGCTGCGATACGAATAGGGAAAGATTAGGAACCATGTACAGATTGGAAAGTTTGAGCCGGCCGTGCGTAGTTGCCTTGCTTAGGCTAGCCGCGCAGCCTCGCTCACCCTGGTATTCATCGTTCTCGATAGGCAAGACGGAGGAACCAAACACCATGCGCGCTAGTTTTTCCATCTTCTTGCTGTGCGCTGCAGCTTTCCTGTGTCCGATCGTTCAAGCCGAACCTGACTTTTGGAATAGCAAGGATGCCTATCTGGGTCAGCCACGCCCATCCGACATACCGCAGGTTTTCGCTCCCAGTCTCCTGGCAGAGCGTGGCTCGTTCGCCATGGGCCGAGTCGCCTTTTCCCGCGACGGCAAGGAGTTCTACTACGCCCAGAACGACTCTTGGCAAAGCGGAGATCATGCCAAGCTCAAGATGATCCGCTTTGCCGACCATCACTGGGGTAGCGCAATCGTGATAAGTGAGCAGTGCCTATCACCGACCCTCTCCTTGGACGGCCACACCTTGTACATGCGCAAGATCATTAGGGGTGGCAGCATGAATAACGTCTGGAAATCCGACAGGACCACGAACGGCTGGAGTGCGCCCAGATCCTACCTGCAGGAACCATTCGGGATCTACGACTTCATGCCCACACGGAGTGGAAAGATCTACGTGGGTAGTGAACCCGACGCGGAGGACAAGAAGAACGGCATCACCTACGCTTATAGCCTCCTCACCATCTCCGATGGAAATGCGCGCGTAAGTAGTCTTGGGCGCCCCATCAATGAGCCAGGATTCAATGGTGACCTTTTCGTTGCTCCAGATGAGTCGTATATGATCGTCAGCGCCAAGGAAACCAAAACCTTCGAATCAGAGCTCTACATCTCTTTTCACAAACACGATGGCACTTGGACTGACCCCGTGAATCTCGGTCCAAAAATCAATGACGGCTTGGCGCATCGCTGGGGGCAATACGTATCGCCCGACGGCAAATATCTCTTCTACTGCCGCGGCACGAGCGAGAAAGATTGCGCAATCTTTTGGGTCCGATTTGACAAGCTGCTTACTACGCTAACGCCAAAGGAGCTTTAGCGAAGAATTTCCGATTTGCCGGTTGACCTCCCGGAACGCCTTTGTAGATAGCGTGCAGGTGGAGATCCGCATAGACCTTAGAACTATCACGCTACAGCTACGAAGTCCCTCATCCGCTCATCGGGCCTTCAAACACTTGTGGAGGTTCTGAAACGGGTATTTCTGGAACACCGTTCGCGACGAGTCGGACAGCTCGACGCTCTCCTTTCTGTCGTCCTGGCTTTTTTGAGCACTCGGGGTCAATTCAGCCAGCGTTTTCCAATGCCTCCGATGTGGAATTCGTCTCCCCTTGCGAGCGCGGAGGTGGTCCCGGTCAGAAGTCAAGCTTCAACGAGAACTGACCGAATCGGCGCTCGTCATGATTACCGCCCAGCGCTATGCTGTTCAGTCCGCCCTTCAGCGCAATGACAGGAAGAGGCGCTCCGACGGTGCCTGGCGTGTTCAAGACGGATAAGGCTGATTCGTTGACGTAGAGGTTGTGATGGTTGAAAACATCGAACCCCTCCGCACGGAACTCCAGGTTCGCCGTTTCGGTGAACTTGAATTTCTTCGCCACGCAGAGGTCGGTGTTCCACGCACCCGGACCACGGAACGAGTTCCTTCTTGTCATATTCGTGGGAAAGGGACCGAAGTCGGAGATTCCAAGTGCCGAGTTGAACGGTGCAAGATCGTTGGCCCCTGGAACGGTGAGGATCTGAAACTGATTTGGACCCACACTCACCGGCGAACTCGGCATGAAGTGTGTGACAGGCGTTGCCGGCACAATCCTTGGGACTCCCGTGTACCCGTTTTCGTTGTAGGTGAAGTCATACGCCGAGAAGGGCGTACCGGTGCGGGCTGTGAAGATCCCGGACACCGTCCAGCCGCTCGCGGCTTGGGCCAGCAACCCGTGGCCCTGCTTGAACCACGGCGTCTCCCATATGGGCGAGAGTACGACCCGGTTTTTGACGTCGAAATCAGAGCTGCCCCAGTCGAGCATGGGATTGGTTGGATCAAGATAGCCCAGGTTACCAATGTAGCCAGAGCCTCCCTGAGAGCTGTCGGCGAACGTGGAACTCAGATCGTCGAGGGAATGAGCCCAGGTGTAGTTGGCGATGATATCAACCCCCGTGCGGTGGAGGTTTTGCGCCTGGTATTTTACATTGAGTGAGTTGTAGCTGCTTGAGCCGTTGCTCCCGCGGACGTTGATCGCGGCGTATTGATTATTGGGCCGCGTGAGGCATGCTGTGGTTGTGCCCGGACAATCGATCGCAGCTCCAAGATAAGCCTGAGCCCCGCCGATGGGATTGCCTGCTGTCACGTCGTAGAGATGAACACCACGCGCTCCGCTGTACGCCAGTTCCAGGAACGACCCCTTCGCCACCTGTTGCTGCAACGCCAGACTCCAGAACTGGGTCTGCGCCACGTTGATGTTTTGGTTCACATTGCGGAGTTCTGTGGGCGGCAGCGGGACAGGAGGTCCGGGCTCGCCCAGAGGCCCGGCACTGCTGTTGGTCACCGGTGCATTAAAGATCTGTAGCACGGCGTAGTTGGGTACGTTCTGGATGGTGTTGAAAGTTATGTTGCCGAAGTTTCTTTCGTAGCTGATGCCATATCCGGCGCGCAAGCTAGACTTTCCATTGCCGAACACGTCGTAGGCAAGGCCTATGCGGGGAGCCACTGAACCCCAGCGGGGAGCCCAGAGTTGTCCTACCGGGCTGTCGGGTGCAATCTCGACCTGGCCGCTGGCGACTCGTTGGAAGAAAGTTGTTCCGGGGCCGTAGTAGAAGTTGGAGTCGAGGTTCTGCTTGTTGTTGTGCTGTACGCCGTAGTGCTCGTAGCGCACTCCATAATTCAGTGTCAGCCGCGGGATGACCTTGAAGCTGTCCTGGGCATAGATCGCCCAGTCCTTGTACCGATAGCTTCGCGCGAAACTTGGCGGCCCCACCGGCGGAGTTACATCGCAACTGGGAGTTGAATTCAAGCTGCCGTCAGGATTTCGCGTACAGGGGAATTTGCCCTGTGGATCGACCGCCGCTTCGTAATATTGCAGATTGCCGCTCAGGAGCCCATTCAGTCCGTCTTGCATCCCTGTCTGCAGATATTCCACCGCTTGCGCGTACGCCCCATAGGCAAGGTTCATCTGGATGTAGGTGAACTGGCCACCATATCGCATCGAATGCCTGCCCTTGGTCCAGGACAAGTCCTGTTCGAGCTGAACTGTGTTCTGCGGTCCTCCCGATGGCAAGCCACCAGCCCCCGGTTGCATGAGGTTGTACAAGCCAGGGAAGGTCACCTGCATCCCGTTGGCTGTGGCCCCACCAAACATCAGCATCGGTACATTCTGCTGTGCTGCGTCGTAGGTATACGGATTCTGGAAGCGGGAATAACTTAACTTGCTATTACTGAAAATCGCGGGACTGAGACTATGGCTGATGGAATAGAGATAGCTGTCATTGTTTACCGCAGCGCCTACATCGTATTGCGGATAAGGGCCGTAGAATTGAGCTCCAGGGAAGAGGTCCGTCCGTTCTCTGCCGTAACGGAAGAACATCTGTGTGTTTGCACTCTGCGTGAAATCCGCGCGCCCGAGTAAGCGATACGTGTTCTGGGGGAAGTCCCCGCCCGCATCGGCGTTGGCGTGGAAGTTGACTTGCCCCAGAATTGGTGTCGAGGCGGGTACGCCTGCAAGCGCTACGCCCAAGTCTGATTGCGCAAGCGTGCTGCTGATCCGGTATGGAGTCGAGCCGAACTGACCGAAATAGGACTGGACATTAGGTGCTGCGTAGGACAGGAACTGCGGAGTCGGAATCAATTCTGACTCCGATGCCGCACTGCGAACGCGGCTCCACTCCGTGCTTGCAAATGCAAACAGGCGGTCTTTTTTGATCGGTCCGCCAAACGCGAACCCAAACTGGTTTCGCGTGTAGGTTCCCTTGGGAAGACCGGTAACTGCGTTCTGATATGTGTTCGCGGTGTACGCGGAGAGACGGTTAAACTCCCACGCCGAACCGTGAATTGCATTCGAACCACCTTTGGTCGTTACATTGACAATTCCTCCCGACGCACGCCCATACTCGGCGGCAAAATTGTTGGTGACAACGCTGTACTCCTGCACAGCATCGATGGGAACCTGCTGACCTACCTGATAGGAGAAGACGCTGACGTTCTCGACGCCGTCCAGCAAAATTCCTGTTCCTGATTGACGTTGGCCGTTGACGGCATATCCGACTCCGCGTGTGTAAACATTCTGGCCGCTGTTGAAGCTGTTGGTGGTGTTGTCTCCATTGCTCACGTTTCCTGAAAGGACAACGAAATCGTACGGATTGCGCGTGAGGCTGGGAAGACGAGCAAGTGCCTGGGTGCCGACCATTTGCGAGAGTTCCTGCGACTGCGTATTCACGCTAGCGCCGCCTTCGGCAACGACTTGCACTTCAGTGACGGTCGAACTCACGCTTATTCTGGCATCGAGCGTGACATGGCTACCCACCGTAACTTCAACATTGGTGCTGTACTGCTTGAACTCGGCGGCCGTCACGGTAACGTTGTAGGTACCCGGCTTCAACCCCACGATGATATAGGCCCCTGTCTCCGACGACAGTGTCGCGCGTTGAGCGTTACTCGCAACGTTTCTCACTGTAACCGTCGCGTGCGGCACAACAGCGCCCGTTTCATCGGTGACGGTCCCGGCGATCTGTCCGCTTTCGACCTGTGACCAGCCTGCGGACGTGAACAAGACGATGGCGGAAAAAACAAACAGACAGAGCCGTATGACGCGGCAGAAAACTGCTTCCGGCTGGCGGGAAAGGGAAGTTGTCGCGTCTATACATTTACCAGAATTGACTGGAAACATCGAGCGCCTCCGCAAGGTCTACTCCCTGAAAGGGGTGGCCTAAGTGTGGTTTCGTGCAAGTTTGGAACCGACGGAGATGCGCAAAGAGTGATTAGTGATCTGATGCTCGGCCTCGGTGACGATCCGCCCGGGCGGAGGGATTAACGGAGGGACCGAATAAGATGGGCTACATTACTTCACGAACAGTTCTACAGAAATCAAGATGTGATAAACCACAAAATGGAAGACAGAGAAACCTGGACAAAGCTGCGAATGTACGCGATTCTCGCGACTCCCACTGCAAGTTTCAATTACTCTTGAATTGAACCGAGCAATGATGCTAGACGCGACCTACGGCCGAAGATCGCTGAAAACGAGGCCGTATTTGCTTCTCTTTTGGTGGCACTGATAGCAGACCTTCGTGACCTCCGGCGTGAGGACGTCATGGTCATGATCGTCGCCCATGAACCGAGCGAAACCCCATCCCCCGGTAGCGGCATAGCGCTTGCCGTTCTTGACCATCACATCGATGCGGCGCCTCGCTCCTTCCGTTCCTATCCCGGACTTTTCCGACAGAGACAAGAGGTCATAAACGAGGATGGAGCCATCTTCGAATGTCCCAGTTGAGAAGCCTGCGAGTGCTTTCCTATTTGCGTATATGTGGTGAATGCCTCCTTCCGTTTCGTACATCGGGAATGTCGGACCAATCACTCCGCTTTTCACGTGAACCCAATCGCGGTACCCTGCCGGGAACGCGACACGATTCTGCACCATCTCACCCCCGTGGAGCGCAGAGAAAAAGGTTGCGGAAACGACTGCGAGAACAACGCCTACAACTCGCAGAAATGGCTTTCGATTGCGTCTGTGTAAGGGAAACGTCACGATTCACTCCATGAATGGCCTTTGTTAGCCGAGAGTGTGCTGTAGCTGGCTCAAGGTCGTGGTGCACTCTCTAGTGCTGTGAACTCCAGCGAGTTTCTCGAGCGAAGATGCCGCGAATGTGACCAGAGGTATGCCCTAGCTATCTTTTGGGGCCGCTACCTAGTCATTCCTCCGTCGTCATCTAAGTGTCCGTAAGGCGCGACGAACTCAACGCCGGGCGCCACCAGAGCGAGCAAGGGCAGGCCAGCACAGATCGCGTACCCTACACCAAGCGTCCAGTTCATCCACTTCTTTCCTGAGTGATTCACCCAGTAGCACAGGATTGCCGAGAGCAACACGGCCTGCGTCACGACTTCGAGGTACCCCTTGGTCTGTGACAGGGCGGGACTGGTCGTAAAAATGAACCCCTCGAGCGACCCCGCTGGGGCCGCGAATGTGCCAAGAATCCCGATGCCGATTAGCATCCAGGCCATCCGCATCCATCCCCTGCTGCGCCCGAACAACTGCTCGCGGAACAGGTAGAAGACCGATGCATACAGGATGCCGCGAAAGACCTGCAGCGCCGGACCGAGCAGTACCCAGAGGCTGGTTGACGGTCGCATCCCCGAATTCGGATGGTTGATGGTAGCCGCGTAATTCAGGAAGTTATATGCGAGAGCTCCCATTATGAAATAGGTAACCGTGTGGCACACTACAGTTTTTGTGGCGAGCGGCACGAAGTGAGGTTTCGACTCTAGCATAAGCGTCCTCTCACAGGTTCGATTCTAGACGCCGGAGAAAACTCTAACGAATTTCTTGGTACAGATCATGCAAATGTGACCAGAAGGCGTGGGTTTGCCATGACTGGGACCGCAACCTGGTCGTTCCGGCAAGATCCGAGTTGGGACATAGGAGTTCTCGGTTCGGTCATCATGGCGGTGCACTCCCCGTCATAATATAGTCGACACCTAATAGCCTCTTCTGGCTCGGATGGCTTCTTCCTAACGCAGGTGACAGCATGGCAGCTCTTCTTCAGGACATTCGCTATGCCTTTCGTATAATCGCCCGGTCTCCGGCTTTTACGGCGGTAGTCGTTTGCACTCTTGCGCTTGGAATCGGCGCGAATACGTTGATGTTTTCAATTGTGAATGGCGTACTTCTGAATCCATTGCCCTTCCCACACTCAGGCCAGCTTGTGGCACTCTACGAGAAGAACGCAGGATTGGCCGAGGCGCCAATCAGCTACCTCAATTTTCTCGACTGGCAACGTGCATCCACGAGCTTTTCTTCGATGGCCATTTATCGTCATGAAGACTACAACCTGACCGGTTCCGAACTTGCAGAACGCGTAAACGGGCTGATGATTTCAGCCGAGTTCTTCTCCACCCTCGGCATACGAATCGCATTGGGGCGTGATCTTGAGCGTGGCGACGATCATGTCGGTGCCGCGCCGGTCGTTGTGTTGAGCGACGGTTTCTGGCATCGACGCTTTGCCGGAACGCCCGGCATCCTGGGAAAGGCGGTACAGCTGGATGGAACTAACTACACAGTTGTCGGTATCCTTCCGCCCAGATTCAGTTTTTACGGTGTTGATCGCGACGTTTTTGTTCCGATTGGACGGTGGGATGACCCCTCGTTTCTCGACCGTCGAGTTGATATCAGCTCGCACGCCATCGCGCGCCTCAAGTCAGGCGTGACCATCGCTCAGGCACAGTCTGAGATGGACTCAATCGCTGAGCATCTAGCCTCTATGTATCCTGAAGCCGACAAGAACGTTGGAATCAACGTCTTGTCGGTGAAACAGGACATTGTCGGCAACGTCAAACCTATTCTCCTCCTGCTTCTGGTTGCTGTTGCCTTCTTTCTGCTTATTGCATGCACTAACGTCGCAAGTCTGTTCCTGGCCCGTGCCTTGCGCCGCTCCGGAGAGTTCGCACTTCGAGCTGCAATCGGTGCACAGAGGAGTCGCATCATCCGTCAGTTGCTGACGGAAAGCCTGTTGCTAGCCGGCGTGGGAGGAGTGTTGGGAATCCTAGTTGATCTGTTCGGTACCAGGATCGTGCTTGGGATCCTTCCCGAAGCAGTGCCACGCTCAGGTGACGTCGCAATTGATTTCCGGGTCATGCTATTCTCCCTCGGCGTCTCGCTGCTCTGCGGAATCGGCTTTGGAACCATCCCCGCTTTGAGGTCCTCACGCATCGATCTTCAGCAAACGCTGCGAAAGAGCACCCCAGGCGCTGGGGGCTCCCGTCATAGGCTTCAGGAGGCTTTGATTGCTGGCGAAATCGCCATGGCGGTAGTGCTGATGATCGGCGCGGGGCTGATGATCCGCTCTCTCGCTGCCCTCTGGGGCGTGAATCTGGGCTATAACCCGGAACGCGCTATTACGTTCTCTGTCTCCTTACCTTCCAGTACCAACACCACGGAGGCTGAAACGCGTGCTCGTCTTCGGCAATTCGACGCGAGCATGCGAGCTATTTCCGGCGTCGATGCCGTATCGGTCACGCTCGGCTCTCGCCCGATGATTCATGACTCGGAACTTCCTTTCTGGATCAAAGGCCAGCCAAAACCTTCCAGCAACAACGACATGCCGCAAGCCATGTTCTATCTGGTTGAGGCTGGATTCCAAAAGGCCATGGGCATGACCCTCCAACGAGGCCGCTTCGTCACCGCAAATGATAAAGAGAACAGCCCGATCGTCGTCGACATTGATGACGCCTTTTCTCGCACGTATTTCCCCAACCAAGACCCGATCGGCCAGCATATTCACATTGCCGGATTTGATGTGGAGGCAGAGATCGTCGGCGTAGTCGGCCATATCCGACAGTGGGGTCCAGGCAACGATCCGAAGTCTGCTATCGAGCCACAGTTCTTCTATCCGTTCATGCAGCTTCCTCCCAAACTGATGCGACTGGTTGCAAACGGTGTGGCGGTCGTCCTGCGTACGCATAACGATCAGGCCAAGATCATCGATCAAGTGCGCAAAGCTGCCGCGCAGTTTGACCCGGGCTCTGTCATCTACGCCGAAGAGACAATGAACGAAGTCGTCGCAAAATCGTTAGCAGCTCGGCGTCTCTCCATGATCCTGCTCACCGTCTTTGCCGCACTGGCTCTCGGACTCTGTTGTATAGGGACATACGGGGTCATCTCCTATTTGGCACAGGAACGTACTCGAGAAATTGGGATTCGCCTAGCCCTCGGCGCCAGCCCCGGCGATGTGTTGCGTCTCGTGCTGGGCCACGGAGCGAGGATGACGTTCCTCGGCGTCCTTCTAGGTATATTTTTGTCCTTTGGACTAATCCGCATCATGAGCAATCAGCTCTTCGGCGTTGCGCCATACGACCCGCTTACATTCGGTTGCGTGGGACTGTCACTCCTGGTCATTGGTGCCGTGGCTTGCTACATTCCTGCCAGAAAGTTAACCCGAGTAGACCCAATGATCGCCCTCCGTTCCGAGTGATTGGCGCCGGTTGCGCAAGGAGAGCCTCGGCATCTTACAAATCCGATGCAGGTATGGTCGAATACGAATGGATCCACATGAAGATCGTCGTGCAGGGCACGAAGGCTGCTCTACTATGAAGTCGATTGAAATGATAAAAAATGGGCTTAGGTGAACGCGAACAGGTCTTTTTCGGCATCGACTTCGGAACCACGAACAGCGCGGTTGCGATGCTGCGACCCGGCAGAGGTGTACAACTTGCCCATTTCTCCTTTCGTGGCGAAGCAATCCCGATCTGCCGATCGGTGCTCTACTTCGAACAATGGAAGACCGCGAATGGCCAGCGCCGCGTGCACGGCTACTCTGGCCCCGCAGCCATCGAACATTACCTCGACGCTGAAGAGAAGGGACGCCTGGTCCAGTCCCTTAAATCGCACCTATCCAGCCGCGCTCTTACCGGCACGGAGATCTTCGGTCGCCGGCACCGGCTTGAAGAGCTGATCACACGCATCATCAGCGATCTTCGCAAACAGGCAGAAGAGCAATTCATGCAGCCGGTTCGGCGGGCTACTGTGGGACGGCCAGTGCGGTTTGTTGGAGCCGAGTCGGAAGAGGAAGACGATTTCGCAGTCTCACGTCTGCGCGAGGCCTTCATCGCGGCCGGATTCGAAGAGGTGGAGTTTGAACTTGAGCCGGTGGCCGCGGCCTTCGCGTATGAGGCCGTACTTGACCGCGACGAGCTGATCTTGATAGGCGATTTTGGTGGAGGCACCAGTGATTTCTCACTACTGCGCGTTGGACCCGAGGTGCGTCGGCGCGGCCGAAAACCAGAGGACATGTTGGGCAACACCGGGGTAGGATTAGCCGGTGACGCGTTTGATGCGCGGATTGTCCGCAAACTGGTTTCACCGGCTCTGGGGTCGAACTCCGAGGCGCGCTCACTCAACAAGATTCTCCCCGCGGTGCCCGCGTGGATCTACGCACACCTGGAACACTGGCACTACCTTTCTTTTCTGCGCACCAACAATGTCCGCGAGATTCTAAAGAGTGCGCGGGCGCGTGCCCTTGAGCCGGAAAAAATCGAGGCGCTGATCGCGATCATAGAAGGCGACCTCGGGTACCAGCTGCACCAGGCCGTGCAGAGGGCCAAGTTCGAACTGTCGCAACAAGAATACGCAGATTTCGTTTTTCGTGATGGCCCAGCCGGCGCATCGACCATCGGGCTGCGGATTCCCATCTCTCGCACCCAGTTTGAGAGCTGGATTGTGGAAGATCTGGCCACGATCGAGCACAGTGTCGATGCTCTATTGAAGAGCACTGGAGTTGAGCCACGCGAAGTGGATCGCGTCTTCCTAACCGGCGGGAGCTCTTTTGTCCCCGCAGTGCGGCGAATCTTCACGACTCGCTTTGGTCATCAGCGGATCCGGGGTGGCGACGAGTTCACGTCAGTTGCCCAGGGCCTCGCGTTTTGTGCCGCGAGCACCCTAGGCCAATAATCGGGCAAAGCAACACAAATCTCCAGGTCTTGAGCGGAGCACTATTTGATGGCCGAATTGCCTACCGTTTATGGAGCCGACGTCCGTTGATATCGTCGCAGTGAATGGGAGACCGAAACCGAACGAAGCCTCGAGGAGGTGCTGCCGTACTGGAGAGGCAGCAAGGATCTCAAGGGAGAAGTCGATCCACAGATACGCTCCGGAAAATGGAGCCTGCGACAGTTGTTAAACTACCTCGCCGACACATGGCACTTTCGCCTTCCGCTCACTGCGGTTCCTATAGAGAAGCTTTTCGAGAATCCGTCCAGCTTTAGTTCGTCTGCATGCAAACTACTGATACTCGAACTACGCTGCAACCTCGTCTGCTTTTTCTTCGACTGCCCATGCAACCGTCCGGCCGATGATTTCGGCGACCGATGTCTTTGGCACGAACCCGGTCAACTGACGCAGCCGGTCAACACTGGGTACACGACGAGGCACGTCCTGATACCCGTTGCTGTACGCCTTGTCGTAGGGAATATACTGGATTTCCGAGTCGCTTCCCGTGAGTTCCTTGACGAGCCGAGCAAGTTCCCCGATGGTAATTTCGTTCTGGCTTCCAACGTTGACGACCTGACCAAACGCCTCCGCATCCGCGAGTCGGACGGTGGCCTGAACCGTATCCCTGACGTCAGCAAAGCAACGACTTTGTGAACCGTCACCGTGGACGGTGATAGGCTCGCCGGCCAGCGCCTGACGAATGAACGTCGGCATCACCATCCCGTAACGAGACGATTGCCTTGGCCCAGTGCAATTGAAATAGCGAGTGACGATAACCGGAACGTTCTGCTCTTCCATGTAGGCCAAAGCCATGAACTCGTCATGCAGCTTCGAGTTCGCATACGACCAGCGACTCTTGTTCGACGGACCGAGAACAATGGGGTCATCCTCCTGGAACGGGATCAGGTTGCTCAGACCATACACCTCACTGGTACTGGCGACCAACACAGGCGTCTTGTTGATGGCGCATGCTTCCAGTACCAAACGGGTGCCCTCGACGTTATTGTGCATCGTCTCGATAGGTCTCTCCAGGATCAACTTGACGCCCAAGGACGCTGCCAAATGAAAAACTGCATCAACATTGGAAACGAGGCTACCAAGCAGCGGCGTAGAGGCACAGATGTCGTTCGTAAAGACGGCTACATCCTCCAGGTCAGCAATATTGTCGAGAGAACCACCACTTAAGTTGTCGATGATAACCACTTCATCGCCGCGAGCTACAAGTTGACGGGCCAATTCGCTGCCAATTGAGCCGCAGCCGCCTGTGATGAGGTAACGCATCTTTCTCATATCTCCTCGCTGAATGTTTGTCGGGGGAGGGGCTCCCATGTTCTGTTTCCGGTCAAGTGTTGAACTGTTCCAGCCAGGCGCCAGTAGAGGGACAAGGGCAATTTGATTGGAAAGACTTCCACGAACGAGAACATCAACAACGACAAAGTGCTTACCATCGACATCCGTCTATAGCACCGTTCCATCTGCACAATACAAAAGATCGAGAGAATTGGCGTGAGCGAAACTCCTGCGGCTATCCAGTACCATCCAACAGGTGGCATGGTATGGGTCGCTACCTTAAACGCAATGACACCGATTCCCATTGCTTCGATAAAGGGTTCAGCCAACTCAAACAGCCAGAGCCAAACCAACATTAGTGAGTGGCGACTTCCTTTAAGCAGCAATGGAGCGGACACGAGAAGAATCTGCATCAACCCACGTGCCCACCGTTTCCGCTGACTCGCCATAGACTTGCAGGTATCCGGTACCTGCGTGTAGATGTTGGTACTGGGCTCGTAGGCCGTTTTCATTCCAAGCAGGTACAAACGCCAAGTCGAAGCTAGATCTTCAGCGGGAGTGTCGGTGCGGAAACCTCCAATCCTCTGAATGGCAGTCAGTTTGAAGAACCCCCCGGCCCCACTAATGATGTTCAGCGTACCCATAGCTGCCCATCCCTGCCGAAGTTGGAAGGTGCGGATATACTCGCAGAGTTGAGCGAAAGCCCAATAACCCCGAGGAAGGCCAATCCGGACCGTCCCGTCCTTCTGGATAGCGCAACCGTTCAACGGGCGCATCGCACAGCCTACCGCGTCCGCTCCGGTCTCTCGTTGCCGAACAACCAGCTTATGGATGGTATCTGGTTCCAACACTGAGTCAATGTCCGTTATCAGGACGTACTCCGTGCTAACAACTTCAAGCCCTGCGTTACTGGCATCCCCTTTCGAATGATTCGAAGCGACCTTCTTCACGACAGTGAGTCGAGGTTCAACCTCGCTGCTCCAAACAGAGAGAACCGACATGTGGGGAAAGTGATTACTAACCTCCCCCTGTCGTTCAACAAGCTTGTACACCCTACGCAGAATGTCAAAGGTCTTGTCCGTCGAACCATCGTCAACGACAACCAATGACAGATTTGGATATGGGACATTTAGAAGAGCATCAACACTAGGCTTGATGATTGCCTCTTCATTCTTTGCCGGGGCAACAATTGTTATACCGGGTGGGTTCTCATTGAGTTCCGCCAGTCGCTGTGCCCGTTTCTTCGTACCCCTCCGATATTGGAAGTCGCCATAGTAGCTAACCACCAACAGCAGCAGATAGCTGAACACAGCCAGCCCCATGTACAGACCGAAGGTGAGATAAAAGACTTTCACGTGCCTACCACCGCTTAATCAGGCTGACGCCGTAAGTTGTGCCCGACAGGTTATTCACCGTGTAGAGCGAGGTTGTCCCTAGAGCTTCAATCGAGAGCGTGGGTGTGAGCCAGACCTTTACGCCGCCGCCGTAGTTGCGGGTGCTCAGGCTGACGAGTTCCTGAACGTTGGTCAGGCCCTCAGAGCCCCATCCGGCAGAACCTGTGAACTCCAGCCGGCGAGCGACCGGGATACGCAGACGAATCCCACCGAGAGGCGTGGGGTTGTGCTCCCCATCGTGAGCCACGTCCACAACACCGGCACGGAGCATCAGGTCCCAGTTCTTGGGCAGGTAGATAATCGCACGAGGCGTGTATGTGTATGCCTTCGTATCGTAGGGGGTAATACCGAAACCACGAATGGTCTGGTTGTAGTCGAGTTCGACACCCTTGACGCCTCCCTCGCCCTTGTAAACCAAGGTACCGCCTTCGAGCGATAGTCCCCAGGATTGGTAGGTATCTGTGTGAGAGTTGTCAATGCCGACAATTTCAAAGTACATGGTATGACTTGGCTGGATCAGGAAGCCTAAACCCGCGCCGCCGAAGCCCTCGCCGAAATAGGAGCCACCGTTGATGATGCCGCGAAGAGCGAACTTGTCGGTATAGCGATGAGTCGCTTGGATCGTACCCATACTTGAAGTTCGGCCGTCAGAGTACACCTGGCCGTCCGTCGTGATGCGAAGTTCGTCGGTGGCACGATTCCCATCAATGTCAGTCTGTGCACTCGCTGGGGAAGTTGCGAGTACAAGAACGAGTAAAGACAACAGCTTCATCTTCATGGTTCTACCTTTGCTGAACGCAACACCCGAAAATGTACCCCAAGCATTGAACGGAGTTCAGACCGTCTTCCTGGGGTTCTTTGGGTGGAAAGCAACGACTGGCACGTGTTGTAAATCGATACCAGTGAACTGCGCATGAGAACGAGCAGGGGCAAGGCTATGCCCAAGTACCAATTGGATGGGCGTTCGCATCTGCAGTAAAAAAGGGTTGCGTAGATTCAAAGTAGACTCTTTTAGTCCGCAAAGCAACCGGAAGTTTATAACACTTTTGTGGCAGGGGCCTTCTCATGAAAGGGGCTACGGCGCTTATTAACGGAGCAGGGAATTGTCGGCAAAGCGGAAGTTACACAATGCAAATTCGGTATATAGGTAATTCAGATCTTAGGGCCGGACCATAATGTCGGGATACGGAACTTTGACGAATTTCGCAAGGTTTCCTCCGTCCTCGATTCTCTGTGAGAGTCGTTAGTTGCGTTGGCCTGATCCGATCTGGGATTCCGATGCATCGCCGGCGAGCACACCATCCGCCCTAGGCTGAGGACACACCACCCAATAGAGCGAGACCGCGTGCGTGATCATCAGTATGGGCACGTAGATGATCGGGATTGCATAGGTGGCGCCCAGTTGTCCTGCCACATTCGCCAGGCCGAAGCGAACTGCGCGGTAGTAGTCGACGAGGATGTCGGTCGTGCCCACAACGTTGAAACCGACGACGAACAGCCAAAACAGTGGACGAATCCTTGCGGTAAGAAGCGCCAGGATGGCCAGCAGGCCAGTGGCGAAGTCTCCGTAAGCTGCGGAGGTTGCAAAACTAGCGGGCAAGTTGGGGCCGACGACACCGGGAAGGATGAAGACAAGCCCGAAGAAGCGGAAGCTGTGAATCGTAGCGATGACGCGTTGCGCTTTGAACCGGTCTACCGACTTAAGCCTGGGCAACATGTAAGTGCCGAAGACGAGCAGGCACACGACATAGCCAAGAATGAGTTGCGTTTGGAAGATCGTTTGCGGGGACATAGAACCTCCTTGTCGATACAGAATTGCGGCCATCATCAGTAAACTCAGCTTGACTTCGAACTCGCTGCCTCGAAAGATCCTGCGTTCTCTTGGAAGAACTCCTCCAACGTTTGCGGATGCCTGCCAGTGACCTCACTAATAGCATTGGTGGCCTGGCGTTGTTCCTTGCTATTCCGGAAGTATTGCCAGAGATGGCTCAGATGATCCAGGGCGTGTGGATTGAGTCGCTCCTTGACGGCGTCGGCCCACTGTTCGTCCGTAATGGGCACATAACGGATCGGCCGTCCCAGCGCCCTGCCAAGAGTCTCGACGATCTCGCGCACCGTAGGGGTTGTGCTCACCAGCGGGTA
>Ga0126381_100002806_pt1 | contig 18897 bp, 19 predicted proteins | sample PanSoiMetPlot_28_FD_96465 | JGI IMG/M metagenome (GOLD analysis project Ga0126381, IMG submission 96465) | Tropical forest soil microbial communities from Panama - MetaG Plot_28 | ecosystem: Environmental > Terrestrial > Soil > Tropical forest > Bulk soil | place: Panama | collected 2016-02-17
CTCGACCTCACCGCCGAAGTCCGCGTGACCGGGAGTGTCGACGATGTTGATGGTCAGCCCGCCGTGCTTTACGGCCGTGTTCTTGGCCAGGATCGTGATGCCCTTTTCCCGCTCCAGGTCGTTGGAGTCCATGACCCGCTCGGCGACCTGCGCGTTCGCGCGGAATGCGCCCGACTGCCACAGCATCGCGTCCACCAGCGTCGTCTTGCCGTGGTCGACGTGCGCGACTATGGCGACGTTGCGCAGGTCGTCACGGGTGGCGATCTCGCCTGCGCTACTCGCGCTCGTCGTCGTGATCTGCTGTGCGGGCATGATTAAGGCCTCGGTCATCTGACGTCGGGATGGTGCCACTCGGAACCGGTCGGGCTGATGGTGGCCGCCACGTGAAACGCGTGGCAGGTACCAGTTTATTGCCTGCCCGCAGAGCTCTAAGCACCGCCAAGGCAGCAGCAGGCAGATGGGTTCTTGGCCGAGCCATCGCTCACGACCAAAGCAAGCCGATTGTCAGCAGACGACCGGGACGCCTGGGGGCAGGTGCCAGAATGGGGCGCTGCTCTCGTCATCTGGCCGCCGTGCTAGGTTCGGCTCGGCGACCTCACCGCACCACAGCGCAAAGTACTGCCTGGCGGTTGGCCCCATCAGCGCTATCACCGCGATTAGCGACAAGCCACCCCCGACCAGGCACGGCAGGGCGAGGATAACCCCGCCCTGAGGGACCAACAGTGGGACGGACAGCGTCACACCGATGTAGGCCATCGCTGACTCGACCACGATTACCAGTTGCCGCGTCCGAGTTGACCCCCGCGGTATCCGGTGGCCCAGCCAGGCCTTCGCTGCAGCAAGCGCGCCAGCGACAGCAGCCGCACTAAACGTCAAAGCGGGGTCGAACCAGGGTTGCGGCTGGTTAGCGTTCACGCTGGTCAGCACGCAGATCAAGCCCCAGATGCAGGCCTGGAGAGACAGCAGTGCGCGCGCGTACCTGACCGATGGCGGCATTGGCCTGCCAGGATCGACATCGCCTGCGGGCACCGGTGGCATCGCGGGCGTTGGGCCACCAGGCGAGTTGGTCACGCTCTGACGCTAACATGCCAGGTGGCGCTACCGGGGCGCCCATGATGGCGGAGAGTTTTCGTGCGTATGGGATGAATTGTTTACCTGGTGAAAAGCGTCTTCGCGATGATGGATCTGGCGGGCTGTCAGTGTTACGAACGGTTACTTTCGCCATGCGTGCCATCCGGGAAGCTGACGGAGAGGGTGAAGTCTTCGTGTGCCTTCGCGTCGATGGGCAAGGGCAGGCGGATGCGCCCGGAATCGGCCATGCTTCTCACGGCGGTCCGGCTTAGGCCGAACCCGATCGCGAGTAGCTTGTCGACTCGGATGGGTACAGGGAGCTCGAATCTGATCGTTACCTGCAGTGGCGCCGGATCCGCACGCTCGAACTCGCCGGACGGCATGCCGGTTTCCAGCTCCCACGCGCCGTTCCAGTCGAGCCGGTACGCAGCTCTGCGGGCCAGCGCGCTGTCCGTTGCCAGGTCCCGCACCATGGCCGGATCGTTATTCTCGAACATCAGCAGCCGCTCGCTGCTCAGGGAGCGCACATAGACGCGCTCGTGGACGGGGATCTTCGAGGTACGGCCGCACAGCTCGCAGGAGATCAGCATCCACACGTCGAGGAGCTTGCCGTTCGCGTTCACGCGGAACTTCCCCGTGGGATGGTGACGCGCGGAACTGCACGACACGCAGGCTCTAACGATGGCGGGCAGGCTGAGTTCTCTGATCACCCACAGCGTTTTGCGGCCGATATCAGATCCGCCGCCGTCATCGGGCACGCCGGTACCGCGGAAAGCGTTCATGCTTCGGCGAATTCCAGGCTCACGGAGGAGGAGAGGTGCCAGGCAGCGCCGTGCGGCACCGTGAACTGCCTCCTGGATCCAGTGGCATACCGCCAGTGCTTGAACCGCAACTGGCCGGCGCGACGTCGCAGATCACGTCGCGTGAGGTAAGCCCGCGCCGATCAGAAAGCGCGGGATCGGAGCGGCACGCCCCGCGGTGACAGGGAGTGGCTCGAACCTGTCTTCAAGCCGAGCGTGCGCTGCTGCCTACAGATCCATGCTCGCCATAATGTTCGGCCAGCGGCCGCCAGGCAACACATTTTCAGGCGCGTGAGCGAGCTGCACGCCTGGCCTGCCTAAGACATCTGAGCTAAGGACGCGAGATCTAAGGCGTAGGCAGGCCGCAAGATAAGGCGATCGTCCGATGTGCGCAAGGGGGTCTTAGCACGACTCTCAAGATGTGGGGAAAGACGGATCCCCATCATCGAGGAGGAGAAATGTACCCGGAGATCATGCGAGAAGTAGCCAGGCAGCGGCAACAGGAGTGGGTCCAGGCAGCGAGGAAGGCGAGCCTGGCGAAGGCAGCGCGCAAGGCGATCCGCGCGCAGCGCACTCGCACGGAGGCACCGGACACGTTCGTCGTGCCGCCGATCCCTGACTACGTTGACGGCACCTTCCACGGCGCCGAGGGCCACGTGCCGGCCCAGCCGGCAGGCACGGCCCGGTAGCGGACGCCGACGCCAGCGATGGCGAGGAAGACTGACACGGATCAGCACGGGCCGGCTGGAATGTCAGACCCCAGTGGCATGCTGATCCAAGAGATGAGCAGACGAGGAACAAGCCCCGTCCTGGTAGGACGGGCGGCGGAGATGGCCGCCCTGGAGGCCGCGCTCGATACGGTCCGACAGGGCGGTCCCGCCGCGCTGCTCATCGGCGGCGAGGCAGGAGTCGGGAAGACCAGGCTGATCGGCGAGTTCACCGCGAGCGCGCGGAGGTCAGGCGGCCAGGTGCTTGTCGGCGGATGCCTGGAACTCGGGGTTGACGGACTGCCGTTTGGCCCGTTCACCGCGATGCTGCGCGATCTTGTACGAGAGATAGGCGCCGACGAGATCGTCGGCATGCTGCCGGGCAGCGGCCGCGCCATACGGGAGCTGGCGCGGCTATTGCCCGAGCTGGCGGGTGTCTCCGCGCCGGCCAGCGCTCCGGCCGGCGCGGAGATCACCGGCGCCGCGTCTGGCCCGCTCGCGGCGGGCGAAGCGCGCGCCAGGCTGTTCGAGGAGTTCCTCACGCTGCTCGAGCGGCTCGCCGAGCAGCGGCCGCTCATCCTCGTGGTCGAGGACGCGCACTGGGCGGACCGGTCAAGCCGGGATTTGATCGCTTTTCTCATCGGGTACCAGCGCGCGCTGCGCAACGTGCTCATCGTCGTGACGTTCCGCTCCGACGAGCTGCACCGCACTCATCCGCTCAGGCCGCTGCTCGCGGAGCTGACCAGGATCGACTGGGTGGAGCGCAGCGAACTGCCCCGGCTGAGCCGCCTGCAAGCCGAAGAGCTCGCGGCGGCGGTGCTTGGCTATGTCCCCGACCGCGCGCTCACCGACTCCCTGTACGAGCGCGCTGAGGGCAACCCGCTCTTCACCGAGGAACTGCTCTGCTGCCCGGAGGGCTGTGACGCCATACCGGGATCACTGGCAGACCTGCTGCTGCAGACGGTGCGGCGGCTGCCCGAAGAGACCCAGGACGTGCTGCGCGTGGCAAGCGCGGGAAGCGGCAGCACCGGGCACCTTCTGCTCGCCCGGGTAACCGGCCACGCCGAGGACCAGCTCAACGCCGCCATCCGCCCGGCGGTCACCGGCAACGTGCTTGTGACCACTGCCGACGGCTACGCGTTCAGGCACGCGCTCATCCGCGAGGCCTTGCATGAGGACCTGCTGCCAGGCGAGCACAGCGGGATGCACACCCGGTACGCGCTCGCCATCGACGCCGAGCCGACGCTTGTCTCCGACGGCAGGGCGGACATCGAGAAGGCGCACCACTGGTACTCCGCGCACAACACGCCCGAGGCCCTGACCAGCGCCTGGCAGGCCTCCGCGCAGGCTTCCCGTGCCGTCGCGCACGCCGAGCGACTCGTCCTGCTCGCTCGCGTCCTGGAACTCTGGGACCAGGTACCCGACGCCGCCGAGCGCGTCGGCGCTGACCACGCGCGGGTGCTCGAGGAGGCCGCGACGGCCGCCCGGGACGCGGGCGAAGCCCAGCGCGGCCTCGCGTTCGTGGAATCGGCACTGGCCGAGCTCGATGAGACCACCGAACCGCTGCGTTTCGCGATGCTGCTGCGCCAGCGGCACATTTTCCACAAGGGCCTGGGCAGGCCGGACGACACGGCGGACCTGACCCGGGCACTGAGCCTGGTGCCTGAGACGCTGTCCAAGCGAGCGCGTACCGAACTGCTGCTAACCGCCGCGCACATGGGCTGCACCGTAGATGACGGCCCGCAGTATAGGACGTTGGCGGAAGAGGCACTGGCGTTCGCTCGCGAGGCGGGAGATCTCGACGCCGAGACAGAGGCGCTCGCCACGCTGGCGATAATCAAGGCGGGCCCAAGCGCGCTTGCCGTGCCGGGCAGCGAGCCCTTCCAGCTCATCGCGCAGGCCCGGGCGGTCGCGCAGCGGGCGAACGCCTACCAGCCCGTGGTCAAGCTGGTCATCTTCGAGTCGCACCTGCTCTGCGGCGCGGGCGAATACGAGAGCGCCGCCACGGTCGCGCGACAGGGAATGGCCGATGCCGAGCGGCACGGCCTGGCCCGCACCGCTGGCGCGTTCCTGGCCATCAACCTGGCCGAGCCGCTGTGGTACCTCGCCCACTGGGACGAGGCCGTGGAAGTCGCCGAACAGGCGCTGGACGTGGCGCCGCCGCCGCTCACCCGGGCCGGGCTGTGGATTGTCTGCGCCTCGATCGCGCTCGCCAGGGGCGATATCGCCACCGCGACCAGGCGAGCCGCGGCGAGCCGGGCCGTGCTGTCCGGCGCGCGGTACGACGATCAGTACCACCTTCCGCAGGTCGCGCTCGACATCGAGCTGAAGCTGGCTATGGACGGCCCGGCCGCCGCGGCCGCCCTGGCCGCCGAGGAACTCGGCCAGTACAACGTGTCAGCGAGCAGCCCGCGGTACGCCTGGCCGCTGCTTGGGATCGCGGCCTTCGTCGCCACCGCCGCGGCGGGTGCCCCGGCCACGCCTGCCGCTAAGGTCCCCGAGGACGACGGCACCTGCGCCGTCCTGCTTGGACAGCTCCGCGCGCTGGCGGAAAAGCTGGAAGCTTTCGGCCCCGTACAGCAGGCCTGGCAGATGACCTTCGCGGCGCTGGTCCCGCCAGACGACGCCGGTCCGCGAGAACGGCTGACCGTGTGGGACGCGGCGGTTGAGGCGTGGGATGCCGTGCGCCATCCCTACCAGCTCGCGGCCTCCTCCCTCGCCGCCGCGCGGGCGGCCCTCGCCGTAGCAGGCGCGCGTGAGGAGGCGGCGGCCCGGTTGCGGCGCGCCGCCGAGCTTGCCGCGATCCTGCGGGCCCGGCCGCTTGCCGACGAGATCGGCTCGCTCGCCAGGCGGGCCGGCCTGCCGCTGGCCGAACCGCGCGCGGAGTCTGGCGCCAACGGCGTGCCAGCCGCGCCCGGTGCGGCCGGCCACGGCGGCGAGACACCAGCCGGACATCTCGGGCTGACCGGACGGGAATTCGAGGTGCTCCGCCTCGTGGCCGCGGGTCAATCCAACCGCGAGATCGCCACCACCCTGTTCATTTCACCCAAGACGGCCAGCGTCCACGTCTCAAACATCCTCGCCAAGCTGGGCGCAACCACGAGGACCGAGGCGGCGGCCAAGGCACTTGCGCTGCGCCTGGTCGATATTCCCGCCACGCTCTGATCTTGCCGGCAGATATCGCCGGTATGTGACAACTAACGCTGGGCGTCACCAATACTCGAATTGCCGTTCGAGGTGTTGCTATGCTACTCGCCATGGCCACGTACATACCGCCGGGCTGGCCAACCGGAGTGCATCCCCCGGACAGCGATGACTTCGAAGCCACCGCCGTTGCCTGGCTGCTTGACGTAGTTCCGCCCGACTACCGGCTGCATGGCGTGCTGCGCCGGCATCCCGTGGCGCTCGCCGCCATGGCCCGGCACCACGCCGCCGCCTGCGTCGAGGGTGCCCGCCAGGGGTACCGCACGGCACGCACCGAACTGGCCGCGGCACTGCCGCCGCACGCCGTCGACGCGGTTCTCGCCGCCTACCGCACCGAGGGCCGCCGACTCGCCGCGACCGAACGGGCCGTCATCCTCGTCGAGCGTGCCATGCGCGGCGAGTCCTTCACGCCGAAGCTCTGACCTCACTGACACCAGCCACCTCGGTCCGCGCTTGCAAAGAAAACTGATATCACTATGATAGAAGTGCGGTATCAAGCGGTTTTAACCGGAGGTGGGACAAATGACGGCCCAGACGCAGATCGCGGAAAACAGTTACGTTCCCAGCCAGACGATGCCTGAGCGAAGGGCCAGGTACCTGCGCGGCCTGCCGATGCTGCTGCTCGGCCTTGTCCTGCTTGCCGCGGCGCTGGTCTCGTTCTGGCAGGGCAGCAAACACCAAGGCGACACAGCCGTGGCCCTGATCTGGCTGGGCGTCGTCCTGGCCGTCGCCGCCTTCCTCGCGTTCCGTGGCCTCACCGCCATCGTGCCGGGCCGAGCCCACGTGATCCAGTTGTTCGGCAAGTACAACGGCACCATCCGCGAGTCCGGCCTGCAGTGGGTGAACCCGTTCACCAACCGCATCGCGGTCTCTACCCGTATCCGTAACCTGGAATCGGCGCTGGCCAAGGTCAACGACTCCGACGGCAACCCGATCGAGATCGCCGCCGTGGTCGTCTGGCAGGTGCACGACACCGCGCACGCCATCTACTCGGTGGACGCCTACCCGGACTTCGTCGCTATCCAGGCCGAGACCGCGGTCCGGCACATCGCGTCCAGCTACCCCTACGACAACCGCGGCTCCGGGGCGCTGTCGCTGCGCGACAACGCCGACGAGATCACCCAGCGGCTGTCGGCCGAACTCACGGACCGGGTCCGGCCGGCCGGCGTGCAGATCATCGAGACGCGCCTCACCCGGCTGTCCTACGCCCCAGAGATCGCGCAGGCCATGCTGCGCCAGCAGCAGGCAAGCGCCGTCGTCGGCGCGCGACAGAAGATCGTCGAAGGCGCGGTCGGCATGGTCAGGCTCGCCCTGCAGCGACTCGACGAAGAGGGCGTGGTCGAGCTTGACGAGGAGCGGAAGGCGGCCATGGTGTCCAACCTGCTCGTGGTGCTCTGCAGCGAACAGGCGACCCAGCAGGTCGTGAACACCGGCTCGCTGTACCAGTAATCACGGGCGTGCAACCGGATGTCCGAACGCAAGAGTGTGCTGCTGCGGCTCGACCCAGCCGTCCATGACGCCCTGGCTCGGTGGGCGGCCGACGAGATGCGCAGCACCAATGCCCAGATCGAGTTCCTACTCCGCCGCGCACTCGGCGAAGCCGGCCGGATGCCCGGCCACGCCGGGAAGATGCGCAAGCCAGGCCGGCCAGCGGCCGACCCGGCCGCCGAATCCGACTAGCTGCGAGCCCGATTAACGGCAAGCCCGGCTAGCGGGCCCCACTAGCGGCGAGCCTGAATGGCAAGCCGGTAATATTGACATAACTAAACACACGGGAGCTCGGGCTGACCGGGCTGAGAGGGTGGCTGGCCGCTTCACGCGAGCAGGCCCACCGCGCCACCGACCGTCTGAACCTGTCCGGGTAATTCCGGCGTAGGGAGGCTTGCCGTGGCTTCGACAACCAGTGTCCGCGGTGACACAACCGACACCTTCGTAACCGTCGCCGGTGACCGCTACTCGGAGGTGGCGCGCACGCTCGCCGAGCCGGTGCCTCAGGCGCTCAGCCTGCTGGACCAGTTCGGGTTGTGGGGCAACCTCGGCGTGAGCCTGCTGGGCTTCACGGGCGCGATCTTCGTGCTGCAGCCCGGCGGGGCGGGTACCCCTGAGCTGTCCATGCTCGCGGCGCTAGCCGCGATCGTGGCAGGCACCGTGCTGGGGACCCTGGCGCTAGCGCTGGCCGGCGTGCCCGGTGCCCAGACTGGCGCGCCCGCCATGGTGCTGCTCCGCGGGCTGTTCGGGGCACGGCTGTCTTACCTGCCGACCGTCCTGAACATCCTGCAATGCTTTGGCTGGGGCATCTTCGAACTGGTCACGATCGCGACGGCCGCGCATACCGTGGCGCCCGCCCTGCCGAAATGGGCGTACGTGCTGATCGCCGGAGTGGTCACGGGCCTGCTGACGATCCGGCCGCTCGGCGCCATCCGGGTGCTGCGCCGGTACGCCACAGGCGCCGTGCTCATTGTGCTGTGCTACCTGTTCATCCAGCTGATCAGGCACCCGCTGCCCGGCCTTACGCACGGCACCTGGTCCGGCTACTGGGCCGCGACCGACACGGTCGTCGCCGTCGCCGTCTCGTTCGCGCCGCTAGCGGCCGACTACACGCGACACTCCCGCAGCCCGCGCGCGGCATTCGCCGGCACGCTGGCCGGCTACAGCACGACCCAAGTCCTTTGCTACGTCATCGGGCTGCTCGCGCTGGTCACCGTCGCGCACGGCGACCCGGACAAGATCTACGGAGCGTTCATCGCGCTGCCTGTCGGCTCCCTCGCTTTCGCCATCCTGGCCGCCAGGGAACTGGACCAGTCATTCGCCAACGTTTACTCAACCGCGGTGTCAACGCAGAACCTGCGCCCGCTGTGGGACCGGCGAATTCTGGCGGGGACGATCGCCGCGCTGACCACGGCGGGCGCGCTGTGGCTCAACATCGCCGACTACGAGAACTTCCTGACCCTGATCGGCTCGGTGTTCGTGCCTATGTCGGCGGTCATGATCGCGGACTACTTCGTCCCGCCGAGGCGTCGCTGGGATCTGTCCGCGACCGCCCCTTCCCGCTGGCTGATGCTGGTGCCCTGGGCCGCGGGGTTCGTTACCTACCAGCTCATCAACCCGGGATATGTGTCCTGGTGGGCCACGGCGTGGACCTCTTTCGGGCACGCCATCGGTTTCGCGCCGGCAAGCTGGATGTCGGCGTCGATCCTGTCCTTCTGTGTGGCGGCCGCGATAACCATGCTGACCGGAACGCTGCCGAGGTTCTTGCGCGGCAGACGCGACGAAAGCTGCAGTTGAGTCGCCATCGGTGATTGCTCAGCGCGCTTACCGTGACAAACTTAAGGGGCTAAAGCTTCGCTCGCGGGAGCTGGCAGATGGGAGCGGCTGACGTGCCGCAGAAGGCAAAGATCCTGCTCGTCGACGACCGGCCAGAGAACCTGATCGCCCTTGAGGCCATCCTCTCCTCGCTCGACCAGGAGCTCATCTGCGTCCGCTCAGGCGCGGCGGCCCTGCGAACGCTGCTTTCCGACGAGTATGCCGTCATACTGCTCGACGTCGTCATGCCAGGCATGGACGGCTTCGAGACCGCGGAGAGCATCAAGCGCCGCCTGCAGACGCGCGACGTCCCGATCATCTTCCTCACCGCGGCGGGCGCTGAGCCGGACTACGCCTCCCGCGGCTACGCGGCCGGCGCAGTCGACTACATCGTCAAGCCGTTCGACCCGGGGGTGCTCCGGGCGAAGGTGGCGGTGTTCGTCGACCTGTACCTGAAGAACCGGCAGCTACGGGAGCAGGCCGACCTGCTGCGGCGGCAGGCGGAAGGCACCGGCGATGGTGACGCCGGCGGCTCGTCCGGGTTGCTGGCCGAGCTTTCCAGACGGCTGTCCGCGGTCGAGATCACAGCCGCGGACCTCGCCAGCCTGCCGACCGCGCAGACGGACGCCACGCTGGCCGACGGCCTCATCGAGCTTGACCGCGGCATCGGCCGCCTGCGCGACACCCTGGACGCCCTAGGCGCCGACGGCTAACCGCATGCCTGGCGGTCAGTGGCCGTACTTGATGATGGCCGCTTGGCGGTTCCCCTTCGCGTCCATCAAGTCCACGGCGGCCAGGACGGACCAGGTACCCGGGATCAGATGCATTTCATCGGAGTCGACCATCCCGCCGGCCAGGGCCGGTCCTCACGATTACAAGCGAAGGCTGACTGCCTACGGCGGGCCGTTGACCGCGTCCGCCTTTCGGTTCGGCGCGCGCCAGCCGGCGGCGGTGTGCTCGCGCACGATCTTCGCGGGCACGCCGGCCACCACGCATCGATCGGGGATCTCGCCGCGCACCACCGAGCCGGCCGCGACCACCACGTTGCGCCCGATCCGCGAGCCGGGCAGCACGATCGCGCCGGCGCCCAGCCACGACCCCGGGCCAATCGTGACCGCCCGGTTCACCGGGATCTGGCGGCCGATCGGCGTGTCAGGGTCGGCGTATCCGTGGTTCTGGTCGGTGACGTACACGTACGGCCCGGTCCACACGTCGTCGCCGATCTCTACGCTTTGATGCGCCACGATGTGGCTGCCACGGCCGATCACGCAACGGCTGCCGATCCGCAGCACCGGGTCAGGACCGAGGTCCTGACCGGGCATGATGCCCGCCGACATCGTCACTTGCGCCGCGATCAGCGTGTCCTCGCCGACCGTTATCCACCCCTCGCCGAAGACCGACCCGGGCGGAAACGCCATGACAGACCCGCGGCCGAACTCGCGAAACGCCCGGCCGGCTGGCGTATCCCCGGTGACGAGGCCGGCCCGCTGGAACTCCTGCCACCCCCAATGCACGGCCCGCCACACGATCGCCTGCCGTGCATGCCCGGTCCGCGACTTCAGCCGCTTCCACCACGTCACGAAAGGCTCCACCACATCACGAGAAGCATTGTCCCTTGCTTGAACGCCGTGGGTGGCCCCACCCTGGCAGCCCGCGATATGTTCCGGGTTTCTGTCGCCCTGGCAGCAGAAAACCGGGACAAATAGCGCGGAGTGCTAGGCCAGCGGGAGGGAGGCGGCGCCGACGGGAGGCACATGCGGCACGTCGCGCTTGCGGGCGGCGGGGCCGGTGCGAGCAGGAACCGCGCGGGCTGCCAGCTGGCCGCAGGCGCCGTCGATCTCGCGGCCGCGTGTGTCCCGCACGGTCACCGCGACGCCGTGGGCTGCGATGCGGCGGACGAACTCCTCCTGGACGCCGGGCAGCGACGCGGTCCACTTCGAGCCGGGTGTCGGGTTCAGCGGGATGAGGTTCACGTGCACGAGGTGGCCGGCCAGCAGCGAGCCGAGCAGGTCAGCGCGCCACGGCTGGTCGTTCACGTCCTTGATGAGCGCGTACTCGATCGAGATGCGCCGGCCGGTGGCGGCGGCGTAGTCCCACGCGGCGGACAGCACCTCGGCGACCTTCCAGCGGCGGTTCACCGGGACGAGTTCGTCTCGCGCCTGATCGTCGGGCGCGTGCAGCGAAACCGCGAGCGTCACCGAAAGACCCTCCCCGGCGAGGCGGTTGATGGCCGGGACAAGGCCGACGGTGGATACGGTCACCGAGCGCTGCGAGATCCCGAGCCCGCCAGGTACCGGGTCGGTTATCCGGCGGACCGCGTCGATCACGTGCCGGTAGTTGGCGAGCGGCTCTCCCATGCCCATGAACACGATGTTGGAAACCCTGGGGTGGGCTGGGTTGGGGGAGGGAGAGCGATCGCCGGCCAGCAACCGCTCACCCGCCACGACCTGGGCGACGATTTCGGCGGTGGACAAGTTGCGGGTCAGCCCGGCCTGCCCGGTCGCGCAGAACGGGCAGCCCATCCCGCAGCCTGCCTGGGACGAGACGCACATCGTCACCCGGTCCGGGTACTTCATCAGGACGGATTCGACAAGGGCGCCGTCGAATAGGCGCCACAGCGTCTTGTGGGTCGCGCCCTTATCACAGGCGAACGACCGCTCCTGCGTGAGCAATTGCGGCAGCAGTTCTCCCGCAAGCTCCGAACGCACGGCCGCCGGCAGGTCTGTCATATCCTCGGGCGAGTCCGTGTACCTGCCGAAATAGTGCCGCGATAGCTGGTCGGCGCGAAATTCGCGCATCCCGAGATCGGCGACAGCCTGCCGCCGCTCCGCCAAGCCGAGATCGGCGAGATGGCGAGGAGGACGAGACACGGCGACTCCGTTCGGTAAAAAGGGAATCACCCACCGATATTACCTGAGCGCAAGGGCTTGATCACGGAGGGCAAACGGGGCGATATTTAGGATATGGCACTAATGCGGTCCGGTCCCGAGCCGTATCCGCAGCCCGCCACGCTGCTTGACAGCGTGAGCCCGTACGGGAGCCGGCGGCTGACGGTCGAGTTCGACGGCACCACCACGGCTGCGTACCTGCACGACCAGACGTCGGTGATCGCCGCCACCTGGATAGCGAACCACGTTCGCGCCCCGCGTACCAGCGATCAAGGCAGGATCAACGCCGGGCAGGCGCCGCTTATGCCCGCCGTCCGCACCCGCCACCCGCGTGGCAGGCCGCCGCTCGACCCGGACACGCTGCAGGCGCTGTGGTTCGAGGAGGGCGACGGGGTCGCCCTGCTCGAGCGCGGCACCCTGCTCGCCGTGATACCAGGCTGGTCGGATATGACCCGCGGAATCCCGGGCTACAGCAGGGACGTGATCGGCCAGACGCCGTTCGGCTGGTCGCTCGACGACGCCATCGAAGGGCTCGGCCCCCGGGTGGAAGGCGCCGGGCAATTCTGGCACTGGCGTAACTCCCTGGCCGGCTGGGGCAGGTTCCAGCAGGCGGCACTCGCCCACCTGACCTCGCGGCTAGGCCCCGGCGCGCACTACTGGGATGGCGCGCAGGGCGGCCGCCCGGCGATCGGGATCTCCGAGCGCCCGCCGGCCCCGGGCCGGCCGTTCACGGTGCTGTCCACCGTGGGCATGAGCGCGCAGCGGATGCCAGCCGTCGAGCAGGTCCTCGACGACCCCGCCGGCTACTCGCGGGTCGAGCTCGCCGTCGCGACGACGCTGCCGTCCGGGGTGGCGGCGCTGGTGTTCCTGTGGCTTGCTGGATACCCGTGGCGGGAGGTGACCTGGTTCGGCCCCGGTCACAGCGTCCGGTGGTCCGATCGGTCCTCGAACTTCCCGCTCGGCGGCGGATACGAGGGCGTGCTGCTGCTGGAAGACCCATCGGGGCTGCCCGGGCCGCCGGTGCCGGATCTGTCCGGCTTCTCGGTGGAAGGTGACCCTGTCCGGTGGCTTTGGATAATTCCTATTTCCGAACGGTCGCGGCTGATTGCCAAGGAACATGGCTCGGCGACCCTGGTCGGCCAGTTGGCCGCGGAACGCCGCGGCTGGATAGTCAATCCGCCAGCCGCGGCGCTCCGCTAACTAACCTCATCCGTCACGCGTGGATGTGCAGGTTAACGCCTAGCAGCACGAGCCACCACAGGAAGATCGCGAGCAGGGCGCTGGCCAGTGACCGCAGCCAGGCGAGACCCATGTACCCGTGATCCCATGCGATGAAGACGCCGACCACCACGTAAATGAGAATGATGAGACGGAAGAGCCACTTAGCCTGCATGCCCTTGACTCCGTTCGGGAATGCCGATCCGATTTTCCTGGCAGACAAGTCCCATAAAATCCGGCGCTCAAACATTCCCCGGGCAGGCGTCATGGGCTCCGTTCGGGATAAGAGAAAAGAGACTGGTGGGGCTGGACGGAAAGCTGAGCGCGGACCTTAGCTGAGCGCGGACATTATTTACGGTGGAAGGCTCGGTTCCGCCCGGCGGCGGGAGGGTGACGCGCTGTCCTTAGCTGAGCGCGGACATTATTTACGGTGGAAGGCTCGGTTCCGCCCGGCGGCCGGAGGGTGACGCACGGTCCTTAGTGGAGGACGGAGAAAAGGAGCCACACCACCGGGGCGCAGAAGAGCAGCGAGTCGATCCGGTCGAGAATGCCGCCATGGCCGGGTAGCAGCGTGCCCATGTCCTTGATGTCCAGGTCTCGCTTGATCATCGATTCGGCGAGGTCGCCCAGGACAGCTGCGGCTACCGCGGCCACGCCGATGACGACGCCCTGCCACCAGTGGCCGTGCAGCAGCGTTGGCAGCAGGATCGCGCCCGCCACGATCGTGGCCAGGGCGGAACCGGCGAAGCCTTCCCACGTCTTCTTTGGGCTGATGGCGGGGGCCATCTTGTGCGCGCCTGTCCGCCCGAGCGTGATGCCCGCGAAGTAACCGCCAATGTCAGCGCAGATCGTCAAGATGATGAACACCAAGACCCTGCGGCCGCCGTCGTGCGCCGCCAGCATGGCGGAGACGGCCGAGCCGAGCAGCGGCAGGTAGGCGAGGGCGAACACGCCCGCGGTGACATCCTTGACGTAGCCTTCCGTGCCGCCGAACATGCGCCAGGTGAGGATCACCAGCAACGTCAGCGCGAACGCGGCGAGCACCGCGCCCCCGGCGGCCCAGTAGGCGGATGTCAGCATCGCGGCACCGCCGAGCAGCACCGGGATGACAGGGAAGTTGATGTCGCGAGAGTGCAGCGCCGCGTGCAACTCCCGCAGCGCGATGGCGAGCACGACGCCCATGTAGATGAGGAACGTCGCCTTGACGGTCAGCAGCGTGAGCAGTGCGAGGCCACCGAGGGCAACCCCGACGCCAATGGCGGCCGGCAGGTTCCGGCCGGTCTTGATCCCTGTGCCGGGCGCTGGCCTGACCTCGCCCGGCTTGCCGTCGTCTGGTCTGGTGTCCGCGGTGCTCACACCTCGAGCAGCTCGTCTTCCTTATGCTTGAGCAACGCGTCGACCTGCGCGACGTACGTGTCGGTGAGCTCCTGGAGGTCACGCTCAGCGCGGCGCACCTCGTCCTCTCCGGCCTCGCTGTTCTTCACCAGCTTGTCCAGCGCGTCCTTGGCGTGCCGCCGGATGTTCCTGATCGCGACGCGGCTGTCCTCGGCCTTGGACCGGGCGGTCTTGATGTACTCGCGCCTGCGCTCTTCGGTCAGCTCGGGGAAGATCACCCGGATGATCACGCCGTCGTTGGACGGGTTCACCCCGAGGTCGCTGTTCCTGATGGCCTTCTCGATCGCGCCGAGCGTCGACTTGTCGAACGGCTGAATGATGACCATTCTCGGCTCCGGCACGTGGAAGGAGGCGAGCTGGTTCAGCGCTGTCTGGGTGCCGTAGTACTCGGCGGTGAGCTTGGAGAAGATGCCCGGGTGGACCCGGCCTGTGCGAATGTTGCCGAAGTCTTCTTTGGCGACCGAGACGGCCTTATCCATCTTCTCCTCTGCCTCGAGGAGGGTGTCATCGATCATCGTTTACGGCTCCTGTGGTGAGGCTCGCGGGAGGGGCGGCTTTGTTGGCGCCCCTCCCGCGATGTTAAGCCTGGCCGACCTGGAAGCGGGCGAATCCCTTGACAGAGACGCCGCCTGTGTTGAGCACCTTCGCGACGGTCAGCTTGTTGTCCTTCACGAACGCCTGCTCGACGAGCACCACGTCCTTGAAGAAGGCGCCGAGCCGACCCTCGACGATCTTCGGGATCGCCTGCTCGGGCTTGCCCTCGTCACGGGTGATCTGCTCGGCGATCCGCCGCTCCTTCTCCACCACATCCGCGGGCACCTCATCGCGCGTGGTGTACATCGGGCGCATGGCGGCAATCTGCTGCGCCAGGTCCTTGGCCACGTCCTCGCTCGGCTTGTCCAGCTGGACGAGCACGCCGAGCGTCGGCGGCAGGTCACGGTCGGAGCGGTGCAGGTAGCTGGTCACGTAGCCACCCTCGAAGCGGGCGAAGCGGCCAAGCTCCAGCTTCTCCTTGATCGACGCGCTCGCGTCCTCGATCAGCTGCTCGACGGTCTTGCCCGGCTCGACCTCGACGGTCAGCAGGGCGAGACGGTCGCTCACGCCGCTGGCGAGCGCGGACTTGGCGATCCTGGCGGCCAATTCCTGGAACTGGTCGTTCTTGGCCACGAAGTCGGTCTCGCAGTTCACTTCGACCAGCACGCCCGCGCTGTTGCCGTCGAGTTCGGCGGTCACGAGCCCGTTGCCGGCGGTGCGGGTCGCGCGCTTGCCCGCGTCCTTGGCACCCTTCAGCCGCAGGATCTCGATGGCGGCTTCCAAGTCGCCGTCAGCCTCCGTGAGGGCGTTCTTGCAGTCCATCATTCCCGCGCCAGACTGGTCGCGGAGCCGCTTCACATCAGCGGCGGAGAAATTCGCCATGTCGTGGTTCCTCGCTCCTGTCAGGTCACTCGTCGTCGGCGGCGTCAGCCTCGGCCTCGGCCACCGCTTCGGCGGTCGCGGCGGTCGTGCTGACCACTTCCTCGGCTGCCTCCGGGGTCTCGGCGGCGTCGGCGATCTCGGCGGCGTCGGCGGCGTCGGCGATCTCGGCGGCGTCAGCGATCTCGGCGGCGTCGGCGATCTCGGCCGTCTCGACTGCGCCGGCCGGCGAGCTGCCGTTGCCCTCGAGCAGGTCCCGCTCCCATTCCGGCAGCGGCTCTTCGCTTGAGAACTGGTCGTCAGACGGCTTCTGGTCGGTCTCGGATGCCCCGGCGCGGGCGATCAGCCCGTCCGCCACCGCGTCGGCGACGACTCGGGTCAGCAGCGCCACGCTGCGGATCGCGTCATCGTTGCCCGGGATCGGGTAGTTCACCTCGTCCGGGTCGCAGTTGGTGTCCAGGATGGCGACGACCGGGATGTTCAGCTTGCGTGCCTCGCTGACCGCGATGTGCTCCTTCTTGGTGTCTACCACCCAGATCGCGCTCGGCACCCGGCTCATGTCCCGGATACCGCCGAGGGTCCGGTCCAGCTTGTCGCGCTCGCGCTTGAGCTGCAGCAGCTCCTTCTTGGTCATGCCAGAGCCGGCCACGTCGGTGAAGTCGATCTCCTCGAGTTCCTTCAGCCGCTGCAGCCGCTTGAACACCGTGGAGAAGTTCGTCAGCATTCCGCCAAGCCAGCGCTGGTTGACGAAGGGCATGCCGACCCGGCGCGCCTGCTCGGCGATCGCCTCCTGGGCTTGCTTCTTGGTCCCGACGTACAGGATCGTGCCGCCGTGCGCGACCGTCTCCCTGATGAACTCGTAGGCACGGTCGATGTAGTCAAGCGACTGCTGCAGATCGATGATGTAGATGCCGTTGCGCTCGGTGAAGATGTAGCGCTTCATCTTCGGGTTCCAGCGCCTGGTCTGGTGGCCGAAGTGAACGCCGCTCTCCAGGAGCTGCTTCATGGTGACGACCGGGGCCATCGCTACGGTCCTTCCTTACATGCGCGCGCCGTTTGGCGGCCGCGCGCGGCTCGGTTACCTCCTGGTGCCCGCGCGTTGTCCGCACCGTGCGGCCGGCCTTTGCCTCTGCTCTGGCCAGCGGACCGAGTGGTGCGTCCCGCGCGATCCCGGTCATCCGGTAGATTCTCGCCTCCGGTCGCCATCAGGGCGTCCGGCCTGCGATGTCCACGCGGTTGCTGGGTTCATGCGGCATACGGGCACGCGAATTGCGGCCGCTTCGCACGCCAGGACGGCGCGCATCGAAGCGACCGCTAATAAGAGTACTTGAAGTCCGGCGCGGGCGGGATGCCGGCGGGGCCGCGCCCCACGCTAAGCGCGGGGATGCGCCTGGCGATAGCTTGCCTTTAGCCGCTCGGCCGAGACGTGAGTATAGATCTGAGTAGTGGCGGGCGAGGAGTGCCCCAGAATCTCCTGGACGCTGCGCAGGTCCGCCCCGCCTTCAAGCAGGTGGGTGGCGGCGGTATGCCGGATGGCGTGCGGGCCCGCGTCTCGCAGGCGCGCGTGCACGATGCGCCGCGCGGTCCGCGGGTCCAGGCGCCCGCCGCGGGCGCCAAGGAAAAGGGCGGTACCGCTGCGGGCATTCGCCAGCACAGGGCGACCGAGATCCTCCCACCTGGCCACCGCCCGGACGGCGGGCACGCCGACGGGAACGACTCGTTCCTTCCTGCCCTTGCCAAGCACGCGGACGGTCCGCCGCTCCTGGTCAAGCCCGCCGACGTCCAGGTCGCAAAGCTCGCTCACCCGGATCGCCGACGCGTAGAGCAGTTCAAGCACCGCGGCGTCGCGCATGGCAGCCGCCGCGGCGGCCCGCTGCCCCGAGGCGAAATCCCGAAGTGCCCGGTCCTCGCAGTCCGCGAGAACGATGTTCATCTCTTCCCTGCGCAGCACTTGCGGCAGAACACGGTGCGCCTTCGGGGTGCCAAGCTGCGGCCCGGGGTCCGTCGCGAGCCACCCCCGGCGGTGCGCGAACGAGGTGAACGCCCTGGCCGCCGCGCCGCGCCGCGCCAGCGTCGCCCGCGCCGCGCCGGCCTGATGCTGGCTGGCCAGCCAGCCGCGCAGCGTTGTCAGGTCCAGTGCGGCTGGCTCCTCGACCCCGTAGCGCCACGCGTACTCAAAGAGCGAGGCGATGTCACCGTGATAGGCGCGAACGGTGTGGCGCGACAGCGCGCGCTCGGCGTCCAGGTGCCTGCTGAATTCGGCCAGCGCGGCCGTCAACCCCGCTGGCAGCGACTGGGCCGACGGCGACTGTCGCGGGCCGTCCGCGCCGCCGGCTCGCGCCTTTGGCGTAGCCATGGGCAAAGTGTGCACCTGACCGCGGGAGTTGGGAACAACCTGACAGAGTTTTTACCGGGCTGTTGCCTGCCGCCAGGTGTGGCCTCCACGGTCCGCCCCGCGGGACTCATCACCCGGCGGGCAGGTCAAGGCTGTCCTGATAGAGCGCGGCGATGGCTTGCGGCATCCACCCGCTGTCCCATCTGTGAGCGGCGGTGGGCGTCGGAGTTTCCGTGTCGTGGTCAATGCCCGCGGCGGACAGCAGCGCGTCGTAATCGGACATGTCCTTCTGGTAGAGCGTGTATCCGCCTATCCAGATGCGGTCGCTGTCCTGGAATGGCGCCGCGTGCGCCTGGAGGAACGCGGCCGTCAGGCGGTAGTGGGCCTGGAAGTTGGCGTCGGTCCCGTAGGCAATCGCTGAGCTCGTGGACCAGTCGTAGGAGGACATGTCCGCCGGGAAGTCCCAGGTGGCTGCCAGCGTGAACACGTCCGGATTCTTCAGGATCAGGTCCTGGGCCCCGTAGCCCGACTTGGAGAATCCGAGCAGCCAGACCTGCTCCTTC
>Ga0126381_100002807_pt1 | contig 18896 bp, 14 predicted proteins | sample PanSoiMetPlot_28_FD_96465 | JGI IMG/M metagenome (GOLD analysis project Ga0126381, IMG submission 96465) | Tropical forest soil microbial communities from Panama - MetaG Plot_28 | ecosystem: Environmental > Terrestrial > Soil > Tropical forest > Bulk soil | place: Panama | collected 2016-02-17
CTCGGTTATAATCGAGTGTAATTTTGCGAGCGCATGCGCTCCCTCCTCGCGAGAAATCGCGCCGCCTGCAAAGCTACAGCATCGAACACTTTGGTGAGGAGTCTCCATGGCGATTCAGAAAACCGAAAAAATCTGGCACAACGGCAAGCTCATTCCCTGGGACGCCGCCTGCATTCACGTCATGTCGCACGTGATCCATTACGGCTCGTCCGTGTTTGAAGGTGTCCGTTGCTATTCGTTGCCGAGCGGCCCCGCAATTTTCCGCGCCCAGGAACACGCACAGCGTCTGTTGGATTCTGCCAAGGTTTACCGGATCGATGTGGACTACACCCGCGAAGACATTGTCAAAGCCATGTCCGACGTCATCGCCAACAACGGCGTTTGGCCGTGCTACCTGCGCCCGGTCATTCTGCGCGGATACGGTGAAGCCGGAGTGAATCCCTTCAACTCGCCGACCGAAGTTTACGTCGTGAATTATCCGTGGGGAAAATATCTCACCTCGGATGCCGACACTGGCTGCGATGTGTGCGTCTCATCGTGGACGCGCCTCGCGCCCAACACGCTTCCGGCGATGGCAAAGGCCGGCGCGAACTACATGAACTCGCAGCTCATCAAGATGGAAGCCATCATCAACGGATACGCTGAAGGCATCGCCCTCGACGCCAACGGTTACGTGAGCGAAGGTTCCGGCGAGAACGTCTTCATCGTCCGCAATGGGGTGCTGCAGACCGCTCCACTCGGCAATTCCGTCCTTCCCGGCATCACTCGCGACTCGGCGTTGCAAGTGGCGCGCGATCTCAACATTCCGATCGTCGAAGCCGTGATCCCACGCGAGATGCTCTACATCTCTGACGAAGCATTCTTCACCGGCACCGCGGCAGAAATCACACCGATCCGCTCGGTCGACAAAATCAGTGTCGGCAAGGGCGTCACCGGGCCGATCACAAAGGCGATCCAGAAAGAGTTCTACGCGATTGTCAACGGCGAGAAGGCCGACCGGCACAACTGGCTCACTCCGGTCAAAGTGCGCAGCAAGCAGCCCGTCACCGTTTAACAACGTACGCCTTCGAAGCTCGAAATAAATTTCCGCAGCCGCCCCGATTGAGGGCGGCTTTTTTGTTGGGCAAGGAATTCTCCAAAAGGGGTTTCATGAGAATCGCCGCGAAGCCGGCGAAGTTCGCCCGGGGCTCCTGGCAAACCGCTAGTAGCCAATGGCTATGAGCTACTAGCCGCCCTCCCATTACTTAGGTCATCTTGGGGAAGGTGACGAAACGCGCCATCATACGAGAGGTTGTATGGGGGGACGTGTCGAATGAATATCGATGATCTGCTGCGAATCGCGATGGAGCGGCGCGCGTCAGACTTGCACCTGAAGGTCGGAAACTACCCGCACTTGCGGATCGATGGCGAACTGCATCCGTTGACCGATCAGCCGCGCATCAGCGCGGAAGACATGCTGACCATGGCGTTCAGCATGATGTCGGCCCGGCAGAAACAAAAATTCAAAGAGACCACCGAAATCGATATGGCGTACGGCGTGGCCGGACTGGGCCGCTTCCGTGTGAACGTCTTCCAGCAGCGCGGCAACGTGGGACTGGTTCTTCGCGTCATCCCCACCAAGATTCGCGCACTTGATGAACTCTACCTGCCCAAAGTCGTCGAACAGATTTGCGACATGCCCCGCGGGCTCGTGCTTGTCACGGGCGTCACCGGATCCGGTAAGTCTACGACGCTGGCTGCGATGGTTGACCGGGTGAACTCGACACGCGCCGAACACATCATCACCATCGAAGACCCGATCGAATTTCTGCACCGCGACAAGAAGGGCTACGTCAACCAGCGCGAAATCGAAGTTGATACGCCCTCGTTCTCCGCGGCGCTACGCGCCTCTCTCCGTCAGGATCCGGACGTGATCCTCGTCGGCGAAATGCGAGACCTCGAAACCATCGGCACCGCGATCCACGCAGCCGAAACCGGCCACATGGTGTTCTCGACGTTGCACACCTTGGACGCGGTCGAAACCATCAACCGTATCATCGCCGTCTTCCCACCACCCGAGCAGAAGCAGGTTCGCTTGCAGCTCGCCGCGATTCTGCGCGCCATCATCAGCCAACGCCTCGTCAAACGTGTCGACGCTGACGGACGCGTGCCTGCCGTCGAAGTCATGATCAACACCGCGTTCATCCGCGAATGTATTCTCGTTCCGGAAAAGACGCGGTCGATTCGCGACGCCATCGCGGCCGGCACATCGCAGTACGGCATGCAAACCTTCGATCAGTCTCTCTGGGATCTATTCCAGGCCGGATTGATCGGCTACGAAACCGCTCTCGAGAACGCGTCCAACGCCGACGACTTCAAGCTGCGCATGCAAGGTATCGCGTCGACCGCCGACATCTCGCGGCAGGCGATGCAGTCGGCCGGATTCGGCGGGAGATAAAGTTCCGCGTCACAAGTGTTGTCCTCCTGAACTCACAGGCGCGCCTCGGGCGCGCCTTTTTTGTCGGCGGCTCTTGGCATTTAGCAGTTGGCATTTAGTCATTGAATTGATTGCGTCGTGCTCATCGTCCGGACTACAAGCTGTAGGGGTTGCAAATGTAAGAAATGTTCCCCGTGGAATATTTCGCTTTTTGGCGAGATCGCTTATTAGCTTTTAGATAATATAAGGGGTGCTATCTCGAGTATCCTTAATGCGTTGGAGATTACGAAAGCCACTTTCAAAATTCCGCGTTATCACAACCTTTCGCCCTGTGGAACAAAATGCGCAATATTCCACGAGTGTGGGTGAGGCGAATGTCTTGTCAGGCGAGCCGGCGCCTTAGGGCGCATTCGAGTGTGCCATTATTTCGGCACGCATGAATGGGCGCCCTGATAAGAAACTCTGCTTCCAGCGGTTTCTAGTCATCGTTTCCATTGACTACCTACTTTGAAGCGCAGCGTAGCGCCGCACCCGACGCAACCAGCGCGGGCTTCATTCTGCTCTCGTTCCAAGCTGGCTGATCGGCAGCCGTTGCGTTAAGGTGTACTCGATGGCGTTTTCGGGTCCCAAAAAGAAGGTCTATACAGAGGAAGAGCTGTACGAGTACGCAGTGGGCGCGCTTGCGCGGCGCATGCGTACGGTGGCCGAGTTGAAGCGGCTACTGCGCCAGAAGGTCGAAGCCGAGACCGAGTTCGGACAGACCCTCGTCGAACTGATTATTCGCAAGCTAAAAGACCAGGGATACCTGAACGACGCGAAGTACGCGGCGGCCTACTCTTCCTTTCGCCGCGACAACGAGAAGTTCGGTCGCATGCGCGTGGTCACCGATCTCAAAGTCAAAGGTGTGCATGGGGACGTGATCGACCAGGCTGTCTCTGCCGCCTTCGACGAGGTCAACGAAGAGAAGCAGGCGCGAGCCTACCTGCAACGCAAGCGCCTCGCCAAGCCAACCGATCAAAAGCAGACGGCACGTATCTTCCGCCAGCTGGTGCGCGCGGGATTCCGGTCAAAGACGATCTTCACGATTTTGAAAAAATGGGATGTGGATGAGGAGACGTTGACGGCGCTGGAAAGCGAAAGCATTGACTGACTAGGGATTTTCACTCTTATGGCTGGTCCAAGAACAATGTCTTCCGGTTGTTGATTCCGCTCGCCTGATGCCATTACTCGCGTGAGCCTCCGCGTCCCCGGTGGTTTAAAATGAACTTTTGGCGTGTACTCCCGATTCTTCTCTGTCCATTGAGGCTTTCTAACTCATCATGCTGACCGGCTCCCAGGTACGCCGTAGATTTCTGGATTTTTTTATCGGGAAGGGGCACCGCGAGGTGCACTCGTCGTCGCTTGTCCCGCAGAACGATCCCACGCTGCTGTTCACCAACGCCGGCATGAACCAGTTCAAGGACGTGTTTCTCGGCCTCGAGAAGCGCGACTACTCGCGGGCGACCACGTCGCAGAAATGCGTGCGCGCGGGCGGCAAGCACAACGACCTTGAGAACGTGGGGTTCACTAACCGCCATCACACGTTCTTCGAGATGCTAGGGAATTTCTCGTTCGGCGATTACTTCAAGAAAGATGCGATCGCCTACGCATGGGAGCTGGTGACGTCGCCCAAGTGGTTTGGGCTCTCGAAAGACAAGTTATACGTCACGATCTTCAAGGGCGAGAACGGCGTCGAGCGTGATGCCGAGGCTTACGATCTCTGGCTCGGACAAGGTGTGCCCAAGGAACGCATCTACGAGTTCGGTTCCAAGGACAATTTCTGGCAGATGGGCGATACCGGGCCGTGCGGTCCGTGCAGCGAGATTCACTATGACATGGGCCCCGCAGCCAGCGACGAGGGACACACCGATTGCCAGTTCGGCTGCGAGTGTGGCCGCTACATGGAGATCTGGAACCTGGTATTCATGCAGTTCGATCGCGATACAAGCGGCAAGCTGACGCCGCTGCCGAAGCCATCGATTGATACGGGCGCAGGTCTGGAACGCGTGACGGCAGTGCTCCAGGGCGTCATCTCGAACTACGACACGGATCTGTTCGTGCCGCTGACCAAGCGGGCAGCGGAGTTAACGGGAGCCGAGCTTCGCTCGGCCGGGCAGACGAGGGCGTCTGCCCCCACGCAAGCATCGCCGATCGCGGCAGCAAGCACCGGCGACGGTCCCAGCAAGAACCACGCGGGGACGGGCGCCTCGCCCGTCCTTGCCGAGCGGAGCTCGACAGGTCCTATGCATGGTGCGGCATCGTTGCGCGTCATAGCGGATCACTCGCGCGCTGCTACGTTTCTAATTTCCGATGGAGTCATTCCTTCGAATGAAGGCCGCGGCTACGTGCTGCGCAAGATCATCCGGCGCGCGATCACGCACGGACGTCTGCTTGGACAGACAAAGCCCTTCCTGCACCAGATGGTCTTCGCAGTCCGCGAACTGATGAACGACGCCTATCCGGAGTTGAACGAGACAGCAGAGCGGGTGTCGAAAGCGGTGCTGGCGGAGGAGACTCGCTTCGCGCACACAATGGAAGTTGGCTTGAAGAGGTTGGAGGATGATCTTCAGCCTCTCGTCGACTCCATAAAAACGAATCCTGATAGTAGGCCGTTGTACCTGGGCGCAAATGCATTCAAGCTCTATGACACTTTTGGTATGCCACTTGACTTCATACAGGACGCCGCCCGCGATCAAGGGATCATTTTCGATCAGGCCGGCTTTGACGCTGCGATGGAAGAGCAGAAGCAGCGTGCACGCGCGTCGTGGAAAGGCGCCGCCAAGCAGACCGCGAATCCTGAATATCAGAAGCTGCCCGCTTCAGATTTCGAGGGTTATCACCGGACGCGCTCGGACAGCGCGGAGGTGCTGGCGCTGCTCAAGGACGGACACGGCGTCCAGGAACTGAAGCCGGGCGAGCAGGGCGAGGCGATTCTTGATCACACGCCGTTCTATGCCGAGGCTGGCGGGCAGGTGGGTGATCGCGGATGGTTCTACTCCGACGATCACAACACGGCCGTGGCCGAGGTGACTGGAACGTACTACCCGGTTCAGGGAGTGAGGGCACACAAGATCACGATAAAATCCCCACCCAACGAAAACCGCGTTGGATGGGGCACCCTCAAGGTCGGAGATAAGGTTGACGCCGTCGTCAATGCCGATGTTCGTCTGGCGACGATGCGCAACCACACCGCAACCCACTTGCTGCATGCGGGATTGCGTGAAGTGCTCGGCAAACACGTGAAGCAGGCGGGGTCGCTGGTCGCGCCCGGACACCTGCGCTTCGACTTCTCGCACTTCACGGCCGTCGAAGACGAAGAACTTCAGGACATTGAAGATCTGATCAACAAGGAAGTGCTGCAAAACGAGAAGATTGAGGTCATCGAGAACGTTCCCATCGATGTAGCCGTGACCGAATATCACGCGATGGCGCTGTTCGGCGAGAAGTATGGCGACAAGGTACGCGTGATCCGGATCGGCGATTTTTCGACTGAGCTTTGCGGTGGTACACACACGGCGGCCACCGGCGAGATTGGACTGATCAAAATCCTGAAAGAAGGAAGCGTGTCGTCGGGAGTGCGGCGCGTGGAAGCGGTCACGGGCGAGGGATCGCTGCGACACTTCCGCAAGGATCATCAACTGGAAGGTGTGGTGGCGGCGCTCGCCGGTCATTCTGAAGCCGAAAATCCGGCCGAGACATTGAAGGAAGAGCTAAATCGGAAAGAGGCCGAGATCAAGCGACTCGTGCGTGAACTCGACCAGATCCGCATGAAGTCTGCGTCTTCATCCGTCGCGTCCGTCGAAGAAAAAATCAAAGAGGTAAAGGGTGTTAAGGTGCTGGCGCATCGGGTCGATAATCTCGAGCGGGCCCAGATGCGCACGCTGATCGACCAACTGCGCGATAAAGTTGGCTCTGGCGTTGTAGTTCTGGGATCGGCAAACGATGGCAAAGTGGCGCTGATTGCAGGCGTGACGAAAGACTTGACGCAACGCATTCAGGCAGGCAAAGTCATCGGGCAAGTCGCGCAGAAGGTTGGCGGCAAGGGCGGCGGGCGCCCGGATATGGCCGAGGCCGGCGGCGACAAACCTGAGGCGCTCGACGCGGCGCTGGGTGAGGTGTACAAGGTTGTCGAAGCAATGCTGTAAAGACAGGTGTCAGGTCTTGGGTCCCAGGTGTCAGGTCTTGGTTTTGGGGCTTGCGTCCTCAGAGCTTTTGATTCCGTAGCTTGAAAATCAATGAGAGGGAGAGGAACCTCTCGACTCCCGACAACGAAAAATGGCATCATGCGGGCTCCAGCGATGACCCATGATCGGTCCTGTCGCCTGAAACCAGCCACCTGAGACCTGCTTCTCTATGGAACGAATTTCTTTCATCACGCACAAGGGCAAGCCGATTATGCTAACCGACTTGAGTCACTGTGAAGCCAAAGAGATTCTGCTAGTTCTTGAGGAAGCCCAGCGAACGGTCGCCAGACACGACCGCGGCTCTCTGCTGACACTTTGCGATATGACGGGCGCGCACATCGATCGCGCGGTAGCGACGCGGATGAAAGAAGTGCTGGTGCTGGATCGTCCGTTCGTAAAGCGATCAGCGTTGGTCGGAGTGGACAGCCTCCCGCGCGTTTACTACGAAAACATCAAAACGTTTTCACAGCGGCAACTCCCTGCTTTCAAGACGCGCGAAGAAGCAATGGAGTGGCTGGTCGGCGAATAGGGAGCCATCCCGCATCTTCTCAACTGCGGTTTCAGTTTCCTTCTTCTGAATCTCTAGTCAAAGGTCTGGAAGCAAATTGCCGCCTGCCCGTTGCGAAACTTTCATCGTTACACCGACTCCAAATTGCGGTTAAATCTACGTGCTCAGTTCACGGTGCGCGCCCGTTCGTTTACCGGTTCGCGAGAAGGAGCACACCCATGCCATTGGTGATCGAAAATCTGCCTGAAGCCATCCGCACAACCAAGCAACAGCTGCGAGCCGCACTTCCGGAATATAAGGACATTGTTCGCGAGGTCGAGGCAGAAACGCGCAGACGCGTGGAAGAGATCGTCGCCGAACGAGAAGCCGGGCGCGACGTTGCTCCGATCGCTCAGTACAGCGATATCGAAGCTGGAAAGGTACCGCCGGACCTGGTGGCCAAGATCAAGGCAAGGGGCGCGTGCGTGGTGCGCAACACATTCAGCCCCGAGCAGGCCATCGCGTGGGACGAGGAGATCGCAGCTTACGTCGAGAAGAACAATCTGGATGCGAAGCTCGTCAACGCCGCCGAGGACAAATACTTTGGAACGCTGGCGTCGGCGAAGCCTCAGATCTATGGAATCTACTGGTCGCGTCCGCAGGTCGAGGCGCGGCAGTCGCCGTCGCTGACGAACGTGCGGATTTTCCTAAACAATCTGTGGCAAACGGAGAGCGACGGAATCCGCCACTTCAATCCAAACGAGACGCCCGCCTATGCGGACCGGATTCGGCGGCGTCCGCCGGGTTCCGCATCGCTTGGACTCTCGCCGCACGTGGACGGAGGATCGATTGAGCGCTGGCTCGACGACAACTTCCGCAAAGTGTACCGGCACGTCTTCTCGGGCGATTGGCGGAGATACGACGCATTTGCCGCAGCATATCGTCCGGAGGTCCGCGAAGTGCCTTCGGCGGCGGTGTGCTCCATGTTCCGCACTTTTCAAGGCTGGACGGCACTGACGCGGCAAGGTCGCGGCGATGGAACGCTGCAGCTCATCCCGATCGCCGAGGCCATGGTGTATATCCTGCTGCGAGCGCTTCAGGACGATGTTCCAGAAGACGATCTTTGCGGCGCGAAGCCCGGACGCGCTCTGTCGATCAACGATCAGCAACACGGCCTGCTGACGAGGGCGCTGTCGTCTATTCCGCAGATGGAGGCCGGCGACACGGTCTTTTGGCATACGGACCTGGTGCACGCGGTTGAGAACGAGCACAACGGGAGCGGTTACAGCAACGTGATGTACATCGCGTCGGCTCCGGGGTGCGCGAAGAACAGCGCCTACCTCGAACGGCAAGCGGCGTCCTTCCTGGCCGGGAAGACGCCTCCGGATTTTGCTCCAGATGACTTCGAGGTTGACTTTGTAGGACGCGGCACGGTCGCCGATCTGACCGAACTCGGCCGCGGCCAACTCGGCATTACGGAGGAGAGGTACAAGCGCACGCTGGCGGGGGCTGCGTAAGTCAGGAGGAATTCACGCAGAGGGTTTTAGTCGCGAGCGATGACCATCAGAATGCCTTGAGGAGTTCGATGTGATATAGGCATGCCAGGGGTCTTTCGACTCGTTCGGCATTCGGCTCACTTCGCTCAAGATGACAAGCGTGAAAGAGCACCACTTTTACTTCGATTTTTGCGCTGCGGATTCGCGAGACAGGATTGATTGCATGACAGCCGCGCACCCGCCTGCAATAAGCGTGGTGGCGAGCACCGGGTGGGCGGGCCAGATGCGGTGGGCGATGCCGAAGTTGTACAGCACGATCGATCCGACCGTGGAAATGCCTAGAACGATCAGAAATATTCGCATAGAAATCCTCAACTTGAGTTACGCACTGCACGCGGCCGAAGTTCCATATCGATCCGCTGTTTAGCTCAGAACTATGAATAGCCGGCAAGATGCCGGCGCTACCCGGAAGATCAACTTCTCCATTTCAATGTGACCGGCCCTGTCATCGGATGGTGAAACTCGCCCGTGCGGCGCGAGTCAATCCAGGCCTGCTTCAGTTGAAAATACCACTTGGCAGGGCGGTCGGCGTCGTCGATAAGCATGAGGTGCGGGTTGTGCTTCAGGCCCTCGGCTTGGTCTTCCATCGTCTTGCGGTCCTGCTCGACAAATTTTGCAAACACAAACTTTAAGAGGTCGGCGCCGAAGGGAAGCCAGCGAAACAGATTCCATGCGGCGACCACGTCGATGCGGCACTGGCTGCGCGTGATCGGCGTGACGGTGGTGAGGCTCGAGAACCAATACTTCCCTGCCCGGATGGTCTCCCAACGGCGGTTGGGCAGCGTGAAGTCGATGGTGGTGGTGATGGAGTCGGCATCGGCGTAGAGCTTCAGCAGTTTGTAAGGCGCGCTGTTGGAACTGGGTGTGTGCGCGCTCATACGGAACCCGCGCTCGATCGGCTCGAATGCCTTCTGCTTTTCGTGGATGGATTCGCGCGTGCGCCACCACCAGGCCTGATGGACGAAGGGTCCGTGCGCGGGATCCATGAGGCCGATGATGCCGTGGTCAACGCTGCAGGGCAGGTCGGCAGTCAGGTAGGCGAGTTTGTATTTGTCGCTGAACGTGGGAACGCGCGGCGCTGGCAGTGGCGGATCGATGCGGCGCGTGAATCCGGCGCCGGCCGGCCCGGGCTCGGGTATGAAGACCCAGAGGAAATCGTCGTGCTGCGCGCAAGCGTAGCTTCCGGCGTAGATGCGGTCGACCTTAAGTTTCTGGTCGGCGGTGAGCGACGGGACGAGCTGACATTGGCCGGAGTAGGCGTCGAATCGCCAGCCGTGATAGCTGCACTCGAGCTGACTACCGACAAAGTGGCCGCACGAGAGGGGCATGCCGCGGTGGGGGCAGGCATCCTGAAGAGCGAAGGGACGGGCTTGCGCATCGCGTCCGAGCACGAGCGGGATTTCGAGCAGCATGGCCTTTTGCATCCGGTTGCGGCGCACGCGGTCCGCAGGGAGTGCGCGGTACCAGAACCCGGGAAGCATGAGCGAGTCGGGAGTTTGCCGCTGAGGAGAATCTTCGAACATAGGATGGGGCGAGGGTACTACAGGCGGAGGAGGCCGGCAAAGAATGGCTTTGTGTGCGGATGGCTTGCTTCGCCGGCTTCCTCTAAAATCAAGAGCCCGGAATTTTAACTGACCGCGCCGATTCCAATTTCCTCTGGAGAAGTCGCTTTCATGGCTGAACCCCTTGTCATCGCAAAGAGTACGGAAGATTTGGCCCTGCTGCCCGGGATGGCAAACCGGCACGGGTTAATCGCCGGTGCGACGGGCACTGGTAAGACGGTCACGCTCCAGGTAATGGCCGAGGCCTTCAGCCGCGTCGGCGTCCCCGTGTTCGCTGCCGATGTAAAAGGCGACCTCTCCGGCATCAGCCAAACCGGCGCTGCTAATCCCAAGCTCGATGCCCGCATAAAGCAACTCAAACTGACCGACTTCCAGTTCTTCGCCAACCCGGTGACCTTCTGGGATGTTTTCGGTCAGCAAGGGCATCCGGTCCGGGCCACGACGTCCGAGATGGGTCCGCTGCTTTTCAGCCGTTTACTCAACCTCAACGACACACAGGCGGGCGTGTTGACCCTGACCTTCAAGATCGCCGACGATCATCAACTTCTTCTGCTCGATCTGAAAGACCTGCAGGCGATGCTGCAGCACGTCGGCGATCAAGCCCGCGACTACCGGACGCAGTACGGCAACATCTCGGCCGCCAGCATCGGGGCGATCCAGCGCGGCCTGTTAAGTCTCCAGCAACAAGGTGCTGACAAATTTCTGGGCGAACCCGCGCTTAATCTGGACGACCTCATTCAAACCGACGGCGACGGTCACGGCGTCATCAACATTCTCGCCGCCGACAAGCTCCTGACCTCGCCCACGCTCTACGCCACTTTCCTGCTCTGGATGATGTCGGAGCTCTTCGAGAAACTTCCCGAAGTCGGCGATCCCGAGAAGCCCAAGCTCGTCTTCTTCTTCGACGAGGCTCATCTTCTCTTCAACGATCTGCCCTCGAGCATTCAGCAGAAAGTCGAGCAGGTTGTGCGCCTCATACGCTCCAAGGGCGTCGGCATCTACTTTGTGACGCAGAATCCCACCGACATTCCCGACGTGATCCTGGGCCAGCTTGGCAATCGCGTGCAGCACGCCTTGCGCGCATTCACGCCGAAAGATCAAAAAGCCGTTCGCGCCGCGGCCGAAACCTTCCGTGCGAATCCGAAAGTGAACGTCGAGAACAGCATCACCGAGCTCAGCGTCGGCGAAGCGCTGGTTTCCTTCCTCGACGAAAAAGGCACGCCGATTCCTGTGGAGCGCGCCACAATCCTTCCCCCGCACAGCCAGATCGGACCGGTTACGCCTGATCAGCGCTCGCAAATTATGAGGTCTTCTGTCGTCGCCGGGGTGTACGACAGTTCTGTGGATCGTGAATCGGCGTACGAGCGTCTCCAGGGTCGGGCCGGCCAGCCTGTCGCGCCCGTTGGAAACGCCGGACAACCTAGTCCAACAACATCGCCTGCCAGTTGGCTCCCAAATCTCGGGACGATCCTGGGTGGAGGCAACCGCCGCGGCGACTCGCTCGCCGAGGCAGCCATGAAGAGTGCCGCGCGCGCCATGGGAAGTTCGGTGGGCCGGCAGATCGTCCGTGGCGTTCTGGGATCACTGCTCGGGGGAAGCCGTCGCTAAGCCTTGCTTCGCACCCATCGATGGACCGATGGCTCGCCTGAGGAAAACTGTTAACACTCGCTTAACAATCTGGGTGTAGCGTTAGGCGCACCAAGCCGTCATTCCAGCCTAAGGAGACAGCCATGGTCGTCCGCTGCCCTTATTGTGTTGATGTCGACCACTTCAAGAAAATGAATGTCCGTGACAATGGCGTGTATGTCTGCACAAAGTGTGGGCACATTGCGGTGCCCGAAAACGATCGTTTTCGGTGCTGGTGTGACCATTGTGCAGCCTTGGATGCCTTCAACGCGCACAAGGCGCGCACTTGGCTAGCGTCCGCAGCACGATCTGCTCCCACCACCTGAAAGAGGCCTCTCTACTGCGCGCATGTTCACATCGAGAACATTCTCCTGGCCCAGTTGGGTATTCTTCGTCTTCTTTGTCGTTGGGCTCGTCAAAGGTCAGGACTCCAGTCCTGCGGCCGCGGCCCCGGATGCTGCCCACACCGCACCCTTAGCTTCTACGCGCCAGCGTATTAGCTTTGATGACTTTGTCGACTCGGTCATCGCGCAGGAACGCCGCTTGACGGATTTCATGCGAAATTTCAAGCCCCTGATCGAGACCTACATTCAGGAGGAAGGGTCCGCATACCGGTTCCAGAAAGGAATCATTTGGAACGGTGATGACTACTTCCTGAGCCGTCTCGATCTGACTGGGAATTCACCCTCGATTGTTCCATTTGCCGACGAGGAAACCTGGAATCAAAGTCGCCTTCGCACAGGCATTATTTCCTGACTTTGGTCATTTCGAACGTCAGAACTACAGATTCGAATTTGTTCATTGGGAGGATCTTGGAGCGGTTCGCTGCGCCGCAATCGACATAATGCCCCAAGGAAATTCGAAGAAACGTGGCTTTGTCGGCCGGATCTGGGCAGAGGACCAAAACTACGGCATTGTGCGGTTCAAGGGGACCTTCATTTCGAGGGGCCGCGCCAAGTGCGCACATCACTTCGACAGCTGGCGGCTCAACACGCAAGGCACGTGGTGGATGCCGGCGTATGTCTCTACCGAGAAGTTCGCGCCTTACGATCCCAGCCACAAGTTCTGGTTCAAGGCCCAAACCCGCGTATGGGGCTACGATCTCCGAAATGCGAGCGATCGTCCGGAGAATGCCAGACAGACCGGTCCGCCGAATGACTTACCGGACGAAACCATATACTCGCCCGAAAACACAATAGTGAGACGGTTGCAAGCTGCCGGACTCATGGCTCCAGACGGCCAAGTCAATCGAATCCTGGAGACAGTGGTCAACAACATACTGATTTTGAGTCACGAGGTCACTTCGACATATTTGACAAGCTTTGCCTTGCCCTTTCCCGATACTTTAATTCCTCTCGCCATCGACTTCCATTTCAGTCGAACCCAGGAGACGGATGCCGACAAAAAAGCCATGGAACTGTTTTCGAAGTCGCCGTATAAGGACCAATTCGTGATTGCTGGCCTCTTCTTAAATGCGTTGGAGTCCGACTCTGGTCGATTCCCGATCCTGCTGCATGGACCATTCAGCCACGACTTTGGGAGCAGTCACCTGGCCCGGACTCACGCGCCCTTCGGCTCTATCAAGCCCCCGAAGGCAGATCGGCTGGATAGGATTTCTGCTCTTCCAATCGGATCGCGGATCGTGGTCGATCCGTGGTCGGACCGAATTGAAATGACCAAGAGCAAACCGGTACCTCTGCTGTCGAAGGCTGAGAAGATTCCATTCGAAGTCACTCCCTTCTATCCGTATCTCAAACGACTGGACGCATCGGGAAAAAGCACACGCCCGGATGCAGCAGTGAGAGGTCGTGTTTTCCAAAGCCGATTCTTGAGCAATGTCTCATCAACCCAGAATGCCGTTGGCTCCGGGACCGATTTTGACCCTCGTACTTTCAGTAACTTACGGCGATTACTTCGGTGGTTCGATAGACTTTGGATAGATTGCCCCGCCCCACTAACCACCCTATAATCAGTGCACTCTGGTTGAAGTTCTCCGTCAGGTTCCGGGTAGATCACGGTGAAGAATCAGTGTGTTCGCCAGTGAGGATTGAGTCCCGGATATGCGAAAGCGTCTCAATATCGCTCTGATGGTAACTCCTGTTCTCGCGGCCTCCCTTTCTCTGCCCATTTGCTACGCGCAAACGACCTCCGAAAGTGGCTCGTCATCGCTGGTCGCGACTACCGACGAAAATGGCCGGACGATCTACGTGAACGAGTACATCCCCGCGAGTCCGGCAGGTACTCCAAAGAAATCAGGCGATCGTCAACCGACGGGCTTGGTGTACTGGAGCTCCACGGAGCGCCGATATAAGCCCGTCCCATCGGCCAAGATGGGTGCGGCGCGATCAGCGGCTGCAGAGGTGAATCAATATCTGAAGCAAACTCCGGAAACGTCAGGGCCGGCAGCCAATTTTCTGCGCAACAATAAGCCCTTTACCGAAGCGGACGTTGAGGCTGCGATTCAGCAGGCGGCGGCACGTCATAACGTCGACCCGAACCTGGTGCGCTCGGTGATCAAGGTGGAGTCAAACTTCAACCCCAACGCGGTCTCGCGCAAGGGAGCGATGGGGCTCATGCAGCTTATGCCCAGCACTGCGCGTTCGCTGCACGTGACGAATCCATTCGACCCGCAACAAAACGTGGATGCCGGGGTTCGTCACCTTAAGCAGCTTTTGGAGAGCTACGGGGGCAACGTAAAGCTCAGCCTGGCGGCCTATAACGCCGGGGCGGGCGCGGTCGCCCGGAGCGCCGGGATTCCCCGCTTTGCGGAAACGCAAAATTATGTTCGCCGGATCACCAATCTCTACTACGGCGGGTCGGATCCCGGGTCGAGGATCATCGGCAACGTGGTGCACGATCCCGTGCGGGTTGAACGAGATGCGAGGGGCGTCCTCTACATCAGCAACACCGACTAGCGGTTTTGGCATCAGTACTGGGGTACACTCGCATTGAGTGACCCGTTTTCGCTCTCTCAGGTAGTTCGGACAACAAGTTAAACGAGCTGTTGAACGAAGCTGGAAACGTTGAAGACCCTATCCCGAAGCCAGCGTGGATTGCGTTTGGGCGCAGCAACTATCCTGTTGCTGCTTACGGCGATACCCGTGCACGCGCGTGCACGCCACAGTGATACGTGGGCTCGCGACAACTTCACCAAAGCGGAACGGATGCGTGAGGCGCTGAATGGGCGTCCGTCCAAGGACCGGACGAGGCGCGACTACCAGCGAGTGATTGACGCTTTCCGGCGCGTGTACTTCGGCTCACCAGCGTCGTCCAAAGCTGACGCCAGCGTGGTAGCCGTCGCCGAGTTGCAGGTCGAGATGGGGCGCCGCTTTGATGACGACAAGATTCTGCAAGCCGCAGTGAAGCAATACGAATTCCTGCGGCATGAATACCCAGGCAGCAAATATCGTTTCGATGCGCTGTTCACGATCGGCGAGATTTACAAAGACGATCTCGGAGATACCGAAAAAGCCAAGGCCACGTTTGAGGAATTCCTCAAGCGCTACCCGCGCAACAGGCTCGCTGATGAAGCTAAGGATGCAATCGCTGAACTGAAGACACCTGCGCGGGAACGAACTGCGTCCGCATCTGCATCCGTCTCGCCGAAAAAGAACATGCCCGCGAGTGAAAAGTCGGCGGCGCAGCGCGCAGCGGAGAAGTATCAGCGCGCGGCCGATTTGCCGGGAACACCTGCGGTTCCTGCAGTCGATATGGAGTCGAGGCAAGTAAAGACCGACAGCCCGGGCGTCGGCAACGGTGTAGCCAACGATGACAAGCCGTCGGACGCCGCGACGGCGAAGAGCGTCGCCAAAAATGATGAGGGCGACGACCACGAGGAGACTGGGCTACCCCGTGTAACCGGTATCCGACACTGGTCAACGCCCGACTACACGCGCGTCGCCATCGACGTAGAAGAAGACGTGAAGTTCAGCTCGCACCGCATCGATCATCCCGACCGAATCTTCTTTGATCTGCAGGGTACGAAGCTGGCTTCAACGCTGGTGGGCAAGAGTTTCGACGTCGACGACGGATTCCTGAAGAAGATCCGCGTGGCGCAGTTCAATCCCGGCAAAGCGCGAGTGGTACTGGAAGTAGACGACTTGTCCGACTACGACGCCTTTCTGCTTTCGAATCCATCGCGGCTGATCATCGATATTCACGGCAAGGATACGGGCAAGGCGAAAGCCGGTGCACTACCCAGTGCACCGGTCGGCGACCGCCCAGCGACCGCGAAAGTGGACAACTTAGCTGGTTCCGACGAACCCGCAGAGGCAGGGGATTCCACCGACACCACAGCGAAAGCGCGCGTAGAAACGCCGCCGAAGCACTCAGATGACAGCGAGACAGCGCAAGTCGAGGACACAAAGCCGACCGTCAAGACCGTGAAGGTCGGTAAAAATTCGGTCAAAAAGATCATCGAGGCGGGAGACCTCGACAGCAGCGCGGCCGTGAAGAAGCCGATGCCGCACTCGGTTGAAGATTTGCGGCCCGATACGTCGTCCGCGAAAACCTCGGCCGTTGCGGATGCCGCGGAAAAAGAGATAGCCGACGATGATGTGCTCGATACGAAGCCAGCACGGCCCAAATCCAAGCGCAAGAGTTCAAGCGCTCCGGATTTTGACGTTCACGAGGCGCGGCCGACGGCGGCCGGCGACCGTTCGCTCATCCGGGCACTCGGGCTGAAGATCGGAAAGATCGTGATCGATCCCGGCCACGGGGGACACGATACGGGAACGATTGGTCCCAATGGGCTGCTCGAAAAAGATCTCGTGGTCGATGTGGGACGGCGGCTGGGCAAGCTGCTTGAAACGAGGTTGGGTGCTGAGGCCGTCTACACGCGCAAGGACGACACCTTTATTCCGCTCGAGACACGCACAGCCATTGCCAATCAGGAAAGAGCCGACTTGTTTGTCTCAATCCACGCCAATTCGAGCCGTGATCCAAACGCGCGAGGCGTTGAAACCTATTACCTGAATTTCACATCTTCGCCGGATGCGATGGAAGTAGCGGCGCGCGAGAACGCGGTGTCGGAGAAGTCGATTCACGAACTCGGAGACCTGGTGAAAAAAATCGCGCTGAAAGAGAAGATCGAAGAGTCGCACGAGTTCGCGAGCAACGTCCAGCAAGCCATGCAAAGCGGGCTCGCAATGAAGAGCGCAGGAGTGCGCGATCGGGGCGTGAAGAAAGCGCCGTTCATCGTGCTCATTGGCGCCAATATGCCTTCGATTCTGGCGGAGATTTCCTTCGTCAGCAATCCTACCGACGAGAGGAAACTTCAGACTCCGGAATACCGGCAGCGCATCGCCGAGTCGCTCTATCGCGGGATCGCTAAGTACGTGAACGGGCTAAGCGGCGTAAAGGTCGCAACTCGGGTGGCGAAGAACGAGGGGCAGTAGCAACAGGTTTTGGGTGTCAGGTTTCAGGTCTCAGGTGTCAAGAAGCGCAATCACTCACATCCTGCGTATTCCGATATACCCCTCAAAGAAGAGCCCTTCGCTTGGGAGCGCGCCAGGCGCGCTTCCCTGCGCTGGAAACTTTCTGGCTACCTCTGTAGTCTAATAAGCACAGAAATGCGTGTTTCCTCAGTACCTCCGATGACCCGTTACCGAGTTCTATTGCCTATCGTTCTGGTCGTTCTTGCGGTTGCCGCTTTTGCGGCGGATCCTGCAACGAAGCCAACCTTGGAGTCCGGCGTCCTGCCGAAGGTGTTCGCTGGCTGGCAACTTCAGGGCACTGCGCAACTCGGCAAAGACCCGGCTGTCGCAGATCCGACCAATCCCGTGGTGCTGAAGGAATACGGATTCACGGATTTTTCGTCGGGCACCTACACGCGAGATGACGGCCGAAAACTCACGCTGCGCGCGGCGCGCTTTGCCGATGCGAGTGGAGCCTACGGGGCCTTCACCTACTACAAGCAGCCTGAGATGCTGAATGAGAAGATCGGCGATCAGGGCTCGTCGCTCAACAATCGCGTGCTGTTTTATCGGGGCAGTGTTCTAGTCGACGCGCTGTTTGACAAGCTCAGCGTGATGTCGGCAGCTGAACTGCGCGAACTCGCGAGTGATATTCCGCTGCCCCAAGGTGGAGCGCGTAATCTGCCGGCAATTCCGACGTATCTGCCGAAGCAGGCGTACGTGAAGAACACCGCCAAATATATTCTTGGCCCCGTCACTCTGGACAAGATTGGGTCGCCGTTGTCGGCGGATCTTGTGGACTTCGCGGCGGGCGCGGAAGTTGTCCAAGGTACCTACGAGAGTTCAGGTGGTGAAGCGACACTGGTTCTGATTTCGTATCCCACACCGCAGATCGCCGCCGAACATCTTCGTAAGATCGAGGCCGCACATAACCCTGGCGCTCAACCCGGTGGACCGCCGGCGGTTGAAGTGGGCACATTCGTCGATAAGCGTAGCGGACCGCTCGTCGCGATTGCTTCGGGACCCTTCTCGCAGAGCGAAGCGAAGTCATTGCTTGCATCTGTCCACTACGACGCGGATGTCACCTGGAACGAAAACACGTTCTTCGACAAGAAGAACAACCTCGCCAATCTTCTGTGGAACGTCATTCTGCTGTGCGGCGCGATCATGGGCCTCACACTGGTTGCCGGGCTCGCTTTTGGTGGCTTGCGCGTGCTCCTTCAGCGCCTGATTCCTGCGAGCGCCCGCACTCCGGAGGCGGAATTTATCTCCCTACACCTCGACGATACGACCCGGGACCCGGGGCACCGTTCGGGGTTCAGGGCGACCAGTTGAGGGCGGCAGATTCCCTTGGTGGCCTTATAACTCGTTCAATTAAATCGTTTTATAGGATTTCCAAAGGCCAATCGGGCAAATTTGAGTCGATTTGACTGAGTGTTGCCTATTTTTCTAAGTGATTGAAAACAAAAACGCTTATTATCGAGAAATCGCTTGACACTCTGCTTTTTCGGCTCATAAGATTTCGCCAGAAAGTTTTGGCGGACTTTGCCTTCCGTTAGAACTATTCTCCCTTGAAGCGAAGAGGCCACCCAGTTGCCGGGTGGCCTTTTCA
>Ga0126381_100002808_pt1 | contig 18893 bp, 15 predicted proteins | sample PanSoiMetPlot_28_FD_96465 | JGI IMG/M metagenome (GOLD analysis project Ga0126381, IMG submission 96465) | Tropical forest soil microbial communities from Panama - MetaG Plot_28 | ecosystem: Environmental > Terrestrial > Soil > Tropical forest > Bulk soil | place: Panama | collected 2016-02-17
AACGCAGGCGTTCCTCCATGACCGAACTCGCTTTCCACGGCATCAACACCTCCCGCCAAAAGGCGAAAAGTGTTACCCATGTGTCCGGTACGATGTGTCACCTATGTCTCAGGCCGCTCAACACATGGACCTGAACATGGACCTTCGGCGAACTTGGCGACATCGACCAAGCCGCCAAGGTGCCAGCGTGTCTCGATATCCGGCGGCTTTCCCCCTTCGCTTGGACCCGCGAGATCAAGCACGACGGCTTCCGCCTCGTGGTCTGGCGCGAGGGCGAGCGCGCGCGCCTGAAAAAAAGCCCCCGTCTGGCGGGGGCTGGTAGGAGTGTGCGTTGAACATGCGCGCAGAGATATAAGGGGATCTCCGCGCGCAACGGCACGCTACACCGATCCCGTGACTCGCATTTTTGATCTATGTCATGTCGGGAAGCGTTCAGGTGTGTGGTCGGGCGGAAATGGCCCACACCACCAGAGGTATGTTGGCGGTCGCCAGGAGGAACGATGGTCGGCCAAAATGACCTGTCATCGACAGTGCGGTCGCCGGCCGAACTTCCTTTCGTGGCGAGGCGCTCAGGATTTGACTTAGATCAATACGGGAAATGCAGAGGGACGTAGGAGCTAGTTGCCGGGGCCCCAAAACGGAGACCGGTAATGACCAGACTTGTAGCTATCGGTTTTGTTCTTGCGCTGGCATCCGTGACCCAGGCAATGCCGCCCGTACACCTTCAGGCCCCGGACTCACTGATTGTTAACGTCCGCGAGAACTGCGGGGCAGGCTTCACTCGCGTCAACGGCAGGTGCGTGCGCACCCCCGCCAGAGCGGCCGCACGCCGATGTGCGACAGGGATGACCCTCGTTGAGGGCCGCTGCGTCAAGGGCAGCACTGAAGGCCAAGCGCATTAGCCAGGCGGGCACGACCCGATCGATAACGAGCGATAACCCGCTTCCGCGCCACGTGCAGCACCGTCGGCACGCTCGGGGCCGCCGGGCGGAGACATGAATCACCGATGCAATCCAGGCAACCATCGGCGTATTTTCACAGGGGCGTTCAGGCCCGGCGAGTACGCAATCTTGCCCTCGATGCCGCACTTTTCGTCTACTTGGGCCTGTGCTGCGTGTTCATCGGAGCCTGCGTCGTTGGGTTTTACAAGCTGATGCAGCCCATCGTATATCCAAACCTGCGTGCAGCGGCCTACAGCTCGACCGCTCTTCCCGCAGCCCAGTTCGACACCGAGAGATCAGCAGAGACATCATCCGCCGCCGAGCGCGCGTCTGGGGGTGAGGCTGCGTTGGCTGGCGCGATCGAGCCGGAGGAGAGGCCAGGTGGCGGCGCGACTCCGAATCCAAGCAAGGCGAAAAAATCGGAGGTCGCGACCCTCTCGTCAGATACGAAACGCAAGCCCCCGGCGCGGTCGAAAAGACACGATCCGATGATGGATTATGCGGCGCAACCGGCTTTCGGTAATTACCGACCATGGGGCAACCAGAACTGGGGCAATCAGACCTGGGGCAATCAGACCTGGGGCAATCAGACTTGGCGCAATCAGAACTGGAGCGGGTATCGACCGTCCGGCAACTATCAAGCACCGGGAGGCTACCGACCGTGGAGTTATCAAGGCGGGGGCTTTCGAAATGGCCATTAAGGTCTGTGACCTCCTTCCACAGTAGTGCTTCTCACGCTCGGGCCGAATTGCAATCGCGGTAAGCCAACCAGTCCCGATTCCGTCCGCCAAGGACAATGTGTGACAATCGCTGCCTGTTGCGTGCGTGCTTTCTCGGGCACCCTGCTTGCCGTGCGGACAGGCTCGCCCATGGCAACCTCATCGCGCCGCGCGACTCATCGCGGGCGGAACACTTGCCGCAGGCCATCGACCGCCATTCGCTCACATCGAGGCGGTGGAAACGGCGACAATCCACAAGATTACGCGAGAAATATGTACTGCGAGCCCACCGGTGGCGTCGCGGGTGAGCCCGACGCTTCCACGTCCGGCCCACCCGCGCGGTTAGGTCGTGTCACTTCCCGCTGCCGCCCGCAGGTGGCTTGCTGCTGTGGGGCTCGCCGGCATTCGCCCTGCTCATCTCTTCCTCGTAGCGCCATTGTCGTCCGAGGCGGGACCTCGGCACATAAGCGTAAGCACTCGAAGGTCTGCCGCGGAAGTACCGCCGGTCAAGACGAGACCTCGGTACATAGGCATAAATGCTCGAAGGCCGGCCTCGCCACGCGGATGGTCCGCCCTGTGCTTGCCCCAGCGGGCCGATGCGAGCGCCTCCCGTTTGGTCGGCGTCGTCCCTGCTGCCGCCGGCCTGCGCACCCGAGGCGGCGCCGAAGATTGCGGCTGCGGCCAAGATGGCGATTCTGCCTTTGCTCAACATTGTTGTCTCCATCGCTGTCTCCCCCGATTAATCTCAACGAATGCGCGCGCGGGCCCGTTCCGCGTTACCGCGTTTTTAAGCCCGCGGCGTCGATGTGAGCCGTTGTTAATGTTCCCTGTAACGACATTAAATTTGCGCAACGGTCAGGCGGCCTTCACGTCGGCGCCCGCGTGCAGCAGAAGCCCCACCATCTCGACCACGCGGGCCTGGTCGCCGCGGGGTCAATCTTCATACCGTCTCAAGGGGAAACTCAATTTTACAGATCACGCCTTGTACTGCGAACATGAGATCGACTGTCCCCCCGAGTTCGTGGGGAATGAGACTACGTATGAGATTGGTGCCGTAGCTGGATTGGACCTCGGATACGACCTGGAGAGCGCTAACCTCGCGCCACTCCAGGACCAGGGTTGCTGCTTGTCCGTTCGGCCTGCGGTCCCAACCGACCGATACTTGACCGCCCGGGATCGATAGTGCGCCGTGTTTCGCGGCGTTCGTCGCGAGTTCATGCAATACCCTCGCCAGCGCCTGAGTTTCGGCGGAGCTGAGCGTAACGGCTGGCCCGCTGATCTTGACGTTCGTGCTTGTCGCGTAGGGCGCAAGCTCGGTACGGACGAGGGTGTCCAGTCCGACGCCCTGCCAAGCACTTTTGCTCAACAGAGTATGGGCGGCTGCCATGGATTGGATGCGTCCGCCGAGCGATTGAACGAAATCGTGGATTGAACGGCTGCCTTCACGTGTTGAAGCACCGACCGCAGCAACCTCCGCGAGGATATTCTTTACCCTGTGGTCAAGCTCCGCGATCAGGAGTCGCTGGCGCTGCTCGGATCGTCGCAGCAGCACGACAGCGTTCGCAAGGCGTGTGTAGAGAAACAGCGTCTCCGTGAGCAGCACAAACAGCAACGAAGAACCGGCGAACAACGCATAGACCCGAGCCATGTACCAGCCAACGGTAAACCGAACGACGGTAAGCAAGCCCGAAATGACCAAGGCGGGCAACCACGCAAACAGTGTCACGATCAGCCATTGATCGAGGATCGTCCGTCTGCGAGCGAAAACCAGCACGATCGCTGCTGTGCTCAGGAGCGTGAGATAAGCGTTACCAACAAGGCCAAAAACGGTCTGTTCGGTTGCACTTTTGTATTGGCTCGGTAGATACCCAGCACCTGCCGTCGCGGCCCAGGTCAACCCGGCTGTAACCGCGACCGCGCATGCGATGGTGATGCCAATCGCAACCCTGGAAGATTGGCCGGATCGGTTGGCGGCTTCGCCCGCATCTTTCAGCAGCGCATAGACGATGACGGCGAGCGGAAACGTGGTGTGCCAAGCCAAAAATAGCCAACGCGAACTATTCAGCTCATCGCCGATCAGAACGCCAGGGACATATGCGCCTGGGAACGCAAGGGTCTGCAGGAATGCAAACAATCCACTGAAGACAAAACCGCTTGCCAGCACAAGCAAGGCACGCCGGGGTTGGACCGAGTATTGGGCGAACAGAAAAGCCGCCGTCAGGAGGTCGGCGATGCACATCACAATTTGTGTAACCGGTATGAAGGCGTCAACGCGGGCTAGTTGGATGTTCGCAAGCATCACGATTGCAACGACGACCACGAGTATGGCGAAGCCGCGAAATGCAGTTTTATGCTGCCGCGCATTTGCCGACATTGTTGAGATCGCGACTGGAAAATCACGATCCGAGCCGGCGTCTGTTTCATCAACGAGCATCAACGAGATTGCACAATCCATCGCCAGCCAACCGGGAGCCAGCGAACTTGCTATGGGTTATCTTCTCGCGAGTCGGCCCCTAACGATGGCGCTCGAAAGGCCCCGGTATTCGAATCCCTCCTGAGCAACGCTGCGCAAGAATCCTCCGCGAGGCGCTTTGGCAGCTCACCAGAAGCGGCCGGTGCCCCCGACCACGACCGTCACTGCGCCGAGCAACAGGTTGATCGCCACGATCATCCGGATCTGATTGAGGCTCTTCGCCGCCTCGGGAAGTGAGCCGCTGTCGAGTGCGGCGCGAAAGCGCCGCCATGGGGCGAACAGCAGGTGGAGGTACAGCAGCATCATGACGATGCCGATCACCGCCATGATGTGCACGTAGATCGGAGTTGTCGCAGGGCCGCCGAACATCGCGAACATCATGCCAAATCCGGTGACGAGCAGCGCCACGATGCTCACGCCGACCCAGGGGAGGAACCGCGTGAACACGCGCCGCCACAGCGGCAGGCGTACCGGCGGGTCAAGCGCCCCGGCGGCGGGACGCAGGATCGTATAGGCGAACGCCATGCCGCCGACCCAGAACACGGCGGCGAGGACGTGAATGGCGAGCAGCAGCGCGATCAAGGGCATGTGTCAGCGCTATTCGCCGGCGCGCTGGTTGACGACCACGATCCCGGAGCGCTCGATCGGGGTGGCGCCGAGCTTGAGCAGCAGCTCGGCACTGTCGCGGTGCAATGAGCGCGCGGTCTGATAATAGGCGTTGACGAGACCCTTGGTGACCAGCGCGTAGGCGATGCTGAGCGGGGTCTGGCCGAAGCCGTCCTGGGCATCGAGGTTGGCGCCCTTGCCGGCGAGATACGCGATCACCTCGTCGAGGCCCTGATAGGCGGCGGAGTGAAGCGCGGTCCAGCCGAATTGGCCGGCGCCATTCACGTCGGCGCCATGCTCGACCAGGAACCTCACGGTCTGGACCGCGTCCGCGTGTTCCTGCGCCGACCTTGGCCGCGACGTGTCGGTAGCGGCACCTGCCGCCATCATCAACGGCGTCGTGCCGAGCTCGGTCGGGATCAGCGGATCGGCGCCGGCGGCCACCAGGGCCTTTACGGCATCCACATTGTTGACCTCCGCCGCGAGCGCGATCGGCGTCGAGCCCTGGAAAATGACGCCGTTGGGCGAAATGGCGGTGCGCTTGGGCTGATTGAGCCGGACGTTGAGCTTGGCGCCGTGGGCGATCAGCGCGGTGACAATGCTGGCGGCGGCCTGGCCTCGGCGATGCGCGGCGTAGTGCAGGGGAGCGAAACCGTCGCCCGACGCGATGTCCGGATTGGCGCCTTTGTCGAGCAGCAGGGCCGCGACCTTGGGGTGGGCCATGGCGCTGGCGACCAGCAGGGCGGTGAGCCCGCTCTTGGCCGCGACGTCATTCGGGTTGGCGCCGGCGGCAAGCAGGATCGCGGCGGAATCCGCATCGCCCTGCTGGCCGGCAAACATCAACGCGGTGAAGCCGGTCTGCGAGCGCGCGCCGACATCGGCGTGGTACTCGACCAGTTCCTTGGTCACCGCCGGATGGCGCTGCGCCACCGCCCACATCAGGGCGCTCTGGCCGCCGTTCACCTCCTGCACATTGGGATCGGCACCTGCCGCGAGCAGTGCCCGCACGGTCGCAACGTTGCCGCGGCGGGAGGCTTCCATCAGGGCGGTCTCGCCGGAGATCAGATGCGCGTTGGGGTCGGCGCCGGCACCCAGAAGCTTTTCGGTCATGGCCGAATCCGGGCTTGCGGCAGCCGCGTAAAGAGCTGTCGCGCCGTATTCGTTGGCGGCCTTCACGTCGGCGCCGGCGCGCAGCAGGAGTTCGACCATCTCCAGGTCGTTGCGGGTTGCGGCCCAGATCAAGGCGACGCCGCCATCCGGCCCTGCAACATCCGCCTTGGCGCTGCGCGCCAGAACGGAGCGCACGGCAGTCGTATCGCCGAGCCGCGCCGCATCCGCCAGCGACAGCTTGCTGGTCTCGCCGGCGAAGGCCGGGCCCGCCAGAAGCGGCAAGCCGAGCAGCGCCGCTGTGATCACGCGCCTGATGTTCATCATCGGTCCCTCGCGCAATGAGGCCGGCGCGGAACTATTCCGTCCTGACGCGTTGCACGATTCCTACCACGCCGGATTGCTCAAGCGGGGTGGCACCCAGCTTGAGGAGAAGGTTCGCGGTGTCGCGCCGCAGGATGCGTGGAGCCTGGTAGCCGTGGCTCGACACCGCCTCGGTGATGATGGTGTTGGAGATGCTGAGTGGCGTTTGCCCGAAGCCGTCCCTGGTCTCCAGCTTGGCGCCCTTGCTGACCAGATACTCGACAACGTCGTTGAGCCCCTGATAGGTCGCCGAGTGCAGCGCGGTCCAGCCGAACTGTCCGGCCGCGTTCACGTCGGCGCCGTGCTCGACCAGGAATTTCACGGTTTCGATCGACACCGCCCGTTCGGCGGGCGAGCGCGAGCGCACCACGTCGCAGCCGGCGCCTGCCCCCAGCATCAGCGGCGAGGTCCCCGACTCGGTTGGAATGAGCGGGTCGGCCCCCGCGGCCACCAGCGCCTTGAGGGCCTCCAGATTGTTGACATCCGCCGCGAAGGCGAGCGGCGTGGCGCCCTGGAACACGATCCCGTTCGGCGACTCGGCGGTGCGCTTTTGCTGATTGAGCCGCACATTGGGCTTGGCGCCGTGAGCGAGCAGCGCCGTGACGATGCTGGCGGCGGCGGGACCGCGGCGGTGCGCCGCGTAATGCAAGGGCGTGAAGCCGTTTGCCGCCACCACATCGGGATTGGCACCCTTGTCGAGCAGCAGGGCGGCGACCTTCGCGCGCCCCATGGCGCTGGCGATGAGGAGCGGCGTCAGCCCCGACCTGGGCATCACGTCATTGGGCTTGGCGCCGGCCGCCAGCAGAATACCGGCAGAGTCCGCGTCGTTCTGCTGGGCGGCGAACATCAGCGCGGTGAAGCCGGATTTCGAGCGGGCGCCAACATCCGCGCCATGGCGTACCAGCTCGTCGGTGACCTTCGCGTGGTGCTCGGCGATCGCCCACATCAAGGCATTCTGCCCGCCATTTGCTTCCTGGGCGTCGGGATCGGCGCCGCCCACGAGCAGCGCATGCACGATCGCGAGGCTGCCGCGGCGCGCCGCTTCCATCAGCGGCGTTTCGCCGGACATCAGATGCGCATTCGGATCGGCGCCGGCGGCGAGAAGCTTCTCGGTCAGCGCCGCATCGGGGCTCGCGGCGGCCGCGTAGAGGGCGGTTGCGCCGTAGTCGTTCGCGGCCTTCACGTCGGCGCCGGCGCGCAGCAGGAGCTCGACCGCCTCGACGTCGTTGCGGGTGACCGCCCAGATCAGCGCGCTTGTGCCGTCGGCATCCGCGGCATTGACGTTTACGTGGCTCGCCAGCAGCGACTGGACCACATCGTGGTTGCCCTGCCGCACAGCATCGAGCAGCGACGGGTTTCCGCTGTCCGCGGCGACCGCGCCGCCTACAAACAGCGGCACGCCGATGAGCCCTGCCAGAATTGCGGCCTTGATGCGCATTGTCGTTCCTTTAGCCTCTGACTCCGCTCATTCCCGCCCCCACTTTCGCGGGGGCGGGGACGAGCGGGGTTAATTAGGCGGTCGGCAGCTCAAGCCGTCCGGTCGAGTCGCCGATCCTGTCCACGTGCGGAACGTTGGCCTTGTCCAGCATGGTGAGGAGCAGGTTCGCCATGGGGGTGCCCTTCGGGTACCGGACATGGCGGCCGCCCTTGATCCCGCCGATGCCGTTGCCGAACAGCGCCAGCGGCAGATCCGTGAACAGGTGCAGGTTGCCGTCGCTCAGCGAGCCGCCATAGAGGATCAGCGCGTGGTCGAGCAGCGAGCCGTCGCCGTCGGGCGTCTCGCGCAGCTTGCCGAGATAGTAGGACAAGAGCTTGGTGTGGAAGATGTTGATCTGGATGGTCTTGCCGATCTTCTCGGGATCGCCCTGGTGATGCGTCACGGCATGATGGGCGTCGCCAAATCCGATTTCCGGATAGGCGCGGCCGCTCATCTCGTGGCCGACCTGGAATGCGATGACCCGCGTCATATCGGTCTGCCAAGCCAGCACCATGAGATCGGCCATCAGCCTGTAGTATTCCGAGAACACCGGCGGGATGCCGACCGGCTCGCCCATGTGCGGGACTTCGTGCTCGCTCCCCTGCGCTTCCGCGAGTTGCATGCGCCGCTCGATGTCGCGCACCGCATCGAGATACTGGTCGATCTTGCCGCGGTCCGGCCCGCCGAGCTTGCCGCGCAGCTTTTTGACGTCGGCCGTGACCGCATCGAGAATGCTGCGGTCTTCCTGCCGCAGCGCGAGCTGCGCCTTGGGATCGATATTGCCGGAATCGCCGAACAGCCGCTCGAAGATCGCGCGCGGGCGGTTCTCCATCGGCAGCGGCGTGATGTCATTGCGCCACGAGATCGTGTTGTAGTAGGCGCAGCCGTACGCGGACTCGCAGGCGCCGACGATTTCGGCCGTTTCGAGCCCCACTTCGAGCGAGGCAAGCTGGGTGTACTTGCCGAATTCCCGCGCCGCGATCTGATCGACCGAGATGCCGGCGCGCAGGTCGGCGCCCGAGGTCATCTTGCAATGCGTGCCCGTGAGCCAGGCGGTCAGGGCGCGCGGATGATCGCCGCCGACCTCGAACGGCAGGCCCTTGGACTGGCCCTGATCGAGCCCGCTCAGCACCAGCATGCGGTCGCGGAACGGCGCGAGCGGCTCGAGAACGGGCGTGAGGGCGAAGCTCGTGCCCTCGGTCGCGGGCGTCCATTTGTCCATGATGATCCCGTTGGGGACCTCGATGAAGGACAGCCGGACCGGCGGCGCGGCCGCCGCCGCAAAGGCCGGCGTCATGGCGTCCAGCACCGGCAGGGCCAGCACCGCGCCCGCACCGCGCAGGAACGTGCGGCGTGGAATCGATTTTCTAGAGATCACCATCGCTGACCCTCCTCATTTGAAACGGTGCGCTCCGCACGATGCCGAGAACGATCGATGACCACTTCTGCCCATCGGCGGCGGCATCGCGCGTGATCCTGCGCACGACCGGACGGTCGTACTCTTCCAGGCCGCGCCCCAAAGCGTAGGTCAGGAGCCGTTCCGTGAATGCTTCCACGAACTGCTCCCGTTTGCTCATCAGCACATTGCGGAGCCCTGCCGGACCATCGAATCTGGTGCCGTCAGGCAGGACCCCGGAGGCGTCGATCGGCCCGGTCCCGGGCGCCGCCTGATCACGCCAGCGGCCGAGCCCGTCGAAATTCTCGAGCGAGAAGCCGACCGGGTCCATGAGCCGGTGGCAGGCCGCGCAGGACGGGTTCGCCCGATGCTCCTCCATGCGCTGGCGCATGGTCAGGGCCTTGGTGCCGGCGTCCTCTTTCAGCGACGGAACATTGGGCGGCGGCGGTGGCGGCGGCGAGCCGAGAAGCTGCTCCAGCACCCACTTGCCGCGAATGGTGGGAGCCGTGCGATTCGGATAGGAGGTCACCGCCAGGATGCTGGCCTGCCCGAGCAGGCCGCGCCGGTTCTGGTCCTTCAGGGCGATGCGGCGGAACTCGTTGCCGTAGACGCCTTCGATTCCGTAGTGCTCGGCCAGGCGCTGATTGAGGAAGGTGTAGTCCGTATTCAGGAGATCGCCGATGCTGCGATCTTCGCGGAGCGTGCTTTCGACCAGGAGCTGCGTCTCCTGCGCCATCGCGAGGCGCAGGTTCTCGTCGAAGGCCGGGAACGCCGCCGGATCCGGTTGGATGCGTGCGATATTGCGCAGGAACAGCCATTGGCCGGAGAAGTTCGCCACCAGCGCCTGCGAGCGCGGATCGGCCAGCATGCGACGCACCTGATGCTCCAGCACCGACGGGTCGTGAAGCTCGCCGCGCTCAGCGACCTGCAGAAGCTCAGCGTCCGGAATGCTGCTCCACAGGAAGAACGAGAGGCGCGACGCAAGCTCGATGTCGCTGACCCGATGGACGCTGCCCGGGGCCGCCTCCGGCGCATCGAGCTCGACGCGGAAGATGAATTCGGGCGAGACCAGGATCTTCTCGAGCGCAAGCTTGACGCCGGCATCGAAGCCGCCGTTCTGGGCGCCCTGCCGATAAAGCGCGAGCAGCGGCGGCAGATCGTCGGCGCCGACCGGCCGCCGGAAGGCGCGATGGACGAGGCTGGCGAGGATTTTTTCGGCGCAGGGCTGCTCCTCGCTTGCCGCCGCCGGGTGGCAGAGGAAAATGCGCTCGCGGCTCGGCGTTGCGCCCGGCCCTTGCACATTGAAGGGGCCGGCGACCGTCACGCTGCCGACGCCCTCGAAGAAGGCCGCCTCGCGGCCGCCCAGGATGCCTTCCGGCATCACGGTATCCTTCACGAAGGTGGCGACCAGCGTGCGCGTGCCGGCCTTCACCGGCAGGCGAATCTTGAGATGCGCGTCTGGGTCCTCGTGCGCGCCGTATTCGAGCGCTCCCGCGCGCGCGTCGGCCGCAATGGTGAACAGCTTGAGCCGTTGATCGTCGAGCCGCAGATCAAGCTTGCGTTCGCGCTCCATGCCCATGAACGCGTCGTACCGGCCGCGCTGCAGGCCGACCGAGATTTCGTATTCGCCGTCGACCGGGAACAGGTGGCGCACGGCTGTGCCGCCGCGCGAGCCGAGCGGCATGGCTTCGCTCATGCGGTCGGTCTGGCTCAACCCGTGGGGAATGACATAGGTCTGGACCGTGTCGTGCATGGCGGAGTCGCCGACCGCCAGCCGGCTGATCTTGCGCCCCGCCGCGAGATAGCGCTCCAGCAGCAGCGGCGAGACGTTCAGCACGTCCCCGATGTTGTCGAAGCCGTAGCCGGTGTCGTCGGCCGGCAGCAGGTCCGCCACGTCGATTTCGATAGCCAGAAGATCGCGGATGGCGTTGGCGTATTCCGAACGATTGAGGCGATGCAGCGTGGGACGTCCCGGATTGGGCCGCACCTGCGCCAGGCGATCGCGCTCGGCATCGATCGCCGTCACGATGTCCTGGTAGGTCGCTGCATCGGGTCGCGGCGTGCCGACGGGCGGCATCTCGCGGTTGCGCAGCTTGATCAGCAGCTTCTCCCAGGTCGCGCCATGCTGGTCGAGATTGTCGAAGTCCAGGGTCTGCAGGTTCAGCCCGGCCGGCGCTCTGGGGCCGATATGGCAGTCCATGCAATAGATCTTGAAGGTTTCCCAAACCTGATGCGGGTCGAACGGCCCATGAGCGACGGCCGGGGAGGCGGAATTCTCTGCCGGCAGCGTGGCGGCGGGCATCAAGACCGCGGCGAGGAGAACCATGCTGATGGAGGCCAGCGCCCGGGTGCGAATCATCCTGCCCCTTCCACGTCCTGCCAAGTCGAATGATTGGAGCAAGGTACGCTGCCGCCTGCATTGTGGCAAGGTGGCGGAGATGCCGGCAGGACGGCCACAAGAGGCGCTTTCACCACACGCCGGGAAGCAGCCGGCAGCGCACGCGCGCCATATATTCCGCGTAACCAGGAAGCCCCTCGCGCAGGGCTTCTTCTTCGATCGAGATGCGCACCATCAGGGCGCCGACGATCAGCGGCAGGACCAGCAGGCCGAGCCACGATCCAAGCAGCAGCGGCATGCCGGCCAGGTACACGATCGCGCCCGCATACATCGGGTGGCGCACGATCCCGTAGGGCCCCGTGCTGATGACGCGCTGCCCGCGTTCGTGCTGAATCTTGACCACCGGGGCCGCGAATGAATTCTCGCGAAACGTCAGCCAGACGATGAAGAAGCCGGCCGGGATCAGCACCGCGCCGGCGATGCTCATTCCCGCGGGCATGTGCGACCAACCCCAGCGCCTGGCATCGAACGCCATCAGGGCGAGCCAGCCGTGCCAGATCACGATCATGAATCCCATGAACAGCTTGTCGGAGCGCAGCTGGTCGCGCTGAATGGGGGCGCTCATCCGCTCTCTGAGCAATCCGGGATCATGCCGGGCGAGCCAGAGCGTCACGGCAAGGCTTCCGATCACAAACTCTGCCATGAATACCCATCCGCCTGGCCAGTCAAAGGTGCCCGCACAGGCGAACAAGAGCACGCCCGTGAACGCCATCCAGAGCACGGCCTTGACGGAATTCCAGATCACGCGGAGTCTCCGTGGCCCCGGTCAGCCGGCATGCGCCGGACCGCGGCGAAGCCGCCCCTTTTTCCCCGCCGCACATCGTGACAGAATTCATGGCACGTCAAACGGGGTGCTCCAGATGAGACATATGTTGGCTGCCGCTGCGGCGATTTCGACGCTGCTGATCTCGCCCCTGCGGGCGGAGGTACTCGATCGCACCAAGGATGTGGATGGCACGACCGTTCACTACAAGGTCGTGCTTCCGAACGCCTATGATCCGGCCAAGGCCTATCCGGCGATCCTGGGGCTGGGCGGCGGCCCGCAGAACATGAACACGGTCGACGGCATCCTGACGCGCTTCTTTGGCCCGGAGGCCGAGAAGCGCGGCTATATCGTGGTCGCGCCGGCGGCGCCCGACGACGATCTGTTCTTCGAGGACGGCGACCGCATCTTTCCGGAATTTCTGAAGATGATCGCGGCGGACTACAAGATCCGGGACAACAAGTTTCATATCGCGGGCCCGTCGAACGGCGGCATTGCGGCATTCCACGTGGCGGCTGCCAACCCGGATTACTTCCTGTCGGTGACGGCTTTCCCCGGCTACATGTGGGCGCCGACGCTGCCGAAGCTGATCGCGATCTCCAAGATGTGCGTTTTCGCGTACGTGGGCGAGTTCGACCCCTACATGTGGCACGGCGAGATGCGGCGGGAGGTCGAATTCCTGCGCTCCAAGGGAACGCTCGCGCGCTACACCGTCGAGAAGGGTCAGCCGCATCGGCTCGATACGCTTGCGGGTGAGCATGCCGGCCGCCTGTTCGACGGGTTTGAGGAGACCGCCAAGGGCTGCAGCCATTAGGGCGACAGCATCGACGGCTCGTGCGTCGGGCGCCGCGCATAGGTGCGGGCGAAGACACGGTCGAGCCGCCTCACCTCATCGATCAGAACCGCGCCCGCGACCTCGTCGGCGCAGGGCCAGCGCTCCGTCGCAATCAGGAAATCTGCCTTTCCGGGATCCACCTCGACGCGCCATGGCCGTCTGAACATGGGGGCCACCGCGTGCGCGCGAAATCCAATGCAGACCGTGATGCTTGGCGGCGACGTCGCAAAGCGGCGCGGAGCCTCCACATCGATCCTTTGCCCCAGCTGTCGCAGCGCCACGGTTGCGGCAAGCGAAGCGTAGTCGAGATCGAAGCGGCCGTATGCGCCCCGCACCCCGCCCGCGATCGCATTGATCGCGACGTATTCGAGCGGATGCAGTACGGCCAGCGTCCATGCCTGCAGGCCAAGAAAACCGCCGCAGATTCCCGCGAACACCGCCGGGAGGGCCTTCGCCAGCGGCGCCAGATGGACCGCGCCGCTTCCAGCAATGACCGCCAGCATCGGAACGAGGAAGATGACGTGGCGAATTCCGTCGTACAGGGTCGAATGCGCCAATACCACGAAACCCGCCGGCAGGATCACGGCGGCCCACACGACGAGCGCTTGCCTGGACTGAGCCAGCCGGAGAGCCGCTGCCTTGAAATCTGCGACGGAACCCTGCTCAGCCTGTCTGCGAATGACGCGGAGATAGCCCAGTATTCCCGTCAACGCGGAGAGGAGGCCCACGGCGATCAACAGGATGAACGGTTCCGGCAAGCGCGCGGCGAGCTCAGCCGGAATGTAGAACCAGGGCAACTCGGTGGTCAGGACCGGAGTGCCCCACAACAGCGTCTCGAACGAATTCGGATAATGGGCGAAGTACGCGAACGCCTCCTGAAATTGCGTGAATGGATTGCCGATCTGCAGCCAGGGCCAAAGCGCGAAGGCGACCGTCCACGCGATCGCGACCGCGGCCAGGAGCCGCGCTGCGATTTGCAGAAGGTCGGCGCGCCATGCGCTCGAACGAACGATCGCTTCGAGCATGCACAGAAGCATCGCGCCCAGGAGATAGACCTGGGCGATGATGCCTGAGGAACGAGTCGCAATCGCGAGCCCGGTCATGGCGCCCCCCGCGATCGTTGCCGGCCAGGACGGCACGACCCGGGCGGCCATCGCCATGACGGCGAGCGTTGCCCAGGTCATGGCAAACAGGAACGGAATATCGATCGGGGTGGCAAACAGGCTGCCGTAGAGATTGCCGGTGATCAGGCAGAGCACGATCGCCGCGAAGCCGGCCCAGCGGCCGACCGCGAGCCGCCCGATCGGAAGAAGCGCGGCGAGCCCCGCGAGCCCGATCGCGAACGTCATGCCGTGTCGGACGTTCCACGGATCGAACAGCCCAAGGGACTGCACCGACGCAACCGCCATATGGAACCATGGGCCGTAAAACCAGAGCGTCTCCTCGACCGAGTCGAACATGGAACGGTCGCGGAAGCCGCTCACGTACCAGGCAAGCGCTTTGCGCCCGTAATCATCGGCGTTGAACTCGTCGGTCGAAATCCCGTAATCGCCCACGGTCGCGAGCCCAATGACCAGAACGGCGCTCAGCAGCGCGACGCTGGCGAGCGCTTCGGCATCGAACCTTGATCGCAGAGTGCCGATGGGGAAAATCCTTGACCTGGGATCGACCGGGGTACCATTCCGCCTAATGGTGGCAGACGAGGAAGGTTCCCGGCGAAAAAAAAATCAGGAGGAGAGCGATGCTCCAGCGAAGCTCGATTGCCATGATGGCGCTTGCGGCGGCGCTCGTTGCGGGGCTGGGCGGGGCTCATGCCTTCGACGATGCGCGCTATCCGGACCTGAAGGGTCAGTGGGTCAGGGGCTATCCGGGCCTCTCCCGGTTCGATCCGGCCAAGCCGATCGGGCTGCGCCAGGAAGCGCCGCTCACGCCCGAATACCAGGCGATCTACCAGGCAAACCTCGATGAGCAGGCCAGGGGCGGGCAGGGCATCGACCCGACCTATCGTTGCCTGCCGCCCGGCATGCCCCGCATCATGCACGTCTATTCGCCAATGGAGATCGTGGTGACCCCGGCCACGACCTACATCCTGATCGAGCACATCCACGACAGCCGCCGCATCTACACCGACGGCCGCGATTGGCCCGCCAACATGTACGAGGATCCGCAGTTCTCCGGCTATTCCATCGGCACCTGGGTCGATCCTGACGCCGAAGGCCGCTACAGCGCGCTCTTGGTCGAGACCCGCGGCCTCAAGAATCCGCGCACCTATGACGCCACCGGCATTCCGTTCCACGCCGATGGCCGCACGATCGTCAGGGAGAGGCTTTACCTCGACAAGGCGAACCCCGACCGGCTCTATGACGACATCACGGTGATCGACCATGCGCTGACGCGCCCGTGGAGCGCGCTGAAGACCTACCGCCGCGTTCCCGCCAAGGGACCGATCTGGTGGCGCGAGGACGTCTGCGCGGAGAACAACGTGCACGTCACCCTCGGCAAGGACGAGTATTTCCTGAGCGCGGACGGCCTCCTGATGCCGGCGCGCAAGGGCCAGGCCCCGCCCGACCTGCGCTATTTCAAGCAGGGGAATTAGCGACCGGCGCAGTGTCTTGTTTTCGCCGGTGTCCCGGGCGCAGCGCAGCATGGAGCGCGAAGCGCGGAATGGTGCGCTGCAGAACCGGGACCCTTACGAGTTCCGAGCTTGGAACGATCCCGGGTCGGCGGCGCAACGCTTTCGCGTTGCGCCTTGCCCGGGAAACCATGGCCTGACCGAGCATCAGAAACGAAATACTAGAAATCCGGCTTGTCGGCGTGCGGGACCGCGGCGTTCCGGTTGGCAAAATATTCGTGAATGTTCTCGGCGCAGATGAGATCGAGCCATCCGCTGGTGGCGGGCCGATAGGTGATGGTCGAGGTCCACGGCATGGTGAAGACGGCGGGATCCTCGACCGTGAAATGGAGCTGCAGCACCTTGCCGCGGTATTTGTCATCGAAGTTGGCGCCGGGCTCGCGGGCGTTCTCCTTGGCATTGCGCGCGAATGCTTCCTGGGCTTCGTCGTAGGGGATGAGCCGGTAGCGCTCCACCACGTGCAGCGCCGGGCTGTGCGGCGTGCCGTACATGTCGATCATCGCGAACGGCCCGATCTTGATCCCCACCGTATCGATCACCAGCGTGTCGCCTTCGTAATGGCCAACAGCATCGCCGTACCAGGACGGCGTCGGCGCCGCAGGATGCTGTGCGTTCATGCGCACGTGGCGGGTCTCGTTGCCGTGCCGGTAGATCATCGTGATGTGGTCCCCCCGCTGGAACATCTCCATCAGGAAATCCCAGAAAACGTAGGGCACCCCGCCGGGCCAGCATTGGTTGCTGGGTGTCGGATAGCCGATGCCGGCGAGTGACATCTCGCCGTGCTTCTTGACGATCTCAGCCGCTTCCGGCTTCAGGGTCGGATTGGTGTAATCGCCCACCAGCTGTTGAAAATTGCCGACGCCGTTGCGCCGCGACCGGTTCAGCACCGGGCCTGCTCCGGAGGCCGGCGGCTCGAAGCCGGTGAGAAACGGATGCGCCCAGATGCCGGAGAAATCCGGGATCGATGTGGATGCTACTTTTTGTCCCAAGGCCGGTGCCGCGGCCAGTGCCGCGAATGCGAGAGCCAACAGGAAATCGCGCCGGATGCCCATGATCTGCTCCCTGGCTGGTTTGCCGACTATAGCAAACTTCGGCCGCGCGTGCGCGTTGTCCGACATTGGCGAAGGTGGACATCGTCGGTATGCTGAAGGGACAATGCATCTGACCAAGCGCGGCCAAGCTGGAGAGGCAGAATGAGGCGGATCAATCTTCGGGCATTGAACGTCGCGGCTGGCGTTGCGCGCATCGCGACGATGGCCGTCCTGCTGATTGAGCTCGGAGCGAGCTCCGCCGGAGCGCAAACGATCGAGCAGTTCTACAAGGGCCGACAGGTCAGCCTGATCGTCTTTTCCGGGCCAGGCTCTACCTACGACACCTATGCGCGTCTCCTGGCCCGCCACCTGGGCGGCCATATTCCGGGCAAGCCCACGTTTGTGGTGCAGAACCTGCTGGGCGCCGGCGGGCTCAAGACGATCGATTATCTCAACAAGATCGCGCCACGGGACGGCAGCGTGATCGGGACGATCGGACGCGGCCTGCCGTTCGAGCCCATGCTGGGCAAGAACGAGATCAGGTTCGATCCGCTCGCCTTCACCTGGCTCGGCAGCATGAACCGCGAGACAACGCTGGCGATGTCCTGGCACACCTCCAAGGTCAAGACCTTCGCTGACTTGAAGCAGCACGAGCTCCTGGTTCCCGGCACCGGGGCGGGCGCCGATTCCGAGATCATTCCGCTCGCCATCAACAATCTGGCCGGTACCCGCTTCAAGATCATCGGCGGCTATCGCGACACCAGCGAAGGGGCGCTCGCCATGGAGCGGGGCGAGCTCGACGGCCTCGCCTACTGGTCGTGGAGCGCGATCATGGCTGCCCATCCGGATTGGGTGCGCGACCGCAAGGTCAACCTGCTGTTCCATACCGGCATCGATCCGATTCCGGCCGCGCCCGAGGTGCCGTCGATCCGCAACTTGGTCGACAACCCGATCGACAAGCGCGCGCTCGAGCTTCTGCTGGCGCGGGAGATTCTCGGGCGGCCGTTCCTGGCGCCTCCCATGCTGCCCCCCGAGCGCGCCGCCGCACTGCGCGCGGGCTTCGCGGCCACCTTGCAGGATCCCGAGTTTCGGAAGGACGCCGAACGTGCCAGAGTCGACACCGATCTGGTGACGGCGGAGGAAGTGGACGCGGTCCTGCGGAAGGCGGCCGCTGCGCCGGTCGAGGTTGTCGAACGATTGAAGCAGGTGCTCGATCGCAAACAGCTTCCCCCTCCCTACCCTCCGCCGTAAGCGGGGGAGGGGTAGGGAGGGGGCGGAAGGTCACGGCATGCAATTCGGTCTCTACGCGCCCATTCCGATGGCGACCGTTGGCTCGCCGGAAGTCGCGCAAGCCGTCAGCGAAGCGCTCTCGCCGCTTCCGGCCGGGCGGGTCGACGCGCAGTTCGATCTCGGCGTAAATCTGCTGGAGGCGGCCGATGGCGCGGGCTTCGAGCTCGTTCTGTTCGCCGAGCGGCATCTGGGCAACGACATCGCGGCCTGGGTGCTGGCGAGCGCGATCGGCTCGCGGCTCAACCGCATCCGGGCGCTGGTCGCGGTGCATCCGGGCCTGTGGGATCCGGTCATGGTGGGCAAGCTGGCGGTCTCGCTCGACCGCGTTTGTCGCGGCCGCATGGCGCTCAACATCGTCAACGGCTGGTTCGACGAGGAATTCCGGATGTTCGGCGGCACCGTGCTGCAGGGCGAGGAGCGCTATCGGCGCACCACCGAGTTCATCGACATTCTGCGGGGTCTGTGGACGCACGACACGTTCTCGTATGCGGGGCAGTTCTACAAGGTTGAGAACGGCCAGCTCCTGCTGAAGCCGGCGTCGCCGACGCCGCCCGAAATCTATTCGGTGAGCCGCAGCGATCGCGGGCGCGACTTCATCGCCGAGCACTGCGATTGGTGGTTCATCGACTATCCCAAGACCGCTGAGACGGTGGACGAGGTGCTGCGCGCGATCGAGGAGGCGGTTGCCGACATGGAGCAGAGGGCGAGGCGCGCGGGCCGCAAGGTGCGCTATGCGCTCAACCCGTTCCTGGCGCTCGGGCAGAGCGAGGAAGACGCGCTCAACGCCACCATCCAGCGCATCTTCGCCTATGATCCGGATCCCGACACCCGCAAGATCGAGCGGCGGATGTTGCCGGCCACC
>Ga0126381_100002809_pt1 | contig 18892 bp, 13 predicted proteins | sample PanSoiMetPlot_28_FD_96465 | JGI IMG/M metagenome (GOLD analysis project Ga0126381, IMG submission 96465) | Tropical forest soil microbial communities from Panama - MetaG Plot_28 | ecosystem: Environmental > Terrestrial > Soil > Tropical forest > Bulk soil | place: Panama | collected 2016-02-17
GACGTGCAGCGCCTCTACACGCGGATTGCCCAGAATCATCAGGAGAAACGTCGCTCCCATCAGCGCCGCCACTAAACCGGTAACCCGGCCATTATTCTTCATGTACTCCGCTGGGGCCCATATCCCGGCCTCGGATCATTGTGACAGGAAAGCCGGGATCGTTTCTCCCCAGCCTGCTGGTCCAGGTGGAATGTGACCGGCGAGGAAAGCCCGACACGGTTAATGTGAGCGCTGTTCCCCATCATCAAACATTAGAGACGGAGCGACTACGTTTTGAACTACAGGCAAGTCTGTTCAAAAATTTTGTGTGGCGAAAAGGTCCCTTTTGCGACTGATCCACGTGTGGCTCGACGGTCACCCTCGCAGTTTCCTAAATGTCCAGAACGATGTCCCCGCAAAGGCAAGGATGGCAATGAGAACAATCAGCCATGAGGGAAACCACCATGGTGGTCCTGAAATATAGCCGACGCCATTCGGCAGATCAGGGGGGTGTCGGACCAGCAGGCTGATGCCGACCGTCACAAATAGTAGATAGAAGACGATCAATGCACAGAAGCCCGCAAGAAAACTCTTCACGTAGATCATCATCTGTCTCTTTCGAGCACTCTACCACCTCGAGACAGCACTTCGAGAGTCGGTTCTTGATGTAAGGACGGGCGTTGCGCAAAGGACCCTCTGTGAGAGACCGGGCCGCACCGCCGACTTGATGCGTACGCAAGTTCCGCAACACTACTTTCGCAACAGCGGCAGCGGAGCAGGCGGGTTCGGCACGTGCTGATCCACGGCCCTCAACATAATAGCGGCCATTACGTAATCCCCGATCACCGCGGAAAGCTCGAACATTCCCTGCTTTCCGAATGCGCCGACAACTTTGGCGTATAGTTCCGGACTCACCGCGTGATCTTCGAGCAGCGCCCGTCCGAAGCGCACAATCAAGGCTTCCTTTTCGGGAAGTCCATCTAAGGGGCCGTGAACTCGGATAGCTTCGATGGTTTTGGGATCTACGTTCTCGCGTTTGGCGCCCTGCTCGTGGGAAGCCCACTCGTAGTTTTCGTCATAAGCCCGCGCGGCGAGCAGCGAACAGATTTGAAACGCCGCTGGCCCCACCACTGTTTTGCGCAAATATTGGTTGAGCTGGTCCATAGGCTCCGCGACGCCGGGACTATAGAAGGACGTCGCCTGAGGGCCCATGGATGGCAGGTCTTTGCCCTTCGCCAGTAACTCCCAAACCCGCAGAGTTTCGCCGCTCACCTGATCGTGCTTTAGAAACGGCAGCCTGGAATAGGATTGCGCATCCACGTCGGCTGGCAGTTTGGGCGCCTGACCACATGCAAAGACGGCAAACATGATGCAAACCAAGAAGGCCTTCATGGTCGCTCAGGATATCATCAAGCTATGTCTTTTCGCCGCGTGATTTGGATCGTACTGGACAGTGTTGGAATCGGCGCGATGCCCGATTTTGCGTCTTACGGCGATCCTCCTGGAAGCGACACACTCGGCAATATCGCGCGTCAGCGGCCTATGCAGCTTCCGAATTTATGCAAGCTTGGGCTGGCGAATATAAAGCCATTATCGGGTCTGCCTGCGTCGGACGCTCCGTTCGCGGCCTATGGCAAAGCAACGCTCGCATCGCCTGGAAAAGACACGACAACGGGTCATTGGGAGATGGTCGGCATCCACCTCGATAAGCCTTTCCCGCTGTTCCCGAACGGCTTCCCTCCCGAGGTGATGGACGAATTTGAGAAGCGTATTGGACGGCATTCTCTTGGCAATAAGGCCGCGTCGGGAACAGAAATTATCGAAGAGTTGGGCGATGAGCATGTGCGGACAGGCTCGCCGATCGTCTACACGTCGGCGGACAGCGTGTTTCAAGTTGCAGCACATGAAGAAGTGATTCCGCTGTTCGAACTCTACAAGATCTGCGAGACTGCGCGGGATCTGCTGCGGGGCAAATGGGAAGTCGGCCGGGTGATCGCGCGGCCTTTCGGTGGGACCTCGGGCAAGTACACGCGAACTCCAAACCGGCACGATTACGCGGTGCCGCCGCCGAAGGGCATGCTGCTCGACAAGCTCGAGGATCGGAAGATCGACATTTTCAGTGTGGGCAAAATTTTCGATGTCTTCCTCGGCCGCGGTATTCGCGAGTACGAGAAAACCAAATCGAACGCCGATGGAATGGCGAAGACGCTCGACGCGATGGATTCGGTGGATGAGGGACTGATCTACGTCAATCTGGTCGACTTCGACCAGCTTTATGGGCATCGCAACAACGTGGAAGGGTATGCGAAGGCGCTCGAAGAGGTTGACGCCTGGCTGCCCGCGCTTGAAGCGAAGCTCAAGGACGATGACATGGTCATCCTTACGGCGGATCATGGGTGCGACCCGACCACTGCGTCTACGGATCACAGCCGCGAGTATGTGCCTATCCTGGCTTACGGAAAGAAAGCTCGTCACGGAGTGAACCTCGGCACGCGCACTTCGTTGTCTGACATTGGGCAGACGGTGGCGGAAAACTACGGCGCGAAGATCGCGAACGGGACGAGTTTTTTACCGCAGATTGCTTAAGGAAGAAAGTTCATCAGGTTAAAGATCACAGGCGAAGCCTGTGCCACAGGATCGAAATACTCTCGGGCGCAGGCTGACGACGAAGATCACAGGCTAAAGCCTGTGCCACAGGTCAGGATCGAAAGCACGGTCGGTGTTTTCCTTGGTATTGGCGCCACAGGGTCGAAAATACTCTCGGGCGCAGGCTGCCGGCGAAGATCACAGGCTCTCCAGTAACCCAGCGCACAACGGACGCGGCGCCAGGGTCTCTGGTATTCGTTTGGACGCCGCCGCGTCCTGTGCGCTAAAGCCTGTGCCACAGGTCAGGATCGAAAGCTCGGTCGGTGTTTTCCTTGGTATTTGTGCCGCAAACCTGCGGCACAGGCTTTATCAAGTGGACCCTATGAAACCCAGTGATATCCTGACCCTTTCATGGATATTGTCACCGGACACATAGGCTGGATCGAAGTCGTCTGCGGTCCGATGTTTTCAGGCAAAAGCGAAGAGCTGATTCGCCGCCTGCGACGGGCCCGCATCGCTCGGAAGCGCGTGCAGGTGTTCAAACCCGCCATCGACAAGCGCTACTCGGACGATGAAATCGTCTCGCACGGCGACCAGCGCATGAAGTCGGACGTGGTGCACAACGCGAAGCAGATCCTTGAAGTCCTTGATTGGCGCACTCAAGTGGTGGGGCTGGATGAATCGAACTTCTTCGGCCCGGATCTCGTGGACGTCGCGCAACAACTTGCCGATACGGGCAAGCAGGTCATCATCGCAGGGCTCGATACGGATTACCTCGGGCGTCCGTTCACACCGATGCCGGAGTTGCTGTGCCTTGCCGAATCGATCACCAAGACGCTCGCGATCTGCATGCGATGTGGGAACCCCGCGAAGCACACGCAGCGTCTTGTCGAATCGAATGACTTGATCGTCGTCGGAGCCGCCGGGATGTATGAAGCACGATGCCGCCGGTGTTTTGAACCCGGCGTTCCGAAACAGGAACTTATGGATTTCGCCCGCCCGCGAGCGAACTACGCCGATCCGAACCGCTAGCGTCGGGCAGGCGTGGCGAGCTCCTGGCGCATCACCTGAGCATTGCGAGCGGCCTGCTGCTGCATCGGTCCCGACATGTTGGCCGATTGCTCGCTGTACTTTTGGGCTTCCGCGAGCTTCGCGCGATCGCCAGTGAGCTTCGCCAGGTTGTAGTCGGCCAGGCCCAAATAGAAGTAGAGATTTCCGGCCACGCCAGGGTCTTTGCCGACATAAGGAATCGCCGCGCGAAGGTTCACGTCCGCGTCCTGCCAGGATTGCGCTGAGGCGGCCGATGCGCCCGCAATGTAATAGCCCTGGCCGAGGAACAACGCCTTCTTCTTATCCCAGTCCGCTTCGCTGACGCCTTCGGGCTTCGCCTTGGTCTTCATCACCTGAACGAGCCTGGTTGCATAGGATTGATTCATGCGTCCACTCGCTAAAGCGTAGAGGGCGTCTTCGTTGTTGGGATTGCCTTTGAGCAGTTTCTCGGCGCCTGCGGCTTGTTTTGCTGCGCCACCGCTTTTGGCGAGCGCTTGCAAGTAATATGCAGTCGCGGCGTTAAGATACGTGCTTTTGGGGTTCATATCGATCAGGGCATCCACCAAGCTGATGGTCTGCGCCGGATCGGTCGAGCTTGCCGCCATCGAAGATAGCGCGTATTCAGAGTAGGAGGCGACCTCCTTACCGAACTCCACGCGCGCTTTCCAGTTATCTACCAGCGACGCGTCCGAAGGCTGGGGTTTCGCCGCCAATGCGGTCGCGAGTTTCGCGGTTTCCGGCGCGAGCTTCTTCACCTGCTCTATATCTTTATTTTTGACGGCTGCCTGAAGCGCGGCATAGGAATCGTCCACGTCTTCCGCCCACAGCAATCCCGCTACGGCCAAGAATCCGAACAGTGCGTATTTCAATTTCACGTGAGCCTCCCGTGGGACAGGCTTACCTGTCTCCCTAAATGGGTGATTATACAATTCCGCAACGCCGTTGGAAATAAACCGATTGGCAAAGATCGATTGTAAGTTTAAGCTTACCGTAAGCTATGACCTACCAAGACAGCCAACTGGACTCGCTGAGAGACGCAACCTGGCGGGCAATCCTGGATCGCCCGTTGCCGGGCGCCTGTGGGAACACTTGCCGACGGCTTTATCTATAAGCCGTCCCACAATTTGGCGGCATTTGAGGGTACTGAAGATGTGGGCCTGGTGCTCGATCGGACCGGCGGAACGCACCGCGTGTATCAACTCAAACGATGTTCTGGGCTTGCCTCCGTTGGCTGGTCCGGCTATTCGCCGCAAGGTGGCTGGCCGGCAACGTTTTGCTCGCGTTTGGGCCGGAGTAAGAACTGTCAACGGACGGGCAATGTACCCGTGGCGCTATTGGCATAGGGGCTCTGAATATAGATCGATAGATCTCCGTTCGCAGCGTCCCTCGGCACATAAAAGTTCACCTGGTAGAGTCCGACGAATCCAGGCGCAAGGCCTGAGAAAAATACGGAGCACTTTTCGCCATCCACGATCACGTCGAAAGGATCTATTGTCTGGGCGAACGGAGGCTGAGTGGGCGAACCATAGCCGTCGTTCATATCCAAAGTAAGCGGGCCAAGACCGGTTACATACAGTGTTAGCGGCTCACCCGGAATTGCAGGGTTATCGGGACCAATCAGCGAGTAGTCCGCAGCTTCGGCAATTGCAAAATTACCCTTGTAGGTGAATATGCCAGGATCTTCCGTGAAGGAATCCGCGAGGAAATCCGCAGTGAGAACGTTGCCATCGTAAACCTGAATCTCCGCGGCTCCCGGACCCGTAGGTGTATCGTACGGCGTTTGAACGCTAATCTGATCTTGGCCATTAGTATAGGCAATGCTATAAATTGGCGCGGGGATCCCAGCAATCGTCACTTGCACGTTCGCTAACCGCAGGGGCAAAGGATTCGTATTTGCGATGACCACACCGTTGACGCTGGTCAGATCGCTTCCAAAGATCGTTACCAATCCGCCCGGACTCACACCAGGCTCAAAGCTTGCAGCATTTAGCGCCACGGCGCCGCCGGAATCTTTCGGCTTAGTTTGCCCTGGTGTTCGGGTGAGTCTCGGACGGTAGAACTTGTTCTTTACTGCCTGGGTCTTCTGATCCACAGCGAAGGCTGGGAAGGTGAGCAATACAGTGGTAAACGACAGGACAAAAGTACGTAGCATCGTGCCCCCTCCTCGACGTCAACCCCGTGCCGACAATATGTACGGCAAAAGACGCCACTGTTTCTTGATGGAGCAAGCACGTTGCCAATCTAAGCAATCGGAAAACGTGGAAGGAAAAGGACGGCAAGATGCGAGTCTTCCCGTCCTTCAGGCGGATAGACCTACCTCCGAGGAGCCCATCCTACGGTCATCGTCACCATCACGCTACGTCCGGGGACGAGGTTCAGCAAGTCGCCCGAGCTCTGCGTATACGGCGTGGTTAACGTCGCCGCGACCGCTGGCGTAATGCCGATCAAAGCGTGATTGTCGGCGATGTTGTTGACCGCCACGCCGATCCTGCTTCCACGCAGGAAGGATTGGTTCTTGATCGTGTAATTCACGAAGACATTCGCGATATTGAACGGATCGAGCTTAATGGCCTCATTGACGGGATACGGGATATTGACTCCGTTGATGAGGTAGGTGAGGTTGCCGTTATCGTTATACGTGACGCCAACCCGCTTGTCGGTGAGGCCGAGGTCGAAGTTTTTGTGCCGCCATAACACGCTAACGCCTTCAACGTTGTTCGGCGCGTTGGCGACCCACTTGCCTCCGTTCGGGAAGTTCGGGCCTTCGTTATATTTCGCTACACCCGCGGAGATGTTCCCGTAGATGTTGAACCCCCAACCGAGAATCACGTTGCTCTCGGCTTCGATTCCCGTTGTGTGCGAAGGACCGGTAGCTGTAAAGACCGGCTCCAGAGTGGTGGGATCTGTGTAGGACTGATAACCGTTCTGGAAGTGAATGTAGTAGTAGTCGCTGTCCAGGGTCCAGCGCCGGAATTTCATTACGGTTCCCGTTTGATAAGTCTTGGCGAGCGTGGGCCTTGGAGTAGTCAGCACGTTCCCGCCCGGGTTGTCGAACACGTTGCTCGGCGGAATGACGCTGCCTTCCGCGAACTGCGCGTAAGCGGACCAATTATTACGAATGGAGTAGCGCGCCGAAATATTCGGGAGCCAGTTGTTGTAGTTGACAGTGTGGATTGCAAACGCCGCGCCGCCCAGGCAGATGGGCGCCTTAGTGTAGAAGTCCGTTGAGGCGGTTCCACCCAGGCACCCAACCGTCTTCCCATTGTCCTGATACTGATTCAAGTGCATCTGGTAGAACGCATCCTTCACGCCGGCGACAACAACCAGTTTGGAAGTCGCGCGCCATTCGAATTCGCCAAAGGGCTGCACGGATTGTGTAATGAAATGCTCGTGGAAATTGCCAAGAGGCGTATCCACCTGAGTGATCACGTTCTGCGGAACCTGATAGCGGTCCGTGTAAGCCCAGTCATACCAGAGGCCGGTGCGGAACGTGCCCCACTTGACATCCTTGCTGACGACCATCGTGTCGCCAACATGCCGGTAGCCGTTCAGCTTATCGACGCCGCTAGGCTTTGAGCTGCTCAGACTGACGGTGCCGCCATTCTGATAATTTTGCTTGTTCCAATAGCGAGTCGTATAGACCTTGTTATCCAACTTCCATCCGCCGCCAAGGTTGGCTGTGTAGGCTGCGTACTCGAAATCGGTCTGCACGTGATAGTAGTTAAATCCGTAGTAGTAAGGGTTCGGGGCCGTAGGTGTGCCGGGATCGCCGCTGAGCAGGAAGTTATCGCCAAACTGCGCGATTTGCGCGCGAGTGGCGTTGGTGGTGTTCGGCGTGTTGGTCCAGATGTCGACGAGACCGCCGTACAGAGTCAGCGAAGAGCGCTCATTAAAGCGATGCTGGAACTTGCCATAGCCGGCAACCCGCTTCTGGCGGTTGTAAGTCTGATAGCCATCGGAAAGCAACTGCTGAATGTCCATCAGGAAACTATTCTTGTGCCCAGGGCCGAAGAATCCGGAATCGGCATCCAGCTGCAAAAGGCGAGTATTGAACGAACCGAAAGAACCCGTCGCGCGGATGTCGGGATCGGGATACAGCTGCGGAGATTGAAGATTGATTGAGCCGCCGAAGTTCGTCGGACCGAAGCTCGATGCGAGACCGGGGCTACGGTCAAAGTCGGTCGACGCAGTCCATCCGCTCGGAAAGTTAGCCCAGGAGTGGTGGGTTGGGCTGTTGGTGTCCTCGAACGGAATGCCATCGAAGGTCATGGTGTACTGCCCGTCGGAGAATCCGCGGAAGAAGGTCTTACCCTGCCCGAGGCCGATGCCGTTCGGGTTGATGCTATACGTGCCGGGCGCGAAGTTCACGACTTCAGCGTAGTCAGCCAACGGCGACATGAAATTTCTGATGAAGTCCTGGGTGATTTCAGTCTTGGCAGCTGTGGCTTCCAGACTGTTACCAGACGGCGCTGTAATTGCGGCTATGGAGATCGTTTCATTGACCGTCACTTCTACCGCTACAGATTCGACGGATAAGGTGATCGGAATATCGAGCGTCCCGCCGGCATTTACCTGCGCACCCGGGCGAGTGGCCAATGCAAATCCCCCAGCGGCGACAACGATCGTATAGTTGCCGGGCATGACATCGGACGCTGAGAACTTACCGTCGTCATTCGAAGTAAGACTCCGCGTTTGCGTGGTAGCGCTGCGAAGCTCGATCGTAGCGTTTGGAATTCCTTTTCCCGTTTGATCCATCACGGTTCCGGAAAGCGTTGCGTTCTGTTGAGCATTGAGCTGGCTGAGAGCGCCAACGCAAAGCAATAGGCTTGCGGCGAAGACACGAATGCCGTGCCGTGGATAACCACTCATTTTTTTGTTTTCCCCCTGAAGACACTCTCAAGTAATCCAGCGCACAACGGACGCGACGGCTGGGTGTCTGGTGCTCGTTCCGACACCGTCGCGTCCTGTGCGCTAAAGACTGACTAAAGATTAAAGGCGTAGCGTAGCAATGAAATATTTCAACGCCATGAATGAACGGTTACAAACATTGCCGGGCTATGATGGGCCATGCGCCTAAGCGTGCTGGATCAATCGCCGATTGCCGAAGGTTCAAACATCGGCGAAGCGCTGCGGAATACGATTGAGCTCGCGCAGCTCGCCGACCGGCTAGGCTTTTATCGTTATTGGCTTGCGGAGCATCATCGCGCGGTTTCGCTTGCGTGCGCGAGTCCTGAGGTGATGATCGGACCGGTGGCGCAAGCGACGAAACGCATTCGCGCCGGCAGCGGCGGCGTCATGCTGCCACATTACAGCGCCTTAAAAGTGGCTGAAAACTTTTTGATGCTGGATGGGATGTTTCCCGGAAGAATTGACTTGGGTCTCGGAAGGGCTCCTGGAACGAGTGGAAAAGTAGCTTTACTCTTACAGCGTGACCGGCGCCAGCGTCCGCCCGACGATTTTCCCGATCAACTCGAAGAACTCGGCAACTATTTGAAGAATACGGGTGTCGAATCATACTTGCTTGGGTCCTCACAAGACAGCTCGATTTGGGCAGCGGAGCGCGGTCTGCCTTATGTGTTTGCGGACTTCATCTATCCGGGTGGCGAGCCATTCGCAGCGTTTTATCGGGAGCGCTTTGCGCCATCGGCGCGTCGTGGGAAGCCTTATGTCGGTGTATGCGTGTGGTCGATCTGTGCGGAAACCGACGCGGAAGCTCTGCGGCTTTCTTTAAGCGCCCGAATGATGCTGTTGTGTTTGTTTCGAGGTCAGCCGATCGTGGTTCCACCGGTCGAAAAGGCGGAGGAGTTCCTGCGGCGCGAGGGCGAACCTTTCGAGATGCTGCCCCCTGGAAGAAGATTGATTGCGGGGTCTCCGGAGCGAGTGCGGCGGGAAATTGAAATCGTCGCGGCAAATTATAGCGCGGATGAAGTGTTCGTGGTGAATATCCTGTACGATCACGCGGCGCGGATGAGGTCTTATGAGCTGCTGGCTCGGGTGTTTGAGTTAGGTTAACGGGTATATACTGCCTTGGCGAGGGAATAGACGTCTCAAGTCTTCGCCTCAGATCCCCATGAGAGAGTACAAGCCGGTTCATCGGCGTTTGCGACAGTTTCTTTTCGAACCGAGTAGCGCGGCGACAATCCTGGTCAACGTGCCTTGGGAAAACGTCTCACCCGGTCCCGTGGGCGAGCATGTTGAAGTCATCGACTTCGATCCGGCCTCGGATTGCTTTTACTCACCTGTGGATTTGGATTCACCGGCGGTGATCGCTCTCGATGGGCTCCCTCCGGCCGAGGGCGATCCGCGGTTTCATCAGCAGACGATCTACGGCTTAACGATGACAACGCTGGCCCATTTTGAGCGGGGGTTGGGGCGAAGGATATTGTGGGCAGGTCACCGGGCGAGTGACGCGGCTCCTGAGACTTTTGTACAGCGCCTACGGATCTATCCTCATGGCCTGAGCGGCGCGAATGCCTGCTACAGCGCGACGAAAAAGGCATTGGTCATGGGATATTTCGCGAACGACGATAAGGTTGAATCAGCAGTGTCGTTTACCTGTCTTTCGCGAAGCGTCGTGGCGCATGAAACCGTACATGCCATTTTGGACGGAATCCGCAGGCTTGTGCATCCCTCACAGGGAAGTTTAGACGAGTTGGTTGCGCAGGAAGGTGTCGCGCTGGCCATCGGCCTGCTCCAGCCGCTCACGATGGACGGTTTCGTGGATGCGTCCGTGATTCTTACAGCGGACCTGGATCACAACAACACGCTCCTGCGGGGTCTCGCTCAGCGTATTGTGGAGCCGGCTGGTCAACTCACCTCGTTGCTTGGTTCGCCTCCCGATCCAAACCAGTCGAACCAGACTCCGATGGCAGGTTTCGCGGCGCAAAGCGGAGCCCTGGCAGCCTGCCTCTTCGATGCGTTCCTGGGCATCACGCGAATTCGGCTGTCGCGCCTGTTCCGCGTCGCCGGTGTTCGCATCCATGTCGACGGTGTTCGCGACCGGGAAGAGGGCCCGCTTCATTCGAACCTTCTCGCCGCGGCATCTTCCGAGGCGCGGAAGAGCGCGCTGCATCTGCTCCAGATGTGCATTCGGGCGATCGACTATAGTCCTCCTGTGGATGTGAATTGGGAGGACTATCTGCGGGCTTTAATCACCGCGGACGCAGACCTGGCGGCGGGCGACGAGTTCGGGTATCGAGACGCAGTCGTAAATGCGTTTCGCAAACGTGGCATGTTTCCGCCCGGAGGAGGAACAGCGGTGGTTGACCTCCAGTGGGATGCTGCCTCACCGAATCTCGTGCTTCCAGTTCTTGATCCGGGAAACGTTCCGATCATCGACCGATCTTCGGAATTCGAACGGGAGCGCGCTGCGTCCATCAAACTTGCGGCCGCACTCAAGTCGTGGCCTGCGGAGATGCGGAGCGCGTTGGGCCTCTCTTCTTCCGACGTTACCGTGGATTCCTTCCGGCTTGCCCGGCGCGCGGGTCCGGGAGGATGCGTGCGAGCGGATCACGTGATTCGAATCGTGGAGCGGAAAGGTCAATCCCTCCTCCCTAACGGCCCAGAGGCCGCAAAAGGAAAGGGCGCAAACGTCAAGAATGACAAACCCGATTTCTTTTTCGGGGGAGGCTGCACTCTTATCGTGGACGCGCACACTCTACAGGTCCGATATTGCATCTCCAAGGACATTCGCGATGCGGATAGGCTGGAACGTTACCGCACGTCCCAGCAAAAGAGAATCTCGCTTTTTTCCGACCATGAGCAGGAGGAAAAGAAGTTGAACGACGAGCCTTTCTCCTTGCTGCGCGAAGCGCTGTTCGAGACTTCTTAAGGGATACGATCCATGCCACCCAAACACCTCCCGTCCCGTAAGAAGAAGGCGGCAAAACCGTCCGGCAAGACTCAGTTGGAGTTTCCGACGCAGGTTCGTGTGCGCATGTACCGGCACGGTTTCGGCGAGTGTTTTCTGCTGACGTTCCCCCGCCTTGGGAAGCCGTTCCACATGCTGATTGAATGTGGCGTGATTCTGGGGACTCCAAACGCCGCAACGGTGATGAAGACGGTTGTTCGGGACATCATCGCCGCAACTGGAGGCAGGCTTGACGTCGTCGTGGTGACGCATCGCCATTGGGACAAACTTTCCGGATTCGTTCAGGCAAGGGAGGAGTTCGATCGTATTGAGATCGGTGAGGTTTGGATGAGTTGGGTCGAAGACCAAAACAACAGCCAAGCCGCCGAGTTGCGAGGTGGCCGTACCTTCCTAGGGCAAACAGAGAACGCGTTGTCCTATTTGAGAAAGCGCGGCAAGACACGGTATTTTCGGGGAGGAGATGGACCGGTAAACATCGAGGGAGTTCCCGGCGCTCGAGTTTTCATACTCGGCCCTCCGGGCCTGAGGCCGGATTATGCGACCGCAAAATCGGCAATCACGGGCGCGCAAGAATCGGTCGTATCTCCGTTCGATCCCTCCTACCGCATAAGCACGAGCGCGGCGAAATCGGAACCTGGGTTCGCGTCTTACTTTGGAAATGGCGCAAGCCCGGAGGTTTGGCGGCAATTGGAGAGCAAGCCGCGAATGAAGGTTCCAAGAATGAAACTTGGCTTCGACGCCGAAACCAACAATACCAGCCTCGTGATGGCGATCGAGCTTACCGGGGAAACAGGCCAGAGTAAAGTGCTGCTCTTTCCGGGTGATGCCCAGACCGCGAGTTGGTTTACCTGGCATCAGCACGTGTGGCCAGCCGACGCCACTCCAGACGATCCGAACGCGATCACGTGCCGCAAACTGCTCGAGCGAACCGTACTATATAAGGCTTCGCATTTCGGAAGCCACAGTGGTACGCCCAAAGAATTCGGTTTGGATATGATGACCAATCCCGATTTGGTCGCCATGATTTCGGTGGATCATGTCATGGCGATGAAGAAGCGATGGATTATGCCGGCGATTGAATTATTGGAAGCGCTCTGGCAGAAAACCAGGGGACGCGTCATTCGATCCGATCATGATGCGCCAGCAAAATTCGCGACCACGCTGACCGCGGCGGAGGCCGATCGCTTCACTCGGTCCCTGACCTCGACAAACTTGTACTTCGACTATTTCGTCGACATTCCTCAGTTGACCGAAGCGGAACGGCGCTCTACGGAAGAAAAATGGATCGCCGCCAACGATCGTCGAGTCTATCTGGTGGACAAGAAGCTCGCCGGTACGATCAAGCCCGCAGAGGCAGCGGAATTGAAAGAACTTGAGCAGCTCATGGACGAATACATGAGCTACGTGGCGCCCAGCGGCATCGGCTTACTCACGGAGCTCAGAAGCACGTTAGACCGAACCAGGAAACGCGGCTCATAATTGGATTGACGTCAATGCGCAAGCCCAAGGCCCAGAAAGTACCGAATCCCTATGCGTTTCCGAAACTAGCGCACAAGAGGCGTCATGGTCCGACAGGCCACAAGCTCTATCGCGGCTACAAACCATGGTTGCGCGATGAATTTGGGTTCCGATGCGTCTATTGCCTAACCCGTGAAACATGGGCGGATGACGGGCATAACCGGTTCTCCGCCGACCATGTAAAGGCCAAGAGCAAACATGTGGCGCTTACGAATGACTACGACAATCTTGTCTACTGCTGCCAGCGCTGCAATACGTTAAAGTCCACCAAGATAGGCCTTCCTGACCCGTGTGAGGCTTCCCTCAAGACGCACTTAAAGCTTTTACGAACCGGTAGATTCATCGGAATCACTCCCGAGGGCAAGAGGCTGGTGGAGTACTTACTGCTGAACGCCAATGAGCGAGTGAGGCAACGAACATATCTGATGCGTTTGTTCGCGAAGCAAGCTAAGGCAGATCCCTGGGAACTGGAAAACCGGTTCGGCTTTCCGGAAGATCTTCCCAATCTTCGGAAGCTTAGACCGCCCAAGGGAAACAAGCGACCTGAGGGATTAGACGACAGCTATTATGCTCGCAAGGAAAGCGGGAAGCTGCCCTTATATTTTTGAAGGTGAGTGGAGGTCGCGGCCGGACATTTCCTTGGGCTGTGCAACACCAAGCATCCCGAGAATGGTAGGCGCGATGTCTTGAAGCGCCCCGCCCGCGCGAAGAGGCCGCCGCGCTTCATCTACCACGACGAAAGGCACAGGATTCGTCGTGTGATACGTGTGCGGACCCTTAGTCACAGGATCAATCATCAGCTCCGCATTGCCATGATCGGCGGTTATGATCCACCGCCCGCCCTTACGGCGAAGAGCGTCGTAGATCCGGCCCAAGCACGCGTCGACGGTTTCCACGGCCCTGACGGTCGGCTCCATTTTCCCGGAGTGGCCCACCATATCGGCGTTGGCGAAATTCATTACGATCACGTCGAAGCTGCGCTTCTCGATCGCGTTGATAGTGACTTCCGTAATTCCTTCGGCGCTCATTTCGGGTTTCAGATCATAGGTGGCGACCCTGGGGGAAGCCACCAACTCGCGCTCTTCGCCGGCGTAAGGATTCTCATTGCCGCCGTTGAAAAAATACGTGACGTGCGCGTACTTCTCGGTTTCCGCGACGCGGAGATTGGTCCACTTTTCCGCGGCCATCACGTTGGCGAGGATGTTATTGGGATGCTCTTTCGCCAGTACGAACGGACAGTTCAGCGTCTTGTCGTACTGTGTCATGGTCGTGAAGTGCAGCTTCAGGTCGGTCTGAAGCAGCGCCTGCGACATTTCGCGGCCACGGTCGGCGCGATAGTTGAAAAAGACGCAGGCGTCTTCCGCGCGGATGCGGCCGACGGGTTCCTCACGAGAATCGACAATGACGATAGGCTCGATGAATTCGTCTGTGACGTTTCGCTCGTAGGATCGTTTGACGGCCGCGACGGGATCGGCGTTCTTCTCCCCAACACCTTCGGTCATTGCTTGTTTCGCGCGCTCGATGCGGTCCCAGCGCTTGTCGCGATCCATGGCATAGTAACGGCCGCAAACGGTGGCGGTGCGGCCAACCCCCAAACGGCGGATCTCTTGCTGTAATGCCTCGATATAACCCGCCCCGCTGGTTGGCGGAGTGTCGCGGCCATCCATGAAGCAGTGAATCGCGACATCCGATACATGCTCGCGTTTTGCCATCTCAAGCAACGCGTACAGATGAGTGTTCATCGAATGCACGCCGCCATCGCTCAGCAGCCCCATCAAGTGCAGGCGGCGCGTGCGCGCGTGTTTCATCGAAGCGAGCAGCGTAGGGTCGCGGAAGAAGTCACCCGAAGCGATCATCTGGTCGAGACGCGTCACGTCCATGTGCAGAATACGTCCCGCGCCGATATTCAAATGGCCGACTTCGCTGTTGCCCATCTGCCCCTCAGGCAGTCCGACGAACGGTCCGGAGGTGTGGATGAGCGTATTCGGAAAATCGCGCAGGAGCTTATCGTAATTCGGCTTGCGCGCTGCGGCGATCGCATTGCCTTCGAGCGAACTTGAATAGCCCCAGCCGTCAAGAATGGTGAGGATCAGCGGGCGTCCGTTCATGCTCACTGGCGAAATGCCTTCTTGCCGGCATAGCGCGCGCCCGCGCCCAATTCTTCCTCGATGCGCAGAAGCTGATTGTACTTTGCGATTCGATCCGTGCGGCTCGCCGAGCCCGTCTTGATCTGTCCTGCCCCGGTCGCCACCGCCAGATCTGCAATGAACGTGTCCTCGGTCTCTCCCGAACGGTGGGAAACCATTGAGGTGTATCCCGCGTCAGCGGCCATCTTCATCGAATCCAGTGTCTCCGTGAGCGTCCCGATTTGATTCACCTTAATCAGGATCGAGTTGGCGATACCCTTTTGTATTCCTTGCTCCAGGCGCGCGGTGTTTGTCACGAAAAGATCGTCCCCTACTAACTGGATCTTCTTCCCCAGGAGCTCAGTCAGCCGCTTCCATCCGTCCCAATCGTCCTCCGCCATCCCGTCTTCTATAGAAATGATCGGGTATTGACGGACCCAGTTGGCCCAGAACTCGGCCATTTGTTCGGAGCTGCGTTCGCTCTTATCGGACTTCTTAAAAACGTATTTCTTGGAAGCGGAGTCGTAGAACTCAGACGACGCAGGATCGAGCGCGATAGAGATATCGTCGCCCGGTTTGTAGCCCGCCTGGGTGATGGCTTCGAGCACCACTTCGAGCGCCTCTTCATTCGACTTGAGATTGGGAGCGAAGCCCCCTTCGTCGCCGACCGACGTGGAATAGCCGCGCTTCTTCAGAACGCCCTTCAGCGTATGAAAGACTTCGGCTCCCCATCGCAGGGCCTCTGCGAATTTCTCTGCCCCAATCGGCGCGATCATGAACTCTTGCGGGTCAACGCTGTTATCGGCATGAGCGCCGCCGTTGAGGATGTTCATCATCGGCACGGGAAGCAGCGATGCGGAAACACCCCCCAGATAGCGATACAAAGGAGTCTGCTGTGAAGCGGCCGAGGCTCGGGCGACGGCCATGGAGACCGCGAGAATTGCGTTCGCGCCCAGGCGGCTTTTATTAGGAGTACCGTCCAGAGCGATCATCCGGCGATCGATCGCAATCTGGCCCTCGGCCTCCGCGCCAATGAGTTCCGGAGCAATGTGCTCCGCGATATTCTTTACCGCTTTCTGAGTTCCCTTCCCCAGATAACGAGCTTTGTCTCCGTCGCGCAATTCGACCGCTTCATGTTCACCAGTGGAGGCCCCCGAAGGCACGGCCGCCCGGCCCATGCTGCCGTCGGCGAGATGAACATCAGCTTCAACGGTGGGATTGCCGCGACTGTCCAAAATTTCGCGTCCTGCTATGCGCGTGATTTCCATCGTCTCTACACTTTACAAGGCGAAGGCAAGCGCAAGCAATATCCGCAAGCGAAAGCAATATGCGCATGACGAACGCGGAGACGCTCACTCCGCGCGCAAAATTTCGATCACATCCAACCTGGAAATTTTCCGCGAAGCAACCCAAATGCTAATGGCCGCCACAGCAACCACCAATCCGATCGCGGACACCGAAATCGGCAAATCGACTGGCTTGGTCCCCGCGATCAAGGTCCCCAAAAACCGGCTCGCCAAAATAGCCGCGATAACGCCCGGAACCGAACCGGCCACCACCGGCGCGAGCCCCCGCCCCAGGACCGCCCATCGAAGATTCGCAGACGTCGTCCCCAAAGCCATTCGAATCCCGAGTTCCCTTGTGCGCTGAGAGACCGCGTAGGACACGATGCCATAAATCCCGATCACCGCGAGCAACAGCGCGAACGCCGCAAAGCAAATCGCGCCCTCACTGTAGAATCTTGGCCGCGCTAGCGCTTGAGATAACCGCTGCTCCATAGTCTTCGCTCCAAAGACGGCTACTTGGTTATCCACGGAAGCAACCACATTGCGCAGCCTCGCTAGATACTCCTCGGCGTTTCCATCCACTCGAATGGCGAACGTCGGATAGAATCCTCCAGGGGTATGCCCCGGTACAAAGATTTGAAGTGAATTCGCATCGTAGATTCCGGCGTTGTAATCCATGTCCTTCACCACGCCGATTACATTCCGCCAAAGACCGCGGCTAGTGGTGATCGGGTGGTTCAATACGTCCTCAGGCGCGCCGAAGTTGCTCGCGAATCTCTCGTTCACCACGGCGACCTTGTCATCGCCGCGAACCTCGTCTGCCGTGATTTCGCGGCCAGCCAGAATCCGGCCACCCATAGTTTGAAAATAATCCGGCATCACCGGGACGATCATGGAGTTCTCGCTTGCGGGTTTTCCATCGAGCCCAAACGGCCCTCCCATAAACATTGATGCATCCAACGGAAGGAAATCCGTCGCCGTGGCGCTGCGCACGCCCGGAATCGCGCGAATCTGTTGCAGCACCTGCTCAAAGTAGGCAAGCGGGGCGTTCTTGCGTGTTGTGCCTTCGAGCGAAACGCTGACCGTCGCTACGTGTTGCGTATCGTAACCACGATCCATCCGCATCAGGCCGATGAATTGCTTACCGATCGCTACGGAAGCTGCGAGCAACAGGATGCTTAACATCACCTGGAAAGCTACGAGCCCGTCGCGGATCCATCGTGAGGCCTGGTTCGCACTGGCTCCCCGCACCTGGAGCGTCTCTGCGCGGCCGGCATAAAACGACGGCAGAAGTCCAAACAATAGTCCTGTGATCACCGAAACTGCAGTCGCGAAGAGAAGCACTCGCCAGTCCAGAATCGAATAAGCCTGCGACATTAACGGGACGGGCTGTAATTTTTCGACCAGCGTCACCGTCTCAAGTGCAACACCAAGGCCTGCAACCGCCGCAATGACAGAAAGCGCAAGGCTCTCCGTGAGTAGTTGTTGCGTGATACGAGCACGGCTCGCGCCCAGCGCGGATCGGATCGAAAGCTCGCCGAACCGGTCCGCAATTCGAGCGATAAGAAGATTTGCTACATTCGCACACGCGAGCAGCAACACTAGCGCCACGCTCACCATGAGTAGGAGGGAAGCGCTCTTTATCGGCCCTGCCAGGCTGTCCTGAAGCGAGGTCAGATGCGTGGGATACTTTACCTTGTTCTGGGGCGTACGACGAGGATTCAGGCGATCGGCCTCGATCTTCAAAGCCTCATTCGCCTGGCGAAGGCCCACACCCGTCTTCAGCCGCCCGAGCACCTGCCAGCCATTGTTCCCGGCGGTATAACTCGCCGGCGTCCACAGTACTGCGTTATTTGGGTAGCCGAATCCTTTCGGCGCTATTCCGATGACGGTCAAGGACTCGCCGTTTACGCGAATCTTCGATCCGAGCACGCGCGAATCCCCGGCGAAGAGGCTCTGCCATAGCCCATACCCGAGAACCACAACGTTGGGCCGATCCGCGGATTCTTCACCCGCCTCGAACCCCCGGCCGAGAAACATTGGCGCGCCAAGAAATGAAAAGTAGTTGAAGGATGCACGGGCCATGTGAGCGCGGGCGGTTCCACCTTCGCCGCCAAGGTTCACATCGGCTTCATCCACGAGCGCGGTATCAGACAAGTAAGCACTCTGCCCTCTCCACTCATGAAATTCTTTGGCAGTCGCGTGCGGGGGAAGGAAATAGTGAGCGACAACCAACTGCTCCGGAGCGCGGAACGGCAGCGATTTCAAGAGCAAGGCATTGATTATGCTGAAGATTCCGACGTTCGCTCCGAGCCCGATCGCCAAAGCCACAATGGCAAAAGCAGTCTGCCATGGCCGCATCGCCCATAATCTCGCCGCATGAGCAAGATCCTGCCCGGCTTCGCGCGCCAACTGTGCGGGAAGCGAGATCGCCAGATCGAGGAGTAATCTCACCCACAGCCCCAGAGTCGCGGAGC
>Ga0126381_100002810_pt1 | contig 18887 bp, 14 predicted proteins | sample PanSoiMetPlot_28_FD_96465 | JGI IMG/M metagenome (GOLD analysis project Ga0126381, IMG submission 96465) | Tropical forest soil microbial communities from Panama - MetaG Plot_28 | ecosystem: Environmental > Terrestrial > Soil > Tropical forest > Bulk soil | place: Panama | collected 2016-02-17
CGGGCTGCGCGATTACCGGAAGAATATCGCAATGATTTTGTAGCTTTCACCGACGAATGCTTCATCAAGAGCGTCGAACTTCGCCTCCGCCGTCTCTCGCCTGCTCAGCTTGAGTCTGCCTTGAATGACGCTGATCAGACCGGTTTCATACTTGTGCGGCCTTTCGTCGCGGGACTGCAGAAATTTGAGAAAAGCGAGCCGTCGATGACGTATTATTTCCCCGACTTGATTACGGCTATCGACGTTCCGGCGGAACAAAAGCGTCTGCAGAGCGTGACGTTCTCGCCAGAGATTCTGCCCGCGCCTGCTCAGCAGGAATATGACTCCGCTGCGCCGGCGTCCGAGCTGGATCGTTTGCTCGCGCAGGGCGACCGCGAGATCGCGCGACAGGATGCTAAAGCCGCCTCGGCAACGTTCGAGAACATCCTTGCAAAGTACCCCGGTTTGCCGAAAGCGGAATATGGCCTCGCCATCGCATCGGTGATGGCCGGGAATGCGGATCGTGCGGAGCAGCTTTTCGCACAACTGGTTTCGCCGGCGCCGGCTTCGACAACAGCAGCAAAGCCGGAGGATACTGCGGATCCTTCGATTCTCTCCTGGTCGCACGTGTACCTGGGGCGCATCCACGACCTCGAGGGAGAGCGCGAAGCTGCGGTTCACGAATACATGGGTGCGCTGGCCGTGGAAGGCGCGCCCGAATCCGCTCGCGTGGCGGCCCAGAATGGCGTGGACGAGCCATACAAGGGGCATCCACGCGCGAACGGAAGTGGGAATGAGAAATAATCGTTACGAAAGCAGTCGCACGCTTGAGATCGCTCGCTCCGAGCGCTCCGAGACATCCATCCTACAGGGGGAAAATTTGATGAAGCTCCCGTCACATCGCAGTGGGATTCTAGTTGCCGCCATCGCATTCGTGGCAGCTCTCGCCTCGGCCCCGATTCTGCACGCGCAGTACGGTGGTTCCGGCGGGCAACAGCAGTCGCCGCCTCCATCCTTGCAGCAGCCGGCGAAACAGGGGGCTCAGCAAGAACAGAAGCCGGCTGCGCAAGCGGTAGCGCCAATGGATCCGGAGGAAGAGAAAGCTTATAAGGCTTTCACGGATGTGAAACCGGATTCCTTTGACCAGCAGATTCAAGTCGGCGAACAATATCTACAGAAATATCCCAGCGGCCACTATGCGGAGCAGGTATATGCTCGGCTAACGAATGCCTACTTCCAGAAGCAACAGCTTGACAAGATGTACGCAGCCGGCGACAAGGCCCTTGCCAGCAATCCGAATGACGTAACCGTGCTCGTTCTCGTCGGCTGGGTGATTCCTCACAATTACGATCCCAATGACCCGGAGGCCGAACACCGCCTGGCAAAAGCGGAATCCTATGAGAAGCACGCGCTCGAGGTGCTCGCGACGATGTCTAAGCCAGATGGTGTCACTGACGAGCAATTTACCAAAGCCAAGCAGGCCTCGTTGGCGCAAGCGCACAGCGGTCTCGGGTTGGTGTACTTCCGGCAGCAACAATTTGACAAAGCCGTCACGGAGATGCAACAAGCGGTGAAACTCGACACAACTCCAGACTCTGTGGATCTTTACATTCTCGGAGTCAGCCTGAGTCAATTGAAACGCTACCCGGAAGCGGCTGACACGTTCAAGCAGTGTGCTTCCGTTCCCGGTGCGGTGCAGGATCGTTGCAAGCAGCGCGAAGGCGAAGCTAAGAAGTTGGCCGCCGCGCAGCCCGCTCCTCCTAAATAATCGAACCGAGGCCAAGCGATGACTGCAGAAGAGCTCGAAGAACTTGGAGCGATTCTCGGCCATCGCTTTGCCCACCCCGAGCGCCTCGAGCAAGCACTCACGCATCGCTCGCGACGGCAGAGCGACGCTGCTTCCGACAACGAACGCCTCGAATTTCTCGGCGACCGCGTTCTCGGCCTTGTCGCCAGCGAAGTGCTCTGCCACGCATTTCCCGAGTGGGACGCCGGGAAGCTTTCCAAGGGACTCGCCCGGGTGGTGAACGCCGTCTCTCTGCATTCGGCCGCAGAACAGCTTCGATTGGGCGATTATTTGCGGCTTGGTCCGGGCGAAGAGAAAACCGGCGGCCGCGGCAAAAAACGTTTGCTAGCCGACGCGTACGAAGCCGTTATCGGTGCGATTTATCTCGATGCCGGGCTTCCCGCCGCACGCCAGTTCCTCAGCCTTACGCTTCTCGACAGCGCTCTCGATGGAGAGGTGGGAGGCCTGGATCGCTCCGACCACAAGTCCGCCTTGCAGGAATGGTTGCAGCAGCGCGGGCTCGGCTCTGTTCAATACCGCGTGCGCAATGAGTTCGGCCCCGAGCACCAGAAAACATTTGAAGTGGAGGTATGGCTCGCACAGCAGAAGCTCGCTCACTCCGAAGGTCGAAGTAAAAAAGAAGCCGAGCAGGCCGCAGCGAAGATTGCTCTGGCTGGCTTGGAATCAGGTCCCACCTCGAGCTAAAGGGAACGATGTCCACAGAAACATCTGCGCTGGAAGTGGCAGAGCAGCCGGTTTCGAAAGCCCAGCATCGCGAATCCGCGCACAGCTCCGTACTCGAATACGCGGAATCGTTCCTCGTCACCCTCCTTCTCGCCCTCTTCGGCACTACGTTTATCGTCCAAGCTTTCAAAATTCCTTCGCAATCCATGGAACCCACTCTGCTGGTTGGCGATCATCTTCTCGTGAACAAGTTTGTCTTCGAAGGGCGCGGCGCTTGGTACGAAAAATTTCTCCCTTACCGTCTCGTTCGCCGCGGCGACATTATCGTTTTCAAGTTTCCCTTTGACGATCATCCGCACTACGTGAAACGTGTCATCGGCCTGCCCGGCGATCGCCTCCGCATCGTCAATCAGAGCGTCTACATCAACGGCCAGCCTCTCGAGGAACCTTACGTCGTCCACGATCCCCTGGGCGCTGATTCCTTCGGCGATGATTTTCCTCCCACCAGCCGCTATTTTCTCGAAAGCGGCTTGCGGCCGGAGTGGGCTACGCGCCTTTTCGATTATGTAGACCGCGGCAGTCTGGTGATCCCGCCGAATCGTTACTTCGTGATGGGAGACAATCGTGACCGCAGTTGGGACAGCCGCTACTGGGGTTTTGTGAATCGCGACGCGATCATGGGCCGCCCGCTCATAATTTATTGGTCGGTGGCCGCTAGGTCCGAAGACTATGCGGACCGCACTCTGGCGGGCGCATTTCGCGGCATTGCAGATTCACTGCTCCATCTTCCCAGCCGCACTCGCTGGAACCGCATGTTTCACGGGGTGCATTAGCATTTTTCAGAAGGGACACGGCCAAGCCGTGCCCGCGTAACTTGCTGGCAAAACTTCTCTTGTTAGCTGACTTATGCGATTGTAGTGAGAAGCCGAAATCGAAAATAGCCGACCTTGTCAAACACCCTCACCGAAACAATCGTTCGCGAAAAACCGGTGGAAACTCGTCCGGCTGCTCGCCCTCGATGGCGCCGCTGGGCGAATACCGTTGCTCTTTTTATAGTGGCGCTCTGGATCGCCAACATTACAATCTCGCTCGCAATCCAGCACACCAGCCTGCAGCGCAGGATCACAGCCCGCCTGGACGCTGCCTTCGGCCGCTCTGTGGAGGTTGGCAGCTATCGCTTCAGCTTGTGGGGGCGCCCCACGCTAGAAGCACGCTCCGTCACGGTCAGTGAAGATCCGCGTTTCGGGCACGAATATTTTCTTCGCGCCGACTCGCTCACCATGAGCCTCCGGTGGCGCAGTCTGCTCCGTGGCCGTCTTGAGTTCGGCGGCATCTGGCTCGGGCATCCGAGTCTGAATCTGGTTCGTAATCCGGACGGAGATTGGAATGTCGCGGAGTGGCTGCCTCAGTTTTCCGCCGCCCCCGGCAGTCGCGCAGCTGCGGAAAAATTTCTCAGCGGGTCAAACGCGCTTCGTTTCAGCCGCATCCATGTGGATTCCGGCCGTATCAACTTTAAACGCGCCCAGGAAAAGCTTCCCTTTGCCCTCGTCGGCGTTACGGGATACGTGGAACCTGAAGGCAATGGCGAATGGCGCCTCGACCTCGAGGCAGCCCCTGCTCGCGCCGCTGTGATTCTTCAGCAGGCCGGCATGCTCCATGTTTCAGGACGCGTCGGCGGCACCTCATCGCGTCTCCGTCCGGCCACTCTTGATTTCGCGTGGACGGACGCTTCTCTTTCCGACGTCCTGCGGCTCATCCGTGCCACCGATTATGGAGTTCGCGGAAATCTCGCCGTCATTTTGAAAGCAAGCACTGAAGCGCAGGATTGGAATCTCGAGGGCCGCGCGGAAATCCGCCAGGTTCATCGTTGGAATCTTCCGCTGCGCGATGACAATCCCTCGCTCAACCTCGTTGCCAAGGGCGTTCTCGATCCCGAGCTTGCCCGCTTCGAAGTCGTCAGTTCCACCCTGGAGACTCCTCGTTCGAACGCCCAAGCTACAGGCGCGATCAGTTGGAATCAGCCCGCTGTCGTTGGCCAAGTTGTTCCTAGATTTATTGCTCCGGGCGATTCAGAAGGCGGCGCATCGCTAACGGCGCTTCAAATCGCTTCCTCTACGATCGACGCGAGCGATCTTCTCGCTTGGGCGCGCGCGTTTCGTTCCGGAATCTCTGACGACATTACCGTTCGAGGCTTTGCAAAACTCAAAGCTAGCCTGGCCGGCTGGCCGCCTCGTATCAGTGAAGGAACTCTTTTGCTGGGAGAAACGGACCTGACAGCGAAACCGTTGGCCGTGCCCGTACACCTTGCCTCGGCCTCGCTTGTTTATGATTCCAAAGGCGCGTCCATATCGCCGGCCACCATTTCGTTCGGCGCTGCTGGCGGCACGCTCCGCGTCGAGACGCAAGGAACCATCGGGATGGATGAAAAGAGCGGGGCTCTGGCACATAGATCAATTTCACCGCCGCAGGCTGCCTCCGCTCTTCACATTTCCGGGGGGCTCGCAGATGGGGGCAATTTGATTTCAACTGTGCGCCTTTTAGGTTTGGACATCTCGCGCGGATGGGATCTCACGGGCCCGGTCCGCGGCGATCTGAGGTGGCAAGGTTCGCCCTATCCGTGGAAATCACCGCCCACAGGATCAATCGACTTCGGCGCCCCGGTCAACGCCATAGTGAACGCCGAAGCAAATACCAGATCCAGCGGCGATTCTCTCCGCGCTCCCTTTCTGAATTTGCCGGTCGAGCAGATTCGCGCGCATGTGGATGTAAAAGGCGCCGGCTGCCACGTTACCCTCGCTTCCGCCGAAGCGTTCGGTGCGCACTGGAGCGGTTCTCTCGATCGTCGCGAGCCGGACCCAACGCAATCGCTCCCGGTTCTCGATGAGCAATTGCCCGGCGCAGAACAATCACATCAAAAGGATCGCTGGCAATTTGCGCTATCCGCCGACCGGCTATCCGCAGCCGACGGCGATCGCTGGCTGAATCCCCGCTGGCGACAGAGCTTCATTGACCGCGTCCTCCCATTTCTAAACTCGCGTCCCCCAGCGGCTGCTCAGCCCGACAATCTTCAGGCCACCGGCAAGATTAACGTCGACCAATTCGCCTTCGCGCCTTTTGTTCTGCACCACGTTCAAACCGACGCCACGATCGACGGCCGCCGCCTCGCCTTCTCAAATGCTCGCGCGCAACTTGCCAAAGGCGACGTCACCGGCTCGCTTCGCGCCAGTTTGGACGCAAGCCCGTCTTACCGCTTGAATCTCGATTACGCCGGGGTGGATCTGTATGTCCTGACCTCCACTACGTCATCGCTCGCCGACCATTTTGCTGGGGTCGCCTCAGGAAAAATCTCGATCTCCGCCGCCGGAGCCTCGCGCTCCGATCTGGTTTCCTCGTTCGAATGCCGTGGAACATCGCGAATCGCCGGCGCCGAACTAATGAATATCGATCTCACCGCTTCCTTCTCGGATGGCACATTTCGCCCGGGCCACACCACCTTTCGCGATGCCTCCGCAGACTTCACCTGCGACTCCAGCAAAATCGAGTTCCAGCGTCTCCGGCTGTCGAGTCCCGCTAGCGCCTTCACCGGCCAAGGCACTGCCGACTTCAGCCACAATATCGATTTCAAGTTCGCAGCACTCTCCGATTCCTCCGTTCGCGCGGTTCGCGCAGCCGATTCACCGTCGCCCTCCTACCGCCTCACCGGCGATCTCTCTGAACCCGTCGTCTCCCGCCTGAAACAAGCCTCCGCTCGCCGTTGACGCACGTGACGCCAAGGCTCATGCTCCGTTTTCGCATCGCAATTCAGATCGCCGCCCTGGTAGCTTTGCCGGTTCTCGCCGCTGCCGATCACCAACGCGTCCATCTTCTTCCCCAATTCAAGCCTGGTGATTCCCTCCGCTACCAAATCGAATCCCAAATGACGAGTGCCGGCACCACCACAACTCCCATCGTCAATCCTGAAGGCGCCACTCAGGTGAAGCAGTCTGTCAGCATCATTCTTCGCCTCGACGTCCTCGAAGTTCAGCCGGCGGCCTCTGGTTCAGCCAATGCAACCCGACCGAAGGATGCGCGCCCGGCAAATCGCGCGCCCGCAACGACTGCCGAACCGGGTCCGATGCGTATCCGTGCCACTTACGAAAAATCTTATGCCACCTCCGAAAGCGACGCCTACGACCCCACTTCCGCTTCACTTGCCGGCCAGTACAATCGCCTCGAGGGCCGTTCCATGGAATTCACGTTGGAACCGGACGGCAAGGTCGTCGACATTAAAGGCCTCGAAGACATGCTTTCAAACCCATCCGCCGCGCAGACAGTTCGCGCCTGGATGGCGGGCCTTTCCTCGAGCGCAGGATTTCCTCAGCAGGGAATCGAGATAGGTCAGAAATGGAGCAGAGAAGAGCCTCTCGACGGAATTCCGCTCGATCGTCTTTTCTGGCACACCGAGGCCAGTTATTTGCGCAACGAGGTTTGCCCCGAAAATATTCCCCTGAGCCGGTCTGAGACAGCGGCTGCCGCGCCGAAAACGCCGAAAGCAAACTCACCGATCTGCGCCACGATCCTCACGCAATTCACAATCATCCGCCGCGGCAGCCACAACCCGCATGCCGACGACACGCCGGACGACTACCGTCACAACAGCTTGCGCACCTCCGGCACATGGACTGGCTCCGGTGAAAGCCTCGATTCCATCTCGCTAGCCACCGGCCGCATGATCCGCTCCACTCAATTCAGCTCGCAGGATTTGGACTTCGCCATCAGCAGCACCAACACCGGCTCCCGCTTCACCTACAAAGGCAAAATTGAAACCCGCACCGAAATCATCCTGCTCCCATAGCGAAAATTGCGCTGTGAGACAGCGCCCACTAAGCCCCGCAGCGATCTCTCACTTGCGCTATAATAAGAAGTTTTCAAGTGCTCGCATTTTGCGAGCAGAGAGCTTCGCCAATGAAATTCAAGTTAGCTAGTGACTACGAACCACGGGGCGATCAACCCGAAGCCATCGCCCAACTCGTCCGGGGTGTGAACGACGGCGACCGCCACCAGGTGCTCCTGGGCGTCACCGGTTCCGGCAAAACGTTCACCATCGCGAAGCTGATCGAGCAGGTGAATCGCTCCACGATAGTTCTCGCGCATAACAAGACTCTCGCTGCACAGCTCTTCCACGAATTTCGCTCGTTCTTCCCGACGAACGCCGTCGAATATTTCGTCAGCTACTACGACTATTACCAGCCTGAAGCCTACGTCCCAGCCAGCGACACCTACATCGAAAAAGAGGCCACAATCAACGACGAACTCGACAAACTGCGCATGAGCGCCACTCGCTCCCTCTTCGAGCGCCGCGACGTTATCGTCGTCGCCTCCGTCTCCTGCATCTACGGCATCGGCTCGCCCGAAGCTTACTACGGCATGATGCTGATGCTCGAAAAAGGAAACTCCATTGCGCGCGAGGCGATTCTCCGCAAGCTCGTCGAAATTCAGTACGAGCGCGGCGAAGATCTCCGCCGCGGCACCTTCCGCGTTCGCGGCGACACGATTGAAATCTACCCACCCTATGACGATCTCGCCGTCCGCGTCGAACTCTGGGGTAGCCAGATCGAAGCCATCCGCAAAATCGATCCGCTCACCGGCGAAATCTGCTCGCGCGAAGGCGAAATCAGTCGCATCCCGATTTATCCGAAGACGCACTACGTGCTTCCCTCCGAGCAGAAAGAGCGCGCCATCCAAGGAATTTACGAAGAACTCGAATGGTGGAAGCCCGAGCTATCGCGGCAGGGAAAAATCGTCGAATCGCAACGCATCACCCAGCGCACTCTCTTCGACATCGAAATGATGCGCACCATCGGTTATTGCCATGGCATTGAAAATTATTCACGCCACATGTCCGGGCGCCTTCCGGGAGAAGCTCCACCCACGTTGCTCGACTACGTTCCCTCCGATTTCTTGCTCGTCGTGGACGAGTCGCACCAGACCGTCCCGCAAGTCCGCGCCATGTACCACGGCGATCGCTCGCGCAAACAAACTCTCGTCAATTTCGGGTTCCGCATGCCTTCCGCTCTCGACAATCGCCCGCTCACCTTCGAAGAATTCGAGCATCGCACCAATCAAATCGTCTACGTCTCAGCCACGCCCGGCCCCTACGAGCTCACGAAATCCGGCGGCACGGTTGTCGAACAGGTGATTCGCCCCACGGGCCTCGTCGATCCCCAAGTGGAAGTCCGCCCGGTGAAAGGCCAGGTGGACGATCTGCTCGAGCAGATCCGCATTCGCACCGCGCGCAACGAACGCGTCCTTGTCACCACGCTTACCAAGCGCATGGCTGAAGATCTCGCTGAATATTTCGCCGAAGTCGGCGTCCGCTGCCGCTACCTGCACTCGGAAATCGAAACGCTTGAGCGAGTCAAAATACTGCGCGACCTCCGCCGCGGCGAATTCGACGTTCTCATCGGCATCAACCTCCTCCGCGAAGGCCTCGACCTCCCGGAAGTTTCGCTCGTCGCTATTCTCGATGCCGACAAAGAAGGTTATCTGCGTAGCGCCACCTCGCTGATCCAGTCCATGGGCCGCTGCGCCCGCCACCTCGAAGGCCGCGCGATTCTCTACGCCGACCGCATGACCGACTCCATGCGCCAAGCCATCGGGGAAACAAATCGCCGCCGCGCGAAACAGGAAGCCTACAACCGCGAGCACAACATCACGCCGCAATCCATCGTCCGGTCCGTGGATATGCAGCTGGCCCGGATCGTCGAAGCCGACTACCTCACCGTGCCCGCCGAAGACGCCGTCATCGGCAATATCTCCACCGAACACGAACTCCTTCAGGCCATCACCCAGCTCGAATCGCAAATGCGCGAAGCCGCCAAGAATTTCGAATTCGAACGCGCCGCCGCCCTCCGCGATCGCATCCGTTCCCTCAAGCAGCGCGACGTCGGCGCCATTTTTTCTGCTACAGTTTTGAACGTGGATCCCGCAACCATCCAGCCCGCCGTAGATTCGCCGGCGCCCGCAGCGCTGAATCAACCGGCGCCAGTCCCAACCTCGTCAGCGTCGGCGTCAGATCCGCAATCGCAACAGGCAGATGCTGCCGCAGCCGCGCCAATCGCATCGAAATCCAAGCCGGCCACCAAACGCCGCGCCCGATGAGGCCCAGTTGATCACCCCAATCCGACTCAAGTTCTTCCTCCGGGGAATTTCCGCCGCCTTGCTCTTTGCCGCCGCGCTAGCCATCGCGCCCTCCGCCCGCTGCCAGGGCGACACCGAATTCGGCGTCTGGGGCGGCTACTCCGCCGGCACTCTGCATCTCATCGGCGTCACCAGCAATCGCCAACTCGGCGTGCTCGCCCTCCGCTATGGCCGTTCGATCTACGATTGGTCTAACATTTCCTTGCAATACACGCTCGACGTCATCCCCATCGAATTCATCAACCAGCCCAAATACGTCTCCTGCATCACCAATCCGAATAATTTCCCCGTAGGCTTCTGCGAAGTCAGTCGCGAAAACGTCTACGGCGGCGGCATCAATCCCCTCGGCCTCAAACTGAATTTCCGCCGCAAGCACCGCCTCCAAATCATCGGCGCCTCCACCGCAGGCTTCATCGTCTCGCAGCGCCCTGTCCCGGTCGACATCCCCGGCGGCACTCAATTCAATTTCAATTTCGATTTTCAAGCCGGCTTCCAGCTCTTCAACTCACCCCGCACGCGCGCCTGGACCCTAGCCTACAAATACCAGCACATCTCCAACGGTTACCGCCACGATTTCAACCCCGGCCTCGACCTCCACATGCTCACCCTAGGCTATTCCTTCTTCAAATAATCCAGCACGCAACGCAACGAACAGAAATTTCCACAGGACGTTTCCAACGATCACGCCTCAAGTGGCACAGGCACTCTTGCCTGTGCGCCTTTCCTTAGCTCACGCATGCAAGATTCTAAGATTCAATTAACACTCGCAATCATCCCCTCAACCTAAGCCATCCCATCCAACCTAAGCCACACCCTTTTTCAGTTCCTCCAACGGATAAAAAGTCCCCCGCCACTCAATCCCCCCATTCCACAACGTCACAATCGTCGACCGCGCCAGCATCCAACTGAAAATCAGCGCCCCAACCGGCTCCGTCAACCCATACAACAGCGACGCCCCCACTTCAAGACAAACTCCCGCGTGAATCGCAATCAGCACCGCCACCGCCATCGCATCAAAAATCAGGGCCCAACCACGCAAAAACGGCAGCGCTACCCACGGCGCCACGCACGCCGCCAGCATCATCACCAGCTGAAAACACACCAGCCCCAAATTGTATCCAGACGAAGCGAAAAAATTCTTCGTCGTCCCGCGAACAATATTCCCCACGCCCGCATGCCACCGCACCCGCACCTCTTTCCACGCCTTCGCCACTCCCGACTGGAATCCGCCCTCCTTCACCAGTTTCCCCAGTTTCATATCGTCCACCACTTCCATCCGCAGCCGCCGGTGCGTTCCAATCGCCTCGTACGCGCTTCGCCGCATCAGTTGAAACGCGCCCACGCCCGCATAGCCTTTCGACCGTGTATCGTTCGCGCGCCACGGCCGGATTCCCATCAAAAATCCCATTCCGAAAAAAGTCAGCGCGATTTTCTCGCCCACCGTGTGCATTTCCGCGCCGCTTAAAAGCGTCAGATGGTCCAAGCGATCGCGCTTCGCCAGCGCCACCGCCCGTCGCAGCAAGTCGGGTGAAAAATGCACGTCCGCATCGGTGAAGACGATCCATTCTCCTGTACTGCGCTCGAAGGCCTGTTGCATCGCGTGCGGTTTGCCCAGCCATCCCGGGGGAAGTGAATCGATGCGCACATACTTTAGGCGAGCGTCTTTCCTCGCAGCAGCCTTCAGAATTTCAGCTGTGCGGTCTTCGGACCGGTCGTCCGCGGCGATCACCTCATACCGCAGGTAGTCCAGAGCGAGAAATGTCTCGAGCGCGCTGGGAAGTTTCTCCTCCTCATCGCGAGCGGCAAAAAGAATGGATACCGGCGGGCAATCGGAATCGCCGAGCGGCGCGATATCTCGAATGGCAGGAAGCCTTCGCGAACCCCACGCCACATCAATTGCGTTGAGAATCCAGAATAAAGCAGCGGTGAACGTAAGGGCCAGCGCGAACCAGTGCAACGTCCAATTTCCTCCACCGCGCGATGAATGAACAAGTTATGCTATCACGCTCGATGTCACGCTCTTCATCTCACGGAAGGCCGCGCACAATTTCCATCATCGGTGCCGGCCGTGTCGGCCAGACCGTCGCAAAGCGCCTCCGCGCTCTCGGTTGGCGAATCGGCGCAGTCGTCACGCGCTCGCGCCCAAGCGCGCGTGCCGCCGTCCGCGCCATCGGTGGGGGCACGCCGCATTCCGCGCTCGCGGCGGAAGCGCTCGGTGCCGATGTAATCTTGTTGTCCGTTCCCGACGACGCGCTCGCGAGCGTGGCCCAAAGACTCGCAAGAATCGCTCACTTGAATGCTTCAAGAAAATCCCGCGCCAAAATTGTCCTGCACACCAGCGGCGCACTCGACCATCGCGTTCTCGCACCCCTCGCCCGCCGCCGCGCCGCCACAGGCTCGATGCATCCGATGCAGACCTTCACCGGCCGCATCGCACCGCGTCTGAACGGAGTGATTTTTTCCATCGAAGGCGCCCCGGCCGCTCGCCGTGCCGCGCAAAGAATTGCCCGCTCGCTCGGCGGCACGCCCGTTGTGATTCACAGCAAGCACAAACCTGCCTACCATGCCTCCGGCACCGTCGTTGCCGGACACGCGTTGGCCCTCATCGAATCCGCCACGCAAACTCTCATGAAAATCGGCTTCACCCGCCGCCGCGCCACTCAAGCCCTGCTCCCATTAATCCGCCAAATGCTGGATAATTATGAGGCGGTCGGTCCGCGCGCCGCATGGACCGGCCCGCTATCGCGCGGCGATTACGCGACGATTGCTAAGCACGCAAAAGCGCTAAGCCGCTTTCCGCGCGAGTTTCAAGATGCTTACCGCGCGCTCGCGCTGCTATGCGCGCAAACGCTTTCAAGCAACGCCGGGGCAATGAAGAACAAAGTCGCGCGTGCTCTCGGCCATCGACTTTGAACCGCGAGGGCACGGCTTTGTAGGCCGCGGTTTCAACCGAGGCAAATTGTGTATCGCGAGAAAGCCCAGACTTCAGCCCCTGAAGCAGCTTAGGGGGTCGGAGCTTCAGCTCCGACATGAAAAGCAATCCTTAATAAAAGGGCTTTAGCCCCTGAGGTTCGAGTCAACCAAAAGGAGACACCCATTGAAGCCATTGCGCATCCCCGTCGAACACACCACCCTCGCCAACGGCTTGCGCGTCGTCGCCTCGCCCGACCGCAGCGCCCCCGTCGTCACCGTCGGCGTCTACTACCAGATCGGTTTCCGCCTCGAACCCCGCGGGCGCAGCGGCTTCGCCCATCTCTTCGAACACATGATGTTTCAAGGCTCCGCCAACGCCGGCAAGATGGAACACATTCGCCTTATCAATTCCTCCGGTGGCCTGCTCAACGGCACTACGAACTACGACATCACCAATTATTTCGAATCCGTCCCCTCCAATGCGCTCGAGCGCGTCCTGTGGCTCGAAGCCGACCGCATGCGCGCCCTCAAAGTGGACGACGAAAATCTCCGCAACCAGCGCGACGTCGTAAAAGAAGAAGTTCGCGTCAACGTGATGAACCAGCCCTACGGCGGATTTCCCTGGCTCGATCTTCCTCCGGTGGCGTTTCGCAATTGGCCCAACGCCCATAATTTCTACGGCGACTTTGTCGATCTCGATGCCGCCACGCTCGCCGACGTGCAGCATTTCTTCCGCACCTACTACGCACCCAATAACGCCGTCCTCCTCATGCTCGGCGATCTCGATCCCGCCGAAGCCTTCACCTTCGCCAAGCGCTACTTCGAAGATATTCCGATTCAGCCTCCGCCGCCGCGCGCCGATGTCACGGAGCCGGTGCAAACCGAAGAGCGCCGTGGAACCGTTCCCGAGAAGTTTGGCCCGCTTCCGGCGCTGGCCATCGGCTGCACCGCTCCGCCGCGCACCTCGGACGATTGGTACGCCGCCACAATCCTCGAACGCGTGCTCCACGGCGGCCGCTCTGGGCGGGTCTACCGCGAGCTCGTCCTTGAAAAACAGATCGCGCTTGAAACCGATGGCAGCTACGACGCCCTCGATACCAATGGCCCCACGCAAATGGTCACCCGCATCTTTCATCGCCCCGAATACACGAGCGACGCGACGATCGCCGCTTTCGACTCCGTGATTAAAGACGTGCAGGAGAAGGGAATCAGCGCCGAAGAACTCGACGCTGTGAAAGTAAAATTCCGCGCCGACTACTACTCGATGCTCGAAGGCGGCATGGGCTCCTATATGCCTCGCTTCGGCCTGATGCACTATCTCGCATGCTTCACCCTTTTCGACGGCGATCCGAAGCGCATCAATACGGTGCTCGACGGCTTTCTCGCCGTTACGCCCGCGCAAGCGCAGGCCGTCGCAAAAAAGTATTTCGTACCGCACAATCGAGCCATCGTGGTGCGCAGCCCGCTTAAAGAAGGAAGCGAGAAATCGAATGGAGGCGCCCGATGACGCCCGCGACGTCGAGCACGACGCCCGCAGTCATGGCCCACAGCACCGCCGCCCCGGCTCTGGGGCCTGAACGTCCCGTTGCCTGGCCAAAGCGCAAATCGGTCACGCTCGCGAACGGCCTGGAAGTGGTTCTCGCCGAATCGCATGCCTTCCCGAAAATAACAGCGCAACTTTTCATTCGCAGCGGTAATGCAGCCACAGTGCACATCGCGCCGGGCCTTCCCGACCTCACCGCCCGAGTAATTCGCACCGGCACTGCCACTCGTTCGAGCCGTGAAATTGAAGAGAATCTCCGCCGCATGGGTGCCGATGCTGGCTCGAGCGCTGGCGCGGACACCAGCACCATTTCCATCAGTGGCCTCGCCGAATTCTCCGGCGGCCTCTTCGAACTGCTGGCCGATCTCGCCCGCAATGCTTCGTTTTCCGAAGATCAATTCGAACGCGAACGCCGCCAGAAGATCGAAGGGTTGCGCGTCGAGCGCACCACTCCGGGATTCCTGGCCAATGAACGAATGCGCCGCGTCCTCTTCGGCGACCATCGCTACGCCGTCATTGCGCCGACAGAAGAACAGGTAGCCGCTTACCGGCGAGACGAGCTCCAGCATTTCTACCAGCATCACTACACGCCTTCGAACGCGCTCTTGCTCGTCGTCGGAGATTTCGCGAACGAACAGATGCTCGCCCAGATCGAGAAAGCATTCGGCACCTGGAAAGGCTCGCGGCCCGAGATGCTTATTTCGGCGGCTCCTCCGGAAGCTTTAGGGCGCCAGGTGCATCTCGTTCAATTGCCCGGTGCCGTTCAAACACAGGTTCTTGTGGGCAATCTCGCCATCACTCGCCGCGATCCCGATTGGTTCCGCACGGTTCTCGCCAATTCGATCTATGGTGGCGCCTTCCATTCGCGCCTGGTGATGAATATCCGCGAACAGAAGGGTTACACATACAGCCCGCGCAGCGGGATCACCGCTCTCCACCAGCACGGTTTTTTCACCGTCCACGCGGCCGTGCGCAACGAAGTAACCGCAGCCACGCTTACCGAAATGTTCTACGAAATGGACCGCATGCGCGCGCTTCCGGTGACGCCTGAAGAACTCGAAAGCGCGCAGAGCTATCTGACCGGAGTTTTCTCGCTCGGTGTTGCCACGCAAGACGGTGTTCTCGTCCAGCTCTCAACCGTCTACCTCGACCGCTTGCCCGAGGATTACCTCGAAACCTATCGCGAAAAAATTCTTGCGCTCACAGCCGACGACATTTTGCTGGCCGCCCGCCGCCATTTCGATTCCGCCAACGCCCAGATCGTTCTGGTAGGCGACCGCGACCAGATCTTCGACCAAGCGACTCTATTCGGCCCAGTAACCGAATACACCGCCGATGGCCACAAGCCCTAATCTCCATCCGCCGTCAGTAGCGGCGCGTCTAAGACGCGCCCGCGCAGCCCACTCCGCACCCTTGCCATCAAATGTCCCAGCGACACCCCGCCCATTATTTGTCTCAGTAGGCGCACGGCATGTCGCAGGTCCCGCACAGTTTCGCGGGGCCTTGCCCTCTCGACCACAAGCTATTCGTCGCCTATTTACTCTGCTGATTTTCTCCCTCTCATCAACCTTCGTCTTGGCGCAAAAAATTCCGCCCGCACAACCGGTCAATCTGAACACCGTCACAATCGCCCAACTCGAAACTCTCCCCGGCATCGGCCCCAACACCGCCAAATCCATCGTCGATTTTCGAAATCGAAGCGGCTCCTTTCAGCGTGTGGAAGACCTGCTCGCGATCAAAGGAATTTCCAAATCAAAATTCGAAAAGCTCCGCCCCTACGTCACAAAGAGGCCAACAGCACCCAACCGGCGTCCCGAAAGCCCACATCAGAATCTCTCTTCACTCAATTTTCAGAAAGCCGTGTAACGATTATGGCTAGCCGCTCTGAATAAGGAGCCAGAACATGAAATCAGTTTTGAAATATCAGCGCTTTCCATGCTTCGAAATTCTTGCCGTCTCCATCGCCGTTCTGTTGCATATCGCATCCGGAAGCACCAGCCTGCGTGCTAACTCCGCGACTGCCAAACCGGCGCAAGTCAAACCAGGTCCCTCCGGTTATCACTTGCTCAAAAAAATCACCCTCGGCGGCGAAGGCAGCTGGGACTACATCAACTTCGATTCCCCCACGCGCCGTCTCTTCATCTCGCGCCAGACGAAAGTCATCGTCCTCGATGTGGATTCAGAAAAAGTTGTCGGCGAGATTCCCAACACCGAAGGAGTGCACGGAATTGCTTTCGCGCCGGAATTCAACCGGGGATTCACATCCAACGGCCGCGCCGGCACCGTAACGATTTTCGATATGAAGTCGCTAGCGGTCATCGCTACCGTACAAGCGGGAACGAACCCCGACGCCATCGTCTACGACCCGGCGTCGAAGCGCGTCTTCGCAATGAATGGACGCAGCTCAAACTCCACCGCAATCGATGCCGCTACCGGGAAAGTCGTTGGCACAATTGCGTTGAGTGGAAAACCGGAATTCGCAGTCGCCGACGGTGCAGGACGCGTCTACGTCAACATCGAAGACAAGAGTGAGCTCTGGCAAATCGATTCGCAGAAATTGGTTGTAACTGCGCACTGGCCTCTTGCGCCTTGCAAGGAACCGTCCGGCCTTGCCATGGACGCGGAGCATCGCCGCCTATTTTCCGGCTGCGACAACAAGATGGTTGCCGTCGTTGATGAGGACAGCGGTAGAGTGATCGCGACGCCCCAGATCGGCGATGGAGTGGACGCCAACGGCTTCGATCCCGGAACCGGTTTTGTTTTTTCCTCGAACGGTGAGAGCGGAACGTTCACCGTCATCCACGAAGACAGCCGCGATGAATACACGGTGCTCGAGAACGTACCCACGCTGAAAAGCGCCCGCACCATGACGCTCGATCCAAAGACCCACGAAGTTTTTTTAGTAGGAGCTCAATTCGGGCCGCGGCCCGCGGCAACGCCAGAAACTCCGCACCCGCGCCCGCCGGTTCTGCCGAATTCATTTGTCGTCTTGATGTACGGAAGGTAGCTGAGACGCTTGCGGCACTTTCGATCTCGCTAGAAAACCTGGTGTCCGCGCTTTGCCGGTTCGATCGCCAGCGGCACCTGGTCGGCGATCTCGAGACCGTAACCTTCCAGCGCGACAACCTTGCGCGGATGATTGGTGAGCACGCGAATCCGGCGCAGACCCAGATCAATTAGAATCTGCGCGCCGATTCCGCTTTCATGCTGCACGAACCGTTGACGCCCTGAATCCTGTTCGCTGACTTCGCGGCGGTGATAACGAATTTCAGGCAAGGCCGCGTCTTCCGGCGCGCGCGTATCGATTCCAAATCCGCGTCCGGTGTGATGCAGGTATACAAAAACGCCGCGGTCCGCCGCAGCAATCGCGCCGAGCGACCGCTCGATAATTTCGTGGCAATCGCAGGCTGTGGAACCGAGCACGTCGCCCGTGAGGCAGTGCGAATGAACGCGCACGAGCGGTGGCGTCGGATCAGCGTGCAACCCGCTCGCCGCAGTCGCGGACGGCGCGTCGCTCCCGAGGTCGCCGCGCACCAGGGCGACGTGCACTTCATGATCGATGTCGCTCGAGTAAGCGATCATGCGGAAATTTCCGTGCTTCGTGGGCAGCACGGATTCGGCGATTCGCCGCACGTAGCGCTCGTGCTGCATGCGATAGCGGATCAGATCCGCGACCGTCGCGAGTTTCAAATTGTGCGCCCGGCAGAATTCGATCAATTGCGGGACGCGCGCCATTGTTCCGTCATCGTTCATCACTTCGCAAATCACGGCCGAATGATCGCGTCCGGCAAGGCGCGCCAGATCCACAGAAGCTTCGGTCTGCCCCGCTCGCACCAGCACGCCGCCGTTGCGTGCACGCAGCGTGTAGACATGGCCTGGCCGCGCGAGTTCTTCGGGCCGCGTGCCTGGATCGGTCGCCGTCAGAATCGTGGTTGCGCGATCGTGCGCGCTTGTGCCGGTCGTCGTTCCGCGTCGCGCATCGATGGGCTCGCAGAAGGGAGTGCCGAAGGCGGAAGTGTTGCGGGGCGAAATCTGACGCAGGTCAAGCGCGTCGCAGCGCGCCTCGGTGAGCGAGAGACAGATCAGGCCCCGGCCGAATTTGGTCATGAAGTTGATGGCTTCGGGAGTGATGCAATCAGCGACCATGGTGAGGTCGCCTTCGTTTTCACGGTCTTCGTCATCCACGAGGACGATCATGCGCCCCTGGCGCATTTCTTCGACGGCTTCTTCGACGGTGGCAAATGGCGGTTTAGGTTCTGTCATTGGTTTGGCTCGTTTTCATCTTAGTACAGGTTGGGCTAGAGTGGTGAAGCCACGATGAACTGCATCATCGAGTCCCGTTGCGCTGAGATTGCCGTTCGGAGAGACTCTTTCACGTTTTTGGGGAAATGGGCTATGAGGCGTTGAAGCGTGAAGAGAACGGGGCGCCGGAGGCGCGGCAGATGAGCCAGTTGAGCGGGCGCACGTGAATGAGCGTCACTTTCATCGCCGTGGCGCGACGATTTAAAAGCCCCAAGCGCCGGGCTCGGCGCTGTGCGCGCGCAGCCGTCGATGGGACCGGCCTGAGCCACAACGCTGCCAGCACTTTTTTAATTCGCATCGCGAACAGCTCGGAGCGCACAGCATCATCCCGGCCGAGCGCGGCCGCAGCGTTGGCACTGGCCGTTCGTTCCTCAAGGTAAATCCTTCGCGCCTCAGGGCAAGCAGGAATGCCCGTGCTACCAGGAGCACACTGCGGTGGCGTTATTTGGTGCGCGTGTCGACTCCTTCGTTCATTAGGGTCCAGTGGGCGCCGGCGTCGTC
>Ga0126381_100002811_pt1 | contig 18883 bp, 17 predicted proteins | sample PanSoiMetPlot_28_FD_96465 | JGI IMG/M metagenome (GOLD analysis project Ga0126381, IMG submission 96465) | Tropical forest soil microbial communities from Panama - MetaG Plot_28 | ecosystem: Environmental > Terrestrial > Soil > Tropical forest > Bulk soil | place: Panama | collected 2016-02-17
TCTGCAAGCGAACCTGATCATGCCGGAGCCGTGTCACTTCCTGAACCCAAGCTTGGGGCCTGTTGCGATCATTCGGCCGACATCGACACAAAACTCGGGCGCAGTTGCCGCGGTGATGGCCTTTGCTAACGACGGGCTCTTCATCGATCCAAAGACCGGGAAGAATACCAGCATTGTGCAGGCGCTTATGAGTCTTGCAGAGGAGGCGGACGCAGCACGGCGCACGGGGTGACGGTGACATGAACTTGTCTCAGACTTACTAAAAACAATCGACGCGAAATGGCCCGGGATAGACCCGGGCCATTTTGATTCGATGCGATTGCGAAGAGGCGAATGTTCGAATCGCATGTGAGTTGGGATTATCCAACATCTCCAACGAAGTCGGTCGCGTCAAAGTTCTTAACGCCGTGATCGGAAACAGGGTATTTCCAGATAGATGTTGCGAACAGGGATTATCACCACCTATCTCAAACTGAGATTGCTGGTGGTAAGCGGATTTCTCAACATCTATTTGAAACAATCCGGGCAGCCGATCTCCCAAGGCCTAGTTTCCGATTACCCAACTTCCGAGACCTGTTACGATTCGTTCGAGACAGTTCGTAAACGGTCGCAGCGTCGCAGTCCCTGGGAGTGCAAAAATGCCAAACGGTCGATCGGGTGGTTTCGTGCTCACAACAGCGGATCTCAAAGGATTGGTAAGAGGCGTTTCGGATGCCGCTGCGGTTGGAAAAATAGTCGTTCGTCCATTGCCAATTCGCACAGCCGACGCCGCCGAGGTAGCTCAATTTGTCGAGGAATGCCCACATGATCGTGTGAACGTCGAAGAACAGGACCACAAGAGCTATATCATCCATCTCAGCGATGAGCCGAAATTCATATGGCTTGTCGTCGGATCAGAGTCGCCGATATTTCTGGAGATCCGGCAAAGGCATGCTCAGTGGATGAGTGAACACCCAGGCTGACAGGGATGGATGGCGTTCTGATTCGGGGCAAACCGGAACTCATTCTCCTTCCTGATAACCCCCTTGCCGCAGATTCACTTTCGGATAAGTGTCGAGAACAGGGATTATCACCACCTATTTCATTACTCGGTACACAGCACCGCTTCCTTGACGCCCGCATATTACTCGCGCACAACCTGCCGTGGGTCTTTGTCTTCTCGAAGCGCGACAAACCGGGAATGACGAAGATGATTGGCCGGCGTCCATTCCGCATATTCGATTGCCGCTACCAGTTTCGGCTTTAGCCACACACATTTCTCCATGTCGGCGGCCGTTAGTCCTTCACCCCAACGTCCCTTCTCGCTTTCCGGCAGGTTAGCGAACGGGCATTTACGACTTTCGAGGCCTTTGAATTTTCGGAACACTGTTGCGCGCAAGGCCGGGACGAAGCCGTTACGCACCCGCGCCGCAAACATGAGTTTGTTCCGCTCGAAATATCCCACGAGGACCGCGTCGAAGTTTGTCGGGCTTGGTGTGTAACCGCCAATGACAAATTCCTGACCGCCACCGATCCGCATTTTCACCCAGGCACCATTCCGGCTGCCGGACTCGTACAAGCCGTCGCGGCGTTTTGCGACAATCCCCTCAAGCCCCTGCGACCTGACGGCTGAAATCATCCTTTCCGCGTCGGCTGCGAAACCTTCAGAGAAATGAATGGCGGGCAGTTTCGGCATCGCCTTCGTCCGTAGCAACTCGCGACGCTTATCGAGCGGCTGCGTCCGCAAATCCTCCCCCTTCCACATGGGCATGTCGAAAGCGTAGAAAGTAATGGCATCGGCATTCGCCGAGAAGTTCTGCAACCGGCTGAATGATGGGCGACCCGACTCATCGATTGCTACGATCTCGCCATCAATAATCGTATCCTCTGGCAGTCTTGCAAGAGCTGCGGCGATAGCAGGGAAGCGACTGTTAAACCGTTTTCTATTGCGGGAAAACAGGGTCACCCGTCCGTCATGCTTTACCGCCAATGCTCGATATCCGTCCAGCTTCAATTCGTACTGCCAGGCTTCACCTTCCGGCAATTTCCTTACCGCGAGGCACGGCATGGGTTCGATGAAGTGTGAGTCACTCATTGTTGTAAGTATATTTGAACTGTCATTGAAAGCGGTCCGGTATGTACTTGCCCCCATAGGTTCCTCATTGGCGCCTTCTATTTGGGCACGCGCTAGGTTTGATACCATTTGGCGTCATCGACAAGAAGATCCTCAAGGCAGCACAGATGGAATTACAGCGCCCAACCCGGCGTCGCGAGCGGCCAGATGTTACGCGGGCAAACACGCAGAGGAGGGTGAGCGAATGAAAGTGGTTGAGCAAATCGGATTTCCGGTGGAAGGAACCATAGATTCGAGAATGGAGAATTCACGATAGTTCCGCTTGCGGATGCTCTTTCGCAAACCGAGCAATTTTTGTGAGCAGTTATGAGTTTGCTCCGTCGCACGCTGCCACGGAAACGCAGGCTGTGGGTTATGCTTGACGGTGAGACAAGCCCGTCACATTGGTTTGGGTCGGAGGGAGTGTGGCGCTATGAACTGCGGACAACCGCGCCGGATCGCAGGGTCAGTGACGATATGCGCGAGAGGATGAACGAGCTCGACAAGGCGCTCGATCACTTGGAGGCAGGCCGCTAATGGCCTGTCTCCCCTTGGAATTTGTCATCGAATTGTCATCGAGACCCCCAGAAGTAGCCTAATCTCACCTAATTTGGCCTACGCAAATCACTGAAAACACAGGCCACCTAAGTGTATCAAACCTCTGGGGAACCTTGAGAGGGCTCCGTCCTAACCTTTAGACGATATCGCCAGAAAGCAGCAGCTAATTCTTCAACTTCCGGTAGGGCAATTCTAACATCCTTAGAAGACAAGACGAAACGGGATTGGTATAACTCGCCGACGCGCACGTTGTCAGGGGGATGTCCTCATCGCTGCAATTTCCCGGTTGTTCGCAATAAACTCGGAGAAAAAAAACGGCTGGCCCATTTCGGGCCAGCCGTAAGGTCAACTTTGCTTGGGGGGTGCGCCTCAAGCGGGGAGCCTTTTGACGGCCAAGCGAAGGTTAATGTAGGGACAACGTAAACGTACAGCAATACTGTAAAACCATTAGGTGCCTACGGGGGCGAGCGGAAAAGTCTGGTAAATCAGGTTATGAAATATTGACGAGCCCGTGGCGGATCGCATAAACCACGAGTTCGGCTGTTTTGTGGATGCCAAGAGTTTCCATGATATTGGCACGGTGAACGGCCACTGTATTTACGCTGAGCTTTAAGTCGTCGGCTATTTCCTTGTTCGACTTGCCGTTCACGATGAGCTGCAGGATTTCGAGTTCGCGGGCGGTGAGACCAGCGTTCCTTTCGCCACGAAGAGTGGCCGGCTTAGCCAATTGCGCATCGAGCACCACTTCACCTGCGGCTACCCGGCGGATGGCGGTCGCTAGCTCCAAGTCAACCGCATTTTTGAGGATATAACCGCGAGCCCCCGCGTCCAGCGCCTGGCGCACGAGCGTATCTTCCGAATGCATGCTGAGCATCAGGATCGCCTTGGACGGATCCGTTTCAAGAATCCTCCGCGTGGCGGCCAATCCGCTTGTGCCGGGTAACGCGCAGTCCATCACGATCACTTGCGGGGCAAGTTCGCGGGCCAGTTGCACGGCTTCCTCTCCGTTGCCAGCTTCCCCGATCACGGCAATATCGGACTCATCTTCCAGCATACGGCGGAAACCGCGGCGCACGAGACTGTGATCGTCCACCAGCAGCACTTTGATCTTAGTTGCCATTGGAATCCAGTTTGCGGCGCGGGACAGTGAGCCGCACCAAAGTGCCGCGTTGAGGCAACCGCGAAATTTCAATGGCTGCCTCCAGCAACTGGGCACGTTCGCGCATGGCAACGAGGCCTATGCCGGGCTTCGATTTCTGCGTCTCGAACCCCGTCCCATGATCTTCCACGTCGAGTTGCAACTGGTCAGCTAGAAAACACAGGCGAACCCAGGCTTCGCGCGAGCCGGAATGCCGAACAACGTTGTTCAGCGCCTCCTGCAAAATTCGATAGACATGAATTCCAGCGCCGCCATCGATCGGGAATGAAGCGCCTGATTTTTCGTAGTGAACTGTAGTGCCGGTCTGTCTTTCCATCATTGGGAGGTACCAATCGACCGTGCTCTCAAGGCCCGTTTCATCCAGCATGACGGGATGAAGCGATTGCGAAAGGCTGCGCACATTTTCGAGGGTATGCTGCGCAATGTCACGCACTTCGCGCAGTTCTTTGCGAACGGCGGACCCATCGGGCACTTGTTTCTCGGCGCGACTAAGGAGTGCACCGACCGCCGTCAGGGTCTGGCCGAATTCGTCGTGGAGCTCCCTGGAAATATGACGCAAGGTGGATTCCTGGGTGGCGATCAGCTGCCGTGCCAGTTCACTCCGTTGACGGGAGAGCGCTGCTACCCGCTCGAATAGCCGGCGATTCGAATGAATCAGATGCAGGCCGGCGGCCAGGATCGCGGCGAGCGTTGCGGCAAGAAAAAAATAGACCTGGCGCTGGACACGATCGTAGATCTGCAGCACCTGTGCCGACGACCTCGCCTCACTTTCATAATTTTCAACGAGCAACCGTGCGACCGCGTTCGTCAAGGACGCCTGGCGCGGTTGCAGCTCGAGCCGGACTTGATTGCGAGCCGCTGCAAAGTCACCTCCCCGCGCAAGTGAGAACGCCCGTTTGGCCGCATCCCAAAATTGAGCGGATGAATTTGCAAGATACTCGCTCTGCTCGGGCGTGCGAGAGGCGACCGCCAGTTGGGCTTCGCGGCGAAGCGCATCGTCGAGGTCGGCGTGTATGCGGTCAAATTCCGCTGACCAAGCTGCGAGTGGCTGCTGTGCATCAGCATCGAGCATATCGCGCATCGCGAGGCCTAGGGAATTCAAGTCGTTTTGGATACGCAACAATTGCAGCGAGTCTTTCCGGTTGCGGTCGGCAAATTGATTTTGCAATCTTCGCAGGCCGGAGATTTGAGTGGTGGTGTACCAGGCGTAGGCCACCACTGCCGCGACAGTAATCGCGAGTCCGAGGATCAAACCGAGAGTCGGCGACCGGGCACTTGAACGTTGCACGTCCCGAGAATATACCGCAGCGCCTTGCTGATCCAAACCGCCTGAGTTCCTACCTCCGACATTACCGCGGGCCGTAATACAAAAAGATTAGAGACGACCCTCAAAGTGCAGTGTAGATTGAGCGTCAATTCGATGCCTGAAGCGAAAAAAACCGATATTCGCTGGGAAATTTTTGCGAAAATCGCTCTAGCCTTCGTCGGGCTGTACACCGTGCTGACGATGCTACTGTTCGGCGTGATGCTTCAATCCCCAGATCGCTTTGCGGCGACAATGAAACACGTTCCCTGGCCCGCGTTTGTTGCACTGCCATTTAAGCCTCTCTGGCAGGTGGCACGAGCGGGTAATGTGAATGTTGGCGACGTGGCACCGGACTTTTTGCTCGAGAGCCCCGACCACAAGTCGAGCTTTCGGTTGTCCTCTTTGCGCGGCGAGAAGCCGGTGGTTCTCGTCTTCGGCAGCTACACATGACCTCCCTTTCGGCGGGAGGTTCCCGCTCTCAACCGACTCTACGAGGAGTATGGCGATCGGGTGGCGTTCTACGTGGTTTACATTCGCGAAGCGCACGCCAGCGATGTGTGGCAGGACCCGGATAATCTAGATGACCACGTGGTATTTGCGAGCCCGAAGAGTTTCGACGAGCGCAGCGAAATGGGGCAGCTGTGCGTCGTGAAGCTCGGCATCAAGTTTCCCGCCGTCGTCGATAACTTCGACAATGTGACCGAACGAGCCTACACGGGCTGGCCTGATCGCCTCTACGTGATAGACCGCGCTGGACGGGTAAGCTACAAGTCGGGGCCAGGCCCGTTTGGTTTCAAGCCGCAAGGAGTGGAAGACACGATTCGGCGCCTGTTTCCCGACGCCCACTAGGCCAGGCCGTGGTTTCTCACTTCGGCGACGGCCTGGACTAGAAAAAGGGCGCTCCTTTCAGAGCGCCCTTCTGTGAACCGGTTCTAACTTCTAAACTGCGGCTCTTCTGCACCGACCTACGGGAGATAGTAGCGGAACGAGGTGAAGACCATATTGTCGTGTGCAGATGGGGTGAAAAACTCAGTGCCTTTGGCGTTTGTTCCGGTCCACGTGTTCTTCACAGCGTACGAGTATTGAATTCCATACTGTACACGCCCCTTCGGTCCCTGGTAAAAGCGATACCAGAAGCCGAGGGTTCCCTCGAGAATGTTGCGGGGGTCACCCTGGCAGTTCGCCGGGGTGACGACGCCGCTCACAGTATTTGTGCCTGCCGGTGTGTTCTGGTTAACAGGAGACGACTCGACGCGGCAGCCATCGTTTCTCAGCAGCGGTGAACCGTAACCAACACCGGCGCCCGCCGAGTTGACGTATGCGGCGCGCCCATCGTATTCGCCACCGGCGTATCCGTAGATATCGAGCTTTGGGGTCGCATGGAATTCCAAGGTTCCGAGAGCCTGATATGAACGCAGCCCAACGAGCGTTCCATCGGGATGCGCCGTCACGTCGGCGAGAGTCGCGTTGCCGTACCGGCCGATGCCCGAACCACCGAGGAAGTGAATGCCGGCGTCAAGTTTGTGGTGGAAGAGCGGTACGCGGGCGTTGCCGCCGACTCCGCCAGCAGTGATGCCTTGGTTGTTAGCCAAAGAGCCCGAGATCGTCGAGCCGTTGATGGGACACGGCGCTGCAGCGCTCGCTCCCGCGCAGGGGAAGATCCGGGCATGGAATGTGCCCACAACACCGAAGATTTCGTAGTGACCCCACCCTGGATCGGCGGCCACTTTGAATACGAAGTCGGGGGTGCGGTTGAACGAATAGTTGGCCTGATTGTTAAAGAGTCCGGCTAGATCACCAGGCGACGCAATCAAAGTATTCTGGGTCTGGAGTTTTCCGCCGAACGTGGTCTGCGCCTCTTCGACGGAGAGCGCCACGCTCAGTTTGTTGTCGGCCAAGCTCTTCGATACACGGAAACCGAACTGGCGCGCCCAGCTGAATCCGACGTTATACTGCGCGTCAATCGTCGTTGGTCGTGCTTCGGTGAGAGGCTCGGTTCCCTTCTTGGTTTCGGTAACGAGGCTCCACATCTGGCCGCCGGTAATCGTCCATCCGCTCTCGAAAGCCGCCTGCGCCCAGAATTGACGCTGGCGGAAGGTGTAGCTGTTGGTCTGGTTTTCGTTGGATGTAACGCCCGCAGAGAGGAAGTCACCCTCAAAGTATCCCCCGATTTTGACGTCATCGAGCTTGCCCTGAACACGAAGGTTGATCTGCGATTGACGCCCTGAAAAGTTCAAGTCGTTCACGTGGGCGGTGGAGGCTCCGTCGAAGGGAATTCCTTTGAAGTCGGTGTTCACGTCGTTCGTGATAGCACGGTTGCGATAGACACCTTCTGCCGCGAAGAAGCCGCCCGGAGTAATGGTGATTCCCTTGAAGCGAATTTGATACGCATCCGGCTTGTCTTCGTCCGGCGAAGCACCAAAACCGGCCGACAGTGCCGGCTGAGCGGCCACGCTGGAAGCGGGCAACGCGCCCTCATTCACCAGGGGGGCATTTACGGCCCTCAGGTTCTGTTGCATGACTTCCATTTCGTGGCGCTGTTCCTTCAACGCGTCGTTTTGCTCCTGCAGCTGCCTCGACTGCGCCTTGAGCAACTCGCGAAGCTGTTGAAGTTCATTTTCCACGGTCGGTGTCGCCGGTTTCGCTGGCGCATCCGCCCTGGAGGAAGCCGCTGGCGCGTTACTATCCGTTGCGGCTTTCGCAGTATCCGCCTTCTTGGCGGCGGTTGAATCCTTGTCATCCCCCGTTCCAGCGGCGCGTGCTATCGCCGGAGATACAGCGATGCCAAACGCCAAAATCCATAGTGCAAGTACTCGCATTCCTTCCTCCTTAAATTTAACTTCCGAAGCTACCGATCCGCGCCAGCCCCGGGTTCGGCAAATGCGATGGCCCACCAACCCACGCGCTCGCCGTCCGGTTGCCGCGAATCCGGCGTCCACCCTGGATCTCATGGTGACGGCTGTAGCGGAGATGAAAAGCAATACAAAGAGTTGCAGCTATTTCGGCACGTGCGCGGAGAAAGACAGACTTACAGCCGCGCCTTCCCCCTTGACCGATTACGGGGACGGCAAACCTTATGTGCCTGCCTTGAACCACCCGTGACGGGAATGTTAATTGTGCGTTACAACCGCCGAAAGGGCTTCTAAGAGCTTCTTGGGAAGACGTTTGACTGGGAAGGGTGTTTGAGCAAAACGAGGACGGCCTACGTCGATTCGAATCCAGAAATGGAAGAGGCCGGAGCAGCTTCTTCACCGTTCAGTCGTCCGGCACTGCGGCCCGTCGAAGGCACAATCCGGCGAAAAGATAGGATGCTAAAAAATCGTCGCCGACAAAGATCGCATCGGTAGGCGCGAATGCCGAGCCGGCGCTTTAGAGAGACTATGGTTCCGTTCTCCACACGCTCCCGGGAGATGCGCCTAAGATCAAAATTTCCGCATTTGGAGCAATGTGCGTAACGGCTGAATGCGTATGCAACGCGCCCGGCGTAGAATCGCCGGTCGCAAGTATGGCATCGCCATGGACGCAGGCCGACAAACGTAGTCAGTAGATCGAAAACTCCTTCACGATGGGAGCGGAAACAGTCTGAACTGCGACACTGAGGACATATCATGCCTGTACCCAGTCTCCTAACGGGTCTGGGCGCACTATTTCTTGCAGCATACTCAAAATTCCTCGGGCGGGCAAGATGGGATGAATGGGGCACTAAGTGTAGAATTGCTTTCAGAGGAGAGAATGGCCCAATACACCGATGCTCACTCGAAGGCGGGGATCGACGCCCGCTTGCCCAAGCTGGAAACGTGGCCAAACCATTTCCCAGGCTACGAGATCACAATTCAATTTCCAGAATACACATCCGTATGCCCGAAGACTGGATTGCCCGACTACGGCAAGATCACGATCCGATATGAACCGCGTAAAGTTTGCCTCGAGTTGAAGGCTCTGAAGATGTACCTGCTTGCCTACCGAAATCTCGGAATTTTCTACGAGAACGCCGTGAATCGCATGCTTCGCGATATTGTTCAGGCAACTCGACCGGTCAGTTGTCGCGTGACGGGCGACTTCACGCCGCGAGGCGGCCTTACGACCACCGTGGAAGCGGTTTGGCGTCGCCGCGGAGGAAACAACCGTCGTCGCAAGGCATAGACAACTCCTTGCGCCTCAGCCATAATTCCGCACATCGAAAGAATCAGGGCGGCCAGGCCGCCCGGAAGGAGACCTATGAGTTTGAGTTCTACGCCGCTGCCCCATCCCCAGCCTGAAGAACCGATGGCAGAAGTGGCGGCCCTGCCTCGATGGGTCGTTCTGCTGTTTGTAGTTGCCTTTGTACTCGTTGGATATCTGTTGTTCGCAAGCTACGCAGAACGACAGGCAATGAGAAAGGGTCTTGATGACGCAGACAAAAAGAGTCGCGTCCTGGGCTCCGAGCTGGAAAAAACGAATACGCAACTCGCTGATCTGAAAGGCCAGCTGGAAGTAACTTCGCAAAAGCTTGGGCTTACACAGGACGAGCTGGCGCGTGCGCGGTCACTCTCCGCCTCTCTTAAACGGCAGCAGGAGGCGAACAACGCCAAACTTCGCGAGCAAATCGGCGCTGTGGAGCAGGACACGTCCGCGAAACTAGGGCAGGTTGCCACGGAAATCAGTGGGACGAAGAGCGACGTTGCCGCCACGAAAGCAGACCTGGAAGCCACCAAGGGCAAACTCCAGAGCACCATCGGCGATCTGGGTGTGCAGAGCGGGTTGATCGCGCGAAATCATGACGAAGTGGAGGAGCTCAAGCGCCTCAACGAGCGCGACATCTTCGAATTTGACCTCAACAAGCAACAAGGGATCCAGCACGTCGGTCCCATTCAGGTAAAGCTCGGCAAAGTCGACACCAAGCGTTTCAAATACACGATGAACGTGGTGGCTGACGACAAAGCAATCGAAAAGAAGGATAAGACCGTTGGTGAACCTGTGCAGTTCTACGTTCGAGGCGCGCGATCGCCATATGAAATCGTCGTCTTCGAAGTCTCGAAGGATCACGCGAAGGGCTACCTGAGCACCCCCAAGGGCGGCGGCTCTCCCGCCGCATCTGCGGCTGCAAAACCAGCGCCGGGAGACTGAGGCCGGAGTAAGCTGGTCGCTGTCTAACGTGAAGGAAGCCGCGGAGGTGGCGCATTTGAATACGATTCGGACGTTAGCCCGCGGTGTGCGCCGATTTCGTGCAATTGTCCCGCTTGTTCTGTTGCTTTCAACGGGGCGCAGTTTACGAGCGCAAACCCCCTCCCTCTCTGACCGATTGCCTGCGAGCACCGTATTCTTTGCATATTGGCACGGCATGGGAGCCGTGACAAGCGCGGAAAAGACCAACCACATAGTCCAACTGTTTGAAGACCCCCAGTTCGTACACGCCCGGGACACGCTTTTCAAAGGCTTGCGCGAAAGCATCGCCAAGAATGGGCCTGCCACTTCCGACCGTGAACAGGCCGAGGTGCTTTCGCTCTTCGATAACCCCGCCGTCGTGGGAGTGGTTCTGAATCCCAAGTTGGAAAAGAAACCCACAGCGGATTCTGGCGCGCCTCCGGTCACCGGTTTTTTTGTGGTCTACGATGCGCACGGAAAGACGGCTATTGTCGAAAAGTTGCGCGCTGCCAATCGTGCCACCGGCAAGGAAGTGCCTACTGTGATGAGCTACGACTTTCAGGGGACGAAAATCGAAGCGCGCGCCACGGGCACGGATGTGTCTTACACCGCTCTAACCTCAAAATACTACTTTCTGGCCGATCAAAAGTCCGTAATCGAGGAACTTATCGCTCGATTTGGCGGCGCGGAGAAACCGGCTGATTCCGTGACGCAACTCCCCGAATACGCGTCGATGCGTCCGTTCATCGGTGCCGACTCGGCCCTAGAATTCTTTGCGCGCTTCCCGAACCTGACAAAAATCTTGACCCCGGCGCAATTGGAGAAACCGGCTACGAAGTTCGCAGTGAACCTGCATCTCGATCGAATCAGCGTGTTCGGCGGAAGCGTCAGCTTTGCCGGGGAAGCAATGCGATTTCACGGGGCGATGATCGGCGAGGCCGATGCCGGAGGGGTTTTTGACTTTGCCGGCACGAGCGGCACTTCGTTCGTTACTGCGCCTGCCGTAAACTCCGGCCCTATTTTCAGTATTTCGAGATTTAATTTCGTTGCGATTTATCAAATGCTCCGCGCCGCGGCCGAGCCTCTTTTGACATCCCAGCAAACTGCAGCAATGGGCATGTATGAAAAAATGGCGCAGGGATTTCTGGGCATGCCGGCGCCGGACGCGCTTCAGCTCTTTACCGGCGAAATCGCATCCGAAACATTGTTCGCGGATGACGGTTCGTCTCAGAGAACCTACGCGATCTCGATTCAAAAGCCCCAGGACGTGCTTCGGATTCTGCGCGCTGCCGGAGCGAGTTTTACAGTCGGCGAGGATACGTCAGGGACTGCCACCTACCTTGACCTTGTCTTTCCAAGCACGGATCCGAAGACGGGAGCCAAAAAGCGTGAGTTTTATTATGTCGCGGTGACGCCTACGATGCTTTTTGCGGCCCCGCGTAAAGCGCTTATACGGCAAGCCATAGGGCACCTGGACGCTAAAACCGACGCTGCTCTCGCCGGCGCCGGCATTCTGAGCGGTGCGGAACTCGCACATCAGCGATCCCTGCTGCCTGAAAAACTATCCGGATTAAGCGCCGCTGATATAGTCCAAATCCCATGGGACAAGGTGATAGCGCACGTTGCTGACGAGATGGCGAAAGCAGCCAAGGAATCGAACACACCGCCCCCTTCTACCGACTGGTTGCAAGCGGTAAAGCCTGAGGTCCTCACGCGCCACATTCACACCGGAATCAGCGGCTGGTGGAAGGATTCGCACGGCATCTACTTTGATTCGTACATTCAGTAGCCTTCGCGCTCACCGATTTTTTCCAGTAGTTCCTTTCGTCGCGGCGAGCTTTTTTTTCGGCTTTGCGCTCGCTTTGCACGCCCAAGAGACCGAACGCAACCCACAAGCTGGAATTCAAGCCACCACCGAGATCGTCAAAATTGACGTTAGCGTACTCGATCGCCAGGGCAAATTTGTGGCGAGTCTGGCGCAAGACCGGTTCCGGGTTCTGGATAATGGTGTCGAACAACCCGTCGTTTTTTTTGCACCGATCGAGGCTCCCGCCCAAGTGCTGGTGATGCTCGAGACCAGCCCCGCAGTTTATTTGATCCATGCGCAACACCTAACGGCCGCCTATGCCCTTGTTGATGGCCTTAGTCCGGACGACGAGGTCGCGCTCGTTTCATATTCTCAGGCGCCGCAAGCAATTCTTCCATTCACACCTGATAAATCCGCGCTGGTCACTGCGCTAGGCCAGATCCAATACACGCTAGGGATGGGCAATCTCAACTTTTACGATTCCGTCTCGACCGTTCTCGATTGGATTGCGCCGCTGCACGGAAAGAAAGCAATCGTGCTGCTCACTACCGGTCTGGATTCATCCCCGCCAGAGCGGTGGGATGCGCTGCTACAAAAGCTAAAGTCGGACGATGCCGTTTTGTTCGCGGTCGCCCTCGGAGGCTCTTTGCGACACCCGCCGAATACAAAGAAAAAGAAACCGAAAGCCGCGCTAAAGACCGGCGCAACCGACGAACCGGTAAGTCTTGTGAGTTTTGCAAAAGCCGATTCGGCATTGTCATCGCTAGCGAAAATCTCCGGTGGGCGCGCCTATTTTCCTGAATCGCCGAACGATTACGTCACGATATATCGCGAAATTGCCTCCTCCCTGAGGCATCAATACGTGCTGGGCATCGCACCTCAACATGACGGAAAATTTCATGCACTGACCGTGGAGATTCCCGACACTAACCGCCGATCCAGCTCGGCGTCGGCAAAACCACTGGAATTTAAGATCTTCGCCCGTGAAGGATATCTCGCTCCGATTCAGTAAAACGTATAATCGGAATGGTTTGGCTGTGCGTGTTAAAAACAAGGAGCATGAAGCAAAAACATGCGTGCCGCGTTCACCGCCTTGGGAGCCATCTTGGGAATACTTCTTGGCTTTGGCCCCCATCCGAATTCATTCGCAAATTCACAAATGGCCGCGCAGCAAACCGCAGCTCTAGCGCCGGCGCGGTTTGCATTCGGCGGAAATGCGGCTGAGATTCCAGCCGAATTTGTGGGAAACCTGGTTTTTGTTCCAGTAGACATCAACAAGAGCCAGCCATCGCTCTTCGTCTTGGATTCCACCGCCGCTACATCGTCTGTTAGCCCCATCCGTGCCACAGATCTCGGGCTGAGTAATTTGAAAGACCTGACGTTGAATTTTCCCGGCGTGGACATGCCTTTCGCGGCTCTTCCGACCATCGATAAGCCCGATTTTTCGCAGGAGGTGGGCCGGCCCTATCAAGGCACGCTGGGAGCTGACTTCTTCAGCCGCGTAGTTGTAGAAATGGACTATGGCCGCCAGACTCTCCGACTCTACGATCCGGCTGCATACAAGTACACGGGAAAAGGAGCAGTCTTGCCGCTAAGGTTTAACGGAACGACCCCACTCATTAAAGCGAGCTTGAAACTAGCAGGGCAAAAAACTCGTGAAGTCGATTTTGTCGTAAACACCGCGCTAGACGCTTCGGTAATCGTCTCCGATCGCCCTGGCGAAGTGCATCGCATTTTTTCTTCACATGCGAAAACGATCAACGCGTCCGATCCGCAAATCGAAGGGGGCGCAACAGTCGCTCTCGGCCGGCTAACGAACCTTGAAATCGGCCGGTACGAAATTCGAGGGCCGGTCGCCGCATTCGTTCATCCGAAGGCGAATTCCAGCCTCGACAACAATCGCGCCGGCGTCATCGGCGGCGGGATACTGCGGCGCTTTACTGTAATTTTCGATTACGCTCACCAGCAAGTTATTCTCGACCCTAACAACCATTTCGAGGATTACGAACAAGAAGACAAGAGCGGGATTGCGGTCGTCGCAAAGGGGCCAGGACTTCTCACTTTCGAAGTCGCGTCGGTGCAGCCCGGAACGCCGGGAGCAGAAGCGGGAGTTCTGAAAGGAGATATTATTGCTGGAATTGACGACGAACCCGCGGCGGACCTGATACTCGCTTCGATTCGCTCACTCTTTCGGCAGGTCGGACACAAATACAAACTACTGATTCAGCGGAACGGGCAATCGGTTCAAATCACGATTCAAATGCGGCGCTTGCTTTGAAGTTTTGCAGCGACTATTTCTCGAACCTTCGCAGAGTGTCAGCCATCTCGCGCAGACGCGAATCAACCACTGCGAAAATGGAACCCGGCTCGAATTTTCCAGTCTTGCTGCGCTTGCCCGCGCGAACACCGGTGAGAATTTCAATTCCCTGTTCGATAGTCGCCACCGGATAAATGTGGAATTTCTTCTTAGCCACCGCGTCAATCACTTCATCGCGAAGCATTAAGTCCTCCACATTTTCAGCAGGTATCAGAACGCCTTGCGTTCCCGTCAGGCCCTTCAGCTTGCAAACATCGTAAAATCCTTCGATCTTCTGATTCACCCCACCGATCGGCTGCACGTCGCCTTGCTGATTCACCGAACCAGTGACAGATAGTTCCTGCTTAATCGGAATCTCGGAGAGCGCCGAAAGAATCGCATAGATTTCTGTGGAACTCGCGCTATCGCCGTCCACGCCGGAGTAGGACTGCTCGAAGCACACGCTCGCCGATAGCGAGAGCGGCTTATCTTGCGCAAATATGCGACGCAAATATCCCGAAATAATCTGCACGCCCTTGTCGTGAAAACGGCCGCTCAAATTTGATTCGCGCTCCACGTTAATAATTCCTAGTTTGCCCAATGCTACGGCCGCTGTGATGCGCACAGGTTTGCCAAATGCGTACCCGCCGATTTCAAGTACGCTTAACCCATTCACCTGACCTACGCGTGTACCGGTGGTGTCGATGAACAGCAGGTTCTGCTCCACCATCTCCCGGATTTTTGTCTCCGTGAGGTTGTGCCGATCGATTTGCGCTTCTTGCGCTTTTCGCACGTGCTCTGCGGTTACCACGGCCGCTTTCTCGTGCTTCGCCACGTACGACGCTTCGCGCGCTACATCCGCCAAATCGAAAAATCGCGCCGTGATCTTCCCTCTTCGTCCGGCACGACGCACACCGTGCTCTAGAAGCACCGCCACCGCGCTCCGGTCGAAGGGACCGAGATGCTCGTCGTCGCTCAACTTTCGTAAGCGGCCCGCATATTGGCGAATCACCTCTTCGCTCCAGGTCATCTCTTCATCGAATTCCACGCGGACTTTGAAGATTTTCTTGAAGTCGTCTTCGTAATCGTAGAGTAGCTCGTACATATCGCGATCGCCGATCAGGATGATCTTCACTTGAATCTCAATCGGTTCGGGCTTAAGCGCCGCGGTGCTGAAGGGAAAAAATACGTCCACAGGCTGAATTTCCAGTTTGCCGTGATTCAAAGTGCGCTTCAGCGTACGCCACACGCCGGTTTCCGTCAGCGTGTCCAGCGCATACATCACGAGAAAGCCGCCATCAGCCCGCAGTAAAGAACCGCCGCGCAGGTCCATGAAATCTGAATTCCACCCGCCGCGCGTGTCGTAGCTGCGGTGAATCGTGCCGAAGAGATTCGCGTATGTGGGGATCGTCTCGAAGATCACCGGCACTTTTTCCTGCTCACCGTGTGCGAGAATTACATTCACACCGTACACGCGGAAGGGGTCGCGGTCCGTACGCTCGGGCCGCTGGCCTCCGCCGCCCTCCGAGGGCGGTTGCTCGTCCTCCCCTTCCCGCTCTTTGAATGGGTCGAGGTTGTCCAAAATATGGTGCCGCACTTCTTCGAGATACTCGGAAATCTGCGGGCTCGGATATTTTTCCTTCAGCTCTTCGATTACACCATCGACGAGCACGGAAGCCGCTTCCTGCTCGAGGTAGCTCATCTCGCTCGCGAGTTCACGTGAAAGCGAAAGCGTCTTCCGGTACACAACGGTAAATTCCTGCCGGAACTGATCGTACTTACGCTCGAGATCCTCAGCAGCGATGCTCTCGAGCTTGCCCTCCTGCACCATCTTGGGGATTTCTTCGATAGGAACCATCTGGCCTTCGAGCACAGGAAAAATCTCGGGCAGCGCCACTGCCCCCACTTGCATGCGTCCCAGAGCGAACTGCTCGCGCGCAATCCGCCTGGTGAAATCGTCCATCAATTCTTTCTCGCGGACGGTGAATCTCTCCACAATCCGTGTCTTCTGGCGCTGGAAGGGCTCGCCTTCGAAAACCTGCGGAATGCGCCGGCGAAGAAAATCGATACCCGATTCCACTTCTTTCTTGAACGCATTTGCCTGGCCGCGCGGAAGCGTGAGCAGCCGAGGCCGGTCGGCGTTCTTGAAATTATTCACATAACAGCGGTCGGGTGCGGTCTCGGTCTCAAGGTGCATCTCTTCGACCATGCGCACAATCATCCCGCCACGGCTCGTACCGGAAAGCCCGCACACGAAGAGGTTGTAGCCGGACGCTTTCAGTTCCACCCCCATTCGGAGCGCGCGCATCGCCCGTTCTTGTCCCATATCATTTACGGTCGGTTCCACCTCCGCGGTCGTCTCGAACGGGATGCGATCCGGGTCGCAGTGCCACCGCAGCTTTTCGGGTGGAAGGCTGGTAACGTGTTTTGAGTTGGAGTTCTTGCTCATTTCTTGCTCATTGCGAATTCCGAAGCGCGCTACTCTAGCACGCCATGCCTTTCACTCCCACTCGCTTCGAGCGAGGGGTTTCTAGCAGCGCTGGGAGCATATAAATCAAGCAGCCCGGCCACCAACGCTACTACAATCGGCCCAAGCACGACGCCCAGCATCCCAAAAACTGCGATACCACCCAAAACGCTAATAAAAACCACCAGACCACCCATCTCAGCCCGCCCGCTGATGAGCCAGGGACGAATAATGTTGTCGATCATTCCGACGATGACGCTGCAAATAAGCGTTAGGATGATGCCATGCACAAGGTGCCCTTCGAGCATCAAACTGATCGAGGCCGGAACCCAAATCAACGCGGAGCCCACCACAGGAACAAGCGAGAAAAAACCCATCATCACGCCCCAGAAAATCGGCGCGCCGATTCCCGTCAATCCAAAGGCCACTCCGCCGAACAAGCCGTGCGCGGCAGCCGCTACAATGCTCGACGTCACGCTGGCAAAAATCAGGTCGCGCGAATTGCGAATCATTCGATCCCGATAGCGTCCCTCGAAGGGCAGCACTTCGCGCAGGCGGTCAACCAGCGAAGGTCCGTCGCGAAAGAGATAGAACATCGCCAGAATCGTCACGGAGAGTTGAAACGCGAATCCCGCCGTGTGCCGCAATACTGTGCCAATCTGGCTGGCCACGTATGCAGCAATCTTTTCGGCGTAACCGCGCAGGGTGCTTGCAAGATCGGTAGCTTCAACGCCGGGAAAGCGCCGCTGGAAGCGCATCCATAAATCGTCCACCCATCGGAAATGGCCAGAGGCAGCCTCCTGTTGAACCGATTGCACGGCTTCGTACCCCTGGCGGACAAACGCAAACATAATGAAGATCGCCGGTACAATCAGAATCATTGTCACGCCAATCGTGCTCGCGAGGGCTGCTGTCGTCATCCCCCACTTTCTTGCCAACTGCTCGTACATCGGGAAAAAGAGAACCACCAGAATCACCGCCCACGCCAGGGATGCAAGGAAGGGTTCAAATACGCGAAATGCAAGATAGGCCAGAATTGCGACAATCCCATAGAAAAGCGCGCTGCCAAGCTTTTCTTGCGTTGTCGTTCCAGGGCTCACAGTTTCTCCGCTTCCACCTCAAAGCAGACTGACTGATAGTTGCAATCTGCGCGTTTGTCAACCGCCGTTCTATTCTGAAGGGTCAGGCGCGATGCTACAATGCAGTTAGATTTAAACAAATTGCGATGACGAATCCGCCGAATCCCTCTTGCCAACACACTCGAACTCGCTTGATCGCCAAAGACGACGATTCGCAATACATCGAATGCCTCGACTGCGGCGAGGTTCTTGAAGCTGGCGAATTAAGCGAAAGCGCTAATTTCGGGGAATCTCTTTCGGACGCGTAGAGGGCACTCTACGCCAAGAAAATCCGCACCCTCCAGCGCTAACGGGCGTAGAATCCGCTCAAACCGAATCAGGAGGCCGCTATGTGGACGCGCTCTCTCGTTCTTTCAGCTTTGCTGGTCCTCGCATTTTCCTGCCATGTTCAACAGGCTCAAAGCAGCAAGAGCGCTGAAGAAAAGCCTCCAGCTTCTTCCACGGCCGCAACGATTCCGCCCGAAGCCCTTAAAGTCGTGAATCCCGTAAAACCCACCGCATCTTCGATCGCTGCGGGAAAAAAGAAATTCGGCTACGATTGCGCGATGTGCCATGGAGCAGACGGAGACGGAAAAGGGGACCTGGCCGTTGACATGAAGCTCAAGATGATCGATTACCGCGACGCTGCGACCCTGAAGTCTGTCACCGATGGCGAAATGTTTTATGTGATTAAGAACGGAAACGGCCAGATGCCTTCCGAGGCAGACCGACTGAAAGATGAAGACATTTGGAATCTGGTGAACTACATCCGCAGCATCCCGAAAAATTCGAAGCCTCCGGTGGCGGAAAAAGCGAAGGCTGACGCTCCTTAGGCCGCGTCGTTACCTTCCAGCGGCGAACCTCCGCTCTACCGTGACAGAAAGACGCTCTCCCACTGCCTCGTTCATCGTCTAACTCGCCACAGCCGACGATCAGTTGCTTTTATGCAGAGATCA
>Ga0126381_100002812_pt1 | contig 18881 bp, 35 predicted proteins | sample PanSoiMetPlot_28_FD_96465 | JGI IMG/M metagenome (GOLD analysis project Ga0126381, IMG submission 96465) | Tropical forest soil microbial communities from Panama - MetaG Plot_28 | ecosystem: Environmental > Terrestrial > Soil > Tropical forest > Bulk soil | place: Panama | collected 2016-02-17
CACAAACACACACACAAACACAAGCAAAACACATGCATACCGCCATTTTGAACAAAATCTGACCCAAAACAACAACAAAAAGTCCCCCGTCACATCGACGGGGGACAGCGGGGAGTATGGTTGGGTATCTACATCAAAAAATCAACGCTGTCACTGTACGGTGCACAACACAACCACCCGTTCAGCTTTCTTGTCACCAGAACAGCCCAAACGTCCAACATCGCCTACGTACGCACCCTGTACAAGGTCATAGTAGTCATCGTCCTCTGTTTGAACCAAAAACATGACTCTGTATGACAATGGCATTCCAGACAGCAGTTTCATTAACTCTCCGACGGTCACAACAGCTTCTCATCCCTTCGCCTTTGTCTTAGACTTACGCTCACGCGACGACTCATGCGACGACGTAGACCCAGAATCGGGAAAGTTCACTTCCAGATCGGCTTCCAGCGCCAGCATTCCGTCAAACTGAGACGAAACGGTCCCCGTACCGAACCCAACGACATCAACCATCCGATACCCGCCGTCCGCGTCCCGGACTTCGATCTGGACGGGGTTGTTGTCGCCGTGTCGGGCGAGTTCTGCTTTGAGTTCGCCAGTTTTCACGTTCTTTCTCCTGTTGGCTTGTGCTCATCTCCATAGAAGTACAGCAGCACAAACTTCTGATCTGGGTCGTCGCTGTCAGACTCGTCAACAACGTCGTCTACAGGATAGGTACGACCGCGCTCTGCGTTCTCTGGTGTCACTCCAGTGAACTCAACTTCTGCTCCTTTGGGACACTCCAACAGTGCGTTGATGACTTCATATACTTTCATACGGTTGACGTACCCCCAATGACAGTACACTGCTGTGTTGCAGGCTTCTGAAGTAAGTCCGCGGGTGTGTCCCTCCTGGTGGACTTTTTGATCAAAGTGTACGGCGAGTCACCTAACAGACCCGCCTCAACCGCCGCGCGTGCCATCTGGCGTGTCGTCCAGCCCAACTGGCGCATCCACACGCCGACGGTGCCGCTGTGTACGCCAAGTTCGTCTGCGATGTCCTGGTAGGTGGCGTTGTCCTCCCAGTAGCGTTGTTTCAGGTAGGTTGGCACGTCAAGGTTCAGATGAGTCTCAATCAACTGCACCATGCGCGTCTGTCTGAACTCGGTCACCTGATGGTGTGTCGGGTGTTCAATCTGCTGTCTTCCGCGTGCGTCAGGCATGCATCATCTCCAACACGCGTAGAATCAGCGCCAACCAACCGCAGAACGTCGCCACCGCCAGTGTTGCCAGCGTCAGATTGTCAAACTTGTTCCAGATTGGCTTCATGACAGATTCCACTTGTCTTTCCTGGCACGCTCGACCATCATGTCTGCCAGTTTGTTGCAGGCTGCCATGAACACAGCGGGTGAGATGGACGCCGCATCGCACACTTCAACGAGAAACGATGCAACGGACATGTAGTCGTTTGGTTTGACGGTCGCAGAACGCACGACGAAGGTTTCATGTTCATCAGGCATGACTCAGTTTCCTCGTCAAACCCAGCACTTCTGCCTCATCCCACAGAGTTTCGCAGACTTCGCAGTCGATGTCTGCACCTTCATGGTGGAACCCAACATCTGAGAAGTGCGCCCACAGATGGCGGTAGAACTCGTCCAGCGTGACGCGCGGGACGTTGACACGATCCGGGTCTGCGAACTGACGCTGTCGCAGACAACCCAAACACACCCAGAAACCCTTGGTGGGACTGCCATTCAACGGGCCTTTGTAGAACAGTTTTGAGTCAAGTCGGATGAATGTTCCGCCTTTCATCGCCGCTGTGTCCGTTGTCATGCAGTCTGAACACTGCAAGCCGACTGCGGTTTTGTAGACAGCCATCACAACACCGCATGACGGACGGGTGTCCCATGTAACATAGGCCATACTCCTTGGTACCTTGAAGGGCAGGGTTGCCCTCCACCTATGATGATACACCCTCCCGTCCCCCCGCGTCAACCTATTTCTTGGGACGCCATCCCGTCTTCCTGAGTCCTCCGTACACGTACGCATCCGCACGTTTCCCAGTCAAACCCTTCAACCGTGCCTGTCGTTGCAGCCGTTTTTCCACTCGTTTTGGCATAACTTTGTCTCAAAATTCATGCAGACGCTGCTTTTGCAACGAATCTGTCCAAAACTCGTTCAACTGGGATGACGCCGATGAGCAGAAGCCCCACAACCAGTTCCAGTACCCTGTCAAGTCTCAAAACGCCGTGTCCGAACGCGGCATCTGCAATCAGGATGACTCCCAGCACGAACGTGACAGCTTCACGAACCAGATTGACGATTCTTGTCATCTTCCAGCGCACTCACCCGAGTTTGCAGCGCGTGCAGCGCGTCAACCAGTTCTTTCGTGTTGTAGTACGTGTGGTTGCCGGTTCCCGCAGTCCAGTTGTACACGTCCATGGTGCGGTAGAACGTGTTGTTGCCTGTTCCCGCAGTCCATGCGAGAATCTGTGACAGTTGGGTCGCCTGTTCAGGTGTCAAGTCATCGTCTCCACTAGAACCACCAGAAGAACCGCCGGGAGTGTACACGTCAACCGTCGTGACGTTGCCGTACCGCTGTATGACGTTGCACAGGTCGCCAACCCACGGATCGCCGCAGATGACCGCACCGTTTGAAACATGGTCAAACGCGAGGTAGTGCGTGGGCGAACCGAGCGTTGACATCGCGTTGACGCCTATGGTTGCTGATTCTGTAACAGGATTCACCCCCTGTGCAGCAGACAGACCATAACCCTGTCGCACCAAACGCACGCCACCGTACGTTGCAGGTGGGAGTCCTGCGTAGCCCAGACAGCCTTGCGTGTATCCGGGAGAACCGTTTGTCCATCTGGCGTTCAAAGACTGTGGCGTGCTGTCTTTGTAGCCCTGTTTCTGGAAGTTCATCGCAGAACTGCACAGCCAGCAGCCGTACATCGCAATCGATGTGCCAGAACACGTTCCAAGCTGACCGGGGATGCCCTGTTGCCAGTAGATCACGGGAAGGTAGCCCATCACACGTCACCTGGCAGTGGTGTGGAGGGTTCCAATACGACATCTGATGAGTCTACGTGTCCCAACAACGCTTCCTCATCTGATAGGCGTCGTGGAGGGTGTTGTCTGTCCACGAGACGCACAGCGCGTTCATCAACGTCGTTCATTTGGGATACAGAACCAGCAAACGCCAACCGGGATCATCGTTTTCGTGCATATCTGGATCAAAATGAACTCCCACCAGCATTCCTCCTACTTGTGGTGTGAAATCTGTGGAATGTTCACAGATTTCGTACTCAACGACTGCATATCCGTTGGGATCGCCTAAGTCTGTCATCGTGGCATTGATCCTGTTTCCTGCAACGAAACCGTGCGCAGCATCGACTGCGCCTGTGAGAACGGGATCGGCGGTGTCGGTGTCGGTGGCGGGGGTGTCGGCGTGTACACAATGTAGATTCCGATCTGCAATGCAGCCGAACCGTCCTGTCCGAACGCACCGGGACCGGATGACCCGACCGTCGTGCCGAGCAGCGTTGAACCGCCCGATGCATAGCCGAAGATGTTCGAACCTGCGCCAAGGTGCGGGTCACGCCACCAACCCATTCTGAACGTCGCGCCCGCTGCAAGTGCGTACGAACACGCGGAATCATGCCAACTGTACGGCCCGCTGTGCTGTCCTGCGGATGAGAGCGTAACCTGCGACCCAGCAGCCAACAACGCGCCGGAACCGTCCCACAGACACCCGTTCGCCACCATCGGCCCCGAACCGCCAATCTGAACCTGATCGCAGTTGAACACGATGTCTGTCACGGTTCCTGCCTCTGGCATGGACAGATTGCCTGTTGACACGTTGTTTTCGGTGTTTTGCCCATAGTAGAACCAACCAGAAGCCCAGTTCATAGCCTGCCAGCCATAGGTTGACATCAAAGTCAGTCCAGAAGGTCTTTGAACGCGCGGACTTCCATGAAGAACGTGTTGTTTGTCGTCCCATTGTCATTGTAGGTGAAGATCATGTTGTTCATCCCTGCAAGGAAGATTGGTAGAATCTGTTGTTGTTGCCCGGATGACGACACAGGGATGTTCGTGAAGCTGGTGATCTGGTTTGACAGATACGTGCGTTCTGCGAGTGCAAGGTGTCCCGCCTGCGACATCTGTATGCCCAACTGCGCTGGACCGCGATACGTGGGCAGAAGGTAGGACTGGTTCTGTCCTCCGCCGATTGTGTTCGAAACTGCGGTCAAAATGCCGTCCATACCGCAGTTGTAGAAGCCCAGACCCGTCGCGTTGGCTTGGTAGATGCCGTTGTCATAGAAGTTGTCTTGAATGAGCAGCGCAGTCGCGTACAGGTACGCCATGCATCCTGCCGGTGCACCTGCGGGAAGTGTGATCTGGAACGTCATTGCAGGTGCATCGAGGATGCCCGAGCAGATGATGCGATCTTTGATGGCAGATGACGTGTCACGCTGCACGTAGCCTAACGAGTTCCCCAGACCGTCACCCTTCTGCCAGAGGATGCGACAGCCAATGCCTGTTGTGTTCTGCAAGCCGGTGACAACCACCTGCCATGATGCGCAGCCGTCCGGATACGCGTTGGTTGTGCCCGCACCGACGGCGATGGACGTAGTTGTAGCCGTAGGCAGCGCGGTTGGCGGAGCCAGTTGCAAGAACTGCGTCATATTCTGTGCGATGGAGCCTGCCAGACCGCCATCTGACACAGAGATGTCGCCAGTCACGGTGATCACCTGAAACCCGCCGCTGTTGGCGAGTGCAGGCAGCGCAGTTGGGGGAACGTTCTGTATACCCGAGCACGTACCCTGCACGGTGCCGTTGGCGGGCCCCAGTTGGACGTGAATGATGATCATTTCGCCTGCATCGAGCGCCCACGGCCCACCCTGCGCGACACCGCCCTGTCCTGCACCCATGAAACCCTGGTAGGGGAACACGTTTGAGTTCTGAATGTACACCCGCCATGTACCGCTGCTTGGAACCATCGGTGTTGTGCCAGGTTGAGGTAGAATCTGTGCAGCGACGTTCAGGATGCACATGTAGGGCATCCGTTGCGATATCCACACTCCCGATCCATTCGCGTCCAACGACAACGCAATAGGAAACGAAACCTTGACACCGGTCGGCAACAGCGGTACGTTTGTCATCAATCTGTCGCAGTTTTGGGTTCTAAATTAGATCAAAATCTATGCAGCACGCTGCACGCGCGCTCTTTTGGCTTCAGCTTCCAAAATTCGTGCTCTTGCACGCTCCTGACGCAGCCGTGCAGCGCGATTTGCGGCAAGCGTTATGCGAGTCTGCGAAGCCTCCGCATCAAGCTGTGCCTGTCGTTGCAAGCGCGCCTGTTGCGCTTCAACGCGTCTGCCCTCTGTAGCTGCCAGTCTGCGCTCTCCCGCAGCCCGAATCTGTGTGTTGACTCCCAACCGCGCTTCCGTCGTCGCCTGACGTGCCGTACGCGCCCTACGCGCCTGTACAGCCGACAGCGCACGCACAGGTGCGTATGACTTCGCAAACACGGAGATGGGTCCCGTCAGACCGGTTGCGGCGATGACCAGCACGCCGAGCGTGATCGTGAGTCCTCCGAGCACGATGCAGCCGGTTCCAATCAACCCGTCCATGTCAAGACCACCCGCACCGAACGGCATCTGCCATTGGAAGATGGGACCCTGTTGTGCAGACGTTTGCGCGGTCCCTGTCGTCAGGTTTGTCGAACCGCTGTAGTTTTTGCCGTTCAGGTAGTTCAGATACGCGCCACCTGTGTAGGTTGTCCATGGTCCGAACCCACCAGCGGCGTTGAACTTCGCTACAGCCGCGCGTGCATTCGCCATAGGGTCCAGTAGAGCGTTGTCAACGCCAAACTGGCTCTCAGAGTTCCCCGGTGTAATCTGCCACAAGCCCCACCCAGTAGTCCCGTATGGTTGACCCTGTTGCACCGATGAAGGGTTTCCGCCAGACTCAGCAATCGCAATTGCAGCAGCAGTAGGAGCAGCAGCAGAGGGACCACCGGCATCTGTCCAAAGTTTCTCAAGTGTGCTGTAGGAGAGGCTCATACCCGCGCTTTCTCCCAGTTTCGCATGTCTGTCACGCCGATGCCGATCTTATGCGCAACACGCTCAGCGTGCTTGTCTGCGCACGTCACAAGGTCATCCTGCACGACATCTGGCCGTTTGTGGTACATGAAGCCTATGCCGTAGCATAGGTCGTTGATGTACCTGTAGTCTCCCATGACGATGGCTTTGAAGAAGTCAAGTGAGAACTTGTCGATGGCCTGTTCGTACGGCACAGGATGCGAGGGTGAGATTTTGCCGGTTACAACGTCAGAATAGCGTGGCATTACTGCACCAGTGCACCGCCGCCACCAGAACCGCCAGAACTCCCAGACTGACTCCCGCCAGACCCAGTCTGACTAGGTGTGACTGTAGTGGTCTGTCCTTTGACCGTATCCGCTTGCGCATTGCCTTTGGAACCCACATGGAACGCCGCATACAGCAGATTCATGTGCTGTTCCGTCGTCAGCGCCAAACCGTAGAACAGCACGCTGTATCCGATCAAGATGAAGCCAAAACCCACAGCAGCCACTATCGGCACTCCTTGCACGGGCATTTGATCAAAAATGCCTCATCCTTACGTACGTCAACCCAGATGATCTCATGCCACTTCAACTGTGACACAACTTGTGCAAACCAGCGTGCATCAAAGCCTGTAATCTCCGCAAGGCGCTTCTGCACGTCTCTGTCTCTGTTTCTGAACACGAACACATGCGAAGTCTGATCGGCAGCCGCACGCGGTATCCAACGCGGATCCTGTGCGTCAAGCCACATGGAAGTCTGGCGAGAGCGTGCAGTCAGCAGATGAGCCTCAACCGGCTTGCCGAGTCCCATCATGCCGCGATCTGCGATCATCTGTAGGTCTGGCAGGTACAGAGTCCAACCTGTCTGCCGCCACAGCCACTTCAACGAGTTTCCCGTAACCTGTGCAGCGCGCTTCAAATCGTCTTCTGACTTGAATTCTGGCTCCCATCTGAAAATCTGCTTATCTTTTGACTCAAATTTCCACTTAAACTTCGACCAACGCGACTGTGGCGGCCAAACTGGAACTTGTTTGCCCAGATTTGACAACGCTGGGTCTCGTCCTTTCACCGACAGCACAACCGTGTTCATGGTTGCAGGTTGACGCAGAAGTTCAGACGCAAACGTCGTCTTCCCGCGTCCTGTTGGACCTACGAACAGAACGTGTTCGCCTACGCGATGCCGGTAATGAAACTCATCAACGGCTTCGTTTCGGCGGAACACGCCGCGTAGGTCAACCTGTAGCTGAAACTGGTTCGCTGTACTCTGTGCTGTCGGCATGTGAGGCTTCTGCCTCTCCTTTGTCGTCTTCTTGACCCAGAATCCACCCGATTGCAGCCATGACTTCGTTGCGTGCGGCTTCGTCAAGCTGATCGAGTTCTTTCATCGCATCAATCTGTGTCTGTTGCCGCTTCTTGGCTGCAACGACAGCCGGAACCAACGATTCAACCAGCATGCCTTGCAGGATGGGTGACGCAAGGGCTTCCGGCCTGAATGACAACGCGCCCATCAACAGCGGCGTTGCGATCAGTTGCGCCAAATCCTTCCACGGCCCGACCGCGTTGAGCCATGGTTTGAATTCTGCGTAGAATGGCGTCTTCTTGAACGCAGTTGTCAGCACTGTGCCCGCATACGCGGATTGGAGCATCATCGTACGTGAAACAGCCGTTGCGGGTGGGTCTGGCGCTACTCTAGCGATTCCGATACCCGTTCCAGACCATAGCAGTAGTCCCAGACCTTCAAGTAGAGCGTCCCCGCTCTGATTGCGTCCTGTACCGCCCGTTGCGCGTACAGATCGCTGTCCTCTGGGACCCCGTTTGACACCCTTGTCAGAACGTGTGCGGCGTCGTGCAGTCTGTTCATCTGCATACGGAGACTGTGGCGTCTGATCAGATTCCTCACCAACGACGCCTGTAGGCGATTCTGTGTCTGATCCCAGTTCTCGGTACTCTGCGTCAATCGGTTCCTCTACCGCTCCGTCTGAGGATGGCGGCGTGTAGTTCTTGTATGTCGCCATGATGCTCAACGCCAACCCCCAAACGGCGTGAACACCTTGCGAGCACGCTTTGAAGCAGCTTTTTTGAGTTCTTCCAGATCGTTGCGCAGTTGAGCGTTCTCGGAGGACTCACGTGCCTGTTTGTCGCGTTCGTTAAGGATTCCGACAACATCATCACGCGAAAGTCCGCCACTACCACCATTGTGGTTGTTGGAACCCGCAGAACCACGATTCTGGCGGTTGAAGTCGCTGATAAGCTGTCCGATTGTCTCCCGCAGTTCCTTGCGTGTAACAGGTGTGTCATCACCTGCCGTCTGTGTACGCTTTGAACTTGTTTCGTCCGAACCGTCTTCATCCTCATGCTGTGAGACACCCTGAGTCTCATCGTCCATGTTGGGGACTCCCTGTATGGTTATGTCACTTGATACGCTTCAAAAACATGGGTGGGATGGCAAGTCTGTCAACCACTTCAAGTTTGTGGTTGATGGCGTTCAGTTCGTACAGAATCGAGTCAAGTGTCTTCTGTTGTTCCGCTGCAAGATGCCTGAGTGCACTTTGCAGGTCAATGACTGCATCTGTCACGCCAGAGTCGTCATCTGTGTCCATGGCGTCTCCCGACAGCCGTTCTGTCATAGAGTGAGATGAGATAGGCCAAAACTCGCTCATCGTGTGCATCGCAGTTCAACCATAGGCCAAAAGCCTCTACAAACGCGGACGGGGTGATGCGTGCAGGTGTCTGCACGTTTTTTGGTTCAAAATTAAGGGAGATAATCCGAGCCATTTCAGCAGACCCCTATTGACATTCTACGAGGTTACAGTACCATTGTCAATATGGGGAACCTAGCCCGAGGGGCCTTGGGACTCGGGGTCACCCTCATGGTCGTGGCTGCCGCCATGGCGTCCGTCAACGGACTGGCGCGCGGGTATGCGGCACGACGGCTTGCGGATGACCCCGGCGATGTCAACGCGCGTGCCATTCTGGCACTGTTTTAGGAGATTTTGAACGTGCCGGGACAGCTTCTTGCGCCAAATGCGTCCATGGGAAGTGCAGGTAGACCACTTCCGCAGGCAACCAACCAACAACAGGCGGGGAACGGTCCATTCATCCGTTACGCGCGTCCTGCAAACCGTGTTGGGTACCAGTACGTCAGTCCTGCCAACCCGTTTGGACAGTTGGTGACAAACCCTCTGCCACAGGCTCCCGGTTACCTTCGTTACCTGAACGTCACGACGCAGATGCAGGGGAACGCGGGAACGGGCGGTACGGGTGCAGCGGACGCACCGTACAACTTCTACACGTTCGTCATGTTCAAGGATGCATGGGGAACGCCGCTGATCATCGGTGACGGGTACCGCATTCTGTACCTGATCACCAAGTACGCAGGCATGGCGGGTCTGTTCACCGCCGCAACCATCGCCAACCTGCCGTCATGGTCTGCCATCGCCGCAACCGGTGCATTCGCGTTCCGTGCACGTCTGGCGCTTGAAGGTGTCACCGGCTACGGTGTCGTCTCGATTGGTAGCGCAAGTCTGCTTCCCACGCTGCAACTGAACACCGGTTCATCCGCTCAGTTGTTCAGCGTCGCACCGTCTGTCGCACCGGGGCCGGTCACCATCAGCGTTGACGAAGCGTTTTACGACGTTGACCCGAACAACCCCGTGCAGCCACCCGGCAACGGTTCGACGTTTCAGGCTTCTGTCATAACTGGCAATCAGAACTTTGGTGCCGGTTCTGCATCGCGCGTGCAGCTTCCCAGGACTGGTGGTTACCTGACGGTTGTCATCCTTGACGTACGCGACGCCAACAACGCGCGTCAGGACGTTTGGAATAGCACCGGACGCATTCAGCTTTACATTGACGGCGTGCCGCGCTTTGACGAGTCATTTGGCGAAGCCGTTGACAGAATGTTCGAGGAATCGGCGGGTGTCGTGCGTGACACCGGCATTCTCGTGTACTCGTTCAAGAACAGTCTGTCACAGGTTCAGTTGGGTCTTCTCGACACACTTGAAACGTCGCTGCAAACCACGTCAGGATCGCAGCTTGAAGTGCAGATGGCTCCTTGGGGGTCGGGTGGGACGCCGCCGTACACGCTGTCCGCAACGCTGGTGCAGTTGGTGCCTGCCGGACCGATCATGCAAGGGCTGAACGAGGTTTAGGGCAGCATGAAAGCCGCAGCACAGGTTGCCGGGACTGTCCGCACTGCCGGTGCTGGTGGGAGGACAGATGTGGACAACACGCAAGGTGGCGGGAACGTCGTGCGTCGTGCAACGATCTTCTGGTTCATCGCCATGGGCATTCTCGTTGTGATGCACGTCGGCGGCGCGCATCTTGAAGGAGCATAGGACATGAGTGGTCACTGGGGACACGCAATCGTCTTTTTTGCACTCGGTGTGGGGAGCGTTTGGGCCTACCATCGCTTCGTTGGACCCATTCCGGGCGGCAAGCAGGGTTCTGGCGGGTAATCTGGTTCAGATTTAGTTCAAATCTCTTGCATGTCATGCATTTACACAGAAATCTGGTTCAGATTTGATGCAAATCGTTTGCATGACGTGCATTTGAACAGATTTAGGACAAAATGTCACGCAAACTGCTGAAAGAAGCACTCACGAACGCCGCGTTTGGTGCCATCATCATGTTCGGCGTCACCATTCTCGCAGGCGGGTGGCAACTCAAAAAGCCAAAGGCTGTGCAGGAGTCACCCGAACTGCAAGACGCCGAACGGCAGGAACCGGTTGAAGTCACAGCACCGGAAACGGTCGGGGACGCAGACTGACATGGAACAGTTCTGGGGAGCCGTCACGCTTGTCCTTGTCGGCATCATCGTCGCTGATCTGATGACGCACCCGCAGGGTGTGCAAACGGCAGGTTCCGCGCTGAACTCCAACCTTCAAACCACGTTCGGAGCCATGCTTGGGAAGTAATGCCTGCAATCAGTCCTCCTATCGAACGCTGGACACCTGATCGGGGCGGAAACCCATGGCTTCCGTCCATTCAGGCACGCACAGGCACAAACTCGCACGGCGGGAAACGCGGACTACACGACGGCGTTGACCTTGGCGTCAAAGTCGTCAAAATCCGTACACCGTGGCGTGGCATGGGCTACACGTCGCCCGCGTTTCCCCGTTTGTGGGATGACTGGGTGTCACCTGCGATCAAGCCGCGTCTGTCCTACGCCATCAACAACTGGTCCTCCATGGCACACAGAAGTGCTGTCACGGGTGTTCATGCAGCCGGTGACATGACGTTCCAACAGACCGGACACCCGCCGTTCGAACCACAGGACAGGGGACTCATGGACCCTGTTGCCGCAGGCAGAGGCTACAGCCGTGCGCTGTACAACCCATACGCCATGCCGGTCATCCCCGCAGGTGTACCGTTGGTGAAGCAGGGTAGAGTCAGAAACACCAACAGACGCGGCGGAACAGGCTACGTCATGCCAAACCCGTTGGCGCGTATCCAATGGCCGCTGTATGTCAATGAGAACATGCCAACATGAGCGATCTGTCAGTTGACGACGCCGTACCCTCTGGACCGTCGTTTTGGGACAGAGAGTTTCTTGGCATACCCATGAAATGGGCGATCCCCATCGGGGGTGCTGCTCTGTTAGGCGCAGTCGTCTTCTTTCTCTGGTACAGACGGAAGTCTGGCGCAAACGCTGCATCACAGTCGGGACAGCCAAACACCAACGCTACTCTGTCTGTGCCAGGTTCACAGCTTGCCGCTGCCGGTTTGGTGCCGTACTACGGTACGGGCGGGCCAACTGGCAGCGGTTTCCCTGTGTCTGGCGGTACATGGACGACACGCGGAGACACATCGTACGGTTCTGGCACGATCCCCATCGTGTTGACACCCAATCCAAGCGGGCCGCAGGACACGATTGCCAACATACCCGAAACAACCGCGTTGCAGTCTCTTGGCATCAGCGTCACGTCACCGACGCCTGTGTCAGGCTCATGGCCGGGCGAAGGACAGCGCAACTACTACCCAGTGTCGCTGCCGGGTGGCACGACAGGCTACGTGCTGACACAGGACTTGCAGTTGGCACCGATGCCTGCACAACAGTCGTCGTTCTACTCTGGTCCCACGTCGTTGGCGTCCGGATTGGTTCCACCAACGTATCTGCAACAGGGTTACTCAACAGGTTCGTATCCGTTCGTGACGGGGTTCCAGTAGCATGGCTGTAGAGGGTTTGGGTTCGCAGTCGTCCGCAGTTGCATTTCTGGTGTCTGCCGGTGTCGTATACGAAGTCATCGCAGCCGCAGCGTCGTCACCGCAGACAACAGAAATCAACGCAGACAAGCGTGCGCAAACGCTGATGAAGTGGGTGTATCTGGGACTCATGCAAGGCGCGTTGTTCGTCGTCATCGCCGCGTTGATTGACAAGAATCACGCCAAACCCATCATCGCAGGTGGCGCGCTTGCAGGTGCGATACTCTGGGGATCGTACGTGTACGCGAAGCAGTCTGGGATACAGAATCCGGGACCGGGGACGGAAGTGTACTGAGATGATGGAACTGTTCTACCTGACGTGTATCGGGATGACGATGCTCATGCTTCTGTATCAGGCAAACGCAGAGTTCAGATCGTGGGCAAACTACAAGCTTGTGCAGCTTCGCGCGAATTTTAGCTTCAGATTTGGTTCAGATTAGAGTCAAACATGTTCCCAACCGCTGTCTGGGCGATGCTCTGCCTTTACATTGCATGGAAAGGTGGCATATCGGAGGGCAAACTGCCTGCACCGTACCACTTTTGGGGCGCAACTGGTGCCATGGGCTTTGCCGCGCTGATTGGGATGCTGAACAAGCCGACAGGCAACGTGCTGGCTGTCGGTTTGGCAGTCGGTGCCATCATGTACTATCAAACGCACCCGCAGAATGACGTGACGGTTGACGCCATCCTGCTTGGGGGTCCCGGCAGCGCCAAACCGGGCGGTTCAACCGCTGCACAGGGACAGATGCCAGGCACAGGCGCACCGCGTGCCCCCATCAACACCGCGATCCCGCCAAACATCATCCCCGGCAACAACAACCGTGTCGGAACACCCGGAGTGCACTAAACATGAGTCTGGACGTTGAACTTGAAGCGGATGCACAACTGAACATAGGCGGCAACGAGGACAACGGACACGGACAGCACATATCACGACGCCTGCCGCGTCCTGTTCTGCTGCCGTGGAGCGCACCGGGAGGCAATGCAGGTCAAATTCTCACCGCAGACGCAGGAGGACCGCCAATCGGACGCAAGTGGCGTCTGCGGCGTGTTGCTGCTGCCGCGTACCCGTTTGCGAACCCACAGGTCGGACTTGCATCACAAAATCCTCGCATCAGCGCACCGGGATCAGTCACCAACCCTACTGCAAACCAAAACATTGCGTCGGTGCAACCGCTCCTTAACGGGTTCTACAACGTAACATTCACCATCGGTTATGGCGCAACTGCACCCGGTTTGTCAAACAACTGGGCACTCTACAACAACGGTGCCAATCTGGGATCGTTTGCAGTTCCACAGACTGCAAACACTCAGGTGACTCAGACTCTACAGAATCTGTACTGCACTAGTGCTAACTTCTGGATTGCGCGTGCAGTGTCGGCTGACACAGGCACCTATGTAGCACAAATCATCGCCACACCTACATCTGGCCCCACAGGCACGACAAGCAGCCCACTCGACATGCAGGTTGTGCTGGCTCCCGGCGGCTACAGTGAGATCACGACACCCGGTGCGCTGCCAGGTGGCGAACTTGTGTGGAGTTTCACCGGGGGACTGCCGTATCAGGCAGACATCGGCAACGGCGTCATCGATGTCGTTCCGCCCATGCATGTGTGGGTTCAGCTTGCGTTCAACAGCGCACTTGCGTCAAACGTGCAGGGAAGCATCAGCGTCATCGACGAACCGCGCTACTACCCGCTGTCTGAGACAACCGCACTCACGGTGGCAGGTGAATGACAGACAATCTGCGGACAGTTTTGAACCAGAATCCCGCCAAACCTTACTGTTCTCTTACCAATGAAGGTTGGTGCCGCACGGTGACACGCGATCTGGTACAATCAACGTGTTAGGTTACCGCCTGGTCTACGGACACCCTGACTCGCTCCTGGTACCTAACAACTGGTTTAGAATCTGTGCAAGCACACCGCACAGAATCGAACTGCAGGGTCGGGGTGTCCGTAGATTAGGCACAGTTTTGGAGTCTGGCGTATGAAGTGAACTGTATGTTGGTGCATCTGCACACATTCTGTGCAAATGCACGTGCAACTGCACACTTGCAAAGAGTTTGGAGCAAAATTCAAGTGGCAACAGAGATTGTCCCCGCTGAACGCTGGATTACACAGATTAACCCGGCGTTTGCGGATCAGATACAGGATGAAGGCATTCTGAACCTTCTGCAACAGGTTGGCGTACAACCGGACGATTTGGTGCCTGCACCCGACACCGGCACGACAACCATCAACTTTGAGAACCTTTGCACGCACAGAGAGCCTGCCGAGCGCAAGGGTTACGCCATCGAGCACGACGGACACACCGGTCCCATGATCCTCTTGGGAGTCACGCAGGACAGGGAGTCTGACCAATTCGTCGGGTACTACGGGTACTGCCAGATCGCCGCACTTCATCCGGTTCTGGGCAAAACGCTCACCAGCGTGTCCATTCCCGCCATCTATCGCAACAAGGATGGCGAAGTGGTCCCGACAGAAGAGGTGCTCAACAACGAGTCCCTTGCGAACGAACTGACGAAGGAACCGGGGGACAACGACCTTCTGATGTGGCTTCGCACGGTCAAACCCGGCATGTATTTCACCATCGCACGCATCCCCACGAACAAGCCGGGACGCCACGTCAACCGCCCGATCCCCGTTCAGGGACTTTCGTAGGACAAAAGACCTACAAAACAAGGTGTGCACAGCGTGTTTGGGTGTGGTACGATGAAGTGGTCCCAGTCCGTCACATGCCAGGAGAAACAGACATGGCCACTTACAAGCAGACCGTTCGCCGAACCGGAACCAGTGAAGACGAGTTCCCTCCCGACATCAAGGAGAAGAACCCGCAGGCAGAACTTGACGCTGGTGTCCCCGCCGGAGCCATCCTCATCAGCGAAGCGTTCCGGGAGGACGGGAAGACCCGTCGAGAGTTCAAGCTGGTGGCGCAGGAAGTCATCGCCGCACACTGGAAGGAGATGGTCCCGCGCGGGAAAGCTGCTCCGAAGGATGCAGACAACGGCAAGGCAGACACGAAGCCGACTGCAACCGCTGCAACTGCAACCAAAAAGCCAAACTGAAACACACCCAGACTCTTGGGGGACTGTCGCAAGGCAGTCCCCTTTTTTGCGTCTAAATGCATGTCAAACCGGTGCACTGCATGAGATTAGACGCAGATTTGAACCAGATTGGAGTCAGATACGTTGACATACGTGCGCAGAACGCCGCAGACACCGCGACCGGTGCAGACGGCGACAGAATCCCCACCGGAACCGGCGAGAAAACGAAAGAAGAAGCCGAAGGTTCCCTATGACAAACTCTCCCACGTACAGCCAGAAGCAGCACAGGCACAGACCCGTCGTGCTGGCGTCGCGTTCGGTGTACGTCAGGAGCAAATCGCAGAACGCTCTTCCGAACCCCCGTTTTGAGATGGCAGCCTACAAACCGCGTAAGGGTCTGGCGTGCGTCCTCTGCGGACGGGAGCGTTGCGTTCTGTTTGTCACCATTGTCGAACAGACTGTGTGCACCGAGTGCGTAGACTGGATGATCAACCATCCGCCTGTCGGATACACACCGGTTGAGATGGAACACATGGTTCTGTTCGCAGTTGAACACCCCCGCATACATATGACGTGATCTAAACTCAGATGGCGACACAGAACACCTACCCTGCTGGATACTGCACATACTGGGTCAAACAGATGGCTTCTTGGTGGCCGAACGCCGCTGGGAACGCCGCGCAATGGTTTGGTTACGCAAAGTCGCACAACATGTCAGTAGGACAGACACCGCAGGTAGGTTCTATCGCTGTCTGGGATACGTTCTCGTCTGGACAAGGACACGTAGGCTATGTCACGAACGTTGCTCCGAACGGCACCTTCACCGTGTCGGAGATGAACTGGAACGGGTTTGGCGTCACCGACAACAGAACCGTCAACCCGCAGAACAACCCACACTTCCTTGGGTTCATCTATGGACCTACAGGCACACCGCAGCCGACCGCGATACAGAATGCCATGTCAACCGCGTCACAGTCCTGCCCTGTCAACCTCATGCTCATGCTGGTGCTGTTCCTGCTGCTGATGTCTCTCCGATGACGTACATGCGCCGCATAGACGGCAGCATCAGCGTCAAGTCAACGCCACAGATCGCACACAACCGCAAGCGTGGGCAGCGTAGACACACGTATGCACGCGGAATGGCGCAGAAGTTCATCGCCATAGACGGTGAAGCGTTTGAGAACGGGTACTGCCTGCTCGATTCTTCGATAGACAGCTTCCCACGTCTGTACTCGGAGACTCCGTTGCAGCCGATGCAAGTCTTTGACTGGCTGTGGGAACTGGCGTCACAGGATGAGGCATCTGGCACAGACTTGGTGCTGTACGGTGCAGGATACGACTTCAACAACTGGCTGCACTACGCGCTGCACTTTGACCGCGAACTGCACACGGAAGGGTACGAATGCCTTGATCACCGCTGTCTGTGCAAGTTCTGCGAGGGAGACTGGGTCACCGTAGACGACATCTACTTTGTCATGTGGCAGAAGGGATACAAGTTCGCCCTACGCAAACGCGGCGAACAGGTGCAGCGCAAAGGCTTCAAACCGCTGACAGAAGTCACCATCTGGGACACACAACCCTTCTTCCAGTGCACGTTTGAGTCTGCGCTGCAAAAGTACAACATCGACGTTCCCGCCATCATTCATGACGGCAAAGAGGCACGCGGTACGTTCAAGCACTCGCAGTTGGAATGGGTGTCCGAGTACAACAAAACAGAGTGCAAGCTGCTCATCAAACTGCTTGACGAACTGAAACAGTCGATGCACTACGTTGGCATCAAACTGGCGAACTGGAACGGTCCCGGTGCCGCAGCGAAAGCCAAAATGAAGTCAGAAGACGTGCTGGCGCACAACGGGCGCACCAACGCGGGACGCGGGGACTACATGGTGCCAGATGCGCTGTTCGACGCCATGCTCTCCGCCTACGCTGGCGGGATGGCCAGATGCCTTGCCATAGGCCACGTTGACCGCGCGTACACGGCAGACATCAACAGCGCGTACCCATTCCAGTTGACGCAGGTGCCGTGCTTGACCCATGGACACTGGGAACACTCGACGCACTACATTCCCAACAAGTTTGGCGTCTGGCACATCGAGTACAACAACATACCCACGTCACGTCCATGGATTGAACCACTGTTCTGCCGCGTCAAAGGCAACATCTGCTACCCAGACTACGTGTGCAGATGGGCCTACGCACCGGAAGTCGATGCCATACTCAGACACAAACCCAAAGCGTTGAAGGTCATCGAAGGGTACTACTGGGAGCCAGATTGGTGCGAGAAGCCACGACCGTGGCAGTTCCTACACCGGGAAGCCATGGCGCGTCTGGCGTTCAAGGAAGCCGGGAATCTCGGTCCCGCGCTGGTTTTGAAGTTGATGCTCAACGCAGCGTACGGTTCATGCGCACAGGCAACCGGATCATCAGACTTGCACAACGCGCCATGGTCGCAACAGATGATGTGGGCAGGTTGGATCACGGCGGCAACGCGCATGAAGCTGTGGCAAGCCGCGATGACAGCACCCGAATCTGTGCTGCACATGGCGACAGACGGCATACTATCGACAGAAGCCCTGTTGGTGCACGAGTCTCCTCACCTTGGAGACTGGGAACGCGGCATCGTGGAAGACTTGACCGTCGTGCAGTTTGGGTTCTACTTTGGCACAGGACTTGAGAAGACGCGCGGGTTCTCCAAAGAGGAACGCATACAGGCGTTGAGTCCCACAGGTTTGAAGCCAAACGAACAGATGATACACGACATTCGCGCAGCATGGGCGCAACAGACGGGTGTGTACCGCAATCTGCCCTACGACTACAACGCATTCGTCACCGCACACGAAGTGCGACAGGGTATCGCAGAGTTTGACAACTGGTGCAAATGGGAGACACGACAGAAGTTTGTGGACATCGCGCTGGTAAACGAACAACACAGACTTCCCCGTTGGCCTAAGGGTGACAACGATGTCGTGCAATACTTTGAAGACGTGAACTACGATGCGGGACCATGGGAAGACAACTGGGACGCACCGCCATACACGGACTCATCCGAGCCACATAAGCCAAGATTCAGCAAGTCGCACAACTGGCCGGTCAAGTACGACATGGAACTGACTTTGGAGCAAATCTAGCGCAAATCTAGCGCAAAACGGCGTCCTGCAAGAGTTTTGACATAAGTTTGAACAGATGGCACGCAGAAACCCAATCAGCGGGTACATGAGGGCACATGGATACATTCAGGTGCCAGGTACACGCCGCTGGGTTTCGCCATCTGGCCAAGTCATGTCGCGCAGACAGGCAGAACAACAGTCGGGTGCATTGCAGGTTATACACGGACAGCACTCTCGTGAAGCCATCAAACGGGCGCAACAGGCGGGACCGGCAGCGCAGGGGACGAAGCCGACGCCTGTGTACAACACGAAGGGTCAACTACTCTACGTGCGGCGCCCGATGTACAACCGTGACATTCAGTTCTACATTGACTACTACGACACGACAAACAGACCAACGCTGCCACCAGAGGAAACGCAGGCATTCTGGGACTCGTATGACTTCTTCTTCGACAGAA
>Ga0126381_100002814_pt1 | contig 18873 bp, 19 predicted proteins | sample PanSoiMetPlot_28_FD_96465 | JGI IMG/M metagenome (GOLD analysis project Ga0126381, IMG submission 96465) | Tropical forest soil microbial communities from Panama - MetaG Plot_28 | ecosystem: Environmental > Terrestrial > Soil > Tropical forest > Bulk soil | place: Panama | collected 2016-02-17
CGGTGACAAGCGAAGAGCCCAGATATATCCGGGAGCAGTCAGCAATTTCCGTCGATTCGAACCATCTCGGTTCACGACGTACAGATCGTGACCGTTGCAAAAGACGATCGTGTCCCCTCTCCCTCCCCACACGGCGTCACTCGCGAGTACGCTGTCGACCGGCCGCGCCGATCCTCCTGCGACGGGAAGAATCCACACCGGTACGGCATAGTTCTCTTCTTCTTTCGAAATCTCGCCCGACAAAATCAGCATTTCAGTTCCGTCCGGTGAAATATCCACCGGCCGAGGGTCCGAAACATTGGTCGGAATAGTGGTCGTCTCTCCACCTTTGGCGGATACTTGCGCCAGAATTCGCCCCACCGGCAGGATCTCGGAAAAGTAAATCCGGGAACCGTCGCTCAGGAGGCGTCCATTCTTTGCGTTTCCGTCGCTTGTAAGCTGAGCGAAGTCCAATACCCGGGGAGCTGCCGAAGCTGCTGCATTCCAATGCCGCAACGCGAAGCCCACTGCCGTCGCCACCACCATCAGGACGGCACAGATCTGCAGAACTCTGCGCATTGGGACGCTTCTGTCGGCATCGGTTTTGTCGGCAACCGATTCCGCCACGCACTCCGGTGGAATTACAGGCGCAATAAAGCGATATCCCCGCTTGGGAACAGTTTCAATGAACGAGGGATTGTCAGCCGAGTCCCCCAGGGTCTCCCGTAGACGTTTAATGATTGTATTTAGCCCGGTCTCGAAATCCACGAACGTGTCGTCATGCCACAAGGCGGATCGCAGTTGCTCGCGAGTCACCGTTTGGCCAGCATGTTCCAGAAGCTTGAGCAGAACCTGGCACGGCTGATCTTGCAATTTCAGTTTGAGGCCATTCCGACGCAACTCCCCCGTGTACGCTTCCAATTCAAACACCCCAAACCGGTAAACGGAGCGAACCTCATACGTCAAAGGCATACCTCAGAACCCCGTCCCATTAGACGCATGAGTCCAAGTCCCGGCACTATCAAGACGGCTGAAGAAATAACTCAACGAAAGCGTAGAATATTCACACACGTATGGCCCCTCCTAGGCTCCCCTTCTTTCTTCGTCCGCTACCCTGCGTCCTTTTCCTGCTTTTTGTGCCTGTCACCCGGCTTCGGACCGCAGACTTATCCCATGGACATACCTGCAGCCGGAGTTCGCACCATCAGTTTCGATGTGCAGGAGGGCGAATTTGTTCTACGGGGCGACCCCAATGCAACATCCGTCAGCCTGCGCGTTTCTATCGATCGCTTCTGGATCTTTCGCCTGGGGGGGAAGGAATCCTCAAACGCCTGATCAAGGTCTCGGGAGAAGGTACGAATGAACTCAAGATCGTAACCGATATTCCCAGGTCAATCGCGAACTGGGGACGGGCGGAATACCCGATCGACTTTGAAGTTGTCGTACCGCCGGGAGTCCCGCTGCAGTTGCGAGATACTTCGGGCATCATACGAATCTCTCAGGTGAACGCGCCCGTCGAGGTGCACGATGCAGCGGCACATTGACGATCTCGGACGTTCACGGGGCTGTAACCGTGGCGAAGGACTCGGGTGACATCCAAGTCGACCGGGTCGGCGATGTCACGAGAATTACCAGCAAAACCGGCCCGATGAGACTCCATGATCTCGCGCAGCTGCAAATCGAAGAATCTGATGGGAACCTGGAAATCGTGAACACGGGACAGGCGCGCGTTCATAACAAGGGCGGCAATCTGCGCGTATCCAACGTGAAAGGTGATCTTGAAATCGAGGACGAATCAGGAGAGATTCAGGTTTCTGATGGAGAAGGCAACGTCAAGATCCGGGACACGTCGGGGCAGATTCGTGTGTCGCACGCGCGAGGTGTGGTGATTGATGACACCGATGGGGATATTACAGTTCGCCAGGCTGCGAGTCTTTGCGTGCGGCAGAAGGAGTCAGGTCAGGTCAAGGTATCTACAATCAGCGGATCAGTCGAATTTCCTTCAAGAATTCAGTTGCATCGCGAATAGCCCCTCCGTTGAACAGCTACACCTTGCCCAGTTCCGCCATGCGCCTGCGTAGGTACCGGCGCTCCACCGCATTCGCATTAAGGCTCAGTGCTTTCTCGTAGGCAGCCAGAGCTTCTTCATTTCGCCCAAGCCGGCGTAGCAGATCCGCCCGCGCTGCGTGGTATAGGTAATAGGAATCGAGCTCGCCGGGTGCCGCCATTTGCTCAATCTGCTCCAATCCCGTTTCCAATCCCCGGCTCATGGCCACGGCGACAGCGTGATTGAGGGCGATGACCGGAGAAGGTGTGGTCCGCGCAAGAACCGCATAAAGAGCCGCAATCTGGTTCCAATCAGTTTCTTTTGCCGTTTTGGCCCGGGCGTGCAGTGCCGCAATTGCCGCCTGCAACTGGTAAGTTCCCACCCGGCCCATACGGAGGGACTTTTCCACCAACTGTACCCCCTCTTCAATCTGTGCCACGTGCCAGGCGGAGCGATCCTGATCCTCGAGCGGCACCAATTCCCCCGTGCCATTGACCCGCGCATCGCGCCGTGAGTCGTGCAAGAGCATCAGCGCGAGCAAGCCGAGATTCTCCGGCTCGTTCGGCATCAGCTCGGAAAGTGTTCGCGCCAGGCGAATCGCTTCCGCACAGAGTTCACGCCGTACCAAAGCATCGCCGGCAGTAGCGGCGTATCCTTCATTGAATACCAGGTAAATAACGGCTTGGACCGCAGCCACACGTTCCGGCAGCGCACGTTCTGGCGGGACATCATAAGGGATGCGAGCCTCGCGGATCTTCCGCTTCGCTCGCACCAGACGCTGCGCCAGCGTAGCCTCAGGCAGAAGAAACGCTCGCGCAATTTCCGGTGTGGTAAGCCCGCCAAGCGTCCGCAAAGTGAGGCCGACTTGCGCTTCCGCGTTGAGAGCGGGATGGCAGCAAGTGAAAATGAGTCGCAGCCGATCGTCAGGAAAATTCATTTCCTCGGCACCAGCTTCCCCACAAACCGGCGGAGGCGCAATGGACTTCGGCGTTTCGTAAAGCAGTTGATCCTGTTTCCCGCGTCGAGTCTGATCGCGCCGCGCGTAGTCAATCAGCTTGCGATGCGCGGCGGCGTTGATCCACGCCGCAGGATTCATCGGAAGCCCGTTGCGCTTCCAATCGACGAGCGCAGAAGCGAGAGCGTCCTGCATTGCCTCTTCGGCCAAATCAAACGATTGTGAGACGCGGATCAAACCCGCAATAATGCGGCCGGACTCCCTTCGGAAGACCTCCTCGACGGCGCTGCGAAAATCAGTCATCTATTCCGCTGACACCCGGCTCTCCAGCAAGGTCAGCCGCGACCCGCCAAGATAGGCTCACCCTGCGGCCCTTTGGGGAATTCGTGAATCGGGCGCACTTCCACGCATCCCATCGCGCCGCCGCAGCCGGTAGGAATCTTAGCCGCCCACTCAAGAGCTTCATCGAGATCGGCGCAGTCGAGAATGTAATACCCGGCAAGCTGCTCCTTGGTTTCGGCAAATGGCCCGTCGGTCACGAGCGTTTTCCCGTCCTTCAGGCGAACCGTCGTCGCCGTGGAAGTGTATTTCAAAGGATCCGCCGCCCGAAAAATTCCGCGTCGCTGCGTCTCCTGGTGAACCGCGACGTGCCCGGCAAACACCCTGGCTATCTCTTCCGGGGAAGCCTTCTCCATTTCGGTTTCTTGCGTATAAACCAACATCATGTACCGCATTGCCATCTCCCTTTCAGAGCGGGTGTTCCTTTGTTATGAGCTGCCCGCCAGCCAGGCTGCCAAGCCACGAAAAAAGTTGACCAGCAGAGATAACAGCATGGCTGGCGGGCGCGCCTTTCATCCATAGACCGTTGCCGAAGCACGATCAGGAAAACGTCATGATGGGACGAACTTCCACGCACCCAAAACGCGCGCCTGGAATCTTCGCCGCTATCGCCGCGGCCGCAGCCTTATCGGGCACGTCAACGAGATAGTACCCGCCGAGTTGCTCTTTGGTTTCCGCGAAAGGCCCATCCGTGGTGAGCGCCTTGCCATTTCGCACGCGCACGGTTTGCCCTTCGGTCGTGGGCAGCAGTGCGTTTCCGCCCTTGATGGCGCTAGCGTGTTGCTTGCCAAACGCATCATATTCCTGCATCTCAGCAGGATCGAACCCCGAAACGAACCGCTTTTCATTCTCGTAGATCAGCAAAAGAAATTGCATGCCACTCTTCTCCTTATTTTTTTAAAAAAATTATCCGACGTACTGTAGGTTAACGACACACCATCTTGTGTGGGGACGGACGCATTCGTCCGTCCCGGGAGCGAGGCGAGCGTCCAAACGCCATCCCCACCTCGGCGCCAGGTGGCCCGAATCGGGCCGCCCTACTTTGCCCGGCTCTAGCGAATCTCTTCGCTAAATTTGACTTTCCCGCCCTCGACAAAATCCCACTTCGCGTCGAAATGATCATTGGCAGCCAGATGGAACGCCGCGTCGTGCATATGTCCCGTGCCCGGAGCAATGTTTGACCCACCCGCAAAAGCAAAGTCTAATTCCCCCGACGCGCCATCAAACTTCTCCGCCACCATCTGCGGCTGGTTCCCGGCGATGCAGTAATGCGTCAGCACGAGTCGGCTGCCGTCCAGATGATACGCGGTGAGCATCTCCCGCCCGCCTGGTTCCGTGAAGCGCTCGAGGAGCACCGACCCTCCGGAAATCAGCTCAAATCTGCTATGAGCCTTGCCCTGGCCGGTCTCCACATCCCAATCGCCGACCAGCGCCTTCAGGCGTGCAAAGGCCGTTCCAGCATCCACTGCGGAATTGCCAGCGGCACTTCCAGCCGCTCCTGCCGAGACGGTCGCGGTCAGAAACAGGCACGAAATCGCAAGCAAACAACGGTTTTTCATAGAGTTCCTCCGGCCGGCGGGACTTCGTGTCCCCTTGGCCTTCAAGGGAGCGACGCACTCAAGGCCTTAAATCGACACTGGAACACTAAGAAAATCCGATTTCGTGCTGACGCCTGATTTGTTCACTCGCATTGCCCCGGCCTTTTAAGGTAGAAGATTGGTACGTACGATCAGGCGGACGGCGTCATCTTTCTCTATGATCCTTCGCGATGAGGAACCGGTCGCATGAATAAAGCGGATGGTCAGGACAGGGCAGGCCGCCTCTCGGCAATCGTAGCCAACTCCCTGGACACTCAGGCCAAAACGCAAGATCTGGCGCGCCAGGCTTACCAAAGCCGCACGCAGTTCCACAGATTATTCCGAACAGTGGTCGAAGAGACTCCGGCCGCCATGCGGCGGCGGCTCTTGTTGGAAAGAGCAGCCTACCAACTGGCACGCACAGGAATGTCGGTCACGGATATCGCCCTGGATGCCAACTACGGGTCGCTTGAGGCGTTCACGCGCGCTTTCCGAAAAGCGTTTCGGACTTCTCTCAGTCTCTACCGGCGTATGCGAATTCCGCACTTTCACTTGCCGTCGTCCAACAAAATTCATTTTCTTGCCCTGGGTTCCCCAACAAAAGGAGGAAGCGACATGGATTTATTCGATCGTTTTGCAGGTAACGACTCTTGGCACACGAAGCGTTTGCTGGAATATGCAAGTGCCCTGACAAACGAACAATTGGATCAATCACTGCCGACGGTCGTGGAGCTGCTCCCTTGGCGGGAGTCGAATAAAACTCTAAGACAGCTGTTGGAAAACATTGTCTTCACGAAAGAGGTCTGGACCGCCGCCCTGTCCGGCAGCAGTACAGAAATGAACCCTCCCAAATCGCAGCGCTCCCCAAAGGCGATGTTGCAAAGGCTCGAAAAGACCGACGTTGAACTGCATCGGATTTTGAGCGACGTCCGGAACCGCTCCGCCTGGGATGACACATTCGTCGACGCACTCTGCGAACCGGCTGAAACCTTCACCTTCGGCGGCGTCTTCGCGCATATCATGACCTTCAACGCGCATCGCCGATTGATGGCCTTAGACGCCCTACGACAACTAGGCGTCCAGACCGAAGGGTTCGGCGATCCCATGGAGTATGAGGAAACTGTCGCACCCTGGAACCGTCAGGTAGCTCTCAAGACGTCATGAGAGCACTACAGATTCCACAGTCCCCGGCGAAGCGGCAAGGTTACAGCCCGGTTAAGGGCGGGATGTGTTAGCCCGGGGCGTAAACTCTGGGTGCGGCCGGCAGTCGCGATTTTCGACAGTGGATAAACGAGTTACACTCCTATTTTCATTATGCGACAGCTTGTTCCCACAATCAGAACGCAATGCTTGCGCTTCAACGGTGCCATCGAGCGCGATCCCGCCATCGATGCATGGATGAAAAACCACGCAGGCGAATTGGGAGCCATCGCGCATCACTGGTTTGAGGTCATGCGAAAGTGCGGCGACGAAGTCCGCGAGCTGTTGCATGACGGCTGCCCGGTCGCATGTCTCGGAGATGTGCCCTTCGGCTACGTCAATGTATTCACTTCACACGTAAACGTGGGTCTCTTTCAAGGCGCAGCCCTGCCCGATCCAGCCCGCCTGTTGCAAGGCACCGGCAAGTTCATGCGCCATGTGAAGCTGAGACCGGGAACGACGATCAATCATGCCGCGCTAAACAGGATCATCGACGCGGCATACTCGGACATCAAGGCCCGCGTCGAACACGGCTAGCCCTTGTAGGTCGTATTGGTGCCGACAAACGACCATCCTTTCCTCCAGCTTCGCTTGGAACTCGAAACGTGTCTCGCCGACTTGGATTGAGAATCCCTGAGACTGTTTGCATCGCCAAGTTTGCCAGGGCAAGCCGATCGTTTATGCCGTGCGCGCAGCAGAACGGATGGTATTATCGCCGGCGGAGTCCACCAATGGAATCGACCAAACCCAAATTGCCGCCCGAAGCCATAGAGCTCTACAACGATTTCATTCACGGTGAGATTAGTCGCCGCGCCTTCATGGATGGCGTGCAACAACTAGCGGGTGGTCTGGCGGCCGCCACGGTTATCAGGGCGTTGATGCCGAATTACGCTCTGGGGCAGCAAGTCGCCCGCACCGATGACCGGATCAAGGCAACTTATGAAACCGCGCCCTCCCCAAAGGGCAACGGAAGCATAAAAGGATATCTGGTTAGGCCTATTAGCGCCGACACCCGATCCGAGACGGTAACCAAATTGCCGGGTGTAATCGTCGTCCACGAGAACCGGGGTCTGAACCCGCATATCGAGGATATCGCGCGGCGTTTTGCCCTCGCCAACTTCATGGCATTTGCGCCGGACGGGCTTACATCTCTCGGCGGCTATCCTGGAGACGATTACAAGGGCGGCCAGATGTTCAACAAGGTCGACAAGAACAAGATGTCCGAGGATATGGTGGCCGCGGCCCTATGGTTAAAGTCACGCCCTGACTGCACGGGAAAGATCGGCGCTACCGGTTTCTGCTACGGCGGTTCTACCGCCAATATGCTGGCGGTACGCTTGGGAACCGACTTGGCCGCAGCAGCGCCGTTCTATGGCGCTCCTCCCGCATCGGAGGACATTCCGAAAATCAAGGCAGCCATTCTGGTGCATCACGGGGAACTCGACACGCGATTGGCGGCAACCTGGCCGGCTTACGATCAGGCCCTGAACGCGGCCCAGGTTCCGCACGAGGGCTATATCTACCCCGGCGCCGTACACGGCTTCAATTGCGACGCCACGCCGGAACGCTATAACAAAGCCGCCGCCGATCTAGCCTGGCAACGCACCGTCGACTGGTTCAACAAATACGTGCGTGGCTGATTGTGCCCCAGCGGGTGTAATTGCCCGCGCCGGGGGCCGGGCGGCATCCTCGGGAGATAACCCCTCCTCACTCATATCGCAGCGCCACAGTAGGATCTACATTCGCAGCCCGTCGCGCCGGAACGTAACAAGCCATCAAGGCGACACACACCAACAGCAACGACACGGCCACGAAGGTGAGAGGGTCGCTGGCCGATACCATGTACAACTGAGTTGCCATCACTCTGGTCAGAGCAATCGCTCCAACAATTCCGATGACGATCCCGGTCAGGACCAGCCGCGCACCCCCGCCGAGGATCAACCGAAGCACATCAGTCCTTTGGGCTCCGAGAGCCATCCGCACGCCGATCTCGTGCGTGCGTTGACCAACCACGTAAGAAACAACGCCATAGATGCCAACACTGGCCAGGATAACAGCCAGAGCTGCGAACGCCGCCAGCAGAATCATCAAGAATCGATGACTCGCGATGGAGCGAGAAACTACCTGCTCCATAGTTTCTTCGCCATAGATCACCTGCTGATCGCTCATTTCCTGAGCCACGTGGCGGACGGAGGCGAACGAAGAAGCTGGATCTCCCGCCACCCGAACCACAAAGGCTGTCGAATTTGTGGACTTGATGTAGTCGTCGGGCATTTGCACCAGGGGAATGTAGAGCTCAGCTCTCAACTGCTGTGTGTCGTCACTGTCCAGGCCCCACTGCTTGACATGGGCGACGACGCCGATGATCTCCGCTAATTGGTCTCCACTTTTAAGATGGATTCGTTTCCCAACAGCGTCTTGCCCGGGAAAGAACTTTTTCGCAAAGACTTCATCGACCACAACCACCTTTGGCGAGTGCTCATCATGTTGCGCGCTGAAAAAGCGCCCCGCCAGCACCCGGGTTCTCATGATCTTCAGGTAGTCCGGATCGACGATGTAAGCAATGGCCCAATTCATGTCATTGTCATGGGCTGGTTTCTCCTGGCCTTCGAGCCAGAACAATTGTTCATCGTCGTAGTCCAGAGGCGCCGCCCCCGAGGTCTGGGCCACTGCTTACGCCCGGGATGGCACCCAGCCTGCGGTTCAATTCACGAAAGTGAGCACGGATTCCCTCTGCGCTGGCCATCAGCACCGAAGGTGGCGGTGTAAGGCCGAAAGACATGACATGATGCGGGTCGAAGCCGGGATCGACTTGCCAGAGCTGTACAAGAGTCCGAACCATCAGACCGGCCCCGGCCAACAGCACCAGAGCCATTGCCATCTCGGTTACGACGAATACGCCTTGCGCCCGGTGTCGTGTTCCGCTGCTGCTGCGGCCGCCCTCCTTGAGACTCTGGTTCTCTGCCGTACGCGACATCTTCAACGCAGGGGTAAGCCCGAAGAGAATTCCTGCCAGAATCGCGGCTCCGGCTGTGAAGATGAGGACATGAATATCGAGCCCGATCTGCTCGGCGCGCGGCAAAGTGCGCGGCAATGTCGCAACAGCAGCATGCGTGCCCCAGCTCGCGAAAAGCAAACCAATAGCTCCACCGGCCAGTCCCAGCAACACGCTTTCCGCAAGAAGTTGACGCACCACCCGCGCCTGGGTTGCACCCAGAGCGGCACGAATTGCAAATTCGCGGGCCCGGACTGTTGACCGCGCCAACATCAGATTGGCGACATTCAAACAGGCAATCAGTAACACAAACCCCACCGCCGCCAGCAAGACAAGCAACAGCGGCCGTACGTAGCCGACCATCTGTTGTTTCAGAGGAATAAGGTTTGCGCTGATGCCCTTATCCGTATCCGGAAAAGCAGCCCCCAAGTTGCTCGACAAGGCCTCCATGTCGGCTCGCGCCTGCTGCACCGTTACTCCCGGCTTGAGTCGCGCGATACCGTGGAAGCCTAACCCCGCACCCCGGTTCATGAGTAGCGGGTTGTTCCATTGCCCGGCGGGCACGAAAATCTCGCCATCCCGGAAACTGGGGAGGCTCAAATGGAAACTCGCAGGAATGATTCCGACCACGGTATAGCCCTTTGGTCCGAGCGTGATGCTCTTGCCCACAATGTCGGGAGAGGAACTGAATTTCCTGCGCCAAAGGTCCTCTCCAAGCAGGACAACAGGCGCCGCGCCAACCTCGTCTTCTCCAGCCATCAAGAGTCGGCCCCTGACGGGTTTTACTCCAAGGATCGAAAAGAAGTCCGACGAGACAAGATCACCGTCCACTTGCTCAGGCTCTCCCGCGCCGATGAGGTTGAAGGAAAAGACACGCGAGACCGCCATGGAGGAGAACGAACGATTGTCCTTCTGCCAGTCGCGGAAGTTCGGGTACGAGATCGAGCCGTTTTCGAAATTAGCCTTGTTCTCTCCTAATGCGACTAACTGATCGGCCTGCGGGAAGGGCAGCGGATTCAGCAACACACCATTCACGATCGAGAACACAGCCGTGTTCGCACCGATCCCGAGCGCAAGCGTGATCACGGCAACCGCCGTAAATCCCGGGGACTTCAACGCCATCCGCAGGCCGTATCGAAGATCTTGGATTAGGGTTTCCATAATTCCTCACTCCGCACGAACTGAGCTCACATTTTGCCCCAGAAAAAAGAGCACACCGGTCGCCAATATTCTCGGGACAGATCGCCAGAGCTTTCTTGCATTTATCGATACATGCCCGTCGGGTACTGTCCACTATCAGTGGCCAACGTCCGAAACCGGACAGGCAGGCTGGACCAGCTTTCTCAAACAGGTTTTGGGGAAATTAGCTTTTGCTTCCGCAATCTTGTGTAGGGACGGACACATTGGTCCGTCCCGCGAGCGCCCCAGGGAAGAAGAGGGCACGGCTTCAGCCGTGGCCGTTCGACCCAGTCAAGATGCGGGCGTTAGCCCCCTGAAGTTCGCTCGTCCCTCTCCCCAGCAGCTCTTTATGTGTTTTTAGCTTCTGCCTCCCAGTTGCGGCGAACTCGCAGTAAAGGTGCGAGTCGAATAGGGCGAGATCAACGCCGGCAGATGATTGTGCAGCCCCTCGTGGCTCGAGTTCTCGAGCGTCTCGTGCGAGGCGCACTACTGCCTACCACTTCCCCGCTTGTGCACCGCCGTCAACATAGATCACTTCGCCTGTGATGAACGAAGCTCGCACCAAAAACAGGGCGGCGTCGACAATCTCCTGCACCGTGGCAAGGCGCGCTATGGGGTGAAGGTGTTTCAGCGACTCGTGGTTTTCAGGCTTATGCATGGGCGTGTCCACGATACCGCGAGCGACGGCGTTCACCCGAATGCCCTGCGCCGCATACTCAATCGCCAGCCCTCGCGTAACGGAGTCCAACCCGCCTTTCGTAAGGCTGGTCAGCGCCGCTCTTACTCCCGCGATGGGCTGTTGCGCCAATGTCGTTGAAATGTTGATGATCTGCCCGCCGCCGTTCTGCTGCATATGACGGATGGCTTGCTGGGAAACATAGAAGAAACCCGCGAGATTGGTGGCTACCACGCGCTGAAAGTCCTCGGCGGTGTACTCCACAAAGGGCTTCGGCACGAAGATGCCGGCATTATTGATAAGCACGTCGAGCGCCCCGAATCGCTGCTCAACGATATTGATCAAGTTGTATGCAGTTGATGGGTTACCCACGTCGCCATCGACCAAGAGAAGATCGTCGGATGGAGTCAATGTTCCCGCGGAGGTCACGCGGCGTGCGTTCGCAACCACGTTGAAGCCTTCCGCCAGAAACGCTTTCGTCAAACCGAGCCCAATACCACTTGAAGCTCCGGTAATTACAGCAGTCTGCTTGCGTTTGTTTTTCATGCATACATAGATTGGAGTAGCCGAGAAGGCGACTCGCCACACGCGAAGAATCGGGTTACCGTTTGGTAAGTCAGTTCAATTCGCAAAAATGCCCTCGCGTCGACTCCCATAGAAGGTCGGCACTTAGCGCCGATGAGGCGGCGGGTGGTGCAAGGCTTGAGCAGCGAGAAGGAGACCCGGGGCTGGCGCAGCGCTTTAAGCGTTGCGATAAGCGCTCTCCTCAAAAGCGGCTTTAGCGCCGAGGGGGCTTCCCTGTTTTGACCGCAAAATCTGGATAGCACACTAGGTGGCAAATTCTTTATCGTGTGCGCATACAAAGGTTGATCGAACCGAACCCGCTTGGTGCTCAGGCTCAATTAGACTTTCTGAGGTTCGTCACCAAAGAACGATGTCCGAACCAAGAAGTTCATCCCGCGCATTCCAATGCGGAGTATCGTTTCGAGTGAGAACATGGGTGCTCATTTCGTCATGGTCAAAAGACGCAAAAGCAGGGTTCCGCCGCCTCCGATCGAATGTCCCTTGAGTCAATTGATGCGCGTCCTGGCGGGCGCGTGGACGGCTCATGTGATCTGGTACTTGCGGGAAGGTGAGCGTTGCTTTACCGAACTCCAGTGGGATATCGGAAAAGTCTCAGCCAAGGTGCTCACCAACTGCCTGCGCAGGCTGGAACGCGAAGGAATCATAGTTCGTTCGACCAAACCAACATCTCCGCCCACAGTCTGGTATGGCCTCACACCTGTCGGGCAGGAACTTTGCGCAGCACTCGTCAACGTCATCAACGTCGCCCAGCGGCTCAAGCGTACTGAAGTGATAGGTCCAGTTCCTCAAAACCTACATCGCACGCCGAGTGAGCGATAAGTAGCGAGTATCGGCCATCCGTTCCCCCTTTCCCATTTCGTTTGCATATGACGGTTCGATCGCGTGCACTAGTTCTGCAAAATTCCCCCTCTTCGCAGATCATGGTAGGGTGACAGTTGCGCCGGCGATCGCAAAAGGGTCGCTAGGCTACACGGTTCGCGACATGTCCCAGTCTCCAAACCCAGCCGCGTCGCAGGTAGCACCGCTGCTTGCGCTAGCCACGAAGTTACTCCAAGCCGGGCGACCAGCCGACGCTATCGTGCCATTGCGCGAGGCAGCGCTGCTGGACCAGCTGAATCCCACAATCCAGCACGATCTCGGCCTCGCCTGTCTTGAGATCGGCAACGTACCGGATGCCATCGCAGCATTGCAGTGGGCCGTCGCCAGCAACCCGCGCTATGCCGATGCGCATTTCCGTCTGGGCATCGCCTTGGAGAAGCATGGTGACATCGGCGGGGCAATCGTTGCATACGACCGCGCCACTGAGCTTCTCCCATCCTTGACCGAGGCGTGGTTCCGCGCCGGCGCGCTAGTCGAGACCATGGGCCATCGCGACGAAGCAATCGGTTGTTTCCATCGGGCAGCCGTAACCGGAGCCAGGACCACTTTCGGCCGTCTGGGCAAGGCGCGCGCGCTGCTCATCGAGAATCGCAATCAGGAGGCGGAACAGGTCCTGCGACAAACGCTGGCGCGCGATCCCGCAAACGCCATGGCGCACGATCTGTTAGGCAACCTGCTCTCTGAGTTCGGCCATTTCGACGAGGCCCGCGAATGCTTCCAGCGCGCGATCGAGATCGCGCCCCAGCTGGCCGGAAGCTACTACGATCTGGTCCGCTGTCGACCCGTTACACCCGATGACGGCGGCCTGCTTCAAAGGATGCAGGCCTCCCTGACCATGCCCGGACTCGAAGCTGCGCATCGCCATCGACTTCATCTCGCGATCGGCAAGGCAGCGGACGATCTTGGCGATTATGCCCTGGCCATGCAGCATTTCGACGCGGCAGACGCCGTGCGCCGCGGCTCGGCGTCCTTCGACTCCGCCGCATTCTCCACCGAGGTCGATCGTCTGATATCACGCTGCACACCCGAATGGATCGCCCGCGTATCGGAACTCGGCAGCACGGATGCAACGCCGGTACTGATCATCGGCATGCCGCGCTCTGGTACAACTCTCGTCGAGCAAATCGTCTCCATGCATCCCGAGGTCGGAGCCGGGGGCGAGTTGAATTTCTGGAACGAGCGCGGCGCGGAGTGGCACCGCTCCGGTCCGGCGGGAAACGAGAAGCCGTTCCTCGCCAAAGCCGCGGCGAACTATCTCGCTGTGCTCCGTGCGATCGCCCCAGAGGCGCGAGTGACTGACAAAATGCCGTTCAACTTTCTGTGGGCCGGACTGATCCACGTTGCATTCCCGCGCGCTACCATCATCCATTGCCGCCGTGCCGCAATCGACACAGCGCTATCGATCCATCAAACTCATTTTCATTCGGGCTTCGCATTTCCCACTGGAGGTGCCGAACTGGTCGCCTATTTCCGCAGCTACCAGCGGCTTGTCGATCACTGGCGAACCGTGCTGCCGCCCGATCACTTCCTCGAGGTCGATTACGAAAACTTGACCAGCGCGCCCGAACCGGTCATCCGCCGAATCATCGCCGCCTGCGGCCTGCCCTGGCACGACGCCTGCCTCCGCCCCGAATCCAATCCGCGAGCGGTGAAAACTCCCAGCAAGTGGCAGACCCGGCAGCCAATCTATCGCAGCTCCGTGGCACGCTGGCGACGGTACGAACCTTGGCTCGGCCCCCTCCGCGCGCTAATCGACGACGAGTAGGAAGGGAGTGCCACCATCCCGCGAATCTGACTGGCCCGACAGCCCCCCCGCACATCCGGTGCGGCAGAACATAGTCGACTCGCGATTTTGCACCAAGTGACGGAGCGGCCGAGCTACAGCCTCGCTGTTCCGGTCAATAGTCATTCCAATCAGCCCGGACCAAGGCGTACCACGTACTTGCCATGAAAAATGCTTCTCGTCGAGCGCCCCCCCGCCCGAAGATTTTCATAGGAAAAATGCTTCGCGCCGAACATCGCCTGCCCCGAAGATTTTCATCGGTTGGAAAGAAATTGCCAGCTATCTTCGGAAAGGCGTTCGCGCCGTCCAGCGCTACGAGCTAGACTAGAATTGTCTCTGCCGGCGTGTCGTCCTGCTGGGAAATCCGCGGCATCAGTGCTCGCCACAAAGCTGAACTTGACGCCTGGCTAGCGGCCGCTCCTGTACAAGAACTGTTTCATATGTCCCAGGATTCATCCAGCAAAGATGCTAATGGGAGCCAGAGTCGCCCTGGAGGACTTGAAACGACAAATCGAGGAGTTGCATCGACCGGTTATTACTCAAACCCGGACGGCCGCCGGCAGGATGAACGGACTCACGCTGCGCGCTTCAACTCCCTGTCAGACCCTTCATCTGGTTCGACCAGGGTATTCGTACGGACAATAGCTTCTTGGCTGCTGCGTATGGCTTCGTTCGTGCGTCGGATCATTGCTCTGAGGTTTCGCAACTCCTGCTCGGCAATTTCCAGCTTCGATCGGATATCTCTGAGAAGACCCTCAGCAGCAGCAGTGGAAGGTTTCGATTGCATCGCTACAGTTCGAATTGCATCGCTACAGTTCGAAAGATCTTAGATTGTCTCGCTGTGGGATCACTGCGACAATAGAGTAGAGGCTGTAGAAATCGGAAAATTTTCTACGGAAATACTTGGGCGTAGAAGCACACTCTGAGGCAATCAAGCGCCAACAATGACCGGAAAGATTCTGATCTGACGTGCACAGCGTTAGCGCTCCCATGTCCACTCCAAACTCCCCGATCAGTTGCTCAAGGAATGGCTCCTGTGGCTCTCAATGAGCCTTTTGACGCCGTCCTCCGTGGGTTAGGGCTCTTCGAACTCCGCGCCAGTGCGCGTCGATCCGCTGGCCCGCCGACCTGTTCAATAGCTGCCTGAAGGTATCGTCGAATCGCCGGGTTCCAGTGCGTCCTGGTTGGGGATCGTGATAGGCAAATCAACTTGCCCGTCCCAGCTCGGATTCCGTTCGGGTCCGCAAGCAGGGCGCCACGGTTGAATCCGAAGCTCACGTGGGTTTCGTAAGTCACGACGCAACAACCCATCCTGCAGAGGTTGCCGGTAAACGAGAATCCGATCGCCAGTGCGTACCCCCTGGAGATCGATTCGACCGCGTCAGGCGCTTCTTCCAGAACCACTTCGCGCAGTGCCAACGTTAAATCCGATAGGTGTGGATTGTACGTGGCGAGATAGCCCAGCAATTGGCGATCCGGTGGTCGAATTATTTCCCGGCAGAGTCGCACAGCTTCGGGATAGTGAGGGTTCCGGGTGCATCGTTTAGGGGCTTAAAACCCTCTGCGGAACGTGGCGCTTCCCCGCCACCGATCCCCGACCACTAATAGCTGTAACAGAAAGTTCACTTGGCAGTCATACAGCCGTCACATTTCCTCTTTAAGGTTGGCGGCTACGAAGGGCGGGCGACGTTGGTCGCAGCTTCAACCCGATGTCGAACCCCGAATCCCGGTTGCGTCTTGAAAAAAATTCCATGGAGGAAAAAGGGTTATGTCTCGAAAAACGTCCCGAAAGACGTTTCGAAAAATGTTTCGAGAGAAATCTCGAAATGAGTCCCGGATCAACCGTCTGCGTCCGCTCGCGGGTCTCGTAGCGGCGGGGTTGAGCCTGCCTGGGCTCGCCGCGGCTCAGTCCAAGCCGTACCCGACCTACGTCACTGGCCCGCAGTCGAACGGCTCGTTCGTCGTAGGCAATGGCCAGGTCATCACCCCAGCCGGCACCCAGGTCGATCTGGGCATCAAGGTCCGTGCGAAGGCCATCGCGCTCAACCCCAATCGCCGCAATCACACCGCCGCCGTCCTCACCTTGGGCGCGTCGGAAGCCGTAGAGGTTTTCGACACCGATACGGGCATTGTCTTACAGAACTTCATCACGCTCGGAACGGATTCCAGCGGCAGCTATAGCGGCATCGCCTACTCGGCGGACGGCAAGTACTTGGTGTTCAGCCAGGACAGTAGCAACGTCGCCGTCGTCAAGGTGAATGATGATGGCTTGCTGGGAGACGACGCCCAGGTCTCCGTGCCGCCCGACCAGCCGGCAAGTCCCTTCATCAAGTGTTTTCCGAACAGCCCGATAGGCCCTTACGCCAGACCTTGCGGGACGTTTTATTCTCCGTGGACTTCTTACCCCGGTGGCGTTGCGTTCTCAAACGATGGCAAGAGCGCCTATGCCCTCTTGAACCAGAACAATACGCTCGCCAAGATCGACCTGTCCGGTAAGACGCCGAAGTTTGTTAAGGAAATCCGCGTCGGCAACGCGCCCCACAGCATCGTGATCGACGGTGCGACCGCCTACATCAGTAACGAAGGCGGCCGGGAGGCTACGGAGGCGGACTTCCAGATCTACTCGGCAGGCACGCCAATCGTTGCCGACCCCGTGGTTGCTGCCTCAATCACCGGTACCGTTTCCGTGGTTGATCTGACCACATTGACGGTCACAAACAACATCTCGACCGGTCTTCACCCGACTGGGATGGCGATCTACGGACGCTCCCTGTTGGTCGCCAATACTTACAGCGACAGCATCTCGGTCATCGACATGGGCACCAACCTGGTGGTGCGGACGATCGACCTTGGCCTGCCGATCGGAGTGCCGGGTGAAGGCAAGCCTGCCTATGGTGCCGCGCCAAACTCGATCGCAGTCGATTCCCAACACGGCATTGCCTATGTCGCGCTCTACAATGCCAACGCGATCGGCGTGGTTGACCTCAGCAGAGGCGCGACCACTCCCGTGCTCGGCATGATCCCGGTGGCGTATGCGCCTGCTTCGGTCGTGCTGGATAAAGCCAATAACTCGCTGATCGTTGCCAACGACAAGGGCGTCGGCACTCGTTATTCGTTCGAGTGCGACTACGGCGTCTGCGACTACAACACCCACCAGGACAATGGCACCGTCAGCATCGTTCCCGTGCCCGATCGCTTGACCTTGTCGTCCATGACGGCGCAGGTTTTCGAGAACAACCACTGGGATCTGGTGCAAAATATCCAGTCTGCCTCCGGTGGCAAACCGAGTACCAAGCCGGTCGCAGTCCCGAAAAACATCGGCGATCCGTCGCTGATCAAGCATGTGTTCCTGATCATCCGTGAGAACCGCACGTATGACCAGGTTCTCGGCGATGTGGCCGCCGGCAATGGTGACCCCAGCTTGGCAGTGTTTGGCGGCAAAGTCACGCCCAACGCGCACAAGCTGATCAAGCGCTTTCCTCTCTTGGACAATTTCTATGATCCGAGCCGTCAGTCAGCGGACGGTCACCAGTGGATTTCCGAAGCCATGGCGCCCTATGCCGACGACATCCAGTCGCCCGATTGGAACCGCAGCTATCCAGGCGGGAATGCTGGCGATGCACTCGCCTACACCAAGAAGGGCTTCCTATGGTCGGAAGCGTCTGCCAAAGGTCTGCCCGTCAAGATTTACGGCGAATACGTCGAGAACGATACGTTCCTGCAGCCGAACGGGGATACCCACGAACCGAGTTGGGGCGAATTTTATGCCGACTCTCAGTGCTTCGAGGGTGGGGCTGCTTGCGCACCTCCGGGGGTTGCGGGCGAGAAGACACTGTACTTCCAGAATACGGTTCAGGCAGAATCCTCTGTCCCCGCCGTTTCCAACCACATCATCAAGAACTTCCCGCAGTTCGATCTGAACATTCCTGATCAGTTCCGTGTCGATCTGTGGGTGCAGGACTTCAAGAGCGACGTCAAAGCCGGTACTGTGCCAGCGTTGAGCGTCCTGTGGGTGATGGACGATCATACCGGCGGCCCGCCAACTCCAGAAGCTCAACAGGCCGATAACGATTTGGCCATTGGCCGCATTATCGACTACATCAGCCACAGCAACGTCTGGTCCTCGTCGGCGATCTTCCTGGAGGAGGACGATGCGCAGAACGGCGTCGACCACGTCGACGGCCATCGCAGCCCCGGCTACATCGTCAGCCCATACGCTGTCCAGGGTGGATCCGTCGATCACACCTACTACACTCAGGTCAACATGACGCGGACGATCGAGCAAATCCTCGGTCTGCCGCCCATGAACCAGTTCGACCTCATCGCCTCGCCGATGAGGACCGCATTCGTCAAGGGCACGCCGTCCGCGGACAACTTCAAGCCGTGGTCGCACGTCAAGAACCAGGTCGCGCTGAATGAGGGCGTGTCGGCGAGCGCAGCCCCGCTAATCGAGAGCCCGCAAGTCCAGGCCTTGAGGAAGGCCTGGCTGCAGAAGAAGGGTGAGCTTTTCGCGGGCAAGCTGACCAGGCCCGACGCAGAAGACCCGGAGGCCGTCAACCATTTCAACTGGTACATGACCACCGGCTTTACGAAACCCTATCCCGGAGAGAAGACCGTTCGCCCGCCGAGCGACTTCAACAACCCGGCACCAGCCAAAGACGACGACGACGACTAAACGA
>Ga0126381_100002815_pt1 | contig 18871 bp, 13 predicted proteins | sample PanSoiMetPlot_28_FD_96465 | JGI IMG/M metagenome (GOLD analysis project Ga0126381, IMG submission 96465) | Tropical forest soil microbial communities from Panama - MetaG Plot_28 | ecosystem: Environmental > Terrestrial > Soil > Tropical forest > Bulk soil | place: Panama | collected 2016-02-17
CCCAAACCGCAAGCACGGCCAGGAAGACTGCTCCAAGATACTGAAACGATGCGATGCCCCAGATCCAGTTTTCCCAGGCGACAGTCCAAAAGAGCATAAGCGATGAGACGATCGTAAGCGGTATTATGAGGGCTGGGGCTGTTTCCTTGAGGCTTCTGACCAGCATCCTCCAGATCAAAATCAGCGATAAGAACTCGAGTGCAAATCCCAAATACATTTCATGAACGAGATTGAGTTGGGATGTCCTGGCGATCAGGATGGAGGCGAGTCTCGAAGTGATCGGCCTGTGCTCGTTTTGTTGTGCGAAGAGAGAGGCAAAATCCAGGGTGCCATTGTACGCCTTAGGCACCACAGACAATTCGTCCCACTCATCCCGAAAAGGCACGTTGACGGCATAATGATGGATAAGAAAGAGCATCAGGATGGGTGCCGCTAGCACTGCGAGGCACGCGAGCACGCGCTTGATTGTTATGCGGCGAAACCTTGAGGAACCTTCGCTCGTTCCATCAGCTACTGATTGCGAAGCCATTGTCATAGGGATAAATGGTGCAGTATAGACTCTTGAGGGGCTCTCGTCAATTTGATGAACTGGATTCAGGTGACCTATGACTCGATGAAGGTGTCGCAAAAGAGATGAAGGGCTTCCGAGCCCGGGGGTGCGCCGCGGCGTTGCTCCACCTATTCAGGTTGCTCCGCAAGAGGCGCCCCTCGAGTACCTAAGCGTCAATGGGAGGTTGTGAAGTCGAGGCCAGAGGAGGATCCTCGTCATTACTGGCGTGCTTTATGGCTTTCCACCTGAGCTGTGAGTCGTGAAGACGCAGGTGGTTCCCGCTTAGCCGATGCCAAAGTCGCTTTAGGAGCAGGGCGGTCCTGTTTGCTGCGAGAAAGAGCTGTGCGGATGCCTTCCCATGATGCTTTAGCAACAACAGGTACTGGCTCCTATAAAAGCGGTACAGGTTCTGGAGTGGATTTTGCTGAGCAGAGGCACCTCCGTGATGAACGGCATTTCCTCTATTGGAATAGCAGGTCAGCCAACCCGACTGGCGGAGACGCCAACAAAGGTCCTCGTCCTCTGAATACATAAAGAAGTGCTCGTCAAGGAGTCCCACTTGCTCGACAGCAGCGCGCCTCAGCATCAAGCAGGACGCTTCCATCCAGTCGACGGAACAATCGATACCGTCTTCTCCGGTTGTGGGTGTATAGCTGCGGGCAAAACGCCCGGATGCCAATTGCGTCAGCCCGAGTAATTCGAGAGCCTGATTGAATGGCGTCAGGAAGCGCCAGGTGCTGGGCCGAACGGCACCGGTCTCGTTGATTAGTGTGCATCCGGCGGCGCCACAGGTTTCCTTCAAAGAGAAGCAGGCGAGCAGGGCATCAAGACACAATTCCGAGATTCTGGCATCGCTGTTGAGGAGCAGTACAAAAGGAGCGCTAGTGGACCTGATTCCCTGATTGCAGGCGCGGGCGAATCCGACATTTGTCGGGTTATTGATTAACCGGACTTCGGGATAAGCCTGGCGGACCATCTGCGGACTGCCATCGTGAGACGCATTATCGACGACAACGATGTCGGACAAAAGTAACTCGCTAGCGGACCTCAAAGATTCGAGGCATTCGAGCAAGAGTTCTCTAGTATTAAAGCTGACAACGACTACTGCGACTCGCGAAGAGCTCATTGTTGCACCGGAATATTGCATCCGGGCCGCGAGACTGTCAATTCCATTTCTTGCCTGGCGGCATTAGAAGATAATATATTTCAAAGGTTAACTGATAACCGTACCCGCGGGTTTCGATGCTATCTGGTCAACAGGCAGATGATGAGCCACAACCACAGGTATCTGTTATTGTGCCCTGTTATAACTCGGAGGCGACGATTCGAGTTTGCCTGAATAGCATCTTGAGCCAGACGACTTCGGTTGCCTTCGATGTTACGGTCGTGGATAGCTCGCTTGATCGTACCAGTGAAATTGTTCGAACTGAGTACCCGCACGTTAGACTCATTCACCTCGGCGCGAGGACATTCGCGGGCGCTGCGAGGAACGTCGGTGTCAAGGCAACGCGTGGACAGTATTGCATGATGATTGACTCCGACTGCATCGCGGACCCGGGCCTGGTGGATCGCGTCGTAGAAAGGTTTAACGACGACTCCATTGCCGCAGTGGGAGGAGCGATATGCAATGGTACGCCGCGGAGTTGGAGCGGACTGCTCTGTTACCTGCTTGAATTCAAGGAGTTCTTGCCGACCAGCCCGGAACGCAGCGTTACCGGCATGGCGACCGCTAATATTACATATCGACGTAACTTGTTTGAGGCAATGGGAGGGTTCGATGAGTCGATGTGGCTGGCAGAGGATATTCTGTTCAACTGGAAACTAACGCGGGCCGGGCACACCATCCTGTTTGACCCCGGAGCGAGGGTGACACACCTGAATCGCACAGGTTGGCGTAACGTGCTGGGTTATCAATACAGCATGGGGCGAATGTCGGCCATAGCGCGGCGGAAGGGGGCGCTGCCCGGGAACTCGCTGCTGCGATATCCTGCCTTGGTCGGACTTGCCCCATTCGGCCGGGTTGCGCGCGCTGCTGCATGGCTGTTCAAAACTGATCGACACCTGCTATTGCAGTTTCTGGCTATTTCTCCTATCTACTTCATTGCGTCCTCAATCTGGTCAGCAGGGTTTTTTGTAGAAGCAGCCAATCAAATCGCGGATTCGTAACGGCAGCGGCGGATAGCTTTGATTGCGGCTGGCGAACTGACCATTGTCTTTTGACGGCCCGGTGATTTTGGTTATATCATTTCTTTTACCGCGTGCCGAATCTTTTACTGAGTGTCGAAACCGCCCCGCGAAAGTCGCTTGGACAACAACCCATGAAGGAAATTAGAGAGAAAACCGAAATGAGAGTTCCTTTGCTGGACTTGAAAGCCCAGCACAATGCGATTGCCGAAGAGTTAGGAGCCGCGGTGTCCGCAGTAATGAGCGGGCAGCATTTCATTCTTGGGCCCGAAGTTCGACAGCTCGAGGAGGCGATTGCCTCGTACTGTGGCGCAGATTATGGAATCGGCTGCGCATCGGGCTCTGATGCCTTGCTCTTGGCCATGATGGCCGTGGGCGTCGAGGCTGGAGATGAAGTGGTTACCAGTCCTTTCTCCTTCTTCGCAACCGCGGGTTGCATCGCACGCCTCGGAGCCAAGGCGGTATTTGTAGACATTGAACCGGGCACGTTTAACATTGATCCCGCAGCTTTGCAGCAGTCCATAAATCACAAGACGAAAGCGATTCTCCCGGTGCATCTTTTCGGGCAGTGCGCGGAGATGGAGGCGATCGGGGACATCGCATCGTCACATGGTATCCCGGTGATCGAGGATGCGGCGCAATCGATTGGATCCGATATCGGAGGCCGGCGGGCTGGTAGCTTGGGGCTGATCGCTGCATTCAGTTTTTATCCGACAAAGAACCTGGGCGGAGCAGGTGATGGCGGCCTGATGACGACGTCCGACGCCGAAATGGCCGGCAGGCTGCGAAACATGAGAGTGCATGGGGCCAGGAAAAAGTACTTCCATGAGACTGTGGGGATAAACAGCCGGTTGGATACGTTGCAGGCTGCGATCTTGCTGGTGAAGTTCCGGTACTTGGAGGCATGGACCAATGCCAGGCGTTCGAATGCTGAGAGGTATCGAAAGCTGTTTGGGGAATCGGGCCTGATCGACTCGGGCCATGTCAGGTTGCCCCGGGACGCGGGAAGCGGCCGGCATGTATACAACCAGTTCGTAATTCGAGCTGAGCGACGCGACGGGCTCCAGCAGCACCTCAAAGAGCACGGTGTCGGCACGGAAGTCTATTACCCGCTTCCGCTACATTTGCAGGATTGCTTCAGGTATTTGGGATACAAGCGGGGGCAATTACCGGTGGCAGAGGCGGCGTCCGAGGAAGTGCTGGCAATTCCTGTTTATCCTGAGCTGTCGTCCGAGGCTGCTGAGTACGTTGTCGATAAGATTGGCTCATTCTACTCAATGCAATAGGACAAAGCTTCGAAACGAGCAGCCCGGACATTAGGCGAAGGGGAACGAATGAGGATTCTGATAACAGGGGGAGCCGGCTTTCTCGGGTCTCACCTTGCGGATAGGCTTCTGACCGGCGACAACGAGGTTATCGTGTTCGATAACCTTCTGACCGGGCGGATGAACAACATCGCGCATCATCTTGGAGACACGCGGTTCAAATTCGTCAAACAAGATGTAACGGAGTACCTTCACGTTTCGGAAAGACTGGACGCGGTCGTTCATTTCGCCTCGCCGGCCAGCCCTATCGACTATTTGCAACTTCCTATTCAAACACTAAAGGTTGGTAGCCTCGGTACTCATAAGGCCCTCGGGCTGTCCAAGGAAAAGAAATCAAGGTTTCTGTTGGCTTCGACGTCGGAAGTGTACGGCGATCCGCAGGAACACCCGCAGTCCGAAGGCTATTGGGGCTATGTGAACCCTGTTGGGCCTCGAGGTGTTTATGATGAAGCCAAGCGATTCGCTGAAGCCATAACGATGGCCTATCACCGGTTTCACGGCGTAGACACAAGGATCGTTCGGATATTCAATACGTATGGCGGAAGAATGAGACCGGATGACGGTCGGGTTGTTTCGAATTTTATTGTGCAGGCACTTCGAGGAAAGCCACTGACCGTGTACGGCGAAGGCAATCAGACCAGGTCGTTCTGTTATGTTAACGACTTAATATCGGGAATCGTTCGGCTCCTCGAGTTGCCGGGCGACCAGGCGAGTGGTCCAGAGCGGAATGTGACCGGCTCCGGACCTGACCTGGGAGACATCCATTATCCGGTCAATATCGGAAACCCATCGGAATTCACTGTGATCGAGCTGGCCCGTAAAGTCATTGAGATGACCGGGAGCCTGAGCAAGATCGAGCATAAGCCTTTGCCTGTTGACGATCCCCGGGTTCGCCGCCCTGATATTTCAAGAGCGAAACGCCTGCTGGGTTGGGAACCCAGGGTTGAGCTTGCCGAAGGTTTGAAGATGACTATCGATTACTTTAGAACTGTAGTGAGTGCTCAGCAGGAATAAGGAAGACGGAGACAAGCATTTTATGCAGATCAGTGTTATTGGTACAGGATACGTCGGACTCGTAACGGGTGCCTGCTTCGCTGAATTCGGCAACTACGTCACTTGTGTGGATAAAGACGGGCGGAAAATAGAGATGCTCTCGGCGGGCGAGATGCCGATATTCGAGCCTGGACTCGAGACTCTTGTTGTTAAGAACATGAAGGAGGGCCGGCTCAGATTCACTACCGATATCGCAGACGCAGTCGATAAGGCCCTGGTGATCTTTCTCGCGGTTGGAACCCCATCAAGCACCGATGGGTCAGCCGATTTGAGCCAGATCGAGGAGGTGGCGCGCCAGATTGCGATGGCGCTCAATGGTTACAAAGTAATAGTAACCAAGAGCACTGTTCCAGTCGGGGCGGCGGCTCAGATCAAGACCATCATTGAAGAGAACAAACGAGGCCCTCACAGGTTCTCCGTAGCGGCGAACCCTGAATTCTTGCGGGAAGGAGCAGCGATTAGCGATTTTTTGCGCCCGGACCGCGTTGTCATCGGTTGTACAGATGAAGAAGCGATCGCGATCCTGAAGGACCTGTTCAGACCGCTGTACTTGATCGACGCGCCATTCGTGATAACAAGCCCGAAGTCGGCTGAGATGATCAAGTATGCGGCTAATGCCTTCCTTGCGGCCAAAGTGTCATTTATCAACGAGATCGCCAACCTCTGTGAACTGCTCGGCGCCGATGTAGCGGACGTTGCGAAAGGAATGGGATTGGACAGGCGGATTGGGCCTGAATTCCTGCATCCGGGGCCGGGCTTCGGGGGAAGCTGCTTTCCCAAAGACGTTCGCGCCTTGTCAGCGCTGGCAAGGGGCGCGGGCTACGACATGCAGATTATAAAAGCAGTCCTCGGGGTCAATGAGTTGCAAAAAGCGGGCTCGGTTGGCCGGATCAAGCGCTTGATTCCGGACCTCGCCGGAAAAACGGTGGCCGTGCTTGGACTTTCGTTCAAACCCAATACTGACGATATGCGAGAGGCGCCCTCGGTAGCAATGATCGCGGGCCTGCAGGCAGAGGGCGCCAGAATCAAAGCATATGATCCGGCTGCAATGGGTGCGGCGCGGACCATTCTTACTGATGTGGAGTATTGTGACGATGAATACGCGGCAGCCGAGTCGAGCCACGTCCTTGTGGTCATGACGGAATGGAATCAGTTTCGCAGCCTGGACTTGCAGAGGCTCAAGCAGGTGATGCGAGAACCCAACCTCATCGACTTGCGTAATATCTATGAGCCGGAAAAGGTTAAGGCCGCCGGCTTCAGGTTCGTCTCCGTAGGCAGGAGGTGAGCGCAATGGCAGTTTTAGCTGAGCGGATCGGAGCAGCGAGTAGATTATGGCGGCGTCAGGAGCCACGTCTGAGTCTTACCGCTGTGGTGCTTGCGTTCGTTGTTACGACGGTCAATCCGGGCGGAGTCGCTCGCGCCGGCGGCCAGGACGAGCCCATCAAGTTGAAGGCTACCCTGGTACAGGTACCGGTTATAGCCAGCGACTCAGGGGGGCGATACGTTATCGACCTCAAGAAGAGTGATTTCAAGCTGCTCGAGGATGGCGTCGCACAGCAAATAGAATTCTTTGGCTCAGTGGACCAGCCTTTCACGGTAGCGCTGCTGTTGGATTCGAGCGGCTCGACAATGGACCAGTTGAACCAGATCAAAGCAGCGGCTATCGCCTTCCTCGACAATCTCAGACCTCAAGACCGCGTAATGATCATGAATTTCGACGACAGTGTTCACATCCAATGTAACTTCACGAATGATCGCGTGGCGCTGAGGCGCGCTGTTGAGAATATTCAACCCGGAGAGTTCACGCAGGTCTATGAAGCGATCTACACAGCAGTGTGGGAACGGCTCAAGAATGTTGAGGGCCGCCGCGCAGTCATCGTTTTCACCGACGGGATCGACACGGCTAGCAGCGAGATCGATGACGACGATACGCTTGACGCGGTTGCCGAAACTGAGGCCGTGCTGGTTTATCCGATCAGGTATAGCACTCGCGCCGATGTCGAAAGACGGCTCAAAAAAAGGATTGACTATCAGGGCCAAACCGGCGAGGAGCGCATGAAAGCCCTTGATCGCACATACAGAGCCGCAGACGAGTATCTGGAGCAGCTTGCCGAGCTGTCCGGAGGAATCCTTGAAAGAGCGGACACACTGACCGATCTGAACGGTGCATTCGCCAGAATAGCGGCTGAATTAAGACATCAGTATGTACTTGGATACTACCCGACAAACACTAAAGACAACGACAGCGAGAGGAAGATCACAGTGCAGGTCGCCAGGCATGGTGTCAAGGTTAGATCCCGGCCCAGCTACAGGGCCACCCAATGAGCGACTTTGATCGAAAGAGATCCTAAGTGCTCGGCCGAAGCCGGGTCGGCGACGAGGCTTGCTATTCATAGCGAACGGCGTCGATCGGATCGACCCGAGTCGCCCGGCGCGCCGGGACGTAACTTGCGAGCAGAGAGACCATCACGAGAATCGCCGGCACCGACGCGAACGTTAACGGATCGGTCGTACTGATTCCAAACAGGAGCGTGGCCATCAACCGGGTAAGACCGAACGCGCCCGCAAGCCCTAGCCCGATTCCTGCTGCGGATAAGATCACCGCATCCGCAATGACAAGCCGCAGGACTCTAGCTCGGGTTGCGCCGAGCGCCATCCTGACCCCGATCTCCTGGGTTCGCTGCGCTACCCCATAGGAAAGCACACCATAGATTCCGATACTCGCCAGGAGCAGCGCCAGTCCCGCAAAGACGGCGAGTAGAACTGTGCCAAGGCGCTGCTGGACGAGCTCTCCGCTAAGAATGTCTGATAAGAGACGCACATTAGAGATAGGCTGGGAGGGATCGACAGACCAGACCTGGCTGCGGATCGCTGACCCGAGCGCCATGGGGTCGCCGCTTGTGTGAATGACCAGATCTCGGGGCGAGGTCCACAACACGTTGGTCTGCTGGTAAGGGAAATACATTTCAGCCTTGGGCGGGGCCTGGAGGCCCATCTCGCTGACATCGGCGACTATTCCGACGACTGTCACCCACCGGCGCTGACCTTCGGGCCCATTGTCTATGGAGAAGCGCGTGCCGATTGGATCCTGGCCTTCCCAGAACTGTCGTGCCATAGTCTCGTTGATGATTCCTACAGAGAGCGTATCGGCTCCGTCGTGAATATCGAAGAACCGCCCGCGCCTGAGCGGGGTACCGATTGCGCGAAAGTAGTCGGAGCTGATCTGACGGAACATCGCATCCGGGTCGAATGTCGGTACTGGATGGTCTTCAACTACAAAGCCGGTAGTGCCGCCCTTCCACGTGAGAGGGACGGCAGTCGAGTAACCGGCCGAGGTAACACCGGGGAGCTTTTGGACTCGCTCGAGGACGTCGGTGTAAAAAGCTGCCCGTTTAGCGAGCTTTTCGTACTTGTTGAAAGGCAGGGCCGTTCGAACCGCGAGGACATTTTCGGGGCGAAATCCGAGGTCGAGTCTTTGCAGGTTGACGAACGTCCGGATCAGGAGACCGGCTCCGACAAGGAGAAGTAACGCTATGGACACTTCGGATACTACAAGGATTCTTCTTAGACCGCGGCCAGCAGTGCTGCCACCTCGTCCGCCGGTTTTGAGGCATTCATTCAAATCCATCCGGCTCGTGCGACGGGCCGGCGCCAATCCGAATAGGACGCCTGCAACGGTCGAGACGAGGAGGGTGAAGGCGAGGACCTGGTAATTGAGGGTCAGCCCAGTGGAGAGCGCAATAGTACCGGGGACAAGGTTCTTGAGAAAGCCAAAGCTAAGGCGGGCGAGCAGGAGCCCCAACAAAGCGCCGATGCCCGACAACAGGAGGCTCTCGGTAAGCATCTGTCTCGCCAGGCGCCAGCGGCTGGCGCCAAGAGCGCCCCGGATCGCGATCTCTTTGGCGCGGGCGGCGGACCGCGAAAGCTGCAGGTTGGCGACATTCGCGCACGCAATCAGTAGCACCATGGCGACGGCGGCCAATAGCACCAGCAGGGCAGGGCGAACCCCTCCTGTCAGCTGGTCGCGAATCGAGAATACATTAGCGCGGAGATCCTTAGCGTGATCAGGGTGATCGGCTGCGATGCGGGCCGTTATGGTATCAATGTCTGAACGGGCCTGGGCGAGACTTACGCCGGGCCTGAGGCGGCCAGCAACCGTCAGATAGTGCGAGCCGCGGTTGTTGAGCTGTTGTGGCGTGAAGGCAGCGGGCTTCCATAGATCGATACCACCCCCTCCGGCGCCTTCCGTGTCCTCCAGAAATTGAAATCCCATTGGCATGATGCCGACGATGGTGATCTTGCGGTCGTCGAGGAGGATGTCCTTGCCGATCAGATCGAGGTCCCCTCCATAGCGCCTCTGCCAGAGTCCGTAGCTCAGGATGGCGACATCATTCGATCCTGGTTGGTCTTCTTGTGGAAGGAAGAAGCGGCCATGAAGCGGCGCGACGCCGAGCATTGGCAAGAAGTCAGCGGTTACCAGTTGGGCCTGTACCTTTTCCGGAAAGCCATCTCCGGTCAGGCTGTAGCTGGACCAGGTCAGAGCAGCAATGGTTTCGAAGCTCTGGTTTTGTGACTTCCAGTCCGCGTAATTGGCCGGAGCCGGCGTGTTGCGAGGGAAGCCGATCGACGTCGCGTCTTCCCAGATGATGCAGAGACGGTCCGGATCCTGGAAGTTCAGCGGCCTGAGCAAAACGGCATCGACCAGGCTGAATATTGCTGTATTGGCTCCGATTCCAAGGGCGAGCGACAGGGCGGCCACCACGGTAAATCCGGGATTTTTGACTAGCATTCGAGCCCCAAACTTCACGTCTTGCCCGAGATTGGTCATTTCGTCCTCCAGGGAGAAAAGATCACGAACGAATCGATCAGCGCCGAATGGATCATAGAACTGTTAGTGACAGAACACCATGGCGAGTTTCAGGGCAACAGCTTTAAAGATTGACGGTCAAGGAGCCGTGTGGTTAAGCTCTCGGAGGCCCTGTTTAGTCCGCAATTCTTTAACAGTTGAGGTTCGCTATGAAAATAAGGTTGATCGGTATCCTTGTCGTGATCGGGATTCTGGCAAGCGCCGCCAGCGCCCAGAAACCAGTGCGCCTGTACCCCGCTGACCTGCCGGGTTCGCAGAACTGGAAGAACCCCGAGAAGCAATACTTTTCTCCTATCTGGAACACGGAGGTCGTGACGAATGTCTCGCAGCCGACGCTAACTGTGTTCGCTCCTGATACAGGGACGGCTAATGGGACGGCGGTGGTTATTTGCCCGGGCGGCGCGTTTTTCGCTTTGTCGATCAACAGCGAAGGCAACGACGTGGCGAAGTGGCTGGCAGCAAGAGGTGTGACCGCATTCGTCCTTAGGTATCGGTTGGTGCCAACCGGAGAAGACGGAGTCAAGGAGGTAATGACGAGAATAACGGATCGGCAGAAGATGGAAGAAGCTACTGCTGCGATAATTCCGCTTGCAATTTCGGATGGTAGAGCTGCTGTCAGCTACGTTCGCACCCATGCGAGTGAATATGGGATTTCGCCGAACAGAGTTGGGTTGATGGGCTTTTCAGCGGGCGGTACGGTCACCGCCGCAGTCGCCTTCAGTCATACAGCAGAGAGCAAGCCTGACTTCGTAGCTTCCATTTATGCTTATATGGGAGCCGTGAAAGAGACAGAGGTTCCGAAAGACGCGGCTCCGATGTTCGTAGCAGCGGCTTCAGATGACCAGCTTGGGCTGGCTCCCGACAGCGTTAGCGTGTATAGCAAGTGGTTGGCCGCTCGGAAACCGGTTGAGCTGCACATGTATTCAAAGGGCGGGCACGGGTTTGGAATGCGGAAGCAGAACCTGCCATCGGACCGATGGATTGAGCGATTTGGCGAATGGCTGCAGTTGCAAGGCTTTTTGACTAAGCCCTGAGTCGGTCTGGCGGCTGCTGAGAGACCTCTTGGAGTTCGAGATCTGGGTGTTTTGAAGCCGAGGTTAGGTTGGACCCTGTTTGGCGCGGACGGCTTCTCATCGATGGTTTCCGATTGGTAACTGATGTTTTGAATGTTTGAATCGGTCCGGACATGGGTCTGATAACGCAATTAATTATCATGGCATCTTCCATCGATTCTCTGAACGCTCTACGTCTGAGAACCAAAGCCGCGCCTGTTCCTGAAATGGATCACTCCGAGCGAACTATTAGAAACGCGAACTGCGGGGAGGATTTACCGCGGACAGCTGTGGCTCGCCCGGTTCCGTAGCGCGGAAGGAGAGGACGCTAATGAGGCAATTGGTTATCCAGGTTGGTGCTATCGTATGTTGCTTGTTTGTCGCTGCTCCGACTGCACAACAGCGTGGGCCGGCGAAAAATAGGATTGTGGCAATCAAAGCCGGGCGGTTGCTCGACGTGAAGGCCGGCACCATGCTGGAGGGCCAAACTATTATCGTTGAAGGCGAGATGATCAAGTCGGTGGGGACGAATCTGACGGTCCCCGAAGGCGGAAGCATTATCGATTTATCCGGAGCAACGGTGCTGCCGGGATTGATCGATTCGCATACGCATCTTTTGGAGAACTACGATGGCTCGCTCGGCGGCGACGACAACAACATGATTCTGACTGTTACCCAGATGAGCGCGGCAAAGCGGGCGCTGTTGGGTGCGGCCATGGGCCGAGAAGATCTCGAGGCAGGCATCACGACCGTGCGTGATTTGGGCAATTCTGGCCTGAACGGGGATGTGGCTTTGCGTGATGCCATAAACAGCGGGTGGGTCGTCGGACCTCGAATGATTGTCTCGACGCGGGCCCTGTCCGCTGCGGGAGGGCAGTTCGGCGGATTGCAGTCAGAGACGCAAAAGATCATCGACCAGGAATATGTCGTAATCAGCGGCGTCGAGGAAGCGCGGCGCGCGGTCCGCCAGGCAATTTATGATGGCGCGGATTGTATCAAGGTTATCGTCGATACGGGGCCACGGCTTGTATCGCTGGAAGAGATGAAAGTGATCGTCGAAGAGGCGCATCGCGTCCGCAAGAAGGTAGCCGCTCACGCTGTCCAGGATCAGGCTATTCGAATCGCAGCCGATGCGGGCGTAGATTCGATCGAGCATGGCTATAACGGATCCGATGCGTCATTCAAGCTTATGGCCGACAAGAAAATCTTTCTGGTACCCACGGATGGAACCGTTGAGGACTATCTGTCTGTCTTCGGCGCGGGGAATCAGTCGGAGGAGGAGCTAAAGCAACGGCGCGCGCAAATGCAGCTTGGAGTGAAACAACTGCACAACCGGCTGACACGGGCGATCAATGCTGGTGTGCGGATCGCGGCGGGGTCGGATATGTACTACCGAATGCCTGGCAAGACTCGCGGCCAGGCCAGCCTGACTATGTTGGGGGCGTATGCCGAATCAGGAATGCCGCCGCTCGAGATCATTCGTGCAGCAACGGTCAATGGTGCGGAACTGCTAGGGCTGCAGGCGAGAATCGGTTCCATTGAGCCATTCAAATACGCGGACATCATTGCCGTAGATGGCGATCCTGTCAAAGACATAAGCGAGTTGCGTAGAGTGAAGTTCGTGATGAAAGGCGGCAATGTCATAAGGCAATAAGTGAGCCACGGAATCCGCTATCGCGGATAATTCATTGATCGCCGCGCTAAAAGGTATGCGATACCGATTCGTATTGCCGAATCTGGTGGCGGGCCGTATTGAGGGTTAGTTACGTGAGTCTGATAACAATTCTAAAAATCCTCGCCACCTCTCACCGGCAACTCCTTCTTTCGCCCCAACCTCTATTCCAAAACCTTTCCCTCCCTTTGTAGTAATTGGTAATCCTTTCAGTCCCGAGGCATAATAGGCGACAACTCTAATGGAGCACTTAGGAGCCAACGAACTACTTTTGGCAGTAACTCGTCTTACCGAGCAAGGAGCGACTTTCGGGATAGTCACGGTTCTTGGCGAGCAACCGCTTGCCGGTAAGCTGCTAGTAACCGAAGATGAAGCGAAAACGCCCCAACCCGAGCGTAAAAATCAGAAAGCAGAAGCCACAGTCCGCGAGACGGTCGCCCAGGCAATTTCTACGGGTAAGGCCACGGTGCTTACCGAACTAGTCATAGATGGCGAAACATGTGAGGTCGCGATCGAGATCATCCGGCCTAAGCCATCGGTGGTCGTGTTTGGAGCCGGTCACGTTGGGCAGGCCGTAGCACTGATGGCAAGTATGGTAGGGTACGCCGTTACGGCTATTGATGATCGAGAAGCGTTTGCGAACCGCAACAGGCTTCCTGATCCGAGGATAGAGTTGATGACCGAGCCGTATGAGTTGGCCGCGACGGCGGTTCGAATTACCAGTAATACTGCTGTGGTAATAGTTACTCGGGGTCATCAGTACGACGAACTCTGCCTTAGATCAGTGGTCGAATCCAGAGCAAAGTACATTGGAATGATCGGGAGCCGCCGGCGAGTTATATCGGTGTTCAAACAGTTAACGGAATCCGGGGTAAGCCCACGACTACTCGAACGAGTCCACGCACCCATCGGACTCAAGATAGGGGCACGGTCACCGCAGGAAATAGCTGTTGCTATTCTTGCTGAAATCATTCAGACTTTTAATCAGGCGACGGATTCTCCGGGATCCAGTCCTTCTTAAGAGAACGAGAGCGAGCGCGATAGATACCCTTCGAAACGGAGCGACATGACTTCAGGCGAGACTGATTTTTATCGAATTGATGATTTGTTGACCGACGAGGAACGATTGGTGCGCCAGACTGTCCGGCAGTTTGTTCGTGACAAGCTTGAGCCAGTCATAGCCGAGTGTTTCGAAGAGGACAGATTTCCGATGGACCTGGTTCCTGGCCTGGCTGAACTCGGAGTTTTTGGAGCCAACCTTCCTGAGGAGTACGGATGCGCCGGGATGAACAATATCGCTTACGGCCTGGTAATGCAGGAACTGGAAGCCGGCGATTCGGGTCTGCGAAGCTTCGTTTCGGTCCAGGGGGCGCTATGCATGTATCCGATCTTTGCGTTCGGGAGCGAATCTCAAAAACGGCGGTGGCTGCCCGACATGGCGCGCGGCCGCGCGATCGGCTGTTTTGGCCTGACCGAACCGAACTTCGGCTCTAATCCTGCGGGAATGGTGACTCGGGCTGAACGCGTGAAAGACGGGTGGCTGTTGAACGGAGCCAAAGCCTGGATTACGAACGGCTCAATAGCCGATGTTGCCGTTGTTTGGGCGAAAACCAAGGGTGACGACATCAGAGGGTTCCTGGTAGAGAAGGGAACGAGGGGATTCACGACTCGAGACGTCAAGCATAAGCTCAGCCTCAGGGCTTCGATTACATCAGAGCTGGCGTTTCAGGATTGCCTGATTCCCGAGGAAAACATTCTGCCATCGAGCGGCGGCCTTAAGAGCCCGCTGATGTGCCTGACCCAGGCGCGGTACGGCATCGCGTGGGGAGCGGTCGGGGCCGCCCGTGCCTGCTATGAGACTGCCGTCGAGTATTCCAAGCAAAGGGTACAGTTTGGGCATCCGATAGCCGCCTTCCAATTGACCCAGGAAAAGCTCGTGAACATGTTAAACGAGATCACAAAGGCCCAACTGGTCTGCTGGCGCCTGGGTAAAATGAAAGACGCAGGCACTTATCGTCCGCAGCACGTTTCTTTGGCCAAAATGAACAATGTGGCGATGGCGCTGGAGTGCGCCCGCACAGCCCGCAACATTCTTGGGGCCAACGGAGTTACCGCTGAATATTCACCGATGCGACACATGTGTAATCTCGAGTCGGTCTACACCTACGAAGGGACGAACGAAATTCACAAGCTCATCCTTGGCCAACACATAACCGGAATCCCGGCCTTCGGTGAATAGAATGCGAGCGATGACGAAAGGATGAACCGGCACGCTCTGGTGCTGTTCGCGCCGATCTGGGTCAGCGGTCCTCTCCCCAACTTGATAAGAACTCTGATGCTCTAGCTATACCAGCGAGGTCCCTTGAGCCTTCAACTTTCAGCCTGGCCCTGTTCATTCACCTTTCAGCCTGGGCCTGCTCATTCATAGCGCAAAGCCTGGACCGGATTGAGGCGCGCTGCCGTCAGCGCGGGCAGGAGCGACGCCACTAAGCCGCCCAAAGCCATCAGGGAGACTGTTGCAACGATGCCTGCGGGGTCCGAGGTCGAGACCTCGAACAGCATCGATTTCAGAACCGCCGCCAATAAGAGCGACAGAGGGAGCCCCACTGCTAACCCCGCCAAGATCAGCACGCTCACCTCGCGGAGGAACAGCCACAACACAGCTGCCGGAGCTGCGCCGAGGCTCATTCGGACTCCGACTTCCCGGGTACGCCGACTGACGGAGTATGAAATGAGGCCGTAGATCCCAACCAGTGCCAGAACGGTTGCTAGGCCCGCGAATAAGCTCGAGAGGAACGCCAACAGGCGATCCTGTGCGATTCCGCTATCCCGCATCAACTCCATACTGGCTGCATTTGACACCTGGTAGCTGGGAGCCAGTGAGCTAACGATCTGACGGATGTCGCGTTCAGCCTGGACTAAATCGCCGCGGCAACGGACTTCGAGTTTACTGGCTCCTCCAGGCGTCTGATCTGGGGGCTGGTACGCTATTGGCTCTGTTCCTTCGCGAACGTTGCTATACTTGCTGTTGCCTACAACGCCAATCACTTCAACTGTGGTGCTGCCTGTATTCCAGCCCTTCATGTGTTTGCCGATCGGATCCTCTCCCGGCCAGAGAGCCGAGGCGAGAGCCTGGCTGACTATGCAGACCGGCGTAGACCCGACATGATCGCTCTCGCCAAAGTCCCTTCCTCGCTTGAGTGGTATCCTCAGCGTCGATAGGTAACCCGAAGTCGCAATCACAAAATGGACATTGTGGCTGGTGTGCTCAATGCCTTGCGAATCACGCGCCGTTATGGTGCTGGTCATACCGCCGCCCGAGAGCACACCTGGCTCGCACAACGCCGCCGATTCGACGTTTGGAAGCGCGCGAATGCCGTGGAGCACCTCGATCAGGTCTGAAGGCTCGTTTGATACGACGTTCGTGAGCGGCGGATGCAACGGTCTTACGCTTCTTGGCCCGCGGAGGGCAAGCCCAACCGTCAGGATTTGCTTTATGTCATAGCCCAGGTCAACGGTTTTAAGCCTGCTGAGGCTGTGAGCAAACAGCGTCGCGCCGAACAATAATGTAACCGCCAGAGTCACCTGCAAGACGATGAGCCCGCGCCGAACATAAGAACGACGTAAGCCGTAGAGCGAAGCGCCTTTGAGAGCCGCGCTAACGTCTGTCCGCGACGCTTGGAATGCCGGGTATAGACCCGCAATGAGGGAGGTCAACAAGCACGTACTGAAGGTGAATTCCAGAACAGCCGCATCGGGCGCGACATATAACTGACTATGAGTGTTGCCTGTATTGAACAGATCCAGAAGTACTCTTGTCAGTCCCAATGAGCCGAGGATCCCTGCAAATCCTCCTCCCAGTGCGAGCAACGCCGTCTCTACCAGCAATTGTCTTAGCAGACGCCAGCGGCTGACTCCGAGTGACAACTTTATGGCGAATTCTTGATGGCGATCAGTAGCCCGAGCTAGGAGGAGGTTCGCAAGATTAGCGCAGGCAACCAGGAGCACCAGAGCTACAGCTCCCATTAGCACGAACAAGGGTTGCTTGAGGCTTGACCGCCAGGTGTCAAACCCTCGGCTGGCGTCCTGAATCCGGTAGATCGCATCCGGATTCGCCGGCTGTTTTGAAAGCGCGGCCGCGATCGAGGGGCTCGCGCTCGCCAGGCGGGCTGCGGCCTCAGAAATCGACATGGCGGGCTTGAGGCGCGCAAGGTTATTGAGCCAGAACCAGAATTGGGTCTCTCGTGGATTCCAGAATTCAGTCACCATGGCCGTCGGCAACCAGAGGTCATAACGCTGTTGCAATTCGGCTCCCACAAAATCGGAACGCGCCACCCCCACTATCTGTAAGGACACGCCGCTGAGGGTAATCGTCTGGTGCAAGGCGTCTGGGCTTGCGCGAAAGTATCGCTGCCAGGCCGCATAACTGAGTACGCATATCGGGTGGGCTCCCTCGACTTGATCGTCGCCTTCGTCGATAAGGCGACCCAGCGCGGGTCTTGCGCCGAAGAACGAGAAATATGATCCGGTGACGAACTCAGACTTGACATTCTGTTGCTCTCCATTAACTTCGAGTACTGCCGGCCCTTGGCTGAAGCCGACGACATCCGAGAATATATCGGTTTGGCTTCGCAACTGACGAAAGACAGGAAAACTGGCGTATGAGCTCTTGGATCCGCTCATATCAGCGCATACCTGTACTACTCGCTGTGGCTGGGCAATCGGAAGAGTCTTGAGGAGGACCCCGTTGACTAGGGTGAAGATAGCTGTGTTCACACCAATGCCGAGCGCCATCGAAACGAGCCCAACGGCGGCAAAAATAGGGCTTTTGAGAAGGGTGCGGCAAGCGTGGCGCAGATCTTGTAAACCTTGTTCTATCCAAACTATCGAACGTTCGGCGCGGTGAAGCTCCTTCGATTGTTCAACTCCTCCATAAGCTCTGAGTGCCGCCTTGCGGGCCTGCTCGGCTGGAAGTCCCTGGCGCTCGAATTCGTCCTGAAGTAATGCGAGATGCGAACTGATTTCGCGATTCATTTCCTGCTCGGCCCGTTGATGGCGAAGCAGGTTTGTGAGTTTGGCGAGCAAGCGCCTAAATCGCCACATAGTCAGGGCTCCTTTACAAGAAGTTTTTCCATGAGTCCGGCGAAGGTGCGCCACCGCTTTGTTTCTTCCTCAAGCGCCTTTTGGCCGGCCTGCGTAATAGCGTAGTACTTGGCCTCTCGATTATTTTCCGTGGTAGCCCAGGTTCCTTTGATCCAACCCTGTTGTTCTAGCCTGATGAGAGCAGGGTAGAGAGTTCCCTGATTCAGGTTTAGCAGATCCTGGGATACTTGTTGAAGCCGTGTCGCAATAGCGTAAGCGTGTTGCGGCCCCATCGAGTCGAGCGTTTGGAGAACAATCAAATCGAGCGTACCTTGGAGGATTTGGAATCGGGGCTTTGTTTCTTTTGGCATAGCTTATTTCCAGACTCCGCTTGGTCGTCAAGTGGAGCGATATGATCATCGGTGGCTTTTACTTGGCTGTCAAGTGGAGAGGAAGCTGGAGTAGCGGGTTTTTAGAAATTATGTTATCGGACGCACGTTCACTCGGGTCGTCGGAGCTCGCCCCTGATCGTCCGGCGCGATTGTTGCTAGTTAACGCCTTGAAGGCCCTATCTTTGGAGGAGCCTCAAAAGGGGATCTTGATGCTCAGCCGCGGCGGTTTTAAGCTATTCAGGCTTTGGGGCATAGATATTAACATTGACTGGAGCTGGATTTTCATCTTCCTCCTTATTACGTGGAACCTTGCCGCTGGCGTCTTTCCTCAGATGCACCCTAATTGGAACCCCGTCCTAACATGGTCCATTGCTATCGTCGCCTCCCTGCTTTTCTTCGCATCCATACTCGTACATGAGCTCGCCCACTCGCTTGTCGCCAAATCGAGGGGACTGCCAGTTCACACAATTACACTGTTTTTGTTCGGCGGTGTTTCGAACATCGAGCGCGAGCCCGAATCACCGGCCACCGAACTCATCATGGCGATTGTCGGCCCTATAGCCAGTATTGCTCTCGGGTTCGCATTCTTGCTCCTGGGTACGCTAACCACCAGGCGAGGTATTTCAATGGACGACCTGGCCAGAGCTAATCCCATTTCGACCCTGTTGCTCTGGCTCGGCCCCATCAATATTGC
>Ga0126381_100002816_pt1 | contig 18863 bp, 38 predicted proteins | sample PanSoiMetPlot_28_FD_96465 | JGI IMG/M metagenome (GOLD analysis project Ga0126381, IMG submission 96465) | Tropical forest soil microbial communities from Panama - MetaG Plot_28 | ecosystem: Environmental > Terrestrial > Soil > Tropical forest > Bulk soil | place: Panama | collected 2016-02-17
AGACCCCCGTTTCCGAGGGTCTGACACTGCGAAGCCTTATCAGTGATATTCGTTAGAGGGTGGCGGATAGGCGCTAATCTTGGCTTCCAGAGTCATTATCCCCCTTCCATCGTTTTTTAGTGCTAATCTTGGCTTATGGCAATCTCGACCGCTGGACCGTCGGATTTATCCTTCTTACCCCCAAATACCCTGATATACTTTTGCAGGCTGAGTTGGACCCCTCTGTCTATTTGCTTGATTGTAACCCTATAAAGCGAGTTACGGCATGATTCGCAGTCGCATTCGTGTCCCTCTAATAAATGCTCCAAAATCTCTTTAGTGCCGTGGTAGGTGTGCAATAACTCCTGCTCTGTAACCTCTACCGCCGCTAGCGATCGTAGAAAATCCTCAAGGTTTTGGCCGTGATTACCATTACTGCTACTCATTAGAGCCACCTCCGCTTGCCATAGTTGCCAGCATGAATTTGATTTGATTACGGATGGGGTCTTGCTGCTGCTCTGAAATCTCTGGGTCATCCCTCATGGTCTTTTTCAGCATAGTTTTAGCTAAGACCTGTTCCGGCTTGCTCATGGACTGAAACTCGGCAGAATCTCTTATGCACTCGTCCATTAGTTCAGAGAGCTTCAAGGTCGATACCTCCTAATAAACTCCTTTGCCCGCTCCTTGGTAGTGAAAGAGGCAATTTTGCGAGGTGAGCGGTTATATTCGTGTAACTCCACATCCCAGGTACCTAAAATGTTTCTCTTAGGTACCAGTTTCGGCTTTAGTAAATGCTTTCCTCTAAAAGCCATAGTCTACGGGATCACCTCCGATTGCCTCAATTATCTTTACTGCATTTTCTTGACTGATACGTGTACCTATCTTGCCATTACAATTTGGCCTCATCCCTAAAGCTACGCGTAACCTTGTGGAATCTGCCCTACCCCGTTGCACCCATCCTACTGACTCGCAAACGGTTGATATACTGCCGCCTGACTGAATGTAGGAGGTTACTGCGTCCCGTATTGGTGCCACCTCAACCCTGCTCACTCCGTCGCGGACTCAGTAGCAGTTTCACCCGCTTCTTTGCCCGCGCTATACCCGTCAGAGTAGTCCTCTTGTGCCTGAAGTGAAGCATGGAGGTATCCGGCTATATACCATCCACCACAAACTAGTGACATTAGAATAATTAGATACAGTTCTCTTTTCACTTATTCCCCCTATTCTGCCATTGGAGGCATTTTCTCCGCTTGTTGCATGTTATGAGCCATCTGCATAGCCTGTTGACGTTTACGTGCAACCTGTTCCTCATAAACTTCATATTGTGAAACAGTGAGCGCATGACCACACTCGATTACTACAATGGGTGAGCGTTGATCGGTAGCGTCCTTTAGCCTAACCGACCTAACAAACCCATCATCGGCAGTGATACTAATAAATACCTCGGCCATAGGAGGCAAGCCCGCTAGATCATTGACTAAATCAGCGACCGTCCAAATCTTTACCCTATCATTTGGCATGATGCCCCTTTCAGTTAGTGGCAAGCTCCCTCCCCACTTACCTCGGAGTGTACCCCTACGCTGGCAATCCCGTAGGCTCCGCCCACACTACTACCTTGATTGTTCGTACTAACCACTATCTAGCTAACCCTGTAGGCTTAGGGTTTATGTACACAGTAGCCTACTTGCCAGACTGTTACCAGATAGCACCTCCTGTTAGAAGGGGATATCGTCATCGGAGTGTGCATCGGCAACAGGTATTTCCTCTTGACGTGAACCAGTACCCTGTACCTTCACAACTGACTGAGTTGTGTTAGCTGTGCGGGGATTTGTAATGTCTCCCCAAACGTCCTCGGACCTACCCTCCACCTTCACTGTATACGTTTGAACGGAGCGGTTGGGATTACTCTTTAGTGGAACCTTCGGACCCATCTTGATTCCGATACGCTCTCCCTCCTGTGGACGTAACGCGGTGAGTCGGTCCAACAGTACAAAATGGAAACCGTGTACAGCTACATCTTTGTCAGTAAGCTCATCATGGATGACAAGGATAGGGTAGAACTCCTGCCTTTGATCGCTCCAACCCTTAGTGAGTCGGGTAATCCTACCAATGATAAGACTTCCATCTTCGGGACGCCAACCCTCGGGAAGTGCATCACTTAGGCCGAACTCTGCTGCTGCCTGTGCGTCTGTCTCCATCTAATAACCTCGCTTCTCGCATTGCTTTATACGCTTTCGGCTCCGCTTTACGGTGTGCCGCTTGTGTTTTGAATGCCGGTGACCAACCCGTGTGTGAACAGTATCCTTTAGTTTGATACATGTTGCATTGACAGGCTTTGATTTTGTCACCTCCTGTTTTGGGGCACCCCCGCTAGCCGAGGGAATTGAACTAACGGGGGATGCCCCTTCCCTTTCCTCCTGATCTGTGTTCGCAGTTTCTTTTTCTACCTGTTCACCTTCCGAATAAAAGTTAGTTGAATTTTCCCAAGGTTCTTCACAGGCTAGAGTTTCACCTGTGGTATCGTCATAGCACTTAGGTATACCTTGTGCTATTTCTTCCTTTTCCTTGACTGTACTGCAAACTCTTATTTCTTCAAATTCTTCACAGGTAGACATTTCTGCCCTGCTATCGGTTGCAATAACAAGAATGAGTAGGGCGGCGAGACTGAGGGACATTAGGAATCTCATTGGAGTTTATCTCCCTTGTCCCAACCAATGTTGTAGAGGTTGTCGCTAGGCTCTAGCTCTAGTGATTGCTGTATAGCTACGTCTAGAGCCATCATGAGGGCTACTATGCGAAACGCTGGGTATGCTCCGTCAAGATTGATAGTAAATCTATGTGGTCCTGTGATTACGTCATCGTCATGCATTGCCAGTTACCCCCTATCGTTTACTGTTTAGCCACTGTTGATCTTCGGAGGTAGACTCATTAGCCACCTCTGCCTTCAATCTTTCGATTGCCTCTGATAGCTCATCCGCAGACTCGGGGAGATTCCAAGACAAGTCCCGAATGTTGTCTATCAACTCCTGAACTTTATCCGAATGACCTTCGCTCCAATCGTCCTCGCCCTCATCCGGCTCCACTTCCGGCTTTGCTCCCTCGCCTAGCTCATGCACCGGGGGAGTCAGTAGCTCCCTTTGTGCCGCAACTACGTTAGCTTCTAGTACCTTACCGTTTTCAGCGGCGCGATCATAGATTTGAAGCATTGTGTCCTGACCATATTCTTTCAGTAGCTTAGCCAGCACACGTACCCCGGTTGTACCCGGCAGATTCTCACCCTTACCCTCAAGCTTGATTCTACCGTTAGCCTCTAGGATTAGCAGTACCGCTCCCTGTCGGCTAATCATCTGGGCATTGACTTTAGTAAGTCCCTCAAATGTATGTTCAGCATATTCTCCAAAGTTCGCGTAACCCCTACTGAGGTGTGCTCCCCCATCCTGGAGCCTGCGAAGCTCTGCGGCAAATTGTACTGTTGTCTGCTGTGCAGTTCCGTATAGTGAAACCGCGCGTCGCTCTACTCTGTCAGTCTCCCGCTTATCGAACGGGTGTGATAGTACCTCGCCGCCTACATGTGTCAGTTCGTTACCCATTTTACTCCCCCTCCTTAGGAACGAGTCCGTAGCTCGGGTCGGATTCTTCGATCTTGACCACAAGCGCAGCTACAAGATAAGTTAGGCGTCCAAGTATCTCTGGATCACAAGAATGATCCTTGTTGTCGAGACTGAATACCTCGGCTGCCTGTGATTGCAGATACTCGGCAGAACCGTTCCATCCCTGTGACCGAATGTCACTTAGGCTCTGCTCATACATCTGTGAGAGATTGCTTGCCATGATTGCCAGTTACCTTTCCCTACGATTGCCAGTTGCCAGTTTGAAAGGTGCGGGATTGGGGGGGATTCTGTTATGGGAGACAGTCCCAACCCCGCACCTGTGAGCTTAGCACACCTCGGGGTGAGGTGTCAAGCTAGCTCTGTGTCGATTACTCATCTTCTCCGTTGTCGGTTCCGTTGTCGCCTTTCTTTTTGCGTTCCTTGCGCGGCAGGTAGTAGCGAACCCAAGCGACCTGATCCCTGCTCCCGCTACCTGTCTCGGTAAGGATAGTGCAAGCTTCGCGGAATTTTTGAAGTTCGGACAGTACCTCCCGCTTTCGCTCAATCAGAGCGTTTGCTGATTCAATCTTCTGCTGTAGCTCAGAGGATTCAGGTTTGTTGGCCGGCACATCGTTGACCAGTCCAAGAGTGATAAGCTCGGAGGGGTCTTTGGGACCACCGCCCTGCTCAATCTCGGTCCTGGTACGGGGCTTTGTCTCTGTCTCTGTTGCCATCTGATTACCTTTCGTATTGAGGATCGTTTTCGATAATTCCGACTACTTTGGCAAACGCCTGCTCTGCGCCTGTCACTTCAAGACAGGACTCATGCATAACGATGCCGGGGGCCGACTTGAATTCGGCAGTGTTGCTACCATCGTCAAAAATAGGATCACCGCAGAGAGGGCAAACCTTGTTTGTCTGATTTTTGAATGTCATTGCCAGTCCCCTTTGCCAGTCGGAATTGCTTATAGGAGTACCCTACCGCAACTAGCCATGGAATACAAGCCCCCGTTGTGTGCGATGCATCACACAAGCATCGGGACTGTCTCGGTCGGAATGACCGTCCCTGTAGGAAGGATTATCTGCGAAGCTTCACGGGTCCGTTCCCATGCTCGGTCCTGTTCACCACCCGCCGCGCCCGGTAGCTTCACTATCTGGTCGGAGATAATTGCATTAGACCGAGGTATATGAACATTAGTAAGTGAATGCGATATCCTCCAACCCTCCCGGACAAAGGGAAGTGAATCAGTCTCTACTAAAACTCCATCGGCGTAAATCTGCGGAACGTGAAATCCTTGTCTATGTAATTCTCTAGCATACTCAATTGAGCGGGTTCGAGTCTCTGCCTCTATCATGCCGCGCGCTATCACATTCACGGTAGAAAGTTGAATATTAGGATTGATAGGTATTACAGACTCACTCACTACCCCGGCGCCGGGTATCTCACACTTGGAACGGGAGTTGTTGCCTCCCCAGTATCTGTACACTGTCTTTCCCGCGCCATTGAATGCAAGCATTCCGTAAGCAGCCAATAGGCTACCCTTCTTATATTGCGCTCGCTGAATGTTACTAGCAATCTCCCGTAGGGACCACCGCGCATACTCCGGTAGGACCAAATCGGCGGTTGTGGCGGTAAATGATGCAGTAATAGCGTCCAATTGTAACCGTCTATCTGCCAGTAAACGTAGTTCGGGTGTCCACACATAGACTTTTCTCCTGCCTCTCTGCTGCGCCCAAGGGGGATATAGATAAGCTTCCGAAGGTGGCAGGGTACCTATATCTATATTGCATTCTAGTAACCCGATATGAGTTGCTAGAAATTTCTGTCCTATCTCCGATCTTGGGTCGATAGGTTTTCTGAAAACACGATGATGAATAGCTTGTGGGTGAGGTAACTCTATTTGCTGTGCGATATTATGATGCGCCGAGGTTTGATCTATGTAGTAACAATGCGGCAACCGTAATAATGACTTATTTGCGACTTTGGATGATAGTGAATAGAAGTTACCCGGTAGATACTTACGGGCAGCACTATTCACGAATTTGGGAGCAGCATATCTCCCCTTCTCCCAGTAAGGGGATGCCTTTAGCATAGCTGTACCAATTGCACCTCTTGTCCCGCGTAGCTTCACCCCCCGATTATCCGTCATTTCAAACAGAGCCAAACACATTTCTAATTGCTCGGTAGGCGACTTTGGGGGCTTTTCTCTGAGTAAATCTAGATTGATTACGTCTATGCGCTTGCGTGGAATCCTGCTATGCATACTGTCTTTGGTATCTAGTGCAAAATAATCAACAAAAAAACGACCACTGATCTTGCGTTGTCCCTTGGAAGTGAAAGCGTATCGTCTACGATTAGTAATTCGCATTCGCCAACCGGGTACGTTTTGCATCATAGCATTCAACCCTGCAAGAGTATCGTATAGTTTCACTCCCCCGATATAAGTGTTCACACAGACAGGATCAAGAAACAATGATGCTATGATCGGGACTGCCTCCCCGGTATCCGTGTGATTATGTGATATTGCAACTTTTCCATCTTGAACAATAAGAATCTTACGCTGCTGCGAAAATGAGTGAACCTTCTTCTCCGAAGTCATAAGCGAGAATCCCCTCTAGTGTCTCCCAATCGTCAATTGGACCGTACACAGTAACATAGCTTACATCTGTAGGTTTACCCTCTAGCCAAACTCCAAATACTGCAAAGTCTACATCATGCAAATCATCTTCGGTCAAGCGCATGCGTCGGCGAGGGTGCTCCCCCTCCTTCACCCAATTGTAGACTTTATAAAAATGACGCCGAGGTATCTTAGCGTCATTCATAAAATACCTGTCTTTGCTACCCCGTTCTTGTGGCAATGGGACGCCTGCCTTTTCTTCTTACCAGTTGATAGATCATACGTGCATAGCTAGGTTGGAAAATAGGTTCAGTACCTTCGGTATTCGTTGTACTGAGTTCAATTCTATTGAATTTAGTTGTTTTAGTGACTTTGCGGACAAAAAAGAAAGGGATAATCAATACAGTAACAAGCGTACCCGGCGCAACCTCTAGCGTCGGGTAAACTTGAATCGTTCTCACCTGACTCCGCAAGGCTTTAGCAACAATTACGCTAGCTTCTGTATTTTCATATGTGCCTACTTCCGCTAGTACAGTTTCACTAAAATAGATGAAACCCCCATAGGTAATTTGGAATAGCCAACCTATTTCAATTTCAGCACTAAAGACTTCTTTGATCCCAAGCGCTTTTAGAACTAACTCCAAAGGTGGAAATGACACCTGAAAGTCAGTGATAGAAAAGGTTGCCTGTAACCCCGGAGGTTGAAAGCTAAATTTGATTGGTCCGAACTGTTCTAGTGTAACAATCCCGGGTGTATTAGGTTTTTCACCGGGTATTGCATTAGATAGTGATGATAGATTATCACCTTCTTTCAGTTTATAAGCTTCTGCGGGTTTAGCAATAAGTAACTCCCCTTCTAAATTGGGGAGTTCACCTCTTGCTATTTGACTGTTAGAAGATTCGTAGCTCATGGACGATAGTTCACAGGCATCGGTGCAATCGTTTTACCTTCACTCGGAATATTCACTGTTGGTACTTTCGTTTTTTCTGCTTCTTCTTTTTTCCGTTTTTCTTTTTCGGCTTTTTCACGTTCTGTAATGGGAACTGGTTTTACTACTCCTTCTATGTTTTGATATTCATAAGGGGGTAATGGTTCTCCTGGTATCTGTATTTTTTCGTTTTGTTCTTTTCTGAATTCTTCGGTTTTTCTATTCAGTTCTTCTCTTACCCTTTGTTTTTCTTTTTCTTCTTTTTCCGCCTGTGATTCTGCACTTTCAGAAACAGTAGTACCGGGGATGCTATCTCCGAACCCGCTAGCTCCGCCAGTTTCAAGATTACCGTAACTGCCCGCCGCTTCCTGTGATCCATAATAAGTGACAGGCTTCTGTTCGGCTTCTACCGCTGCATTTTCACTCTGTTCCCTGTGGCGAATGTAGTAGATAATACCTCCTGCAAGGATGACACCTCCTCCCCACAGGTAAGATTTAGGTATTTGCGCCACTATTCAGCCTCTCAGTCCATGCCTCTACCTCATCTGCAAAACGCATAGGGTAAGTAGGCCAGTCCGCAGCTTTGACAAGGATTGGCTCCTGCTCGAATAATGATACGTTATCGCCGTCATCCAGAACGAAAACAGGTTGCACGATAACGTGAACAAGTCTGGGTGTAACATGTTCGCTCATTCTATTATCCCAAATTTTTTGATAGCAGCGATTACGGCATTTACCTTTTCGGTAACTGATTTTAGTTCTTCTGTCGCATTTGCAATTGTTGTCTGTCGAGCAGTAACAGGTACTCCTTTGAAGGGTGAGAAAGATGTACCCTGACAGTGGACGAATCCATTGGGGAATTCACCTTCAACTAGGGGTTCAGCGGCATTAGGAACACTAATAACTAGTTTTTTATTGACTGCCCCTAATGTCTGTGCTGCTAGGTACCCAATGAACACATTTTCTTCACCCGTAACTTTTTCACCCGCTGAATAACCAATCAAGGTATTTCTTTTACCCGTGGTCATGGTGAAACCGGCTTCTTGACCTACGCACACATTTTTTTCACCTGTGGTCAGAGCATTACCGGCAAGGTGTCCAAATAGTGTATTTTCCGCTCCGGTAGTAATGGCTTTACCTGCCAACGTACCAACGGCAAGATTTTTATTGCCCGTAGCTTTAGTGAGAGCTTCTAACCCTATAGCGATATTCTGAGTACCTTCTACATTAGTTTCCATAGCTTTATTACCAATAGCTATGTTTTCTTTACCAATTGTATTATGCTGTAGGGCTTTGAAACCAATTGCCATATTGGGTGTACCTGTACTGTTTTCATTCAGAGTAAGAAACCCAATAGCTGTATTGTTACTAGCAGTTTTCTGGGTAGCTAAAGCTTCACACCCAACTACGGTATTTTCTTCTCCCGTAGTAAGGTTGAAACCCGCATGCTCGCCTACAACAGTATTACCCGATCCAAGGGTGAGGTTAGCTAACGCCTGTGTGCCTACCCCTACATTGAATCCGCCAGAAGTAACAAGGTGCATTACATGATAGCCAATGGCAGTATTGAATTTACCCGACGTTTGCGCTGCTAGGGCTTCTTCACCTACTGCTGTTCCTTCTTCTGGCTTTGGCTGTGCGAATCCTGAGCTTCCACCGGGACCAATAATAGGCATTATGATCTAACCCTCACTCCCCGGTCATGTGTCTCTAGCCGTCCCTCGGTAGGTGAAACTTCGGGAGGTACCTCACCCCAAATACCATTAGGTGACATAATCACATCACGGCCAACCTCATGCACGTTACGCTCACTGTAACGCTCTGCGCTAGGACCACGGTCCTCTACGATTGTTGGACTAGGTAGCTGGCGTCTAATTATAGTAATAGTACAGTTTACTTTACCAGCACCCCGGGTAGTTACAGTAATTTCCTCACCCGGCATAAATACTTGATCCCCGCCAATACCTTCAAATCCAATACCTTCTTTTATTACTGACTCAATCAGTACCCCACCTGATTCAATAACAAATGCAGGAGATTTTTCCTGAATACCATCGGATGAGATTGCCTGAATTAGCCACATCTCATTTACTGGTACCTGTGCAAGTTCAATAGTTTCCGCACCTGTAAAGTTACGCTTTACTTGGAACCTTTGCCACCTATTGCCTATATCACCTCGGCCAAGGTCAAAGACTGCCTGCTCTATCTTTTGTAACCTATGATTGACCCCTGCAAAGTGAACATGCGCCGAAGCTTCTAATTTCTGTCTGTGGGGGGTCAGAGCTTCCCTCAAACCGTCAAACATACTCATAACGCAGCTACCTCCGCAGCTTTCTTAGCAGCTTTTGTACCTGTACCAATCGGACTAGGACCACCGCCGAGCTTACTCAACTCGTCAATTGCTATTACCAGTAATACAGCACCTACTATTACCTTTCCTACACGCAGCCAGCCAGAGCTAGAGGTAATAAATTTTAGGAATTTATCTAAGTCACCTTGCCATGCTGTAAGCGTACTCACTCCCGCTTCTAATGCACCTTCACTATGGGGGCCACCGAAAGGTTCTAGCAGCCCTTCCGCTTCACTGCCTGTTGCACCCGGAGTACCCGTTTGTTCTTTCACTGCTTTTTCTGCTCTCCCCATAAACTGTTGATATCTACCATTAGTAAAAGATTCCCAAGGTTGCCAGCCTCCCGCAGCATGAAAGATAGTACAGGCAGCATTACGATTCATCACGGGGTTTCTCATTGCTTGTCTAGTGAACTGATTGTGTGCTAGCACATTCACCTGCCAAAGCCCTACACAGCATGAGTTTTCCGCTGCTGTATTACCACTTGACTCTGCTAGCGCTACTGCCACAGCAATTACCTGATTACGTTTTTTCCAACAACCACTAGCTAATGCTGCTATTTGCTCATCCGTAAGTGTACCCGGTTCTTGGAATGTACCTGCCGCTGGCATTAGCTAGCACTCCTACCTTCCCATCCTTGTGACTTCTCAGCTTTACCTTTAGCTATGGCATCCTCATATAGCCAATACATGTAAGTAGATGCTATTGCTGCTCCTATTATTGGCCACCATGATTTAGCTAATACAGCACCTCCTACGTTTGTCACTGTAGTAATAACAATCGCATGAGCTACGTAGTAGCGTAGAGCTTCCCTAGCTCTGTCATCATTAGCAAAGTTATATCCAGTCCAAGGTGACGAATTGACTGCCGAGTATACATCCATTGCGTTTGTACTACTAGCAATAAACAGAATTGCTGCGCCGGTATTACCCGTTATGCCGGGAGTCTCCCCCGCCATCCTAGGCTACCTTCACCCTGTAAAACAGGAACAGTCCCGCTGCAATTAGAAGCGCAATAACTAGATCAACCTGCCAGTTGGCCGCTCCCATAATTGCCTTACGTTCCTCGCATCCCTTGCAACCAAATGTAGGAAATTCAAGCTTACCCCTACCGTTTGTCTGTTGTTCATTCACTGTTTTCCTCTAATCTAAAAACCAATGTGTAGTGAAGATTTTTTCTACATTCGTTCCTACAAATTCTATTCTATTGCCAGCTTTTACCAAAATGGTCTGCGCTGGACCTATGTTTGTTGCCGCCGCCCCTTTGAATCCTGCCTGAGTTAGAGTTAGAACTAGTAGGTTCACATTCAAACTACTAGCCGCTGTGCTTGACGTAGTAAACCATATTGTTACTAATGCGTCTTTAGTAGCCGAGAATTCAATAGGAGTTGATTGAGCACGTTCTTTTTTAGGTTCCTGAGCTTCACTAAGGACTAAGCCTTTACCTTCTTTACCTTCTTTACCTTCTTTGCCTTCTTTACCTTCCGGCCCCGGCGGTCCTTCTTTTCCTTCACCTCCACCACCAGGACCAATAATAGGCATAAGTTAGCTAGGTGAGCAAACTACATGCCCATCTTGATATACATGCTTATATGGGTACTGTGGGTTACTGCATCTTTCTCTACTGTACTTATAACAAGAGTGAGGACCGGGCGCACCATTAGCCGGGTTATAGTCTGGGTAACTAGAAGGGCAGCTAGCGGCAGGAGCGGGCGGCGGTGGAGCGGGCGTAGGGGGTGGACTCGGTTGAACCGTTGGAGGTGCCGGGGATGTACCTGCTCCCGAACTGGCGGGCGGTCCTCCACCCGTTTTCAGTGATTCAATCAAAGCGGTAATGTATTCGTGTTCACCCTGTCTAGCTTCTCTATTTTCCTGCTCCTGCTGTGTTCTAATTTCTGCCTGTTCTAGTTTCTGTTCCCTCATGTAATTCTGAGTCTGTTCCTGCTCCGACGTGAATAGCTGGGTAAGTGCCCCGACACCTTCACCTTGACTCGCTCCATACCCTGCACCCACACCTGCTACGTTTTCTCCAGTAACAGGAATAAAGGATTGACTTGATAGGCCCTGTGCGCCTAATTCCGTCGCATTGGAGGTTGTTGGAGTAGTTTTTTTTCTGAGTATGACAAACGCAGCAACTCCCGCAACTGCAACTAGGATTACCCATTTTGGTAATTTTCCTTGATTTTTCATTAGTACGGGTATCCATCTGTAGAGGAACTTGTTGGTTCAGTGAATCCAGTGGCAGACACAGCACCTGTTGCTGGTTGGACTCCACGAACGATGTATTGACTTCCATAAGTAGATGGTAGAGACTCCTCGATATTTGCACGAATCACCGAAGGAAGTTGTTTACCCTGATATGTTGGAGTACGCAAATAGCCAATCAACTTTCCAATGTGGAAGGTCTGATCGTCTACCGCCTCAATTGAACCTATAGCAATATTACTTACTATGTTCATTCTTGCCCAAGGGTGAATCTTATTACCCTCAGCATAGAAAGGTGACTGCCTGATTGGGTCGGGAGCTTCCTGCCAACCCACATTTAGGTCGTAGAAAGTCTCATAATTGTCCCAAGGTGCCATGAGGTAACTTGGTCCCATATGTGGCTCTCTACGCTGAGTATAGACAAAGGTAGGGGGAGTTTTCCGGGGGGTAGAGATTACTCCCCCTACTCTGTCCGCACCTACTGGCGGAGGTGCAATTGTTGGGGGTGGAACGTCAATATTTGCTACATTGCGTCCACCTAATGACAGGATTCCCATATTACTTACCGCCCGCAGCTTTGAGAATGTTTGCCCATGCATTGCCACTAGAGGTAACAATTGAAGCTGTATTTTTAGAACTTACTAAGTCTAGGACAATTACCGCAATAACAGTAAGTCCCAACACTTCCATAAAACTATTTACTTTCATTTTTTCTTTCCTTTTTCACCTTCAAATTGGTACTTACCCTGACTAGAGCTTGCCATAATTTCTTCTAGGGCCGGAAGTCCATAACGGAAAAATGCACCGCCTGCAACTAACACAGCGAGGTAGGCTCCCGCTTCGGGTGCAACCTCTGCGAGAATCGAGCAACCTAACATTGCAAAAAATCCCCCGACTATGGTACGTCCGGGTTTTAGGTTCTTAGCCTTCTTGATTCCCTGCAACTCCGCACCGGATGTAGAAGCTAAAGTGATGAGAGTTGCTATCACGATTATCTCTTGTGCTCTGGCCTCAGACATAGTGAAAACCTACACCTGTATGCTATTACCCTATTCTTGGAAGTCCTACAAACCATGCTCTAATGGCAGCACCTGCCGATGCAAACGAACCCGGCGGCCATTTGCCTATCTCGAAGGCTCCCGGAGTTGTCGCATTGCCTTGTCCGCTAGTATTTGCTCGTGCGATCACCTCACCCTTTTTTACTCGTGTACCATTAGATACCAGAGGAACACTATGACCATAATAGAAAGCACCATCCCCTTCAATGTGTAGAACGGGATAATTACTGCCAAAACCTTCGGGGTCATGTGCAATTTCAACATATCCGTTACCCATTGCTACCATTGGCGCCCCCGGAGTTGTAGTACCATCTACACCCTGATCCGACCTGCCCCATGTAACAGGGAATTTTTTAGTAAAAGGTGAGATAGTGCCTCCCGGTATATTTTCTGGGAGTTCGGTACTACCCGTTACTGTGAGTCCCGGTCCACCTTCACCGCCCGGCCCCTCTGGGTTAGGTGGCTTGCCGAAGTCGCCTGACACAATGGAACCTATTGACTTGCCTTGAATCCCACTGATTAGTACAACTGCGGCAATACCACCTATCCCTAGAGCTACGGGCGCTGAGGTTGCCATCTATTTACCTTTTCCCTTATTAGTGAGGTGCTGACTCCACAAAAGGAAAACTCCTGATACTCCCGCTGAGGCAACTGCTGTAACTATACCTTCAACAAAACCTGTGGTAGCTATCACCTTTAGTACCAAAGCCATACCGCTACCTTGGAAACAAGCTGCTAGCACAAGGTCTTTCTTTTGCACATTTAGCCTGACGCGGTTTTACCTTTGACGGGTGTGGGTGCCTTTGAATTCATCATAATATGATAGGCTACCGCCCCCACAATCAATCCAAACAGAAATGCCTTGGTTGTACCCTTCACTTGATTACCCTCCTACGGTTACATTGAACTTCCATCCTGCCCACCGCAAAGCGATTAGGCCGAATACTGCGAGTGCTACAAACGTAGCTACACGCATAGGGGTACCGTCAATGATAGTACCTCCTGCCTGTACACTCGTTTCACTCCCGCTTGATACTCCGGGTGTCTGAGGATACTGACTCATGGGAGCTTGACTCCCTAAGCCTGCTCCTACCATAATGTTTACGGGTGCTGGCATCTATTCACCTACGGTTGATTTGGGTTGGGAACGTCTGCGGACGGGTGGAACCCTGTTGCACTTGGCAGAGCGTAACGCTGTGTCGGGTTCACCTCGGCGGGCGCTACGTCATTGATTAGAACGTTACAGTTAGCTACACCTGTACCGAATGACCCGAATAGCTCCAACCGGGTTGCCTCTACCGTCGGCAACCATAGCCAAGGCTTATCGTCGCCTGCTCTATCCTGATTGGTACGGTTGAAGGTGTAAGCAAACACACCTTCTGGCAGGGTTTCGGTTGTCTCCAATGGCTCTAGAGTACGGTTCAAACGGTACTGCACTGTCTCATTATTCAACTGTCTTGCATCCCAGTTGATAATAGGGAATTCGGGAAATAGTGAATTTTTACGTTTACCCGTCGGGCCGGTTTCTCTTACAGTGAAAATGATATTGCGAATAAGGTTTCCGACCCGCAATACCTGTACTGTTTGGTTACCTGCACTCATACCAGACTGGTTACGTTCACTCCAATATTGTACAGTTCCGTAGTTAGGTGGAAGCTGTGCCTGTGGCCTACCCAATGCATCTACGGCATTCGGCAATGACCATGCCTCTAGCGCAATCCTTACAATAAATTCCTGTTTAGTAGGTTCTTCGGGTTCTTTTTTGAAAAAGTTAGCGTTGGAGTTTAGTGTAAGTCTAATTCGGTATGGCGCTGACGCATTCTGATTACCAATGCAACCCGTACCATCATGGTGAGAAATCTCTACAGGGATACGCATTTGCACCCTTGCTTCACCTGACGAGTTAGTATTTTTGAATGTTGGCATGTTACGAATATCCTGCTTATAAGCATAACCGCCAAACAGATTTGACAGAAACATATTGAACCCTGAAACGGGACCGTAGATAGGTGCTCCGTTAGTGTCCAACAAGGTAATTTGTTCCACAATATTGAAGGGTGAATCTTCTGATGCTTCCGCACCCGATGTGGCTTTGCCTTTTGTTACTTCAAAATCCAACCAAATATGACGAATATAACCATAACTAGGCACATTGAACTCAAATGTTTCCGCCGCATTTCCAGCCGCACGTTTTGACACAATCTGAGGTGCAGTCTCCACATGCTCATGCGCTGCTGCGATGAACGGAATTGCTGTAGCTACTGGCTGTGCCGTCTGACCACCGCCTAGCCGGGGATACTTTTGCCTAAAGGCTATATAATCATCTGCCGATGGAAGTACCACCTCAGCATCAGGTACCCATAGCGGAGGGGTACCCTCTACCTGAGTAATACCATTATCGTCAATTGTTGCTCTCACTTGCGTTTTCTCCCTTAGTGTAGGACGTAGGCCAGAGCTTTGCCACTGGTCGATTCACTATTGACCTTGCTTTGCAGCCACCTCCATAGAAACAGAGCTAGAAACACTCCAATCATGAGGTGAATTACATCTACTACGATCATAGCTCCACCTTGCTTATCATTTTATCGTCTGTACGGGTATTGTAGTATAGGAATTGTCCACCTTCATCCTCGGTTGATTCTAGTTGAGGTACTGCTAGTTGGACTGACCTTCTGTCCAATCCTGCAAGCTCGGAAATGCGTCCAATGTTTCTAAGGTCGTTATCCTTGAAAAAGAAAAGATGGGTTGCAGCGTCGAAAGCCTCAAGCGGTACCCATGATGGCCTCTGAGTACCCATAACAACACTGTTATGTTGTGACCGTCCTTGGAGATAAAGTAACTGCACCTCATCCTTGAGTCCAAGAAACTGACAAATGTATCGTCCCTCATCTATAATCACTGCCCATGAGGTTTGTCGAAAACAGTAAGTAAGTGCCTCACGGTAAAACTCCCTATGCCGTTCCTTGAGTTGTTGAGCGGACTCCTTTTTACGGGAAGGTCCGGGATGCAGCACCCATCTATGTGATATGTCTAGGGTAATATCCTTCGGATCATTTGCAATACGGAATCCAAGTGGGCCAAGCTCATCTTGAGTCTCATCCTGCTCCTTAGTACCCAAGAAAATGACGTACTCTCTAACGTCAACAAGATCAAGCTCAAGTGTCGTCTTGCCGCAACCAGTAGTACCAATAATTGTGATGTGTTGATCTTGTTTCCAATTGAAGGTATCCCAAAAAGTATCATAGTCTACTACCTCTATACCCTCAATCTCATTTACCGTCGGCATACGTCCTTAGCCTCTCTTGTGACAATTTCACCCTCTTAGGGTCTATGTCTAGTCCAAGATATCTTCTACCGGCAGAAAGCGCAGCGACTCCCGTCGTTGATTCTCCACAGAAAGGATCAACAATCAAATCACCCTCCATAGTATGAGCCGTAATCTCATCCTGTAAAGCTACCATCATATCTGTAGGTGAAATCCAATCAGTACGACTTACTATAATTGTGCCAAATGGATGCATTACCCTTCGCCACGGATCAATTCTATTTGCTACCCATCCCCAAGTCTCGGCAGGAGGATGTGTCCACAGAAGCATTACGTCCCGTACCTCTGCCGGTATGAGTCCTGCATCCCGTTGTAACACTCGGTAATAGGACACTACTTTTTCTTACCCTTCTTCACTTTCGGCTTTGAGTGCTGTGCGAATTTCTTTGCTACCTTTGGCTTCTTTGCATAAAGGTAGCGTCTTTGCTTTTCACTCTTGAAAGGCATTTAGCGCAATTTCTCCGAAAGCTTGAACATTACCACGAACGCTGTAGCTGAAACTACTGCAATCATGACATACAACTGTAGGTTACGGTTACCCATTTACTACTTGTCCTGACCCGTTCGGGGGAGCGGTATCATGTGGAAACGTTCCGTCCACGCCTGCCTGTGTTACCCCAAGTTCATCCGGCGTAACAATACTCGACTTGCTACTAGCAGTCTGCGGGTGCCCTTGCGGAGAAACGGGTGCTACAGGCTCACCCCCAGTACGGAACGTATCACCGGGACCACCGCTAGCCATATCCCGTGCGGGAATATCACTGTTCTGCGCCATGCGTATAGCCTCGTTTATCTCATCTTCGGAAAGTCCCATATTCCTACCTTGCTCCCTTATCTCCGCAAAGTCATCTGGTCCACTGAGTTTCTCTAAGTAACCTCCAGCGGGGAGAGCGGCGGCAAAGATGGCTAGGTGAATTCCCACAAGGTTTCCATAGACTGACGCTTCCATCATTTTTTCTAGCCAGTCTAAAACCCTTTTATCCTTTTGGGCTAGGTCCATCCATGCATCAGCGGCGTCTGAACTTAGCTCCTGCATGTTTTCGCTAATCGGAGTGATTACGGGATAGAACCGTCCAAAGGGCTTTACCATTGCCCCAAGGACCATGTAACTACGCTGTATCTGTGCTCTCAGTACATCGGCTTTTGTGACTCTACCCGAACGGGAGCCAGCAGAGGATGGACGCTTTTCCTCCACTGGCTCCCGTGTCTCTTGATTCGGCGTAGATGGCTGACGCCGACCTTTAGCGGGACGCGTTTTTTCGGCTCCGGGGAGAGGGGGCATCCTTACTCACCCCTTTTGCCGAATAGCTTACGCTCGCTAAAGTGTGTCCCTTTCGGACGCCTGTCTCTTGGCCTAGCGGCTTTTTTATTACCGTTTTTATTTGCAGTCTTTTTTACAGCATTCATTTTCTTTGCCACCTTATCAGCTATCCTCTCTGACAAATCCTCCCGGTCGGACTCAGACATAGTGAAACCGGATGCCTCGGCCTCATCTGCTATATCGTCAGCCGCCTCTTTAGCTTTGGCTTTTGCTTCACTCTCTGAGGGTTCATCGTCGGCTATGTCCTCCGCTGCATCATCTACCGAATCTCCTACGTCCTCTGCATCGGAATCGGTTACCTCGTCCTCATCCTCTGTCTCGTCTGTTACGTCGTTGTCTGAGTCATTAGCGTCAGTCATGACCCCCATTATACTCGGCGCGCATATAATTGTATGCGCGATGGGTATAATTTGGGGCATGAGATCGTTTAGATACTTCGCTGACGTATCAAGTAACAACGGGGTTATCTCTGTTCAACACTATTCGGAAGCTGGCCATGCCCTTCTAGCAATCAAGGCAACGGAGGGTACTGGCTATGTGAATCCAGGACACCTCAAATGGTGCGAGGATGCACATGCACAAGGGCTAACAGTCGCGCATTACCATTTCTGCCGCCCCGGAGAGAGGAATATACAGGCAGAGCTAGATAACTTCCGTCATGCATACCTTTCGGGATGGCGCGCGGGGGATTACGTCGTTTTAGACCTTGAGGTAGACGAACTCACCTCTGGGCCACTTACAGTTGAAAGCTATGCTAAATCTTTTCTCGGAAAAGTTATAGATCAAACCGGGCATCCTCCGGTCCTCTATACGTACCAAGCTTTCCGAGAGGAACACTTGAAAAATCTACACGTTCCAGGAGGTAGAATCTGGTTGGCAAAGTATTCGGCCGGAGAGCCGACGATAAACCACCCAAACAGTCTTTGGGCATGGCAATATACCGATGGGGAAGCCGGTCCCCCTCCACATTATTATTCGGGTATCGGCAAAAGCGACGGAAGTATTTTGAACCTCGGCGTAGCAGCACGACTTTGGGTAAGAAAGCAAAGGACAAAATAAGGAGCTGGAATATGGATCAGCAGGAACTTGAAGCCAAGGTAAAAGAATTGGAACAGCGGGTAGCAGAGCTTGAAACAGAGAATGCGACCCTCAAGAGTGAAATTGCAATCCTAAAAGGCAATACGACCCCCGAAGGTGAAAAAACGGCAGAAAACCCCGAAAAGCTCCAACTAGAAGATGAGTTGGTAGTTGCTACAGACCAAGTTTCAAAAGACAAGGAAAAACTTGAGAGTGATGAACAGGAGGTAGCTACTCTCCAAGCCAAGATCGCCACCCTCTAACGAATATCACTGATAAGGCTTCGCAGTGTCAGACCCTCGGAAACGGGGGTCTTTCACTATCCAGAAAAATAAAACAAAAAATAAACAATGACACCTTGATAAAAATAAAAAGTCCTGTAAAGACATACTCTATCAGGGAACAGAAGACA
>Ga0126381_100002817_pt1 | contig 18862 bp, 15 predicted proteins | sample PanSoiMetPlot_28_FD_96465 | JGI IMG/M metagenome (GOLD analysis project Ga0126381, IMG submission 96465) | Tropical forest soil microbial communities from Panama - MetaG Plot_28 | ecosystem: Environmental > Terrestrial > Soil > Tropical forest > Bulk soil | place: Panama | collected 2016-02-17
CGTAAACCGGCGCCGTTTACCAGGCTGCGCTCCCTCGATTACCTCGATCCCTTCCGGTGTCTTGGTCATAGGTCTCTCCTATGTCTAAGCCACCGTGTCCGGTTCGTGAAGGGGCTACATCACTGGTGGCGGTAGCGATGTCGCCGGCGCTGGCGCATGCTTTGGAACTACCCAGAAAACTGCGCCTTAATCGCGAAAACTATACCGCTGTCCAGGCGATCTACTATCCGGGTTTCACCATCGGCGAAGGGCTCGGGATGGTCGCAACCTTTATCCTCCTGATCAAGGCACGGACAGAAAGTGCGGCCTTCTGGTGCACTCTTGCCGGACTAATCGCGCTTGCTGGCGAGCATGGGGCTTATTGGGTCTTCACTCATCCGGTGAACAGGTTCTGGCTTAAGGATGAGCCTTTAACCGGACTCGGACGCGGCTTCTTTGCGTTCGACCCTATGAAGCGGACCGGTCCGGAGCCGACCGCCAGCGATGCCGCCTGGACGCGCGCCAGCGACCGATGGGAATTCTCGCACGTCCTGCGCGCGATCCTCGCCGGCACTGCTTTGACGGCATTAGTTGTTGCCGTAGCAATCTGATGGGTGCGGGATGGTCGAGGGAGTAGAACCCGAAAGCGGCAGCGAATTTTCTCCACTTCAAGTTCGGCGCTGCTTTTGGCTGAAGTGCATGGTCATCTTCACCCTTGCCTGTCCAATGAAAGAATGTAAAGAGGGAACAGAGTTGGGCAATCCCAAGATTCAATTGGGCGGGAGAATGTTCTGGTTGAGCCGGAAAAAATTGTCAGGGTCATACTTGCGTTTGAGGGCTGCCAGCCGTGGGTAATTCGGCCCATAGCAGCGCTTGATCCGATCGGGGCCTTCATCGCCGAGATTAGCCACGTACGCTGTCTGGCTGGAGAAGGGGCTTAGCGCCGCGATTGTTGCGTCAATCCAGGCAATCTGAACGGACGCCTCCTCTGGCTTGTCCCATTCAGACTGAACCAGGAAGCCGAAGCCGTTTTCGCGCACCGAAAAGGCAGTGGCTTCCTGGGCCACGCGGCACATCGCACCATGGTAATGGTCCAGCGAAATCAACCTGGCGGGCGAGGTGTTGCGGGACGCGCTCTCAACTATCGCATCGATCGCCGCATCGGTTAGTTCGCGCAAGAACCCTCCCCTGGTATGAAGAGGGCTGCCGGAGGGCCACTCGCCCATCAGCTTTTGCATCTGCAGATATGGTAGCGGACCGATCGAGCCGCTGCTGGGCGTGGTAAAGGATTGAAGCGGTCCAAGGATGCGCTGTGCGTTTTTGGGATCTCCGCAAAAGCAAAGTGCTATCGCAAAGACCGGATTGCCGTCAGCCGGCCTGATGCCGAAGCTCGCGGTGAGTTCGTCTGGCGCGCGGCTGAGGTACTCGCGCATGAACACCAGACCTGCCCGGGATTGCGACATCGGATAGAAGAGCATTCCGCCGATAACCTGGCTTACCGGGTGAAGCCGGTATTCGAATTCGACTGCGACGCCGAAGTTGCCGCCGCCGCCCCTGAGCGCCCAGAAGAGGTCGGCGTTTTCGTGCTGGTCAGCGCAGAGCTTGCGCCCGTCTGCGGTTACGACTTCGGCTGACACAACGTTGTCGCAAGTCAGACCGTGCATTCCCGTCAGCCATCCGAAACCGCCACCTGTTGTAAGCCCTCCCAGCCCGACCGAGGGGCATTGGCCCACGGGCGTCGCGAGGCCGGAGGCTTGGGCGGCATGGTCCAGATCGCCGGCGTGCAAACCGGTTTGGGCGCGCGCGAGGCGGCACGCCGGATCAATGCTGACCTGCTTCATGCCCGACAGGTCGATCACGATCCCGCCGTCGCAAACCGAATGGCCCGCCTGGCTGTGCCCACCGCTTCGCACCGCCACCGGGAGTTGGTTTTCGCGTGCGAATTCCACCGCGCGGCAAACGTCGTCTGCCGCCGTGCACATGGCGATGAGGGCGGGTTGTCGGAGTATTGCGCCATTATGGATCCGGCGCGCGGAGTCATACTCGGAATCGCCGGGAAGAATTACCCTGCCCGCGAAGCGGCGCTGGAATTTGCGGATAGCGGTTGATTCAGGCATCCGCGAACCCAAAGACATCAAGCCGTGGAACACCCGAAAACCTCATCGCGGCGGACCCTGGCGGATTCGATCGCGAACCTGCGCCGGCGTTCGATGCCACGGATGCATGTTTTCCAGCCACCAGGTCGCACCCGCAGCGGCGTACTGAGCAACTATCTGACGGGCGCGAGCGCCGCTTTCGGATGTTTCGGCAGAAAATACCACGTCGAAAGGACCAACCGTCTTGCTATCACGATATTGCGACACATAGTCAACCAACTCACCGACTTGGGCGGCTGACAGCGATGATTGCAAATCTCCTTTAACCGGAACCACGCCCTCAAAGCGCGCGGCGCGGCGAAATGGCGGACGCCGCGGCCAGGTCCCCGCGACCCAAATCGGAATCCGCGGCGACTGCAGCGGGACGGGGACAAAGCGAGTGCTGCTAACCTGGAAGTGCACGCCCGTGAACGAAAAAGACTCGCCGCTCCAAAGTCCGGTCAGCACCGCCAGCCCCTCGTCGAGCATCTGAGCGCGCACTCGATCATCGAGCGGTCCACTGAATGTACTAATCTCGCCAAACAGGTCTGAACCCAGCCCGACGCCGAGTACGAGCCGGCCTTCGGAGAGATGATCGAGCGTCACAGTCTCTCGCGCCAGCTCCCACGGATAACGCCGGTATAACGGTGTGACCAGGGTCCCTACACGAATTCGGCTGGTTGCCAACACGATCGCGGTAAGCGCAACCCAGGGGTCCGCCATCGTTTCAGGCGGCCGTACTTGTATATGGTCCCACAGGAAACAGCCGTCCCATTGCGCATCTTCGGCCTCCCGCGCGAGGTCCGCGAGCAGACGCGGGTCGCTGTACGGACCGGAGGTCGCAAAGCTGATGCCGAAACGCATGTCACGGTCAGCCGTTTGGCGGCGTGCCGGAGCCCGCTCTCACCGGCTGTATCTCGCGATCGAACCCGGGCAGAATCGCCTGAACAAACGCGTTTCTGACTATCTCGATGAAGGCTTCCCAACTGCTGACGTTGGGGTTTTTCAGGTTGCCCGTGAGATTGACCTGGGTCGCTACTTTTTGCGTTTTCTGATTCTTGAAGATGTGCGCCGCGGCTCCGATGACCATTTCCTTGGCCTTCTGCACAATTCCCTTGTTCTTGTCCTTCTGGGGATCGTACACCTTGACGTTCGAAAACATCGGCTTGATATAGCCGCCGATGCGATCGTTCTTCACTCCGATTTGAGCATAGACAGTGCAGGAACCCTGGGCCACATCGAATCTGCCGTGAGCGCGGAGCAATGGATTGAGCGCGGTGAGGTCCGTGTTCAGGATCTCGATGTTGGTGTTGAACTCCGGACCGCCGCCGCTCGCCACGAACGTGCCGTAGATGCGGGTTGCGCCGCTGCCCATGAACTTGCCGGTCAGATTTACCCGCGATGGACCCTGCTCCCGATGGTTGCCGAGGTTCGTCAAGGTCAGGTTGGTTCCGTTGATGAACAGCAAATAGGGAGGATCGGTGGATTGATCGCTATAAGCCAGGCGGCTGTCCCGTATGTCCAGTTCATGAAGTCTGATATTCACCGCCGGACGATTGTTTTCCTTCTCGATGGTCTTACCCACTTTCGTTATGCGCTGTTTCTCCGCGCTCTCGGTCTGCAGCAGGTGAGAGTAGGTCAGGTTCACCGAATCGATCGTGGCGTTGCGCACGTCAACATTCGTCACCTTGGGCGAATACTCAATCGTGCCGTCGCTGGAAAGAGCGCCTCCATTGATAATCAGATTGACATGCCGGCTTGCGGGACTGACGGCGCTCAGCGGTGCGCCGGTCAGCGTGTAGTGCGTCACCGTGCCGGGAAACGGCTTCATCAGGAAATTAGCTCGTCCCTCAAGGCTGAGCCGGCCTCGGTCAAATACCACCATGTCGGCCTGAAAGCGCGAGGGATAAGTGTAATTGGGTTCGTGGATGTTGCGGATATTGTCGCTGACCAAATTGAGCTTCGCGAGATGCAGCGGTTTGGCCCCGGCGTGATCCACGTATGTGATATCGCCGTTATGTATTGCAAAACGGTTGATTTTGAAAGGATAGACACTCTGCAGCGCGTCTTGCCATCCGCGTTGGCGCAGCGGCGTTTTGCTTTGCCGCTCCGCCGTGACCTGGCCCCGGTTGATATCGACTCGCGGGTTCCACAGCCCCACATTTGCCACCACGCGTCCCCATATCAGTTCGCGCCAATAAATCCGGAAACGCATCAAGGGGAACTCCGCAACGGGCGGCCTCGGATGCGCGTCCTGCGCGATGATCAGGCGGCGCAGTGTCAGGCGCAGCGTCAGGAGTTGAAGATGAGCGTGCCCAAGGGTTGCGTGATAGCCCTTAAGGTTGCTGTTCATCCTGGCTTCCAGGCGCGGGCGAAGCATGCCGTCGAGAAAAAAGGAGACGATGAACACGGCGACCACGATCGCCCCGAGAACGGTCGCGAACCACAGCCCGATCTTTGCCGCCAGGCTGCTCTTGTAACGGGCGGTGGGGGGGAGGTCCGTGGATACCATAACTTACCGTGATCCGGGCGGATGGTTCCCAGAGCAAAGGCGCCAAGGAACGCAATCCGCGGACCACGAATATCCCCAGACATATCAAGGGATTGAGCGGCCGTTGGCTGTGAAGACCGGTAAGAATGTAAGGGCTGCGCCGGGATGACGGGCGCAACTTTTCCCCATAGGCTAGGACGGGTCGATCGCCACCTCGGTCATGAATTTTTCGGCTTCACGGATGAACTGCGCCGAATCGGCGTAGCGTCCCAGATCCAGGATTACATAGGTGGCGCCGGCTTCTTTGTATCCGACGAGCCGCTCGCGAGCGCGGGCCCGATCGTCAAGGGGGAAACCCGAGCGGACCACGATTTCCAGATTGGTTTTGCCTCGCATCGCGGCGTCGCTCTTGACCTGTGCGATGATGCGTTTCATATCGGCGGCGCGCAGCATCGGATGCCATCCGTCGCCGAACTCCATCACGCGGGAGATCGCCTTTGCGCCATTGCCGCCAATCCAGATCGGAGGGCGTTTGGGACGCGGCTTGAACACGAAGGCCGGAAAACTCACCAGCTCGCCCCGGTACGGTTCCGCTTCATGGTCAAACAGATGGCTGATAACGCGGAGCGTCTCGGTAGTGATTGCGCCGCGCTGCTTGAAGTTAACCCCCAGCGCGTCGAACTCCGGGCGCATCCAACCGCTGCCGACGCCCAGGATCATCCGCTCCGCCGACAGTTCCTGGATGGTCGCGATCAACTTGGCGCTGAACACCGCGGGCCGGTAGGGGAGCACCAGAACCGAGATGCCGAGGCGAATCCGCTCAGTGGCGCCGGCCAGGAAAGCCAGCGTTGCCAGCACGTCCAGGTAGCGGCCTTCCGATCCTTCGGTCTGATCGGGCGGGATGCACAAATGGTCGGAGACGAACAATGCGTCGAAAGCGAGCCGCTCGGCTGCAAGCGCGCAGGCCTTTATCGTGGGCATCGTGGACTGCGGTCCCATGTTGCGAATCGCGATTCCGAATTTCATCGGGCCTCCTTTTGTTGCGGGCGCAACCGCTCGGAGCGTCTTTGATTCTTATTCGACCCTCTTGCCAATCGCGGAGCAAACAAGAAAAGATCGGGGCGGCGCGAGGGCCGGGCGCAACCGCGAGCGGATGAGAACCGAAAGGAGGTCCGATGGACTTTTCATATACGCCGGAGCAGGAAGCCTTTCGGATCGAGGTCCGCAACTGGCTGGCGAGCAATCTGCCGCCCGAGTTGTGCATCGATGATCCCGCCGACGAGCGGGTCGCGCCCAACCGCACAATCTTTGAGAAACGGCGCGCGTGGCAGGCCAAGATGTACGCCGCGGGATGGGTCGGCATTGCCTGGCCCAGGGAATTCGGCGGGCGCGGCGCCAGCGTACTCGAACAGGTCATCTTCAACGAGGAGTATGGCCGCGCGCGGGCGCCGATGCTGCCCGGATATTCGGGTATCGGAATGTGCGGCCCCACGATCGCGCAAGCCGGAAGCCTGGAGCAGCGGCGCCGCTTTCTTAAGCGCATCCTCAGCGGCGAGGACATCTGGTGCCAGGGCTATTCGGAGCCCAACGCCGGCTCCGATCTCGCCGGCATCCAGACCCGCGCGCAAGACCGCGGCGATTACTTCGTGCTCAATGGACAAAAGATTTGGACTTCCGCCGCCCAATACGCCGACTGGATGTTCTTGCTGGCGCGTACCGTCCCCGCCGCCCACAAGCATCTGGGGATCTCTTACCTGCTGCTGGACATGAAGACCAAAGGCGTGGAGGTGCGGCCGCTCGTAACCGCCAGTGGCCATTCTCATTTTAACCAGGTGTTCTTCGAAGATGTGCACGTACCGAAGGAGAACCTCGTCGGTTCCAAGGATCAGGGATGGAAGGTCGCGATGACCACGCTCTCGTACGAGCGCGGCGCCGCCGGCGGCGGCTACGATTCGCAAATCCGCGGCCTGCTGGACCTGGCGCATCGATACCATATCGACGGCCGGCCGGCGTGGGAGCACGATTGGGTGCGCCAGCGGATTGTTCACCTGGCGATCGAATCCAAGGCCGCCAAGTATGCGCGGCTGCGTTCGCTGACGCGCCAGCTCAAAGGTCAGCCGCCCGGACCGGAGGGCTCGATGCTCAAGCTGTCGGGCTCGGAACTGGGAATGCGTATCGCGTTCTTCGCGTCCGAGATGCTGGGGGTATATGCGCAGGTCGCGCAGCCGATGCCCGCCTTGGAAGACGCTCCGCGATGGCAGAATAGGGTGATAAGCTCGCGTCAGTACACGATCGCGGGCGGCACCAGCGAAATCCAGCGCAACATTCTTGGTGAACGCACGCTGAAGATGCCCAAATGATCGATGGGCGGTAGGCAAAGAATCGAGTAAAGCAGGATTTTATGGACTTTTCTTTCACGCCCGGGCAGCAAGCGTTTCGGATGGAACTGCGGCGATGGATCGAGGAGAACCTCGATCCGGAGCTGCGCGTCTATGACGCGATGGACGAACGGGTCGCGGCCTCGCGCGATGTATTTGAAAAACGGCGCATCTGGCAGGCCAAACTGTACGCCGCGGGATGGGCCGGCATTGCCTGGCCGCGCGACTTTGGCGGCCGTGGCGCTGGATTGATCGAGCAGATTATCTACAACGAAGAGTACGCTCGCGCTCGTGCTCCTATCGTGCCCGGCTACCTGGGTATCGGCATGTGCGGTCCCACCCTGATCCAGTACGGCACCGAAGAGCAGAAGCGCCGCTACGTCAAAAGAATCCTGAGCGGAGAGGACATCTGGTGCCAGGGCTATTCCGAGCCCAACGCCGGTTCCGACCTCGCCGGTATTCAGACCCGTGCCGAGGACAAAGGCGATTACTTCGTGCTCAATGGCCAGAAGATCTGGACCTCGGCGGCGCAGTACGCCGACATGATGTTCCTGCTCGCCCGCACCGATCTCACGGCGCCCAAGCATAAAGGAATCAGCTATCTGCTGCTCGACATGAAGACCAAGGGTGTGGAAGTCAGGCCCCTGGTGGTGGCCAGCGGACATGCTCACTTTAACGAGGTCTTCTTCGAGGACGTGCAGGTCCCGCGCGAAAACCTGGTCGGGCCCAAAAACGAGGGATGGCGGGTCGCGATGACGACCCTGTCCTACGAGCGCGCGTTTGTCGGCGGAGAGGGGCAAGCCGAGGCGGTGCGCGCGCTGATCGAACTGGCGCGGCGCGTCGAAGTCGAGGGCCAGCCGGCATGGCAGGTGCCGTGGGTGCGGCAGCGATTGACTTCACTGTCCATCGAATGCCAGGCCGCGAAGTACACGCAATTGCGCTCGCTGACCCGCCAGCTGCGCGGCCTGCTGCCGGGACCGGAGGGCTCGATGCTCAAGTTGTTCGGCTCGGAGTTGGGCGTTCGAATCGCGCACTTTGCGACCGAGATGCTGGGTCCGTACGCACAACTGGGCGAGCCGATGCCGTCGGTGCCCGAAGCCCCGCGATGGCAGAGCCGGGTGATAAGCTGTCTGCAGTTCCGAATCGCGGGCGGCACCAGCGAAATTCAAAAGAACATAATCGGCGAGCGCAGCCTCGGCTTGCCGAAGGACTAGGGTTATCGGGCTTGCGGCTTCGTTCTTGAAGGTGAGCGAGCTGGATGAAAATATTTGCTGGTTGTATAACAAAATGATTGGCGATATGCTTGCACCGAGTTGACGCGTGTTGGGGACCATAGCGCGACCGTTCGGAGTTGATGCGAGGCACAACATTCGTTAGTTAGATAACAAGTTTTTGGGGTGGCGTTTGCGCGGGCCGGGCGGCCTGTAGGCGGTGAGGCTCCGGAGCGGCGATGTGGGCCGGTTCGCGAACCGGCCGCGTCTGCGCTGATTTCTCCAGCCTGCAAAGAACAGTGACCCGGAAAAAAGGAGATCTATCGTGAAAGTCGGTTATGTACCCGTCGTGACCGCGGTGGGCGATTCGAAATCTGACCTCCAACTGTACCAGGAAGCAATGACGATGGCGGACATGGCGGAGCCCCTGGGTTTCGATTCGTTGTGGAGCCTTGAGCATCATTTCACCGGCTATTCAATGATCCCAAATCCAGTGCAGTTTCTGACCTACTACGCGGCGCGCACGCGCACGATTCGGCTGGGCACTGCGGTTATCGTCCTTCCCTGGCACGACCCGGTACGCGTTGCGGAGGAAATCGCGCTGCTCGACGTGATGGCGGGCGGGCGCACGATCTTCGGCTTTGGCCGCGGCGCGGGTTCGGTCGAGTACGACGGCTTGCGCGTGCCGATGGAGGAATCGCGCGACCGCTTCGCGGAGATTGCCACTATCATTCGGCTGGCACTGACCCAGCCAAGGTTTTCCTTCGACGGCAAATTCTTCAAGATTCCGGAAACCTCGATCCGGCCGCAGCCGATCTCCAATCCGGTGCAACGGTTCTACGCCTCTTCGGTAAGTCCCGAATCTGCCGAGCTGATGGCCCGGATGGGTTTTGGGATGATGATTATCGGCCAGAAGGATTGGGAATCGGCGGCGGTGGATATTCAACACTATCGCGCGACGGCAGCATCGTGCGGGCATCCGGTGCGTCCGGTGATGGCACTGGCCAACGTGATCGTTGCCGAAGATCCGTCCGAGGCGCGCGACCTGGCCCGCACCCACCTGAAGATCTACATGAAGACCATCGACGACCATTACCGTTTTTCCGATGGTCACCTGTCCGGTCTTAAGGGCTACGAGTTCTATTCCAAGATGGCCAAGACCTACAACAAGGTAGCCGCTCCGAAGGAAGGCAAGGATTCCTCCAAGCCGGCCGACGGCGTGAAGAAGAAAAGCTCTGGCGGAGACCTTAACGTTACCGGGACGCCGGCCGAGGCCCTGGAGAAGCTGCGCTACATCCACCAGCTGACGGGCGCCAGCGACTTCCTGGGACAGTTTTGCGTGGGTGGTCTGTCCTTCGAGAACACCCAGCGCAGCATGAAACTCTTTGCCGAAAAGATTGCGCCGGTGCTAAAAAATGACCCGGCCTTCGCGCCGCGGACCGGCGACGTTCAGGCCGGCGCGCAGGCCTGAAGCTGGAGCAGGCTCGGCCTAATGGCGGACTACAAGAACATCATCTATGAAAAGCCGGCGGACCGGGTGCTGCGGATTACGTTGAACCGCCCCGAACGCATGAACGCGATGTCGCCGGAGCTGCTGAATGAACTCGACACCGCGATGGATGAGTTCGAGCAGGATCCCCAACTGAGTGTGATGATAATCCGGGGGGCAGGGCGCACTTTCTGCACCGGCTACGACCTTGGTGTTGACCAGAAGCGGGGCGTCGGCTCGCGTATCACGCGCGACCGGATTGCGATGCAGGGTTTGGTGACGCGCTGGATGCGGCTGTGGGGGCTGCCCAAGCCGACTATCGCGCAGGTTCATGGTCATTGTATTGCCGGCGGTACGGAACTCGCTGGTCATTGCGACCTGGTCTTCGCCTCCGAGGACGCGAGTTTCGGCAATCAGCCGGGACGCACGATGGGTATCCTGCCGACCATGTCGATGTGGCCCACGCTGATGGGTCCGCGCCGCACCAAAGAGTTGTTCTTCACCGGCGACCCGTTCAGTGCGCGCGAGGCCCTTGAATGGGGACTCATCAACCGCGTCTATCCACGCGACCGCCTGGAGGAGGAGACCCTCGATTACGCGCGCCGCGTAGCCATGGTGTCAGTCGAGTTGCTGACGCTGCACAAGGCGGCGGTCAACCGGTTCCTTGAGATAACGGGGATTCGGGCGGCGGAACAATCGGCCGCCGACCTCGACGTAGTTGCGCACGAGACCGATACCGTCCGCAACTGGATGCGAATGATCAAGGAAAAGGGGCTGAAGGCGGCGCTGGAGGCGAGAGACGGGCCGTTCAGAAAATGAGCCGCTATAAGGCACGCGCCGCGAGCGAAAATCGCGACATGACTGCTGAACCCGAATCCCGCGGCACCGGCAAAAGGCTCACCCAGGACGAACGCCGGGAGCGGTCGGAAAGCCGGATGTTGGCGGCTGCGATCGATCTGTTTGCCCGCCAGGGAAGCGGCCGCACCACGCTGGTGGAAATCGGCAAGGTTGCGGGCTACACCCACGGCCTCGTGGGCCATCGCTTCGGTTCGAAGAGCGGCCTGGTCCGGCGCTTGATCAAGAATCTGCAGCGGGATTTCACTCGCCGCCAACTCACCGGAATCACCGAGCGGCGCACCGGGCTGGAGGCGCTGCTTGAGGTGGTTAGAAGCAGTCTCAACCTGATGGCGGAGGGCACCACCAGCGCGCGGGTTATACGGGCGCTGACCGTGCTGGCTGGCGAGGCGTTGGGTCCGGTGCCTGAAATTCTGGGCGATGTGATCGGACTCAACCGCAATTTCAAGACGGTGCTGCGCAGGCTTATCGAGCAGGGAATCGAAGCCGGCGAGATTCGCAAGGACGTGCGTCCGGCCGAGCAGGCGACGCTGATACTCGCAATCCTGCGAGGAGTTGAGATCCAATGGTGCCAGGATCCCAACAGTCTTTCGCTGGACTCGATAATAAACGAGACCATCACCTCGCTTCGCAGGAGTTTGCAGAGCCCGTCAGCGCGGTAGATAACGGCGCGTTACGATCAACGAAAAACCGAGCACGGAGCGCAAGCGGAATGCGTCTAGCCGACAAAATCGCCTTGATTACCGGGGGAGGCCGCGGTGTCGGCCGCGTGATCGCACTGACCTTTGCACGCGAGGGCGCCGACGTCGCTATCTGCGCCCGCACGGAAAACGAACTCAGAAAAACCGCCGCCGAGGTGGAGCAGCTGGGGCGCCGATGCCTGCTGCACACTTGTGACGTGACCGTCAACGAACAATGCGTTGCGACGGTGCGCGAAGCGATGCGCCACTTCGGGCGGATTGACATCCTGGTGAACAACGCGGGCGGCGGCGATGTGGCGCGCCACTCGCGAGTCGGCGACGCGGATGACGCCTGGTGGTTCGACAATATCGCTCTGAACCTGCACAGCACCTTTTTCTTTTGCCGCGCCGTTTTGCCGCACATGACCGAGCGGCGTTACGGCCGGATCGTGAACGTTTCGTCGATCGCCGGATTGCGCGGTCTTCCCAACATGGCCAGCTACGCCGCCGCCAAGCATGGTGTGGAGGGACTGTCGCGATCGATCGCTTTGGAGACGGGCAAACTCGGCATCACTTGCAATTCAATCTGTCCGGGGTCGGTGCGATCGGGATGGACAATCAGCGAAGGCGGAGCGGGCAAGGCCGCCAAGGCGCTTGGGATGACGATGGAGGATTACACCAAGGTCACCGCCAAGGCTCACACAACGGGGCGAATCGTCGAGCCTGAGGAGATCGCGGAGCTGGCCGTCTTTTTGGCCAGCGATCTTTCCGCCACAACAACCGGCCAGTCGATCCTTATGGGATTTGCCTGAAATGCTGGTTTCGGTCCGACAAAGCGAAGCGCGAACTCATTGGCGTGTGACCTCTTTACCTCGCTTTCAGCGCGCTGAGTATCTCTCGGGCGCGTCGCGCCAGCGGCCCTTCGCAAACGGATTGGCTGCAGGATATTTTCGCCTCTTTGGCTATGTATAGCTCTCCGCGACGGCAAAGGCCGGGTCGTGATGGAGCACCGGCAGCACCTTGTCCGCGAACAGGCGCATGCTGCGCTCGACCTCGGCGCGCGGCATCCCGCCGTAGCTGAAGCCCACGCCCAGATGCTCCATGCCCATCTTTTTCTGGATCGTTTCCAACTGTTCCAGCACCTGGCGCGGCGTTCCAATCACGTGCAGCTTCATGAAGTACTCCAGCGCCCTGGCCTCGGCCGCGGAGTCGGCGGTCAGCTTGGCGAAAGTCTTCTCGAATTTGGCGTGGAACTCGAAGTCCTTCAGTCCCTGCAGCCGTCCCTGGGTAAAGCCGTAATGCGTGTTGATGGCCTTGAACATGTTGCCGAAGTAGGTATGCGCGCGATCCCAGACCTCGTCGTGATCCTCGCCGACCATCACATTTAGGGTGCAGATCGGAGGCCGCGGCTTGAGCCCGACGCTCATCGCCGTCTGCCGGTACCGATCCAAATCGGCCCGGGCGGTGTCCCAATCCTTCTGCGCGATTATGAAGACGCCAAAGCCGAGCCGGGCCATGATTTCGGCTGACTCCGGGCTGATCGAGGCGGCATAAAACCGGCGTTCGGGATGAGATACGGGGCGGGGCCGGATGCTGATCTCCGGGATGTTGAAATGCTTGCCGTGGTAGGAGAAGCGCTCCTGCGTCAGCCCTTTGAGCACGATTTCGGCGGCTTCTTTGAAGCGCTCGCGTGACTGCTCCATCGGCACGCCGAAGCCCTCGTACTCCACCGGCGCCGCGCCCCGGCCGAAGCCGAAGATGGTGCGCCCGCCCGACAGCACGTCCAGCGTGGCGACTTCTTCCGCCACGCGGATAGGATCGTGCCAGGGAAGCACAATGACGTCGGTAACGAGCTGAATCCGCTTGGTGCGTCCGGCGACCCAGGCCAGTAACTGAGTGTTGTTGGGGATCATCGCGAAGCCCGTGAAGTGATGCTCCACGCTCATCAGGGAGTCGAAGTTGAGCGGTTCAACCAGATCGATGAGGGCTAATTCGTCGTGATAGATCTCGTCGTCGGTGCGGTTGCTGCCGGCGGGGTTGATCATGGTGACATTGGCGCCAACTTTCATCCGGACTCCTCCTGTTGGGGTGCCAACACGCCGCGCAGCACTCCCATCGCGGGATCATATAGCGAAAAGCGCGGCAGCGTGTCGATTGGAGCGTCATTGCTGCTGCGGCAGGATTGCCGCGCGGCTGACCTCGCGTCGCTCGCTGCGATCCAGCGCCTGCGCCGCCTGCGCGAGCGGAAACGTGACGTCGCATAGTTCAAGGTAAGGAAAGCGGCCAATGTTGTCGCCAAGGAAGTCGAGCGACTTCTTCAGGTAGTGCGGCGGGTAGCCCATCGCGGTCGTGATCTGCAGCGACTTCATGGTGATGAACCCGGGCACGACCTGGGTCGCTGGCGTCAGCAGGACATTGCCTACTTCCAGGACTCTGCCGCCCTGGCGCGCGTACGAGATCGCATCGGTGAAGGCTTCAGGCACTCCGGCAACTTCAAGCACGGCGTCGGGTCCGTAGCCGGTCAACTCACGAACGCGTTTGCGGCGCGCGCGCGAATCCGGGTATTCACGCAGGTCAATGATTTCGTCAGCACCGAACGCGCTGGCCAACTCAAGGCGCCGCGCCACGCTGTCCATTGCGATCGCGCGGGCACCGCGCGCCGTGGCGATCGCGATCGCATGCAGGCCCAAACCGCCGGCGCCCAAAACAAGCAGTGTTTCGCCGCAGCCGAGCCCGCCCTTGTCCAGCGCCCAGTACACGATTGACATCGCGCAGTTCGCGGAGGATGCGATCGCGTCGGGAACGTTCTCCGGGATACGATAGAAATGTTGTCCCGGCTGGACGCAATAATGAGTCGCGAAGGTGGCGGTGAAATGAGGCGGCTGGTCGGGATGCGTATGCCGCACCACGTTATTGAGGCAAGCCGCTTGATTACCGGCCACGCAGTTTACGCATCGATTGCACACGATGTAGGAGACCGGCGCTATCCGATCGCCCGCCTTGATCGCCGCTCCGGCCCAATCGGTGGCGATGCGATTGCCCAGTTCCAGGACGCGGCCGCTCATCTCGTGGCCTGGCATCACGCCGCTGGTCCCTCCGATCTCACCTTTCCACATGTGAACTTCCGAGCCGCAGACGTTGGTCTGGGTTACTTCAGCAACCAGACCGTCCGGTTCAGGAGCGGGAACCTCGTACTGATGAAATTCAAGGGTATGCGCGCGAGGGATGAAAGCGATCTTGCCCTTCATGAAGTCTATTCCTTCGACTGCTCGGCCAGTTTGTGACGGGCCGACTGTTACCGCAGGAAACAGCAAGTGTGCAATCATCCCACCGGACCGGGCCTGACGTCAAAACGCGAAAATGGGAGCATTGAACAATGGATAAGGTACTTGAGGGGCTGGCGCCGTATTATCTGCATGTCTCCTACGTGGTGCGCGATATCGAAGCCGCGCGCGAATCCTTCATGGGACTGCTGGGAGTAAAGCACATAGGGGTGATGGAACTGCCGATGGCCGCTCCGCTGTTGATGCGCGGCAAGCCGGTTGAAAAGCCTTTTCGCATTAAGATTGGCGTCGGTCGCGTGGGAACAAACGGCGACCAGGAGATCGAACTTATTCAACCCATTCCCGTCGGCGACGATATCTACAGCCAGTTCCTCAAAGCTTCAGGTTCGGGAATCCATCACATTGCGTTTCTGGTTCCGGATTGGGACAAGGCTACAGTTGAATTGCGCGCCGCGGGCGTGCCGCGGATTCTCGAGAGTCAAAATGCCGAATTCCATTTTGCCTATTTCGATCTTCGCGACCGGATAGGAACGGCGGTTGAGGTCGTGCAATACGACCGCCAGGCCTTTGAGATGATCGAGAATCTCAAAGGCCCGCGCCAATGACGCGAGCCCAGGGCGCAATGAAGTCTGCGGGGTTGCAGTTCGGAGCAGTTTGATTACTGCCGAAAAAAAGCATTGCTCACATCATCTGGGTGTGAGAGCCTTAAAGTGTAAAACGCAAATTTCATAAGCATTGGCAGCTTGCTCGGTCATCTTCCTAAGGGCGCCGCACCTTTGAGCGTCGTTCATGTGGGGCGCGTCGAGTCCTTCACCGCGTCGGTTCTTCTGACGTGTTTCGTAGTCCTGGCTCTGGCACAGGTAAACGCGCGTTTGCGTTGGTTCAGCCTTAAACCGGATTCAGTTCTTCCCGCCCCCCACTATGCTTTGACCCGCCGTACGGCATTGGAGGTGGGCTCGGGAACGTTAGATCGTCTACCCGCGCACGAGACCGCAAGCACCGTTGCCGAGAAACCGGCGTTCGCGTAGCGTACCGAATTTTCATGGGCTCCAGGGCGCCAGGGCGCAATACTGCTTACAATCTTCCAAAATTCGGAGCGTATTCACCTTCCAACGACTGAGCGGTGCGCTCGCAGACGCTGGCGGCGTTGCGCTCCGTGCTTTTGCACCAACGTCGCACGGCGGCGCCGGACCGCTGGCTGTTGAGGCCGATTGAACTGAACCGCAGGTGCGATTGACTGTACCGCGGCAGGCCGATAGCGAAAGATCAGCCCCATTTTGGGGAGAAAGGATTGGAGAAGTTAGGAATGAGACTGAAAAGACCGTACCTGTTAACCGTTGCCGGAATGCTTTTGTTATGCAGTACCGGTATCGCCGCCGCCCAGGTGAGCTGGAATCAGCAAGACTATGATGGTCTTGCCGCGGCGGATGCTTCCAAAACGATCGCTCCGGGAACGCAGATCAACGCCCAGAACTGGCAGCAGTATAAGAACTTCATGCCGGTTGGAATGCAGGAGCTGTGGGCGGGCAAATTCTTCTTTCATCTGCCCGACAACGCTCAGATGAAGGTGGACGCCGCGACAGCGACGCCGCTGCCCAAAAAGTATCAGGAGGATACCGAGAAATACGCGAGCCAGGTGAGTTTGGTCAGGAATGCCGACGGTGGCTTCGATATCAAGGGCTATGTGGCAGGAGTGCCGTTTCCCAAGCCCAGCGGTCCGGACGCCGGCGTTCAAATCATGTACAACGAGTATTACGCCTATATTCCGTACCTGATTACGACCTACGCAACGCTCGGCTTCAGCATGGACAAGTTCGGCAACAAGACCACCAATGCCGTGCGAGAGCTGAACTTCAAACTCAAACATCTGAGCGATTCCGGTAAACCCGTCAACCTTCCCAGCACGGGTGATACTTTTCTGACCCAGAACAACGTCATCATGGAGCCTGAGCAGTCCAAGTACGTTAACTCGCTCCAGATCTTCCATGACGACCCCGCTCAGCTACCCGACTCCTACGTTTTCGTCCCATCGCTGCGTCGTTCGATTCGCCTGACCACGGCGGCGCGCTGTTCACCGCTGGTGGGAAGCGATTACACGCAGGACGACGAGCGCTCGATGAACCTGCAGCCGCCCATCTTTCAGTCGCGATTTTTGGGCTACAAGAACATCCTCGTGGGTTATCCCGTTGCCGGCTATACGAGCAAGAATAACTACTACAAGCCGCTCTATTACCCCAGTCCCGCGGCGGTGACCTGGCAGGTTCGTCCGGTGGCCATCCTGGACATCAGGCGCGTACCTTCAAAGGCAAACGGCTACTGCTATGGAACGCGCATGGCGTACATCGACAAGGAAACGTGGCAGCCGATCTGGATGGACCTCTATGATGCGGGATTGCACTTGTGGAAGACCGGTCCATCGATCTACCGCCCGATGCCGATTCCTGGTACCAACGGCGACGTCAGCACCGGCGCAGGCGGCCCAGGTGACGACGAGTACACGTTCTGGGACGTGCAGAACAATCACATAACGCTGGATATACAAAGCGGCGGACAGATCAACGATGACGCCCGGAGCTATGACGACTTCAACCGCTGGGCAACCCCGGGCGGCATGTCTCAGATAATGCAGTAAGGTACTTCGTCCGAGACGGACGCGTACTTGCTCCTGAACCGGCAGGCTGTGGTTACAGCCTGCCGGTTCTGTATTTGGGAGCTATTAGTCTCCTGTCACATTCCCTCACCCGAGCCCTGTCAGGGTTAGGACGCCGAATGCCGGCGATGCGACGCCGCTTATTTCAGCGTGAACCCTCCGCCCGGGTCATTGCCCGAACTCGTGAAGGGCACAAAGGGCGGATTGAGCGCCTGCACATACGACGCACCTGCAACGGCGTGAGCAGGTTTGGCGAAGGTAAACTTCGTGTCGCTGAGGACGGTCAGTGGAATGTTCGCTTTGCCGCCCGCGCCGATTCCCCCCAGGTTCACCGCTCCGCCTGACTGTGAATTGAAGAAGTTGATTACAGTCAAGGTAGAGAAGCCGGTGCCATTGACAGTAATCGTCAATCCCGACTGCGTGACTGACAGCACGCGAATCTGCGCCCCAATCGGTACCGATACCGCGTTGCTCTTCTTGGTGTAGGTCTTGCTCGCGCCGGCGTTGCTTATTACGAACGAACCCGGACCGGTCGGCGGCGAGTTGGTCGTCCCCTTGGCCGGCAGAAAAATGCTTATCTGCGTCGGGGTAAGGTTGGGGTTGCCGGGGTTAAGGAAGAAGGTCGAAAGTTTGTCTCCTGGGCAAGCACAGAACAGGTCGACAGCCACTCCGTTGACGACGTCAAAAGCGGTGCCGCCCAGCCTAACCGTTGTGCCCTGGGCTACGACGGTCTCCACGTTGTTCGTGGCGAAGCTCGGATTGTCGCTGGTCGCAGCCAGTGGCACCCCGTTGATGCTCTTCAGAGTTGGAATGCCGGCGGTTGGCGACCCTTGCAGCAGGGCGAAACCCAGGTTGGAGATCTGGAAGCCGGTGTCGGTATTGACGACCTCTACGCTGACAAATCCTTCTCCCAGGCTGATGGTGTCGGGAACCGCGACCGTCAGCAACACGGATGTATGGGAAGTAGGCGTTAACGGCCCAGCATTCACCGATCCATGCGAAGTGGCCACAAAGAAGTTGACCTTCGAGCCAGCCGTGAAATGGGTTCCCACGATATTGAAGCTTCCACCAACCAGGACCGGGTTGGTGATACTGGAGATATGAGGTGTAGCGGGGACGGCGGTGGGAGTCGCTGTTGGCGTGGGCGACTTGGTAGTCGTAGTCGGAGTCGATCTGGGCGTCGCCGTGATGCTGGGGCTGGGGAACGGACTCGGACAGACCGTGCTGCTTGGATCCAGTTCTGTCACGAAAGCATTGGTGGTGCCAGCCGCGAACGCATTGTTGCCGAATTGGAAAGCGCTCTTGGTGACCGGGAAGTCTCCGGAAAAGGTCAAGCCCGCAACATAGATATGATTGCTTGAATCGCGCGCGATCGCGCCGCCGACGTCGATTTTGCCGCCACCCAGATAGGTCGAGAATACAAGCTGCGAGGTCGGAGTGACATTGGGGTTAAGAACGCTGACAAAGGCGTCGGCCTGATCACCGGCACCGATGACGGACATGGGCGCGCACGTATTGGCAACCGGAAAACCGGTCGAGGTCGCACCGCCGGTCAAATAGATCTTTCCGGTGCTGCTGTCGACCGCAACGTCCGTGGCGGCGTCGCCCGGCCGCGTTGGCGATCCGAACAAGTCCGCAGGCCCGCCGATATACGTGGAGTACACCAGTTGCTTGGAACCGGCTTGGGTTGTATCAAGTTCGCTGACGAAC
>Ga0126381_100002818_pt1 | contig 18861 bp, 15 predicted proteins | sample PanSoiMetPlot_28_FD_96465 | JGI IMG/M metagenome (GOLD analysis project Ga0126381, IMG submission 96465) | Tropical forest soil microbial communities from Panama - MetaG Plot_28 | ecosystem: Environmental > Terrestrial > Soil > Tropical forest > Bulk soil | place: Panama | collected 2016-02-17
CGGCGGCCATGGACACGGTCACCGAGGCGCGCCTCGCCATCACCATCGCCCAGGAAGGCGGCATCGGCATCGTCCACAAGAGCATGACCATCGAGGCTCAGGCACGCGAGGTCGGCCGGGTGAAGAAATTCGAGAGCGGGGTGATCCGCGACCCGATCACCGTTTCGCCGAACATGAGCATCCGCGAAGTGCTCGACCTGACACGCTCACGCGGCATCTCCGGTGTGCCGGTGGTCGTAGGCGGCAAGGCGGTCGGCATCGTCACACACCGCGACCTGCGCTTCGAGGACAAGCTTGACGCACCGGTCTCTTCGGTCATGACGCCGCAGGAGCGGCTGGTCACTGTGCGTGAGGATGCCTCCAAGGAGCAGGTGCTGGCGCTGCTGCACAAGCACCGCATCGAGAAGCTCCTGGTCGTGAACGGCTCGCACGAGCTCGTCGGCATGATCACGGTGAAGGACTTCCAGAAGGCCAACGAATTCCCGCGCGCCTGCAAGGATGACGGCGGACGGCTGCGCGTCGGTGCCGCGGTCGGCACGACACCCGACACCATCGAGCGCGTGGCGGCACTGCGCGAGGCGGGCGTGGACCTGGTGGTGGTCGACACCGCGCACGGTCATTCGCGCGGGGTCATCGAGACGGTGAAACGCATCAAGACGAAATGGGCCGACAGCCAGGTGATCGCCGGCAACATCGCCACCGCAGAGGCGGCCCGCGCACTCATCGACGCGGGCGCCGATGCCGTGAAGGTCGGTATCGGGCCGGGCTCGATCTGCACCACGCGCGTGGTCGCCGGCGTCGGCGTGCCGCAGATCTCGGCCGTGGCCAACGTCGCCACGGCGCTCAAGGACACCGAGGTGCCGGTGATCTCCGACGGTGGCATCCGCTTCTCGGGCGACATCGCCAAGGCGATCGCGGCCGGTGCGCACGCGGTGATGATCGGCGGACTGTTCGCCGGCACCGAGGAGTCGCCGGGCGAGGTCGAGCTCTACCAGGGTGCTTCCTACAAGTCCTATCGCGGCATGGGCTCGCTCGGCGCCATGGCAGAGCGGCACGGCTCGGCGGACCGATACTTCCAGGACGCCGCGACCGAGCTCGAGAAGCTCGTGCCCGAAGGCGTAGAGGGCCGCGTGCCCTACAAGGGAAGCGTCGTGACCATCCTCCATCAGCTCTCCGGTGGCCTGCGGGCGGCCATGGGCTACACCGGCAGTCGTAACATCACCGACATGCGCACCCGCCCGGTGTTCGTGCGCATCACGAGTGCCGGGGTGCGCGAGAGTCACGTTCACGATGTCAGCATCACCAAGGAGGCACCCAACTACCGGGTGTCCTGAGGCGGTCCCGATGGCGAGCGTTTCCCGAGCTGCAGCGACCGCCGCGGGTGGCACGACGGCGGCGCACCTCGACATCCACGCGCATCGCATTCTGATCCTGGATTTCGGCGCGCAGTACACACAGCTCATCGCCCGGCGCGTGCGCGAGCTCGGCGTCTACTGCGAGATCCATCCCTGGGACACCAGTGACGCGCAGGTGCGTGCCTTCGCCCCGCGTGGCGTGATCCTCTCCGGCGGGCCCGAGTCGGTCACCGCCGCCGACCCGCCGCGCGCGCCTGCCGCGGTGTTCGAGCTCGGCGTGCCGGTGCTCGGCATCTGCTACGGCATGCAGACCATGGCGCAGCAGCTCGGCGGTCACGTCACCGCCTCCAGCGAGCGCGAGTTCGGCTACGCCGAGGTGACGGTCAGCGCGGCCTCGCGCCTGCTCGATCAGCTCGAGGACCGGCGCAACACCGCCGGTGGCTGCGTGCTCGATGTCTGGATGAGTCACGGCGACCGGGTGGATGCGCTGCCACCGGGATTCGTCGCCACCGCCAGCACCGGCACCATTCCGTTCGCCGCGATGAGCGACGAGCGGCGCCGCTTCTATGGCGTGCAGTTTCACCCGGAGGTCACCCACACGACCCAAGGGGCGCGCCTGCTCGAGCGCTTCGTGCGCGAGATCTGCGGCGCAGACGCGCTGTGGAGCACCGGTAACATCCTCGCGGATGCCATCGAGCGCGTGCGTGCCCGGGTGGGGACGGGCAAGGTTCTGCTCGGTCTCTCGGGCGGCGTGGATTCCTCGGTGGTGGCTGCACTCCTGCAGCGCGCGATCGGCGATCAGCTCACGTGCGTGTTCGTCGATCACGGGCTGCTGCGCCTCGGCGAAGCCGAGCAGGTGATGAGTACTTTTGCGCAGCACCTCGGCGTGCGCGTGATCCGCGTCGACGCCGCGGCGCGCTTCCTGGCGGCGCTCGCCGGCGTGACCGATCCCGAGGCCAAGCGCAAGATTATCGGCCGCACCTTCATCGACGTCTTCGATGAAGAGGCGCAACGCCTGCGCGACGTGCGCTTCCTCGCCCAGGGCACCATCTACCCGGACGTGATCGAGTCCGCCGGGACGCACACCGGCAAGGCGCACGTCATCAAATCGCATCACAACGTCGGCGGGTTGCCGGAGCGGATGCACCTCGAGCTCATCGAGCCGCTGCGCGAGCTGTTCAAGGACGAGGTGCGGCGCCTCGGGATCGAGCTCGGCCTGCCGCGGGAGATGGTCTATCGCCATCCCTTCCCCGGCCCAGGTCTCGGCGTACGCATCCTCGGCGAGGTGCGCGAGGAATACGCCGAGCTGCTGAGGCGCGCGGATGCAATCTTCATCGAGGAGCTGCGCCGTCACGATCTCTACGAGCGCGTGAGCCAGGCATTCGCGGTGTTCCTGCCGGTGCGCTCGGTCGGGGTGATGGGCGATGGGCGCCGTTACGATTACGTCATCGCACTGCGCGCGGTCGAGACGATCGATTTCATGACGGCGCACTGGGCGCGTCTGCCATACGAGTTCCTCGACCACGTTTCGCGGCGCATCGTCAACGAAGTTGCCGGCATTTCGCGCGTCGTCTACGACATCTCCGGCAAGCCGCCCGCGACCATCGAGTGGGAGTGAGCCGCACGACCGAGCTTGCCAATTCGTCCCGAGCTCGCACTGCACGAAATGTCGAGGAGCGTGAACGCGCTCCCGGCCACCTGCGTGCTCGGCGCCATCGTCCTGACGGGATTTCTCGGAGGCGCGATCACGAGCCACCTTCGCGTCGCGGGCACACTGACTCCCGAGATGATCGTGAGCCTCATTCTCGGAGTGTTGGCATGGGGCGGGCTATGGCTTCGCGATCCGCGGCTTCGCGTCCCGATCCCGCGCCGCCGCGACCCATCCGCCGTCTCGCCGACGCCTCCGCCTCATGCAGATAGGTCGTGAATCCGTCCTTCGCCGGCACAACGGAATTCAGGAGCATGACTGCGCTCACCTGGCCGCGATGACCCATGCCGTGGTTGATCACATGCAGGAGCATCTCCTCGCGTGACATGCGGCCCGGGGTCCCGTCGGTAAATGCGAAGTCGATCTGTTCCGTCAATTGGCCGCGATCGAGCCCGGACACATAATCGATATATTCCCTGTCGCTTCTTCTGATGTCTGCGGACAAATCACTCAGCAGCGGCAACTCGCTCGAATTGGCCGATGTGTACGTATGGGCCTTCCGCCTCACATGCGCAGCGAAGATCCGGTCGACGATGTAGGTGTGGCTCAGAGCCTTAACGGCCAGTCCGGTTATTTGCGACTCACCGCCAAGCTTGGCCAACGCGGTCAACAGCTCGTCGTTCGCCCAGGCTTTATATCGGAACAAGCGCAGCAGCGTAGAGTTCATGTCGTAATCTCCTCGAGGACCAGGTCGTTGCACGAGCTATTGCTTCGTTACTTCGACGCCGAGCAGAATATGAGCGTTCACTCGCTTTTGATACTCGCATTGTCAGCGTGGAAAAATGTCGCGCAGACCGGTCACAAAACCCAGGAAAACCGCGTCCCAGGGACGATCGCGCGCTACGGTCAAAGCGCTGCTTGACGCAACCGCTCGCATTCTCATCGCGGAAGGGTTCGACAAGGCCAGCACCAATCGCATCGCGGAAGTGGCCGGCGTGAGCGTCGGCTCGCTCTACCAATATTTCCCCGGCAAGGAGGCGCTCGTTGCAGCCGTCATCGAGCGCCACCAGCAGCAGATCATGCAAACGGTCCGGGGCGAGTTGGCTGAGGTTCTGGTGCAACCGGTGGAGAACGCGGTTCGCAGGCTCGTCGCCGCCGCAGTCAAGGCGCATCGCGTCGATCCCAAGCTGCATCGTGTGCTCGCGGAGCAGATTCCCCGCGTGGGCAAGCTCGAAAAGCTCGACGCCTTCAACCGAGACAACTATGTCCTGTTCAGGACGTATCTGGAAGGCCACCGGGACGAGCTCCGAGTCGATGACCTGGAGCTCGCATCATTTGTGTGTGTGACCTCGATTGAGGCACTGACGCACAACGCGGTGCTGCACTACCCCAGGATGCTTGCGGAAGACGCGCTACAAGCGCTCATCGATGAGACTGCGCGCCTCGTGAGCGGATATCTGAGGGAAGGGCGACGCGGCTGATCATCGAGCCGCAGCGCTCGGTTGCGTCTTATACGCAGCCCACGCGCGATCGATGACGTAAGCGTGAACGTCGTCCGCTTGGGCCTGGGTCATCGCCGGTGTGGGCGGGATCGCCCTTGCCGATGCGAACGACAACATTCCCTGTTTAGTGTGCGAGCCCCCGAGGAGAATCGCGTACCAGTCACGGTGTACCTCGGTGGGCGCATAGCGCAGATCAGGGACGCCGCCATCGACGACCCAGCGGCCGCTGCCGTCGAGGCGCGGCGAGTGGCAACCTGTGCAGCCAAACTCGCCTGCCAGAAGCTCACCGCGCTTGACGGCCTCTGCTGAGTAGGTCTGCGCCGGCGGTCGCGGCACCTCCGGGATCGTTACTTTGGGAAACGGAAAAGGCAGGTTCGCTCCGAGCTTGAAAGCGAGCAGCCGGGCCGGACCGTACTTCGACTCCGGGGTCGCCGTCATCGTCGCCGTGGCGAACAGGCGAAAGACCGACCCCCATCCGATCGGCACGATGACATACTGCTCGTGGCCCAGACGGTAGCTCACCGGCACCGAGTTGATAGCGGAACCGGTCTTCAGCGACCACAGCTTCTTGCCCGAATCCGCTGCGTACGCAGCGAATTCGCCGCTGCCTTCTCCCTGAAACACGAGATTGCCGGCCGTGGACAGCACGCCACCATTGACGATGATCGGGTGCTCGACACTCCAGCGCGTGGTCCCGGCCTTCGGGTCCCAGGCGACCAACCGGCCGACCATCGGCAGCGTCCCCGGGATCAGCGCGCCGCGCCGCTTATCCATGATCGGCACGTAGACGAGCTGCGTCACCGGGTCGTAGCTCATGGGCCACCAGTTGCGCACGCCGAAACATCCCTCCGCGCAATCCTCGACGCCGCCGAGCACGACGCCCGGGTAGTCCAACTGATCGGCGCCCCATCCACCGAGTGCCTTGGGCAGCCCCTGGGCCACGAGCGGCGTAGCGCTGAGCAGCTCACCGCTTGCCGCATCGAGCACATAGAAGGTGCCATTGCGCGCGGCGCTCATGGCCACGTGCCGCGTGCGGCCACCGAGTGGGATGTCAGCCAGCACGATGTGAAAGTTTTCCGTCTGGCGCCGCGGCGTGCTGGTCTGATAGTGCCAGGCGTATTCACCGCTGTCGGCGTGTACGGCGACGATGCTGCCTGAGAAGAGCTTTGCGCCCGGAAGCATCGTTTGTCCGGAGTCAGTGTCTGCCAGGAACGCCTTCGAGGTACCGAACAACAGCAGCCCGGTCGCGGGATCGAAGGTGATGGGGTCCCAGACGGTGCCGCCGCCCTGCTTCCACCATTGCGGCCCCGACCAGGTCTTGGCTGCGCTCGCGACGGTCTTGCTCTCGTAGCCTTTCTCCGGATCTCCCGGAACGGTCCAGAAGCGCCACAACTCCTTGCCCGTGCTCGCATCGAACGCGGCAATCGAACCGCGTACGTGCGAGTCGGCGCCGCTGTAGCCCATGAAGACCTTGCCGCGCGCGACGCGCGGCGCCCCGGTGATGCCGCTTTGGTTCGGGTCGCACACGGGAGCGGCCCACACTTGAGCGCCCGTGGCAGCATCGATGGCCACTAACCTGCCATCGCCCGTCCCGACGTACACCTTGCCGGCCCAGACCGCGACGCCGCGATTAGTACGCGAATCCGCGGACCCCTCGATGCTCAGATCGACACGGACGTGTGGATCGAACCTCCAGATCAACTTCCCGGAGGCACCGTCGATGGCGTACACGATCGAGCGCGGTGCACTCAGATAGATCACCCCATCGACGACGAGGGGCTCGGCCGTGAGGCCCATCGGGCTATCGAGCTCGGTGAGCCACGCCAGCCCCATGCGGCTCACGTTGCGATCGGTGATCTGCCGCAGCGGGCTGAATTCGGCCTGCGCAAAGCTCCCACCCTTGACGAGCCAGCTGTCTCCCGAGTTCTCCTGTGCGACCCGCTCATCCGTCACGTCGCCGGCCGCGGTGTGCGCCGAGGCAACTCCGTGGGCAAGCAGGCCGATGCAAGTGAGGGACGCCCAGAAAATTCGCATGGCTGAAAACTTAGCAGCCCGCGTTGCGCTCGTCGAGCGCCGGCCGCGGGTTGCCAGGGTGCTCGCGCGGATGGTTCGGTAATCGCCGAACTATCCGCGCGGGGTGTGCACAGCAGCCGCGCCTGCAATCTAGCTGCGGTGCGGCGCGTGCTCGGTCAGGTACTGACTGAAGCTCTTCGCGAGCGTTACGAAATCCGACGGAATCATCAGCACGGTGGTGCTGTTATTCTCCGCACCGACCTCGGTCACCATCTGCATGCGCCGCAGCTCCACGGCCACGGGGTTGTTGGCCATCTGCTCGGCCGCGTCACCGAGTTTCCGCGACGCCTCCAGCTCCGCCTCCGCCTTGATGATGCGCGCGCGCTTTTCGCGTATCGCCTCGGCTTGCATGGCCATCACCTGTTGCATCGCCTCGGGCAGCTCGACGTCCTTCATCTCGAAGCGCTCGACCTCGATGCCCCAGCGCGTGCTCACGCCTGCGATATTCTCGCGTAGCAGGCCGTTGATCTTGTTGCGCTCCTGCAGGACCTCGTCCAGATCGTGCTGCCCGATGATGTTGCGCAGGCTGGTGAGTGCGAGCTGGTAGACGGCAGTCGCCGCATCGCTCACCGCTATCACCGCCTTGCCCGCGTCGATGATGTGATACCAGATGACCGCGTTCACCTTCACGGTGACGCTGTCGCGGGTGATGGTCTCCTGCCGTTCGGCGGACACGGTGCGCGTGCGAATGTCGATCGTCACGGCGCGCTCGATCGCTAGCGGGATGATCCAGTACAGGCCCGGGCCGCGCAGACCGGTGTAGCGGCCGAGGCGGAAGACGACGCCGCGTTGATACTCCTGTGCGATCCGCAGTCCGCTCAGGAGAACCAGGACTACGACTACCATCACGATGTTAGCGAGCATGGGATGATTCCTTCAGGTGCAACAGCAGACTAGCCCACGCTCCGTTAGCCTGCCGTTAGCATCGCAGCTGCAGCCCGTGGCGCAGCCCGGCCGCCACGCCCGCCGCATTACATTTCGTTAAGGCGGGTCACCCGCACGCAAACTGTGACGTTATGCGCGTCATGCCGCCGGCGCGTGTGCGTAGGCTGCATCACCACCAACATCGGGGTCGCGTTATGTCGAAAACCTCGCTGCACCTACCGCTGTCGCTGGCGCCGCTCACTGGACTTCTGTTGCTCTCGGCCGCCGCCACCCAGCTCACTGGTTGCGTCGTGCGCGCCGGAGTCGCGGTGCCGGCAGCGCCGCCCCCACCGCCCGTGTACGTAGCACCGGCCGCCGCCGAGGTCGACATCCAAACGAACGAGGCGCCACCGCCGCTGCCCGTGTATGAGCAGCCACCGTGCCCGGTGGAGGGTTATATCTGGACCCCGGGCTACTGGGCCTGGGCGCCCGCCGGCTACTACTGGGTGCCGGGCACGTGGGTAGCGCCGCCGCGGGTTGGGCTCCTCTGGACACCTGGCTACTGGGGATTCGTCGGCGGTGTGTACATGTTCCACGCCGGCTACTGGGGCCCGCACGTCGGCTTCTACGGCGGCGTCAATTACGGCTTCGGATACGGCGGTGTGGGTTTCGCCGGCGGCCGCTGGGTCGGAAACTCCTTTGCCTATAACCAGTCGGTCACCAACGTCAACGTCACCGTGGTGCATAACACCTACAACGAGACGGTGGTCAACAACGTCAACGTCACTCGTGTGAGCTACAACGGGGGCGCCGGCGGCGTCACGGCCACACCGACCGCGCAGGAGCGCATGGCGGCCCAGGAGCAGCGCTTGGCACCCACCGCCGTGCAGCGGCAACACGTGCAGCAGGCGGCCACCAATCCAGCGCTGCTCGCGCGGAACAACGGCGGCCGTCCGGCCATCGCCGCCACTCCGCATGCGGCGGCCTTCAACGCGCCCGGCGTTGTCGGTGCGCACGGCGCCGCGTCGCCACCGCCGCACGCGCAGCCGGTCGCCAGCCATCCCAACGGCGCTGCGCAAGGGCACGGTGCCGCGCCCGGCAAGCCGCAGGCGCCCAGGGCGAAGCCGCATCCGAAGAATCCGGAAGCCGGCAAGCACGAGGAAAAGACCGCGCAGCGCTGAGCGCTGCGCGGGCTGTCGCGGGCCGACGAGACTCCAACACGGGCAAGGAGGCCCGCGCGTCGCTCACCCGGGGCGCCGGCCTCTGCCGCGCCGCTCGCGCACAGCGCCGGCCTTGACCCTCGGCTCCAGGACCGGCGGCAGGACTTCCGGCAGCGGCTGGTCCGTCGTGAGCCCCGCCTTGATCATGCGGATCAGCTCCGCGTCGATCACCGGGTCGGTCGGCGGCGAAGCGTAGGTAGCGAGCAGCCGCTCGACTTCCCCCTTCACGCGCTGATCGAGACTGCGGCCGCCTTCCTGCATCCAGGTCTCACGATTGACGCGATCGAATACCGCTCCGGGCAAGTACAGCTCCCGCGGCCAGTAGCTGAGGGTGTGGGCCGCGGTGAGCAGGTGCTTCTCGTGCAGCAGCTGACGCACCAGCTCGACCGTGGGCAGATCCTCCATCACCGCGAACTCATGGCAGAAGTGCAGCGCCTGCCCGCACAGCTCGTCATCGAATACCAGCTTCTCGAGACTGAAGGTGAGCACGTAGTCGAGCATGCCGGGTCCGGATACCGAGTTGACTCCGCTGATGGCCGCGAGCAGCGCCCCGGCAAAGGTCTCGGCGCCGGCCTGCGCGTCGAGGAACTTGCCTTCGCTGAGGGCCATGTAGCTCTGCGTGGGCAGCCGCAGGTGCTTGGCGATCTCCACGTAGGCCGCATTCAGGTGCAGCGTCTCGATGGCCGCCATCGGCGAGCTCGCCGTCTTCATGTGGAAGGTGGCCGGCGCGCCGCCGAACAGCACCGGGGTGCCGGGTCTCACCATCTGCGCCATCGTGAGCCCCGCGAGCACGTCGGCGACGTGCATCACCGTCGCTCCGACGAGTGTCACCGGCGCGATCAGCCCCATCAGTGTCACGGGCACGATCTCCACCGGGATGCCGAACTCGGCGCAGTCGATGAGGTTCTGGCACGAGTCCTCGCTGTAGCGGTAGAAGCCGGTGGCCGTGACGGTGAAAATCGACATCGGGCGCGCGATGAGATCGGCTTTGTCGCGCCGAAACAGCTGCATCATCTCCGCCATGCGCGGCACGCCGTGCTCGGTGAAGGCCCCCGACACCACCGGTCGCAGCGAGTTCGTCAGCACGAGGTACAGACGCCACGCGTCCGAGACCTGCGGCTCGATGTCATTGGTGGAGAAAGCGGTGGCGAGGTAGCCGAGGTTCTTCAATCCATCGGCCACTCGCACGTACTCGATGAAGTCCCGCGTCCGCGAGTGGCGGGTTTCACCGCTGCGGTGGTCGAGCACCTGCAGGCCGCTCGAGCCCGGCACGAAATGCACCCTGTCGCCGCCGAGCTCGGTGTACGGCGCGCCATCGCGGTCGTGGAGTGGGATCGACTTCGGTGCGCTTTCGATGGCGCGCTCCACACAGTCCGGAGGAAACAACACCCGCTCGGCGTCATCGGCGGTGCGCGCGAGCTTCAGGCCCTGCGCCAGCAGCCGCTCGCGCAGGCGTGCACCCCGCACCTCGATGCCGATCTCGGCCAGGATGCGCTTGGCTTCATCCAGGATCGGCGTCACGAGCTCATCGGGGACGACGCGAAGTCGCGGTCTCATCACTCCACCTACGGGGCCAGGCTCAGCCTCGGGAGGATGACGAACGTTGGCAGAACGCACAACCCCGGCGGGTGCCGCGGGTGGCGGGAGGCTCAGACGGTGCTTCAGCGGCGCGCGGGGCGCAGCGAGAGCTGCTCCTCGCACTTGAAGTACTCGGGAAACATCATCTGCCGCAGGGACGGGCTCCAGTGTCGGGTCATCCGCGCATAGGCCTCGAGCTCCCCCTGCGAAGGCGGGCGCCGGCGAAACGGGACGACCTTGTTGTCGCTCACGAAAACCTCTGCGCGTGGCAACGGCTGCAGAGATTATGCGTGGCGCGTGTGCCGCGGTTTGTGCGCCCGTTCGCAGCTTTACGCGTCAGTGAACGAGCGAGCCGACCCAGCCGTACTGCCAGGAGGCAAAGATTGTGCGGTAGTTACCACCGTAGCGGACGTAGGCACCGTCGCTGTAGCTGATCTTGATCGATTGGCGCGCGGTGATAGGAATGGACGCCGTGACTCCGACGCGCGAGCTTTTCTGACCAGTCGCGGGGTTGGACACACCATTGACGGCTGTCTCGCCGCCGTTCCAGTAGTTCACATCGAGCGAGACCCACAGCCGCGGCCGAACGTCGTAGCTGAGATGCGCCTCAAATGCAGCCACCGGGCTTTGCGTTTGTGATCGCACCCCCGGGAAGTATTGATTGTGAGAGAAGTACTCCGGGTTCTCCGTGAAGAACCAAACCGCCGCGTAGCCATCGAGCACCCAGTGATTCCAGCGCTGGGAGTAGCCGACCTCGGGCTTGAACGCCCAGCGATTGGTGCCCCAGTTGACGAGCAGCGTCGGATCGTACTGCCCGGTCGGGGCGACGATCTTCAGGCTCACCCCGAGCAGCATGTCCTGCCGCCACTTGGCGAACTCCTGCGGCTCCATCGCCGGGCCGCCGATCAGATTCACAGCGAATCGATACGACGAATCCAGGAATCCGCTACGGTGAGCACTCTTGGGTACCCCGACCACCGTGCCTTCAAAGTCGCCGATGCCATAAGGCACGGCCAGGGAAAAATTGGCCGAGCGGCCGAGCAGATCGAAGCCGCGGTAGTACCCGAGGGCCGTCACGCTCGCGCTCGACTGCGCTCCGGTAATCGGCACCGCCCCGTCGAATTCTAAATTTCCGTCCAGATGCGAATACGCGACGTTGATCACGTTCGTCCCGATGGGCGTGATGACGTAGGCGCGCGGGTTCAACTCCTGGGCGTGCGTGAGGTGCGCGGCGCAGAGCAGCGCAGCGATGAGCACGAGTCGCGGCGCGAGCGCGCAGGGCTCCATCCGGCGCAGTGCACCTGGTGCACCGGCCGGCGCGGCGGAAAGGTGCGGTGAAATTCGAGCGGCTGCCACCCCTGAGCTTCCGTTTTGGGCCGCCGCACGTGCGGTCATAGACCCGTTGAGAGACCCGTTTTGTTGAGCGAACTATTTAGTTGAGTTCGTGAAGCAAAGCCAGCGCGCAATGGGTACTGCGCCAGCGGTGAGCCCCGTGCAGCGCCCTGGCGCCTCGCCCGCACTCAGCGTTCCCGTCTGCTGCCGGCGCGCTGCCGCCTGCGGCGCGCGGGCGGCGCGCGGCGCCCGCGCTCATAGGGGTTGGCGTCGGTGCGGTACTCGATGAATACCGGTGTGGCGAACAGGTCGTATTGCTTGCGAAAGACGTTGGCGAGGTAGCGCGTGTAGGCATCCGGCACCGAGGCAGTCTGGTTGCCGTGAATCACGATGCGGGGCGGATTGCGCCCGCCCTGGTGGGCGTAGCGCAGCTTGATGCGCCGGCCACGTACCAGCGGCGGCTGGTGAACGCTCAGCGCCTGCTCGAGCGTCCGGGTGAGCTCGCGGGTCGGCATGGCACGCATCGCGGCCTCGTAGGCGCGTACCGTGGAGTGCACCAGCTCACCCACACCGGTACCGTGGCGCGCGGAGATGAAATGCAGCGGTGCGAATGGCACGAAGTCGAGCTTCAGGGCGAGCTGGCGATGGATCTGCTCGCGCTGCTCAGCGGGGATGCCGTCCCATTTGTTGACCGCGATGACGAGCGCGCGCCCGCGCTCGAGGGCGAGCCCGAGTACGCTCGCGTCCTGTTCGGCCACCGTGTCGTGCGCATCGAGGACCAGGATGACCACGTGCGCCTCATCGATCGCCTGCAGCGTCTTGGCGACGCTGGCGCGCTCAACGACATCCTCGACCTTCGCTCGGCGCCGCACACCGGCGGTGTCGATGAGCATGAACCGACGTCCGTCGCGCTCGAACGGTACGAGAATGCTGTCGCGCGTAGTGCCAGGCTCCTCGCTCGCGATCACGCGTTCCTCGCCCAGCAGGCGATTGACGAGCGTCGACTTGCCGACATTCGGGCGGCCGATGATGGCGATGCGGATGGTGCCGCCCTCATCGTTCTCGGGCGGCTGGGGAGAGAAACCGTCGAGCACGCGCGCCATGAGATCTTCGCAGCCACGGCTGTGGCTCGCGGAGATCGCGACCGGCTCACCGAAGCCGAGGCCATGAAAATCCGCGGCGACCGTATCGGGGTCGAGCCCCTCGGCCTTGTTGAGCGCCAGGGTCACGGGCTTGCCCGAGCGGCGCAGCTCGCGCGCCACGAACTGATCCTGTGGTGAGAGGCCCGCGCGCGCATCGGCGAGGAATATCAGCCGGTCGGCCTCCGCGACCGCGCGCTGTGTCTGGGCACGCATCTGCGCCTCGACGCCGCGCGGGTTCTCGATGAGCCCGCCGGTATCGATCACCACGTACGGCACCGGACCAAGCCGCCCGAAGCCGTACTGGCGATCGCGGGTGAGTCCGGGCACATCCGCGACGATGGCATCCCGGGTACCGGTGAGCACGTTGAAGAGCGTCGACTTGCCGACGTTCGGCCGGCCTACGAGCGCGATGACGGGCAACATGGCGGCGCCAACGCGGGATTCGAGCCGTTACTGGCTCTGGGCGGGCGCAGCCTTGCGCTTGCTGTCGGCGGCCCCCAGCGGCTTCACGCGGTAGGCGTTGATCTGGCCGTAATCGTTGACGACCACCACCATGTCGCCGACCACCAGCGGCTGGGTGCTGACGCGGCCACCGCCCGTCGAGACGCGCGCCGCGAGGGCGCCGCTTGCCTTGTCGAGCCAGTGGAGATAGCCCTGAAAATCGCCCGTCACGACGGTGTCGTCCATCACCGCGATCGGTGACAGCCCGCGGTGCAGCAGCGTCTTCTGCTGCCAGACCTCGGCGCCAGTGCGCGCCTTGAGCGCCGTCACCACCCCGTCGGAGTCTGCGAGGTAGAGCGTGTCCTCATCCAGGGTGAGCCCGCGGTAGCTCGAGTCATCGTGCGACCACCAGACCTGTCCGGTGTCGATCGCGAGCATGGCCACTTTCCCCTGGAAGCCGACGGCGTAGACATCGCGGCCCGCAACGCGCACGGGTGAATCGATGTCATCGAGTCGCTCGAGCTCGGTGCGCCCGTGTGGCGGCGTCACGGTGGCCTCCCACTGCACCGAGCCATCCGCGGCGCTGACCGCCACGACCTTGCCGTTGTCGAAACCGCACAACACCAGATCACCACTGATCACCGGGCTCGCGGTGCCGCGTAGCGAGAGGCGCGGTACCTGTTGCTCGGTGGTCCACAGCTCGTGCCCGTCCTCGGGACTGAGTGCGTGCAGCTTGCCGTCCACGGTCCGCACCGCGACCAGCCGCTCGGAGATTGCCGCCGGAGCGAGCACCTCACCGTTCAGGCGGACGTTCCAGCGGCTGTGGCCGGTAGCGGAATCGAAGGCGAAGAGTTGGCCGTCGCTCGCGCCGGCGACTACCAGCGCAGCGCTCGATGCGGTGCCGCCGGAAAGCGGCGCCTTGGTTTTGGCGTGCCAGATGACACGGCCGTTGGTCAGGTCGAGAGCGACGACTTCGCCCTTGTGGCTCACGGCAAAGACGCGGTTGTCGGCAATCGAGATCGCCTGGCCGAGGCGCAGCACTGCGGCCCCCTTATCACCCATCTTGTGGCTCCAGAGGTGCGTCACCTGCACGCTCGGGTGAGGCAGCGGCGTCAGCTTCGCCGGTTCATCGACATTCTTGTCCTTCGAGCAGGCGGCGACAGCTAAGAGCGCCGCGAGCGCGCCCCGCAGCACCAGCGCGCGCATGGGTGTCAGGCCGCGTTGCAGTGCTTGCATGGTGCTACTTGCCAGCGGCCGGGGCGGCGGCCGTGGGGGTCGGGGCCGTGGCAGCGGCAGTCGGCGCCGCCTTCGGCGCGCCGCTGTCGAGATCGGCGATCTTCAGCTGCAGGAGCGTGGTGTCACCGCCTTCGCCGCCGGCGCTCTGCGCGCTGCGGTATTCGCTGAGTGCAGCCGCCTTGTCGCCCTTGACGTAATAGGCATCGCCCCGCACTTCGTGAAAGCGGGCCGCGAATGCGCCGGGATCGGCGACCGCGCCGAGAGTGGCGAGCGCGCCATCAGGCTTGCCCTGCGCAATCTGCACCCGTGCCAGCCGCTGCCGCGCGATGAGCGCGAGCTCGTGATCCTTCGAGTGTTCGACGACCGCGGTGAGTTCGTTGGCGGCGTGATCGAGCTGGGCCTCATCCACGTAGATGCGCGCCGCGAGCAGCCGGGCTTGGTCCGTGTAGGGAGAGCTGCCGTAATCGCGTTCCAGCTCCCCGAGCAGCACCAGCGCCTGCGTGCGATCACTGCGCTCGAGCGCCTGGACCATCTGCATGTACTTGCCCCCGGCCTGGAGCTGGCGGGTGTCCTGGTGGCTCTGCCACCAGCGCCAGCCGAAGGTCGCACCTACCACCAGCACGATCGCGAGCAGCACCGCGGGCCCGCTCTCGCGCACCTGCGTCTTGACCCACTCCCATTGCTCTTTCTCTGACAGGTAATCGTCCACGCATCCTCCCCAACTTCAGGGCATCGCCACGGCGGCGCGCGCCGCCGCGAGCGCCGCATCGAGCCCGGCCGGCAGCTGTGCGATCGGGCACTCGATCTGACCGGATGTGTCGCGCAAAGGTTTCAAGCCCACCACGCCGCGCGCGATCTCGTCCTCGCCGATGATGAGCGCCAGTACCGCGCCGCTGCGGTCGGCGCGCCGGAACTGGGCGTTGAGCTTGCCCCCGCCAATGTTCAACTCGAAGCGCACCGCCGGGTGCTCGCTGCGCAGTCGCTCGATGAGCGCCAGGGCCGGGGTGACGGCCTGTGGGCCGCCGACCACGACGTACACGTCCGGGTGCGCCACGGGCGGGGTGCGACCGGCCGCCACCAGCAGCGCCACGAGCCGCTCGACGCCCATGGCGAAGCCGACCGCCGGGGTCGCATCGCCGCCGAGCTGAGCGATCAGTCCGTCGTATCGGCCGCCGGAGCATACGGCATTCTGGGCGCCGCTCGCGGCCGTGACCCATTCGAACACCGTGCGGTTGTAGTAGTCGAGTCCCCTCACCAGGCGCGGATTGATCTCGTACGGGACGCCGACGGCCCGCAACATGTCACACAGCGTCTCGAAATGCGCACGCGACTCCGCATCGAGGTACTCGGTGAGTTGCGGCGCTCCGCGGATCAGCTCCTGCATGTCGGGGTTCTTGCTGTCGAGCACGCGCAGCGGATTACCCACGAGGCGGCGCCGGCTGTCGTCATCGAGCTGCGACTCGTGCGCCCTGAGGTACTCGACGAGCCGCGTACGATACTCGCGACGGCTCTCGGGCGTCCCGAGGGAGTTGAGCTGCAGTGTCAGCCCCTCGATACCCAAGCGGCGCCAGAGCCGCGCGCTCATCGCGATCAGCTCCGCGTCCACATCGGGACCTGCGCAGCCGACCGCCTCGACGTCCACCTGCCAGAACTGCCGGTAGCGCCCCGCCTGCGGCGCCTCGTGGCGGAACATGGGGCCGAGGCACCACAGCCTGTGGCGCTGTCCGCGCAACATGCCGTTGGAGATGAGCGCACGCACGATCCCCGCGGTTGCCTCCGGCCGCAACGTCAGGCTGTCGCCGCCGCGGTCGGTGAAGGTGTACATCTCCTTACCGACCACATCGGTGTGCTCGCCGATCGCGCGCTGGAACAGCTCGGTGCGCTCCACCAGTGGCACGCGGATCTCCTCATAGCCGTAGTCGGTGAGCAGCTCGCGCGTGCAGCTCTCGAAGTGCTGCCAGGCGCTGATCGCCTCCGGCAGCACGTCGTTCATTCCGCGGACTGGCTGGATCTGCTCGCCCACGTCAATCCCCGTGTGCGAGGCGCGGCGCAGCCGCGCTGACGCGCCCCGTGGCATCGATCAACAGGTGGGCGCTGCCGTCGCGTCGCACCAGCGTACCCGCTGTCACCGGCTCGCCGTTGAGGCGCAACTTCACCGCCGGAGCGTTGCCGAGCACCACGAGGAACGGCGCCGTGCCAGTCAGCGCGCGTGTGCTGTCCCCTTCGATGAGTCCCTGCAGCAGGCGCCGGCCCTCCGCATCGGAGACTTCGACCCAGCTTGCCGCCGAGAAGGCGAAGTCGAGGTGCGCCGCGGCGTGGCCCGGGGTCACCGGCGCGCGCAACGAGGTCGGGGGCACGCCGCGCTCGGCGGCGGCAGGTGCAGCGCTGGCATCGGCAGCGGGCGCAGCCACCTCGGGGGTAGGCGCGGCGTCCGCGGCGGCAGGCCGGCCCGCGGGCAGCGGATGGGCCTTCTCGCCCGGTAGCGTCAGCAGCCACCACAGCAGTCCTGCCACCGCGAAGCCCACCACCAACAGCAATGCCGGCAGCAGCACCCGCGATCCGCGCTGGTCGGGCGCGCCGCGCGGGATGCGTGTGAGATCAGGACCCGCTGCGTGCGGGTTTGCCGAGTACAGCTGCTGCAGCTGCGCCGGGGACTCGCCGACCGCTTCGGCGTAGCGGCGCAGGTGTCCGCGCACGTACACATCGGCGCCGAGTGCGGTGAAGTCCTCCGCTTCGAGCGCCTGCACGACGCGTGCATCCAGATGCAGCCGCTCTGCAGCCTGCAGCACCGTCAGTCCGCGTTTCTCGCGCGCGGTGCGTAACCGCGCGCCGATGCCGCGCAGCTCGCCGCCGCCCGCTTCTCCGCTCATGCGAGTCAGCCCGGGTTGTGATCGAGTTGGGCCAGCGCGCGCGCCTGGTCGGTGCCGGGAAAGTCCAGCTGCAGCTTGCGCGCGTAACGCTGTGCGCCGAGGCGATCGCCCTGGGCGCGTGCCACCCGTACGCCGAGCAGCAGCAGATCCGCCGTGGCGTTGTAGGTACCGATGAAGCCGTCGATTCCCGCGCGTGCCGGCGCGAGCTCACCGTGGTCAAACTGCAGGTTGGCGAGCTGGAATTGCGCCTCGGAGAAATTGGGCTTGAGCTGCAAGGCACGGGTGAAGTTGACCCGCGCCTCATCATCACGCTTGGCGGCCCGCAGGCAGACTCCGGCGTTGGTGTAGGCGGCCTCGGGTGTCGGGTAGAGCGGGTTGCGCGCCGCCTCGAGGAAGCGCTTCACGCCCTCGTCGGTGCGGCCGTTCTCGCACAGGTACACCGCATAGTTGTTCACCATGCGCGGATCGTGCGGCGCGAGGCGCAGTGCCGTACGGAACTCCTCGTCGGCCTTGTCCTTCTGCTTGAGCCGGGCGTAAAGCGTCGCCCGCGCGCTGTGCACATCGGGGTTGTCCGGGTCCTGGGTGAGCGCGCGGTCGAGCTTGTCCTTGGCGCGCTCGAGATCGCCCTGGTTCATGTAGGCGAGGCCGAGCTGCACGTTGTAGATGGCCGCTTCGTGCGCCTTGTCGGTCTGCCTCTTGGCGTTGCCGCTGCAGGCGCTGAGCAGCAGCACAGCCAACACGGCGCCGCAGAACTGCGCCAGCCTTCTGGCTCTGATAGAAAAGATGATGTGCTTGCTCATGGTTGAACCGCGACGCCGATGACCTTGTTGCCGAGCCGTACGGTGGTGCGATCGATGACGCGTCCGGCGAGCTGACCGCAGGCCGCGTCGATGTCATCGCCGCGCGTACGGCGGATGGTGGCCAGCACTGAGCAACGCAGCAGCTCGTCGCGGAAGCGTTGGATGACGGCCGCGGGCGAGCGCCGGTAACGTGTGCCGGGAAACGGGTTGAAGGGAATCAGATTGACCTTGGCGGGATGGCCCTTGAGCAGCCGTGCCAGGGCGCGCGCCTGGGCGGGGGAATCGTTCACGCCATCGAGCATCACGTACTCAAAGGTGACGCTGCGGCCGTTCTGTTCATCGAGGTAATGCCAGCAGGCCGCGAGCAGCTCGGCGATCGGGTGCTTGCGGTTGATCGGCACGAGCTCGTTTCGCAGCGTATCGTCCGGCGCGTGCAGCGACACGGCCAGCGCGACGTTGGCAACCTCTGCCAGCCGGTAGATCTGCGGCACCAGGCCCGAGGTCGAGAGCGTCACGCGGCGCCGCGACAGGTCGAAGCCGAAATCATCGAGCAGAATGTGGAGTGCCGGCACGACGTTGCGGAAGTTGGCGAGCGGCTCGCCCATGCCCATCAGCACCACGTTGGTAACGTGGCGTTCCTCGGTCACGCTGCCGCCGTTGGCCGGCATGTCTGCGGCGAGGTGCTCACGCTCCTCGCGCTCGAGCTCGCGCGCCGCGAGCCACACCTGGCCGACGATCTCGGCGGTGGTGAGGTTGCGGTTGTAGCCCTGCTGCGCCGTGGAGCAGAACGAGCAGTCGAG
>Ga0126381_100002819_pt1 | contig 18856 bp, 19 predicted proteins | sample PanSoiMetPlot_28_FD_96465 | JGI IMG/M metagenome (GOLD analysis project Ga0126381, IMG submission 96465) | Tropical forest soil microbial communities from Panama - MetaG Plot_28 | ecosystem: Environmental > Terrestrial > Soil > Tropical forest > Bulk soil | place: Panama | collected 2016-02-17
ACGCAACATATTCAATCGAGCGCACCTGCGGATCGAGCGACGCCTGGATGAGCGCGTTCAGCCGGGCAGGGTGTCGCGTCGGAATGGCGGCAACCGTCTTTGCGGAAGCGAACAGACCTTTAATCACGTTTCTCTTGGACATGTTCGACATTGACAGAACGGCAGGGCGCGTCGCGCTCGTCCATTTCGAGGAATCGTGGATGTTGGTCATGTCTGCCTCGCTCAGATTTCAATGACGAAGTTCGGATCGAAGTTGGGGTTGTCCCAGGTGCGGCAATTCGGTAGCCACGGCCCGTATCCCTTCGCGTTCGACACCACGCGCGTGCAACGCATAACCGCGTCTTCGGACTCGTGCATGTGTCCGAATAGTGCGTTCTTGCCGTCGGCGATGGGTGCCGGCCACATCAGGGAAGTCAGGTTGCTACGATATGCGGCGGTCAGGACCTCTTGGTCGGACAGCCGCGAGCCGAGATAGTGACGGCCGAGGCGATAGGCGCGGCTCGGTATCGGCGCGTGGTGGGTGACCACCACCGGAGGCCCGCTCGCGTTGCGCATCGCTTCAAGGAAAGCATGCGCTTGCAGGTGGCGAGCCAGCGCGTGCCGTGGCTGGAAGCGCCGGACATACCGGTTGATCCTGATCTTGCGGAAGTCGTTCATTTGCTCGGCGGCGACCGCGATTGCGCGACACCGGTCGCCGAAAAGCTCGAAGTCAGTCCATAGCGTTGCACCGGCAAACGTGACATCGCTGAGGCGAATCCATCGGTTCTGCAGCATGAAAATCTTGGTACCTGCAGCGGCATCCATCGCCTTCTCGACCGTCCTATCGACGTCGGCACCATAGGCTTCGTGGTTGCCGGGGACGAAAATGACGGGTCGATCCGGTAGGCGCTCAAGCAACCACTTCACCCCGCGCTCAGCACGCGGGATCAGGTCACCGGCGATCACCAGGACATCGAGCTGCGGACGCACATCGCCGGCCGGCAGGTCCCAGCCGCGGGTCACTTCCAGGTGCAGATCTGACAGTATCCACAAGCGCATCGGTTAGTCCTCGCCACTTCCGTCGTCATCGAGGGGCTCGGCCGAAGCCAGCGCGTCGATGAACTCGTCGGGCAATTCGTCGATCTGCAAGGCGAACACCACGACCGATGAGCCGCAGCGCGGGCACGCGTGCCCCTCCGGGTCGTAGATGCATTCGCCTTTCTGACCGCAGGCGGCGCAGCGAAACCTGGCCATTGGCTAGTCCTCCAACCCCAGCGAGCACGCCGATATCTCGGCTAAAGTGTCGGTCTCGCGGGCGTAACGCGCGTAGTAGACGTCCGACGTGGCAGGTGTCCGCCGCACCAGAAGGACGTTCTCAAACCCGGGCCTGTTAGGCACCGGATCGCCGACAGCGTGCTCGGCGCAGGCCGTCACCAGCCCGCCGTGGTTCACGTAGCGTCGGCCCTCGGCACCGCAGGCTTCACAGGTGCAGGCCGACCTGGCCACCGCGAGTTCGACGGCACGCAATATCTTGGCTTCGGTTTCCTTCGAGCCCTCGCCGTACCAGTCCACCCGGAGCACTCCAAGTTTTTGCTTGATGCGGACGAACTCGAATGTCTCGTCGTCCTGAAGCGCCTCTTCGATTCGGTTGCAAAGCCGTTCCAGGACGTCGCGCCATCCCTCCTTGCAGAGGGGATAGCCGAACGAGAGTTGGGGCTCGTCGGTCATGCCCTCGAAAAGGCGTGGGTGCGCGCGCATGATGTCGATTCGCCAATCCGCGATGATAGATGCCATGTCACTCCTCCTCGATTGCGATGGAGCCAGGATTGACGTCGACGAAGTTGTCGGTCTCGCGGTCGTAACGCCGCGGTGCGATCCGAAAGCCGTCCGGCGTCACGCGGTAAAGAATGCTTCTCCTTGATCTGAGCGATCCAGATGATCTCGCCTTGCTGCACCACCGCTTCGATGCGCACGCAAAGAGACTCGAGCAGGTCGTGCCAACCCTCGTCACACCACGGATAGCCCGCCACGCGCTCGGGATTGTCCGCGTGGGGATGAAAGAGATTCGGGTAGGCCTCGATCAGTTCGATCCGCCAAGTCCGCACGACGCCTGCCATCACACGATCCTCAACAACAAGCCAACGAGAACAAATCAGGAACATCTATCTATGTCAATAGGAATCAATATATCTATGTAAATAGCTCAACGGGAGCCTATGGCCATTTGCGAGAACCGTCTTACGATCAACGGGCTACTGGGGATTCGCTGCGTACCCGATGCCCTACATCCACGCCTGGAGAATGTATGTCTGACGTACGAAGGACCCCAAAGAAGAGCAAAGCGACAACCGAGGGAAAACGGAATTTCTTCGCGTCGATGTCGGGCGAGGTGATTAAATCGATCAAGCTGGCAGCTCTCGAGGACGACACCACCGCTTCAGAGATTTTGGAACAAGCTGCCAAGGATTGGCTTGAGAGACGCAAGGCCAAGAGGAAGAGTTAGTTCCCTATTTCCATCTTCTCACCCAGAGGGTTAGCGTCGCAGTTACTCTCGGCGCAGAGCTCGGGGGCTGACGTAATCGGCCTTGCGAATGCGGGGCCGGACCTGGTTTTGGCGATCAAGCAAGCCAAGGAGTTTGGCGTCAGCAAGAAGCTGGCCACCATGCTCGTTTTCGAGAACAATGTCACCGCGCTCGGGCGCGAAACGGCACAAGGTCTGAAGCTCGTGGCGTCCTGCTATTGGGACCTAAGTGACGAGACGCGCGCTTGGTCGAAGCGCCTTATGGCCCGCTACGGCGACAAGCCGCCAACAATTGGGCAAGTGCTGGCCTATCTCGCGACGACCCATTATCTGAAGGCAGTCGCTGCGCGTGGCACCGATGATGCAGCGAAAGTACAGGCCAGAATCCTGCAGCAGCCGATCGAAGGTGACCTGCTCCAGCACGCTCGAATCCAGCCCAACGGGCGGGTTGTCTCGGACATGCACATTTTCGAAGTTAAGAGCCCGAGCGAATCCAAGAGCCCAATTGATCTCTATAGGCTGGTGGCAACTCTGCCGGGGACGGCTTGTTCGTTCCTGCCGAAAAGAGCGGGTGCCCTTTTGTCGCTGGCCGATGAATGACCTGGTCTGGTCTCCAAGTTGTTCGCATCCGCACCTTGGCGTGGTGGGGCGCTGTGAGGCCACTGTGAGACGCCCGGGCACCGGCTAGTTCTATGGTCGTCCTTTCAACCTGAGCGTTGTGCGTCGCTTTGCGCCGACCTGTCGGATCGTGAGATTCCCGCATCGATGCATCCAAGGGCCTAGCTGTCATGAAAGGCGCAGGTACCGCTTAGCATCTGGTTTCTCACCATCTCCAAACGCGATGGCGCTTTCGCAGAAAAGCGCTTTGTATTGCGATGGGCCTCTCCCACTCTTGCGCGAGAGAAATGCACGTTCGCCGCTAGGCGAAGGCGTTATGGCTCAAATGCCAACCGCGAAGCTACGGGGAGGAGAGATTGAACAAGAGAGTTCTCTATTCGCAGCAGAGTGTTGTGCTCATCATAAGCTTCCTCCTTGCCGTAAGTTTCACGATCTTTCTTCCGAAATTTCCTACTGTCCTCAACGCTATTGCGCTTCTACAGAACGTTGCGATCCTCGGCATTCTCGCGCTCGGGATGGCAGTGATCGTGATTGGCCGCGGCATTGATTTCTCGATGGTTGCGCTGCTCGTCGTTCCATCGGGACTGCTGCTTCAAATGGTGCAGAACGGTCACTCCGTGCCCGTAGCGTTCCTCGCAGCTACTTGCTTGCCCCTCGTTGTCGGCGTTCTGAATGGTTGGCTGATCGCTTATATCGAAATCCCGGCACTCTTCACGACGCTTGGAACCGGCATCTTCCTCGCAGGCCTTGGCCAGGCCGTGTTTTTTCCACTCGACGTCGTGCCGTGGGTCCCGCAGCTCAACATTTTGGAGTGGATGGGGAGCAATCCGATTCTCGGGATTCCGAAGCCGATCGTCATGTTTGGTCTGGCCGCAGCCGCGCTTACTGCTTTTCTGCGAATGACCCAGTATGGAAAATTTATTTACGCCATCGGTGACAATCCGCACGGGGCGCGCACGACGGGCATCCCGACGCGGCCGATGGTCGTCTTCATGTATACGTTGTCTGCGTTGATCGCCGCCTATGGTGGTTTTGTGATGGCGGCGGCCATCCACAGCATGCCAACTCGCATCTACAATTCGACGATGATCTATGACGTCGTCCTCATCGTGATCATCGGCGGCATCGCGATGACCGGAGGACGCGGGCGTGTCTCCAACGTGCTGACCGGAACACTGCTGATCGGCATCCTTCTCAATGGGATGACGATCCTCAACGTATCTTACTCGGCTCAGAACATCGTCAAGGGCATCGTCCTTCTTGTTGCCCTGCTGTTCGACACCTTCCTCAATCCACGCAACGAGGACACGGCGCAACAGGGCGATGTGTGAAGCCTGGACCAGTTGAAAATCAAAACCTGCCAGTGAGGAGAACCCCGAGAATGATGACCCTTCCGAAAGTCTCTCTGAAACAAGCGACCAAGGCGCTCTGCCTGATTGCCGGCGCCATGGCGTTGATGACTCCCGTTCGCGCTGGATCCGAGCTCAAGGGACTCGATGAGCCTGGACGTGGCGAATACCTGAAGACGTTGAACGGCAAGGTCGTGGCCTACCTGCCGATTGCGCTAAGCTTCGATCTCACGCGCGGCTGGCTGGAAGGCCTGAAGAAGGAGCTCGAGCCGCTTGGTGTGAAGATCGACGTGCGCGATCCGAACTGGGACACGAATGCTGGCGCGCAGGCGCTGACTACGTTGATCGAGACCAAGCCCGCAATCATCATTGCGCACAATCCCGACGTTCAGACCTATGCCAAGCTGTTCAAGAAGGCGGAGGCCGAAGGCATCAAGGTCATCCAGGTCAACATGAGCTCATACTATCAGACCGCAGCTTACGTGGGAGCCGATTGGGAGGAAGTTGGGGAGAAAACGGCCACGGCTGCGGTCAAAGCCTGCCAGGGCAAGTCAAACAAGATCGCTGTCGTGCAGGGGCCGACTGCGTCCGCCCCGAGTGCGTACACGCTGAAGGGCATTGAGCACATTCTGAAGGACAATCCGCAAACTGAGGTCGTTTCGGCACAGGCTGCAGACTGGGACGCCGGCAAGGCGAAAGGCATCACCCAGACAGTGCTGCGACAGAACCCCGATCTATGCGCCATCATCGATTTTTGGGACGGGCAAGGTGTCGGTGTTGCCGCGGCCGTGAAGGAAGCCGGTTTGACCGGCAAGGTTTACGTCATCTCGTCGGGTGGTGGAGAACAGAAGGGTGCCTGCGACCAAGTGCTGGCGGGCGGCTACGACTATTACTTGAGTTACGACGTGCCAAGCCAGGCGAAGGCAATGGCGGAGATGGCCCGATGGCTGGTTCAGACCGGCAACAAGGTCCCGGTCGACGCCAAGGGATACCTGTACTCGCGCCTCACTCCGATCACCAAGGAGAATGCGGCGGTCCCGGGTACCTGCTGGACGCTTGGACAGATGAAGTAACCCGAGAGGAGCCGGCCGCGCTTCTCGCAGCGCGCCGGCTCCTCCGACCCGACGTATCGACGGCGCGCCATCGAGATGGCCGCGTTGAGCTGCACGAGGAGAGACCGGTGCTGCAAACCCTGATGAAATATCGCTACCGTTACGTGCCGGATCACTTCATCGGCGAGATACTGGCGAAGCGTTGGATGGAGACGGCCGTGCCTGTCATCATCCTGGCAATTACCATCATGTGGCTGGGTACAGTGCTCCCTGGGCGCCTCTCGCCGGCCAGCATCTCGGACGTGCTGCGGCAGGCTGGCGAAACCGGACTAGTGGTACTTGGTCTCGGACTTGTCATGATCGTGGGTGGCATCGACCTTTCCGTCGGTTCGATGTTTGCTTTGAGCAATTTCTGTGCACTCTACTGCATGCATGTGCTGCAGTTGCCGGTCATTGCCGCCGTTCCCATCACTCTCGTATTCGGCGGCCTGCTTGGCAGCGTGAATGGCATTTTGATCGGCTATTGCCGGTTGCGAGCGTTCCTGACGACGTTGATCACTTTGATCATCTACCGCTCGGCGTACGATCTCCTGATCTATTCGAACGCGACAGCGATCGCGGGTAATCAGCCGGACTCCGACGCCTGGGACTTTCTGGGCAGCGGCTCCATTCTGGGACTCCCGACTGTCGCCTATGTCTTCGCCGCGACTGCATTCTTCGGTCACATTTTCCTGACCCGTATGCGAAAGGGATGGCACATTGCTGCAATTGGCGGGTCGCGTCGTTCGGCATTCAACAGCGGTATCGCCGTTCGTCGAACGGTAGCCGCGACCTATGTGGCGAGCGGTGTTTTGACGGCGATGGGGGCAACGTTCTTCGCGTCGCGCCTCAGCTCTGCGGGTGGCGATATCGGTGTGGGAATGGAAATTACCGCATTGACGGCCTGCGTGCTCGGCGGAATCAGCCTTGGCGGCGGTCGCGGCAATGCCACCAAGGCGGTTGTCGGAACATTTATTGTTCTCTTGATCACGAATGGCCTGACCGATCTGGGTTACGCCGGCGGTTACAACCGCATGTTCCTGGCCACGATCCTGCTGGTTTCGGCGGCCATCGACTTCCGCTGGACCAAGAACAAGCATCGCGTCGTTAGCCGCGCCTATGTCACTCCCGCCTATCACGAGCTCGGGCCATTGCAATCGGCCAAGATCGACAGCGGCACGGTTTGGGCGCTGAATGACAAATTGAAAGACGTCTATGTCATCGGCGAAGGCGAGATCGAGGGTGCCGAAGATGTCATCCTCGATCGCCACGACAATCTTTATGGCGGTTCACGTCACGGGGACATCATCCGTTTCTTTCCGCCGGATTACAAGAAATGGGAGATCTTTGCTCATATCGGGGGAGCGCCTCTCGGGATGGCATTTGATCGGGAGGACAATCTCCACGTCTGTGTCGGCGGCATGGGTGTGTATCGGATCACTCCAGACAGGAAGGTCGAGCTGGTCACGGACGAAACCAATCGGAGCATTCACTCGGTCAACGACGACAGCCGAATGCGTCTTGCCGACGATCTCGATATTGCCGACGACGGCAAGATCTACTTTTCCGAGGCGACGATCCGTTACGAGATCCATGATTGGCCGATCGACGCCCTGGAAGGACGCGGCAACGGTCGCATCATCTGTCACGATCCCAAGACCGGGAAGTCGCGCACCGTATTGCGCAACCTGATCTTCCCCAACGGAATCTGCATCGCCAATAACAAGCAGTCTATCATCTTCTCGGAGACCTGGGGTTGTACCGTAAAGCGGTACTGGTTCGACGGCCCCAAGAAGGGGAAGGTCGAGACCATCATGGACAACCTTCCCGGTTATCCTGACAACGTCAACTGGGCGTCTGACGGAAACTACTGGATGTCGTTGCTCGGCATGCGATCGCCCGCGCTCGACCTGGCCTGGAAGATGCCGGGCTTCCGCAAGCGCATGACATTGCAGGTGCCGCGCGACGAGTGGCTTTTTCCCAACGTCAATATCGGCTGTGTGTTGAAGTTCAACGATCAGGGCGAAGTGCTAGACATCCTTTGGGATCTGGGCGCGAAGAATCACCCCCAGATAACGTCCATGCGCGAGCATCGTGGCTATCTATTTCTCGGTGGGCTCTCCAACAATCGCATCGGGCGCTACAAGATCCCGGAAGGCGAGTGCGATCCGAACTATGTCCAGTACGACCGTCGCTGGGAACGAGGAAAGACGAAGGACGAAGATCAAAAAGGCGTCTTGGTACCGGCGAGAAAGAGAGCTGCGTCATGATTCATTTCGTGACTGACTGGATTGAGCGCTTCCGGGGCCAGGGCGAACACGCGATCACAATTCCGGTGTTCGATGGAGCGCTAAAGCCAAATCGCCTTCTCGAAGATGCAGAGACGCTGGCGGATTTGCCCGCCCCGGAAGATCTGGCGACGGACGGCAAAACTCTGTTTGCCGCAGATGGCCATCGCGTGCTGCAATGGGACGGTTCGACGTTTATCGAGCGACATCGGTTCGATGGTGTCGTGACTGCGCTTTGCTGCCTGCCGGACGGTGGACTGGCGATCGCTATCGATGGACGCAGAGTCAGGGTCATTGGAGGAAGTTACGCCGGCGCCGAGTGGACATCCGCAGCCGGGCGATCATTTCTATCGGTTAACGCAATCTCGGCGCGAGGCAGTGCAGAGCTGTTAATCACCGAGGGCTCGACAAATCAGCCGTACGAGAACTGGTGCCATGACCTGATGGGACGTGGGAGCACGGGGCGGCTGATCCAGCTCGACCTCAGCTCTCGCGGATCCAAGGAACTAGAGCGAAATCTCCAATATGCATTTGGCTGTATTGCAGCCGGCGACAACGTCTGGGTGTCGGAGACATGGAAGCACCGCGTCGTTGGCGTGCAATCGTCGGCGGAAGGCCGGGTCATCGTCGACTGGCTTCCTGCCTATCCGTGCCGAATGAGCCGGGCATCCGATGGAGGCTATTGGCTTTCTGCGCTGGCAGGTCGGACACAACTCGTCGAGTTCGTGTTGCGAGAGCACGCCTACCGAAAGCGAATGATGAAGGAAATCGATCCGGCCTACTGGATCGCGCCAGCTCTCAATTCGGGAGACGATTTTCTCGAGCCGCTACAATCGGCTCACGTCAAGATGCGCGGGGTATTGAAGCCATATGCGCCGCCGCGATCCTACGGGCTTGTGATCCGGCTCGATCCAGCCGGCCTTCCCGTCGCGTCCTTCCATAGTCGCTTGGACGGCAAAAACCACGGCGTGGTTGCTGCAGTCGAGCTGGGAAACAAACTGTTTGTCCTGGCCAAGGGGCGGCGACGGATTCTTCGAATGGATGTGGGCGCGCGATAAAGGACCGAATGCGATGGCGAATATTCTTGAGATGCAAAACGCGACGAAAACGTATGCCGGCGTGCCCGCCTTCCAGGACGTGACTTTTTCCCTTGAGAAGGGCGAGGTTCACGCAATCGTCGGCGAAAACGGCGCCGGCAAGTCGACGCTAACCAAGGTCATGGCAGGCGTTGTTACGCTGAACGCCGGAAAAATGCTCCTGGACGGGCAGGAGATCAATCCGAAAACCCCTGACGAAGCGCGCAAACTCGGTATTGCGATGGTGTTCCAAGAGAACAGCTTGGTGCCGACGATGACTGCGGCGCAAAATCTATTTTTAGGTCAAGAGCGCGGCTTCAATCGAATCCGACGAATCAATATCGAGGCGCAGCAGTTCTTTCAGTCGCTGCAATTTGATGTCGAGCCAGTGACTGTTACCAGTCTTCTGGGAGCGGCGAAGAAGCAGATGGTAGAGATTGCCCGGGCGGTCAAGAACAATGCAAAAATCATCATCTTCGATGAGCCGACGGCGACGCTCACTCCAGAAGAGAAATTGCACTTCTTCGTGCTGATCGGCCATCTAAAGGCGCGCGGCGTGACCATTATCTTCATCTCGCATGCACTTGAAGAGGCTCTGCAGATATCGGACCGGATCACGGTGTTGCGGGACGGCAAGCTCATTCTCACCGACCTGACCAAGAATTTCGATCGGCGGCGGATAGTACAGGCGATGGTCGGTCGAGACCTCTCGCAAACGATCTATGGGCAACGAAAGAGTAATTTCCGGCCCTCGGGCCGGCGAGTTCTCGAGATCCGCAACCTCCGCATGGGCGGCCAGGTCAGGAGTTGCTCGCTGTCGATTTTTGCGGGTCAGGTGACCGGCATCTTTGGTCTGGTCGGAGCTGGCCGCACGGAAACCTTTAAAATCGCCTCCGGAGTCATGAAGCGGGATTTTCGCCGCGGCGGAGACATTCTGCTCGACAAGAAGCCGGTGAGATATTTGGTACCAGCGCCGGCTATTCAGGACGGCATCGCATACATTACGGAAGATCGTAAGCTTGAAGGCTTCTTCGAAACAAAATCGATCTCGGAGAACATCTATCTCGGTCTACTCGCCAAGCTACGCGGAAAGCGCAAGATCACTTCGCGAAAAGAGGCGGATGAGGTCGGTCAGTATTGGGCGAAGCGGCTCAACATTCGAACGATCAATACGGACGTAAGGGCGGTCGAACTGTCTGGAGGCAATCAGCAGAAAGCTGTTATCGCAAAGTCGCTGGTGCAGGATCCCGAGATCATCATCTTCGATGAACCGACGCGAGGCGTAGACGTCGGAGCAATCGAAGAAATCCATAAGCTAATTAATGTGCTGGCTGATGAAGGCAAGCCAGTCGTCGTGATCTCTTCCTACCTTCCCGAGGTTATGTCGCTATCCGACCGAATTCTCGTGTTTCGGCAAGGCAAGGTGGTCGAGGAGTTTTCAGGCGAAGAGGCCACCGAAGAGAAGATCATGTATTCCGCCATTCACTGAGCGTGGGATTGCAAGTGTGAGACGAGGGCGGAACAGAATTGAGCGGGAAGGTGCGAAATGAAGGGCGTCGTATTTCTGGGAGACCGCCGACTATCGCTGCAAGATTTTGAGGACCCCGCGCCGGGGCCGGGCGAGGTCGTCCTGGAGATCAAGGCGTCCGGGATGTGCGGTACGGACCTCAAATACTATCGCGCCCCTGCGGGTGCCGGCGCCGCCGCAATCGGTCTGCGCGCGACGGATGGACCCGTCATCGCTGGCCATGAGCCTTGTGGTGTCGTCGTAGCCGTCGGTGCAGGTGTGCCAGCGAAGCAGGCGCGTATCGGCATGCGCGTCATGCAGCATCACTATCTGGGTTGCGGCGCCTGTTCGCATTGCTGGAGCGGATGGAGCCAGCTCTGCGTCGACGGAGCGCTCGTGTACGGAGCGACTGCGCATGGTGCCCATGCCCAATACATGAAGTGTCCGGCGCGCACGCTGGTTCCGCTGCCCGACGAACTCAGCTTCGAGGCCGGTGCCGCGATCGCGTGCGGCACTGGAACGGCGTGGGGCGCGCTTCGTCGGCTGGAAATTCAGGGCGATCAAACGATTGCTATTTTTGGACAGGGGCCAGTGGGGCTTTCTGCGACGCAACTTGCAGCGAACATGGGCGCGCGAGTGATTGCATTGGATATCAGTGAAGAGCGGCTGCAAAGGGCGAAAGAAATGGGGGCGGCGGTCCTTATCAACGCGAGCGGGGTTGAAAGCCCAGTCGCAGCGATCCGCGACGTCACGCACGGCGTTGGGGCAGATCTGGCACTGGAGGCCTCAGGCGCAGCGATTGCCAGGAGGCAAGCCGTTCAGTGCGTGCGTACGTGGGGAAAAGTATGCCTTGTTGGTGAGGGTGGAGAAATTACCCTCGACGTGAGCAATGAAATGCTTCGGAAACAGGTGACTGTGCTGGGCTCTTGGACATTCTCGATGTCGTGGCAGGCCGACTGTGCGCGCTTTGTTGCGGAGCGGAAGGTCGAGGTAGATGATCTCTTCACGAACCGATGGAGTCTCGAGCAAGCAGACGAGGCCTACAAGTTGTGGGATCTCCAGACGAGCGGCAAGGGAGTCTTTCTCATGTAGCTCCTGCTATCGGCTGTCGATCGCTGCGAACAACGGAATGAGCAACTCATCTGGCTGCCATTCTGCTTCTCACCCGTTTGAATTTGGAGAGTTGAAATGACAATGTCCCAGGTCAACCTCGATGGGGTACACGGTCAGGAAACGGCCGGGCTCGAGACGTTTCGGATGTTCATCGATGGGGAATGGTGCGAAGCTATTTCAGGCCGGTGGTTCGAAAGCAAAAATCCTTATACAGGCGCAGCTTGGGCCCGTTTGCCACGCGCTGACGCAAGGGACGTAGAAGCAGCTGTTACAGCGGCGCACAACGCCTTCGTCAGCGGTCCCTGGGCGACGATGACGGCAAGTGATCGGGGGCTGCTTCTTTACCGCCTTGCGGACGTGATCGCTGCCAATGCCGAGAAACTCGCGGATCTGGAGGTGCGTGACAACGGCAAGCTTCGGGTGGAGATGCTTGGCCAGATGCGGTACTTGCCTCGGTGGTTCCAGTACTATGGAGGGCTCGCTGACAAGATCGAGGGACATGTCACGCCAATCGACAAGAAGGGAATGTTCCACTACATCTCGTACGAGCCCATCGGTGTTGTCGGCGCGATAACCCCATGGAATTCACCACTCCTGCTCACCGCATGGAAGCTGGCTCCCGCGCTCGCGGCCGGAAACACCGTAGTCGTGAAGCCGTCAGAGTTCGCCACCGCCTCCATGCTCGGTTTGGCGAAACTATTCGAAGAAGCCGGTTTTCCGAAGGGCGTCCTCAATATTGTAACGGGATTCGGTCAGGAAGCGGGCGAACCGCTCGTCGAGCATCCTCTGGTGCGCCGGGTTGCGTTCACCGGAGGGAACCTGGGTGGTCGCCGAATTGCTGAACTCGCATCGAAGGATTTCAAGCGCGTTTCGCTTGAGCTCGGCGGCAAATCGCCCAACATTGTCTTTGAAGACGCAGACATTGACGCTGCCGTGAAAGGCGTCATTTCGGGGGTGTTCGCCGCTAGCGGTCAGACCTGCATGGCGGGATCCCGCTTGCTTCTCCAATCCTCAATCTATGACGAATTCATGCACCGGCTCGTCGAGCGGATGAAGTCGGCACGGTTAGGAGACCCTGGTTCGAGCGACACCGACGTCGGACCGGTCGCGACCGAGCAACAGCTTGACAAGGTCCTGCACTACATTGAGGTGGCGAAGTCGGAGGGAGCGTCTTGCGTGCTCGGTGGTAAGCGGTCCAGCCGACCGGAGTGCGGAAACGGATGGTTCGTTGAGCCGACCATTTTTGCGGATGTGAAGAATGACATGCGAATCGCGCGTGAGGAGGTCTTCGGTCCGATTCTATGCGTGATACGATTTGATACCGATGACGAGGCAATCGCGATCGCAAACGATACGTCGTTCGGACTCGCCGCCGGGGTATGGACCAGGGACCTGGCGAGGTCGGTTTCAATACCAAGACGGCTCCAGGCGGGTACCGTTTGGGTCAATGCTTATCGCGTCGTGAGTTACCTTGCTCCATTCGGTGGGATCAAGAAGTCCGGAATTGGGCGTGAAAACGGTGCTGAAGCCATCTACGAGTATCTTGAGACGAAGAGCGTATTCGTAAATCCGACCCCCAATATCAGCAATCCCTTCACGCTTCAGTAGGAGCTCGGGGGATGAACGACTGTAAACTCCTTGGCGCCTAGTTGCGCGTTCCGTCTTTTATCGTCAGTTCGCCTGCTGGGAAGGGCTGATGCCGAATAGCCGATCAAGAGGCAGCTTGGTGTCGGAGGTAGATAGGAATTCAGACCCGATTGTCGTCGCTTTGGGAAGACAGGTCAGATACCACCGGACCAAGGCACGGTTCACTCTTTCTGACCTTGCTGAGCTGTCAGGCGTCAGTCGCGCAATGCTATCAAAGGTGGAACGGGGCGAGAAGAGTCCGACTCTTGCGATCATTGCACGGATTGCGAGCGGTCTGAGTGTTTCCTTGTCCGAGTTGATGGGAGCAGAACGAATCCCGTCGGACGTATCGCTGATATCTCTTTCACAGCAGATCGCGTTCAGAGACCCTGAAACCGGCTTCCAGCGACAGGTTCTTTCTCCGCCGCACGTTGGCAAGGGAGTGGAATTCCTGGTCCATAGGATACCTCCCAAACAGTCGTCTGGGGTTTTGTTTGCCTACAAAGTGCCGACCGAAAAATATCTGGTCGTAACCAACGGAACCCTGACGGTGGAGATCGAAGAGACGCGTCACGTAATACACAAGGGCGACTCGTTCTACTTCGAGGTCAAGTCGCCCTATCGTTTTATCAACGAAGGATCTGACGGCTGCGAATACTATCTTGTGATTGTGAAGTCGAAATAGCGGTTCGAACGGCGACGAACGCGAGAACCGTGCTGCTGCGATCTAACGTCGACTGTTGATTCCCAGGAGATGGTACAGCGGACACCACCCTAGCCTCGCCGTGATCAACGGATAAAGTCCAAGCAGGCCCCAAAAAGTCTGAGGACCGAGTCCCGTCAGCGCGATCAGTCCGATGCCGAGCACAATTCGACCCACACGATCCAGATCACCGAGATTCTGCGACATGGCACGCCCCTGCGCGCGTTTGCGGCCGAACGGAAGTTCCACAAGAGTATGCTTCGTAATCATACGACGCCTTCCGATCTGAGAGAGACGAGCTCGTCATCAGATACGCCGATCGATGCAAGGACTTCACGCGTGTGTTCGCCCAAAGCAGGTCCGACCCACTGTGTGGTGCCCGGGGTGGCGCTGAGCTTGGGCACAATGCCCGGCAAGGCGATCGAAGAACCATCTGGCAAAGATCCGATCTCGATCATTTGGCGCGCGCGATAATGCTGGTCCTTGAAGATATCCGCGGCCGAGTAAACCGCGCTGCACGGTACCTCTGCTGCTTCCAAGATATCGATAACTACGTGAAGCAGACGCTGCGAGGCCCAGCCTGCGATGGCCTCGTCCAACCGTTCGTTCTGCCCGACTCGCCCATCATTGTGGGTGAGCGCTGGGTCACTGGCGAGATCGGCGCGGTCAATCGCGAGCATCAGGCGATGAAATATTCCGTCACTGTTGCCTGCGATGACCACGTAATGGCCGTCCGGGCAAACATAGGTGTTGGATGGTGAGATTCCGGGGAGTGTGGAGCCCGTACGTTCACGCGCATGGCCAAGTGCGGCATACTATGGAACAAGGCTCTCCATGACGGAAAATACCGATTCGTAGAGTGCAGCATCAATGTATTGCCCTACTCCCCGATTTGATCTGACGTTATGAAGGGCGATCAGAGCGCCGACAGTCCCATAGAGTGATGCGAGTGTGCCGCCTAAACTCACACCGCTGCGAACGGGAGGGCGGTCTGGAAAACCAGTCACGTAACGCAACCCGCCGATTGCTTCAGCCACCGCTGCGAAGCCTGGTTTGTCTCGATAGGGACCTGTCTGTCCATAGCCTGAGATACGAAGCATGACGAGAGACGGGTTCACGGCTGATAAGTCCGACCAGCCTAGTCCCCAGCCTTCCAGTGTTCCCGGACGAAAGTTTTCGATCACGACGTCCGCTTGTCTGACCAATTTGAGCACGATGTCACGTGCGCGCTGTGACTTAAGATTGAGGGTGATCGATTTCTTGTTTCGGTTTTGCGTGTACCACCAGTAGGAGGTGCCCTTGTGCAGCTTCCTCCATTTGCGCAAAGGATCCCCGATTTCCGGCGGCTCGATCTTGATGACCTCTGCTCCGAATTGGGCGAACAGCGCGCCTGAATAGGGCGCGGCTACGAGCGACCCGAGCTCGATAACCCTTACGTTCCGGAGTGGAAGAGATGTTTTTTCCGAATTGAGTTGCATCGCTCAACATCGTTCACTGCCCCGCATCAGCCTTATTGCGATGGTGCGCGCGGTAAAGCCGCGAGTTGAGAATTCGGCATCGCAAAACGAGATGGCGATTCTCGAGGCCCGAAGACGGTTCGGTGCTGGTCTTGACAGGGGTTCGTAAATCATCTCCTATAGTAGAAATCTATTTTAGAAGAACACCAGGGGAGGAGCATGCAGGAACGTGTGGACCCTCGTGCTGTGAAGCGTCGCTTGGACGCCAGCTTGCATCAGCCCTGCGGATCGTTATCGGGGTTCTGGCCTCCCCGCCAGGCCAGCAGCAAGAGAATCGATCCCGTAACGTTACGCCTGTTCGTCGCGGTCTTGGATACGGGAGCGATCGCCACCGCGGCGTCGCGAGAAAACATTGCGCCTTCAGCTGTGAGTAAGCGACTGAGCGATCTGGAGGACAATTTGGGGGCGAGGCTGCTGCAGCGTAGCAACCGTGGGATCGAGCCGACTGCTGCCGGTCGCGAATTGCTCAATCTCGCCAGAGGCGTCCTCAACGATCTGGACAATATCTACTGGCAGATCAAGGATCATTCGACCGGTCCAAGCGGATTAGTGCGCGTTTTCGCGAACATTTCTGCAATCACCGAATTCCTGCCCGGACCGCTTCGGTCGTTTTCGGCAAAGTACCCGAATATACAGATCGAGCTGCAGGAAAAGATCAGCGAAGTGGTTCTCAAAGGGGTCGCCGCGAATGCTGCCGACGTTGGCCTCTATGTGCCCGGAAGATCAGTTCCTCCGGGTGTCTATTCGATCCCTTACAAGTGGGACGAACTCGTCCTCGCTGCGCCCATCGATCATCCGCTGGCCTGCGTGGATCGAGCTACTATCGCTGAGACCCTGGATTACGATTATGTCGGTCTGCACACGGGGAGCGCGATTAATCAGCAACTCCTTCGAGCCGCCCGCGATGCGGATAAACCGCTCAGATGTCGAGTGCAGGTCACCAGCTTCGACGCGCTCAGTCTGATGATCGCGGCGGGCATGGGAATTGGAGTCATGCCGAGGATGATTGGAGAGCAGTTCGCGAGGCTGGATCGATTGCGGATATCTAACCTCGACGAAGATTGGGCACATAGAGAATTTCACATTTGTACCCGATCCAGCGAAGGATTGTCGGTCGCGGCCCGCTTGTTTTTCGACCATCTTCAAAGCGACGCTGCCTGCGCGCACCATTGATGCCGGGGGCAGGATGGTCGCGGGATGCAGTCTCCCGTCGTGTCAAATCATCAAGCGTCTTACGAGGACTACGTAGTAAACGCAGGTCTTCTGACCCGGGTTTGAGAAGGAGTAGGGTCCCTTCACCTCAAAGTGCATCGTATCGCCCGCGGCTATCTCGTAGTTCTGGCGGTTGAGGTGCACCACCAGGTCGCCTTCCTGCACAATTATGTATTTTTCTGTTGGTACCGCATAGGTGGGGAGTGTGCCTGACGATCGGCCAGGCGGAATTCGATGCAGGACGATCTCGAGACCCTTACTACTTTCGGCGAGCGACAATAACTCTCTCTCGAATCCGCTCTCGGGATCCTTGAACTTGGTTCGGTCTTTGGCCCGATGGATTGAGACCCCGGCGGGGTCTGGCTCCGCGCCAAGAAGATCCGAAAGCGTGATATTGAGCCCTTTGGCGATGCGGACCAGCACGGAAAGCGTCGGCGATTTCTCGGATCGCTCGACCTTGGAGATCATGGCGCGGCTGACCTTAGATCGTTCGGCCAGCTCTTCGAGGGTTAGGCCCTGCTGTTTTCGGAAATTACGGATCCGAAGAGCAATTCCCGCGACGATCTGCTGTCCTTCGTCACGGTGATGCGCCTCTCGTTTCCTGTTGGACCTCCGAGCGTTTGGCTTGCCGTTCCGGCCCGAAAAGACCTCACCAATCGTTCCGTTGGGTCTTTCTGTCATGGAGTGTCGGGGCTTCTGATTTGCGGTAGTATCGAACGTCAACACTAGCATATCACGACCTTGAGGTTGCACCCCAACGACTGGCGTCTCTCATGCGTGAAACATTCTTCTAAAGTGGAACTGCATATGCTAAACGACGGCGCCGCGTTCTGCGCCAAGCCACGCACCCGCGAGATGCCTGACGCCTCCTGCTCGGCCGTAAGGACCACTGCCTTACTCCACATTTGCATCGCAGCATCGGCCCAGTGGCTCAGCCGGGGCCCCCTTCCTCAGTTTGTCCGAGCATCGAGACGATCATTTGAGTGGCATCCTCCCGGAATCCAACTCGCTTTAGATCGCGCGCCCCAATCGCGCGTTTGAGAGCAATATGGCACGCGCGCGTACCCTGACCGCTTCGTCGATCATGGCACCGTGGAGTGCTGTCGCACCTTCACCGCTCGCGAATATCTTTTCGGCCCAGTCCATCTCGTCGGCCGAAGGTCGAAAGGATATGAGGGCGTCTGCGACCTGGCGAGGATCGAAACAGAGTTTACCCCCAAAGCTGAGACCAGCAAGGACGCGATAGTTACCATTTATGGCGCGCTAAGCCGCGACACGACGCCCGTACCGGAGCCGTGAACCTTGCCGGCAGCCCTGAATCCGTCGAACGATCCGAACGTAAGGAACGAAGCAATCTGACGCGGTGTACGGCTGTCGGGCTTGACAAGAAAAGCGAACGCAGTTCGGGCCTAACCGGCCTAATTGCTCAAGCGCGAGCGACGGCTGAGAACATCCGAAGCAGCGAAGACATTTCGGCGATCGAGCCTGCCGGCTTCTCGGCCAATCTGCCGTCTGCCAGGCCATTCGGGCGTCAAGCCATGAACCATTTTTTAGGTCGACGGAGCAAGCCTATTTGAAAGGCCGCGCAATCCCGCGGTGAGGTGATCGAGCACGATCCGCATGCGCGGGACGTGGCGTGTATCCCGGTGTACACCCAACCAGATGCCACGAATGAGGCGATCGCCTGCCTCGGTCAGCTCCACGAGTTGAGAATGGCCAAGGGAGAGGTAGCAGGGCAGCATTACGATGCCATAACCTGTGAGAGCCGCCTGAAGATGCGCATCGCGGCTGTTGGTGCGCAATGCCACTTGTGCGGCCGGAGCAAGCTCCACCAGTCTTTTGGCCTCGGGAAGCAGAGCCAGGTCGTCTTGAAGGGTGACGATCGTATGACCAGAGGCGCCCGAGGGGAAATCTGGTTTGCCGCGGCGTTCCAGGTAATCGCGGCTGGCATAGGGGGCGAAAGCCATTTCGCCGACGCGACGTACGACGGCCTCGTGCTGCTCGAATTCGGCAAGGCGTAGCGCGATGTCAGCCTCTCGCCGCGACAACGACAGGGAGCGTGTGTCGGTTATGAGTTCGATCCGGAGCTCGGGCTGTTGCTCTACAAGTCCCTTGAGCATAGGCGTGATTACCCGCGCTCCGAATGTATCCACTGTCGTGATCCGGACTTCGCCGGCAATCTTGGTATCTTCGCCGGTGATCGCCCGCTCGATGGACAATGCCTCGAGCTCCATACGCTCCACGTTAGACAGAACG
>Ga0126381_100002820_pt1 | contig 18855 bp, 12 predicted proteins | sample PanSoiMetPlot_28_FD_96465 | JGI IMG/M metagenome (GOLD analysis project Ga0126381, IMG submission 96465) | Tropical forest soil microbial communities from Panama - MetaG Plot_28 | ecosystem: Environmental > Terrestrial > Soil > Tropical forest > Bulk soil | place: Panama | collected 2016-02-17
CTGCGGCGCCAGTGGCGGATCGGCCAGCGGGTGCGCATCTTCGGCTATCCGTCCGGCCTGCCGCGGGGCAAGTGGGCGGGCGGGAAGGTCGCGGGTCCAGCCGCGGGGTACAGCGGGCTCGTGCAGCTGGATGACCGCCTCACGAGCCCGCGGGTAGACCGCGGCTTCAGCGGCGCGGCCGTCATCGCCGACGAGACCGACGACATCGTCGGCATGATCAAGGACCGCGAGCCGGACCCGCACGGCAGGGTGTGCTGGATGATCCCGGTCGACGCGCTCGTCGAGAGCGTGCCGCGGCTCTCCCGGTACGTGGCCGGCCCGTCGTCGGATCCTGGCTTCAGCGACGTGCGGGACAGGCCGGTAACGGACAGCGCCCAGCACGCCCTGCTGCGAGAGCTCGCCCAATGGCTGGGCGCCGGCGCCGGCCCGGACGGGATCTGCGTCGTGGCCGGGGGGCCGGAGTCCACGCGGGAAGCCCTGCTGAGCAGGCTGGCGCAGCCCCGCGCCCGCGACCGGGATGCCACCGTGCCCCGTGACGCCGACGTCACGATTCACACCGCGGGGAAGAACGCGGAACAGGTGTTCCGTCAGCTCGTCACCGGCCTCGGCGGCGGGACGAGCGCCGGCACGGACGTGGCGGGCCTGGTGGCCGACCTCGGTGCCCCGGTCGCCGCGATCATCGATGGGGTGGACGCCTCCGCCGAGCCGTCACTGCTGCTTGACACGCTGGCCAACGCCGTCACCCGCTCTCCCCGGCCGGCCGTCCGGCTGCTGCTCGGATTCGGCGAGCGGATACCGGATCGCGTCCGCGGCGCGCTGGTGGCTGAGCTACCGGGACGACGCGCCGGTCCTGGCGCGCCCGGGCCGGGCCGCGACGCGGATGACCGGCTCACCGCGGCGACGGCCCTGCTAGGTGACCTGGTCGCGGCCGAGGAGCAGGTCTCCCGCAGGCACGGGGAGGTGACCGCGCTGATCACCGAGGTTCCGCCGCTGTATGTGGCGGCGGGCGCGGCGGTATGGGTACGGCTGGCCGTCCTGCGGGGCACCCGCGGGCAGGCCGACGGGTGGTGGGGGGCTCTGGCGACCTGCGAAACCGCGCTGGAGGGCGGCCTCATGCGGGCGAAGGAGGTCATCGCGGAGCTGGACGCGCTGGTCCACCGCCGTAATACGCTGCGTGGCACGCTGAGCGTGCACCGGCAGCTCGCGGCCAGCCACGGGTTCGACGAGGACCGCCGGCTGAGCCGCTACTACCAGGCGGCCCGGGACATGCTGTGGCGGGCGCCGTGCGACCTGCGGCTCGCGGAGGTCGCCGTCGATTCCTACTACGACGCGATAATGCGACGGGTGGGGCCGCGATGACCGCGTGCGACAAGCCTGGCTGCGGCGGAACCCTTGACGAGGGCGGCTACTGCGACACGTGCCTGGAGCCGGTCATACCCGAGAGGCCGGTCACACCCGAGAAGACCGTAAGCGCGACCATAGAGCCGTCTCCGGTCACGCCTCCTGGCTACGCTCCGTCCAGCCCCGCGACCGGACGTCCGGCCGACCGGGCCTGGTGGGGGCTCGAACTCGTCGCGTTGCCGGCCCTGCCGCCCGTGAAACCGGCGGATGCGATGCTGGCCGACCCGAGTGTGGACGCGACCCAGCGGGTCTGCCGGGCCTGCTCGCCCCCGACCGTCGTCGCGCAGAGCCATCACGGCCAGGAGGCGCTGCTGACCGGCGTCTGCCACAAGTGCGGAACGCCCTACTCGTTCGTGCCGAAGCTGACACCGGGCACCATGCTGGCCGATAGGTACAAGATCTCCGGGTGCATCGGGTACGGCGGGCTCGGCTGGGTCTTCCTGGCCGAAGACACCCACCTGAACGACTCCGTCGCGCTGAAGGGACTGATCGACTCGGCGAGCCGGGAGACCGCCAACGCCGCGGCCCGCGAACTTGAGTTCCTGACCAGGGTCGCGCACCCGAACGTCGTCCGGGTGCGCGACTTCGTCAGCCATCCGGCGGACAGAGGTCAAAGCGACCAGTACATCGTGATGGAGTACGTCAGGGGATGCACGGTACGTCAGGCCGCTGACCGGCATGCCGACGGCCTGTCGGCGGAGCACGTGCTCGCCTACTGCCTTCAGCTGCTCGCCGCGCTCGACCACTTGCATGACAGCGGCTGGCTGCACTGCGACGTCAAGCCGGACAACGTCATGGTCGAGGGCACCATGGTCAAGCTCATCGACCTCGGCGCGGGCTGCCGGATCGGCACCGTCGGGCATGGCTGGGGCACTCCCGCCTACCGCGCTCCCGAGATCAGGGGCTCAGCCGCGACGCCGACGGTGTGCAGCGACCTGTTCTCCGCGGGGCGGACGCTGCAAACCATGTTCCGGTGGACCGGGGAGTATCGCGACGGCTCGCAGGCGGACCTGGCGCTCGAGTCCCTGCACAACCTCGCCGGGCGCGCGACCGCCGATTCCCCCGCCGATCGCTTCCAGTGCGCGGCCGACATGGCCGGGCAGCTCAGCGGGGTTCTGCGGGACTTCGTGGCGGTGCGGACCGGCCGTCCGCTCACGGCGCCGGCCTCCCTGTTCGGGCCCGAGACCGCTCTGCTCGACGGCACGCTCGGCAGCATTCCGGCGCTTGACTGGTGGACAGCGAAGGACGCGTTCCGCGCGGCCGCCGACGGTGGCGGACGGTCACTTCCTGACCTTCTTCCCGAGACGCCGGCCGCGGCCCGGTTGCCCGCGCCACGGCCGGATCCGGCGGATCCGGCCGCCGACCTGATCCTGACGCTCGGCGGCATGGATCCGGTGGCCGCCGAGCAGCAGGTGACCGTCGCCGGGCACGCCTCGCCCGAGGCCGATCTGCTGCGCTGCCGCGCGGAACTCATCCGGGGCAACGCGGATGCCGCCCGGGAGGCCTGGGCGCGGGTGCGGGACATATGCGGGCGCGGCGACTGGCGCGTGCGCTGGCACAAGGCGCTGATCGAACTGTCAGCCGGGGATGACCAGCTCGCCTTCGCTGAATTCAGCACGTGCCATCAGTCGCTTCCCGGTGAGGTGGTGCCGAGGCTCGGACTTGGCCTGTGTGCGGAGTATCTCGGCCGGAATCAGCAGGCGGAGCGCTATTACCAGGCGATCTGGCAAGCGGATCATTCCTACGTCAGCGCGGCGTTCGGTCTGGCACGAGCCCGGATGCGGACCGGCGACCGCGCCGCGGCCGTGAGCGCGCTCGACGAAGTGCCGGACTCGTCCAGGTATGCCCTGGCGGCGCGGATCGCCGCATTCCTGCTGCTGACCGGACAATCAGGAAGCTCGGGCTGGCCCGCGCGGCAAGAGCTGGACCACGCGGAAACGCGGCTGGACGGCTCTCCGCTGCACGACCAGCCTGGCGAAGAACGTGACCGGCTCCGTGCCGTGCTGCTCGACGCGAGGCTTCGGCAGGCCTGCTCGACGGGCAACGGCCGATCGGCGGACGTGACCGTGCTGCGTACCCGGCTGGACAAGTGCTACCGCGCCCTGGCCAGTCACGCGGCCGACCGTAGGCAGCACACGGTCCTCATCGACCTCGCCAACCAGGTACGGGCCAGGACGCTCGAATGAAGGAACCGATGAGCGAGACAGACGCCTTCACCCTCCGGGTCATCCAGGAGGACGCCTGGCCGCTTGACGCGACCGAGATCCAGGCTCTGCTAGAGGTCACGGCCAGGCCTGGCGCCGAGGCGAGCGGCCTGCCCGCGGCCGACGGCCTGCTCGCGGCAGGCAGCCTGCCCGCGGCTGGCGCCGCCGAGGTCATCATCATGGACTGCTCGGGTTCCATGGTGAACCCGCCCGGCAAGCTGCGCGCCGCGAAACGCGCTGTGCACGCCGCGCTCGACGCCATGCACGACGGCACCCGTTTCGCGATAGTGGCCGGCACGAGAAGCGCCAAGGTCGTCTATCCCCGCGAGCAATCGCTCGAGCGGGCCACCCCGAGTACGCGAGAAGCGGCGAAGGGGGCGGTCGGCCGGCTGGACGCCACGGACGGCACCATGATCAGCAGCTGGCTCGACATGGCCCGCCAGCTGCTCGAACCGTACCCGGGGCACGTCAGGCACGCGATGCTGTTCACTGACGGCAAGAACAAGCACGAGTCAAGGGACGGCACGCTCGACCGCGTGCTCGCCTCCTGCCGCGGCACGTTCACCTGCGACGCTCGCGGAATCGGGGACGGCTGGGAGCCCAGCGACCTGCTCAGGATCGTCGGCGAACTGCACGGCACCGCCGACGGCCTGCCCGACGTCGCCGGCCTCGAAGAGGATTTCCGCGCGGTGATGCGCGCGGCCATGGGCAAAGTCGTCCCCGACGTCGCGCTCAGGATCAGGACCGGGACGATCGCCGTGCTCCGTCAGGTACTGCAGACCTACCCCGCGTTCGTCGATCTCACCGGACACGGCGAACCCGCCGACGCGACGGCCACCGACTACTGGATCGGTTCGTGGGGCGGCGAGATCCGCCATTACCGCATCATGCTGGCCGTTGATTCCAGTGCCGCCGCCCTAGGAAAGAACGTACGGCTGGCACGCGCTGAGATCGTGCTCCGCGATCGCGCCGAGCCGGTGACCGAACCCGGTTTCATCGTCGCGTCCTGGACCGACGAGCCCCGGGTGCCGACCTGGCGGCCCACCGACAGCTACCTGCGGCAGCACCAAGCCGGCGACGCGATCACGATCGGCTGCCATGCCTGGTACCGCGACGACCTCGCCGGCGCGGCGCAGGCGTGGGGGAAGGCGGCCCGGCTGGCCAGCGCCGCGAACGACACCGAGCGGCTCAAGGTGCTGGAGTCGCTAGTGCACATCCTGGATCCGGCCGCGGGGCAGGTACGGCTGCGGGACGATATCAGCCGCGCTGCCGTGCTGAAGGCGGAGGCTCGCTCCACGACGTCAACGTTCGTGCCGACCGAGCTGCCCGACCTGGCCTCAGCTCCGCTCGCGAAGCCCCGGGCGCCGGACGGTCCTGTCGTGCGCACCCGGGCCGCGCTCACCTGCCCGGCGTGCGGCCGGATATCGCCGCCGGGTGCCTTGTTCTGCGAGAGGTGCGGCCAGGCGCTGGGCGCGGCGGGCGGCGGGCAGAGGGCTGAGCGATGACCGCCACGCGAACGCTTCCGCAGCGCGCGCCTTCCGACACCCGGCTGCGGCTGCGGCGGCTGCGTGCGGCGATGGTGATCCTGACCCTGCTCACCGGCGCGGCAGCAGCAGTGGTGACCGTCCAGGAACACGCCGTCGTCTCGTCGGCCGGGGAACACACCGGCCCCGCCGTCATGCAGGCCTATGCCGCGCACCAGGAACTGGCCGATGCGACCAACCAGGCAGTGCAGACCATCCCGCTCGGCGCCGGCCCGGTCGGCCAGTACCAGGATGACATCGCGGCGGCCGAACAGAACCTTGAACACGTCGCTGAGAACAACACGGCGGGCGCGGACGGCACCAATTCGCTCCAGCTCATCGAGGGGTTGCTACCCGCATACACGGGGTTGATAGAGCAAGCCGACGCCCACTTCCGTGTGCGAGCCGGCGGGGGCGGAGCCGACGTCGAAGACCTGTGGCAGGCCACGGACCTGATGCTCGGTCAGATTCTCACCGATGATCAGGGCGCCCAGAAGGACAGCGTGACGGATCTCCAGTCAGCCGAACAGGCAACGCTCACGCGGCAGCAGTCCTCGCCGTGGACGAGCCCGTGGCTAGGCTCGGTGTGGCTGCTGCCCGCCATCGCCCTGCTCATTACACTGGCCGCGACCCAGCGCCTGCTGTACCGGCGGTCGCGCCGCCTGCTCAGCAAGTACCTGACGATGGCGGCCGCGGCCGTGATCGCGATGGCCATCGTAGCGAGTCACGTGATCGTGCTTGAGCACTCGTTCCGGATGGCGTCCGGGCCGCTCAATACGGTGGTCGCGCAGCAGAAGATCCAGGCGGTATACGCTGACGACCAGGTGGATTCGGGACTTTATGCGCTCATCGTGTCCTGCGTCCAGTGCACAGCCACGCAAGTGGCCGTGGACAACCTGGTCAAGGACGAGATCCTGACCCTGCCGCCGCCAGCGGAATCGGCCCAAACGGCTTGCCCGGAGGACTCCTCAGCCGCATGCATTACGGCAATGCAGGCGAAGTACGCCCAGGACGTGGGTGCCGCTCAAGCTGACTACGGCGCATCGCTGGTGCTGATCGCCGTCCTCACCGTCATGCTCTTGCTGCTGATTCCGCTTGCGCTGACGCGTTACCTCGACGAGTACAGGTACCGGCAAGCATGAGACTACGCATCGCAACAGGCATCACGCTCCGCGTCGTGGCGGCGGCAGCGCTTATCGCGGCGGCCGCGTTCGCGATGTTCGCCGGGGCACCCGCCGCCCAGCCCGCCGGTCCAACGCCGTCCGCCCAGCCGCTCACGATCATCGCGACCTGGACCGGTACAGAGGGTGCGGAGTTCCAGAAAATCCTGCGGGGATTTGCGAACAAAACGGGCATTCATGTCAACTACGTAGGTACGTCGGCTGCGGGCCAACTGCTCGAATCAGACATCCAGCAGAGCAATCCGCCGGACCTGGCCATCTTGCCCAGTCCGGCGACGCTCTTGCAGTACGCACGGCTCGGCTACCTGACAAATCTCGTCCCGGTAATCGGCAAGCGGCAGATCTCAGCTTACGACCACCAGTGGCAAGACATCATGAAGCTCGGTACTAGCACGCTGTACGCCTTGCCGTTCAAAGTCCAGGTACACAACCTGGTGTGGTACGACCCCCAGAACTGGCCCGGCAAAGGCCGGCCGTTCCACGAGTCGGCGCCGACGTGGTCCCAGCTGAGCATGCTGGAGCAGCACATCACCGCCGGCGGCGGCACCCCGTGGTGTGTCGGCCTGGACTCGACACCCGTCTCCGGCTGGCCCGCTGCCGACTGGATCGGGGACATCCTGCTGCATCAGTCGGGGATCCCCGCTTATGAGCAATGGGCGGACGGCGAACTGGACTGGACCTCCCGCCAGGTCAAAACAGCATGGCAGACCTGGGGCAGCCTGGTCACCGGACAGGTTTACGGCGGTAGCCTGGCCGCACTCGTCACGGAGTGGGACAGTGCGGGCATGCCGATGTTCGGCCCGGCACCAGGCTGCTACCTGCAGCACGCACCGTCGTTCATCACCCTCCACTACCACGAGGACGGACGCCGCCCGGGGACCGACTACGACTTCTTCCCGTTCCCGATGGCCGGGCTGCCAGACCAGGCGCGCGGAGTGGTGAATCGCGCTTGGGAGGTGACCGCGGACCTGCTCGCCATGTTCCGCGACACGCCACAGGCCAAAAGCCTCGTCACGTACCTGGCGGGCGAACAGACGCAGCAGATCTGGCCGAATATCCCTTACAGCGGCGCAACCTCGGCGAACATGAACGCGCAGCAGAAGATCCACTCGGACCCCGTCGCGCAAGCCGTCGCCGGTATGGTCACCGATACGTCTGGCACGCTCTGCTTCAACGCGTCGGACGAGATGCCGGACACGTTGCAGAGCGCCTTCTACCAGGGCGTGATGGAGTACCTGCAGAATCCCAGCCCCACTCAGCTCCAGGCCATCCTCCAGCGGCTCAACCAGGTACAGCAGACCACCTATGAGACATTCCTCGGAGGGCACCCAGACTTCCACTGTGGTAAGCCGTGAGCTCTGGCGGATACTGACGGTTTTCGAACGCGACGGAGGTCCTGGCGGGCTTCCAGTCGATGGCGCGCCGCCCCGACGAGGTGGAGATCCAGCTGGGCGTCAGCTTTGACGCCACGTTCGGCATGGTGATCGCGAACGCGGCCAGCGGCGCCCACCTCGACGTGACCCTCCGCTGGAGCGGCAGCCATCAGGAGGACGCTGAACGCTAGGGCAGGGAGGTGACCGCGGTCACGGTCAGCGAGCTGGTGTAGCTGCCAGCCGCTGCCGCAGCCGGGATGGCCAGGGTCAAGTTCGCGCCCAGCGCGCTGGTCCCCGAACCACTCCCCGCATGCGCCGAGGCCAGCACGGCCGCCGTGGTACCTAGCCCCGGGCTGCCCGGGGCTACCGTGCCGCCGAGCGTGACGCCGGTGCCGAGGGACGCGCTGGCCGGCGCCCACCCGAGCTGATTACCGGGGATGGAGCCGCCGGCCGCGGTGCCGCTGCCGGTGAAGTCGGCCGCCTGGCCGGAAACCGACCAGCCCGGCGTGGTGTTGCGGGTGTCGGCCACGGTGATCGGATTCAACGCGCCGGTGGCGCCGGAGCCTGACACGGTCAAGGTAACGGTGCCCGGGGCCACGGTAAGGGTGAAGCTACCCGACGCGGGGACGCTCACCGCCAGCGGCTCGCTCCCCGAGTTGGATCCCAGCGGCTGCACCGTCTCGGTGGCCGTGCTGGTGGAGCTGAAGAAGCTGGTCGTGTTGGTCGGCGTGAACACCGCCGACAGCGACTGGGTGCCCGCCGCTGCGAACGTCGTGGTCGTGCTGGCCACGCCGCTCGCGTTGACGGCCACCGGCGCGCCGATCGTGCTGCCGCCGGCTTGGAACTGGACCGATCCGGCCGGATGGGTGCCATCCGCCGCCGTCTCCGTCGCGGTCAGCGTCACGGTCTGCCCCACTGTCGCCGGGTCGGGCGACCCGGTCAGCGTGGTAGTGGTGCTCAGCGGTTGGAAAGTGTTGGTCGAATACGTGCTGCCGTCGGCCGAATAGTTGATGAACAGGTCCATCTCAGGATCTGACGTCCCGGTCAGGCTGGGCCCGGAGAAGCAGATCACCACGAGTTCCTGCGTGCCGCCGTTCGGGATGCCGCCGGCACTCTGGATCTGGGCGATGCTCGCCTGCAGCGTCCCGCTGAACGGCGCGGTGGTACCGTTCACGGTCGGCGAGATGGTGTTGGTCGTGGTCCCGTCGCTGTGCACCTCGCGGAAGACCGCGGATCCCTGGAACCCGGCCGCGCACGCGGTAGTGGTCGACCAAGTGGGCGTGCTGCTCGTCGGGCCGTTGGCCGGGTTCAGCTGGACCGTACCGGGATCCTTGCCGATACTGGCCCGCGCGGCTCCCGCGCCCAGGATCATGCCCCCGACGGCCGCGGTGGCCACTCCCAGCAGGAGCGCCACGCGGCCCACCCGGCGCAACGCCGGTTTCCTCCAGCTCATAGGTACGCCTTTGCTAAAGCGGAAAGCCTGAACCCATTTAGCTTGTGAACAGAAAGACGACACAACCTGCGCACTCTTAACGGCCGATGAATACACGTAGATCGTGGCCAGGTGCGGACGGCGCCGCGGATGCACCGGGGCTGTGGGCCACCGCCCCCGGTCACGCAGGGCGGCAGCCGCGGACCGGGCCCGGCTAAACGCCGTAAAACGGGCATCGTCGCGCGCGACACCGCGGAATCACCTTGATCTGGGACGTTGCGCTGGTCTACCCGGTGCTCTGCCACACCCTGGGCACCCTCAGGCTTGAGAGCCGGGTCGGGACGAGATAGTGAACCGGGCTAGCGAGGATCTGGCTCCAGCTTCGGGTGGAACTAGTTCAGCTGGCCCGCTCCCAGGTTACGGGCAGCTCGTGCAGGCCCCTGACCACGGCGCCGCCCCGGTACTTGACCTTTTCGAGGGGCACCGCGAGCCGCGCTCCGCCGAACCGGCGACAGAACTCACCGAGTGCTTCCTGCAACTCGATCCGGGCCAGGGTCTGCCCGAGGCACTGGTGCACGCCATGACCGAACGCCAGGTGGGTAGCGTCACCAGGCGGTCGCGAACCGAGCCGGCCGCCGCCCGGGAAGGCCGCACCGTCCCTGTTCGCCGCGTCAAGCATGACCACTACGCCCTGCCCCGCCCGGAACCGCAGGTCGCCGATCCGCACATCCTCCGCCGCGACCCGCCAGATGGCGTTGGCGACGATGCTGTGGTAGCGCAGTAGCTCCTCGACCAGAACCGCGAGCCCGTCACCGCCCGCAATCGCCACCTCGGTGAGATCCGGGCGCTCGATGAGGCTCAGCACGCCCAGGCTGATCATGTTCGCCGTCGTCTCGTGTCCGGCCAGCAGCAGCAGGACGCTCATCGCGACTAGCTCATCGCGCGTCAGCGCACCCTGCCGCAGTTGCTCGACGACGAGCTGGCTGATCAGGTCCTCACCGGGCTCCGCCTCCCTGGCCCGCACCATCTCAGTGAGATAAGCCAATAGATCGCCCATCGCGGATGCCATTGCGTCGCCGGATTCCGCTGCGACAACGTCGGCAGCTCGACCCTGGAAGAAGTCATGATCGGAATAGGGCACGCCGAGCATTTCGCAGATGATCTTGGACGGAATGGGCAGGGCCACCAGTGAGGTCACGTCCGCTGGCGGTCCATGCCGTGCCATCTCGTCCAGGTATCCCACGGTAATCTCGCGCACACGCGGCCGTTGCCGCTCCATACGCCGGACGCCGAAGTACGGGATCAGCATCCGGCGGAGGTGGTCGTGGCGCGGCGGATCCATCCGGAGGAAGCTGAGCTGATCAGCCCCGACCGCGGAGATGCCGGGCATGACGCTGGGAAACCCCGGTTTCGTCAGGTCCGAACTGAAGCTGGGGCTGGCGAGCACGGCCCGAGCCTGCGCGTATCCGGTGACCGCCCATCCGCGGCTGTCGTCCCAGAACACCGCCTCGACCGGCGAGTCTCCAGCCAGTTCGCCGACCTCGCCGAAATCAAAGGGCTGCTGCTGAACTACGGGAAAAGAGATCATTCGCGCATTTCGCGGCATTGACCGGCCCCTCGAAAGTCGGTAGAACTCCCGCTCGCCCACCGCAAATACGCTGGGCGCGTGTTTCCATGCTCCATCACGAATAGCAGGCATACAAGGTCACTACGATGTGGACATGGCGCCAGGCGGGGGAACTGGCCGCTGGGTGCGCGCGTCTCACTGAAGGGCTCATTCGAGGAGGCAGGCATGCGCAGGTGGGTCGCTCTGGCAGCCGTCGCTGTGCTCGCGGGATGCGGGACCGCGCATGCGACGGCCGGACCACGAACGGGAACCACCGCGTCGGCCACAGCGGCACGGACTAGTGCAGATTCCGGCGGGACTCAAGCAAAGGCACTGGCGCTGGCCCGGCACCTGGTGGCCGAAATGCGGCTGCCGCCGGGCACGCGGCTGGCGCACCCAGCCTCGATACCGCGACTGCTACGCAGATCGCCGCCGCTCGGCGCGGGCTGGGCCAGCGCCGAGCGGCTCCTCGTCGCACCCGGCAAGCCAGCCGCTGTATGGAAGCTGGTGCTGGCGTACCCGCCGTTCAACGAGCCCAGCGGTCCGGGCGTCGCCCCGGAGATGGTCTCGACGATGCAGGCCGCACCAGCACCCGGCATCGACGCGGATACCGTCAGCGTGTCGATGACGGCGTTGTCCCCTACCACCACGCTGGTCGCGGCTTATGCCTACGCGGCCTGGTTGCCGGTCCGCACTGCCGACGAGCACCTCGCCCCCGCCAGCTTCCGTGCCGTGACGATCTCGGCGAACCAGATCATCTCCCAGCCGCACCACCTGACGCGGACGTTCACGTCGACCGCGATCATCGCGCGACTCGCCGCGTCCATGAACGCGCTCACGCCCGCTCCCGTTGGCGCAGTCGCCGACATGTCCTGCCCCCCGCCGATGGGCAGCTACACGCTGCGCTTCGTGGCCAGGAACCCGCGGGCCCCCGCCGTGGTCATCTCGACCGGCGGCTGCCTGACCGACTCAGTCACGGTGCACGGCAAGCCGCAACCGCTGCTCTGGGATACCCACGGCACGCTAACCACCACGGTCCGCGAACTGCTGCACTTCTAGACAGGCTAGGTGCGGGAGACGCTCGACGGTAACCTGCATCGAGTGATTATCCGGGATGCGCGGCCCGACGAGTACGCGGCGATCGGGGAACTGCGGATAGCGGCGTACCGGGCGGTGGGGCTGTTGTCTGAGGCGAGTGGGTACACAGAAATACTGCGGGGATTCGGGCTCGGCGGAGACTGCGTGGTGCTCGTCGCGACTCACGAGGCGGGCAGCGGCATCCTCGGGACGATCACGCTTGAGCCGTTCTGCCCGGCCAGCGAACTCGCACGGGACGAAACGGAGGCGGATGTCCGGGCATTCGCGGTTTCCCCGCAGGCACAAGGGCAGGGCGTCGGCCGGAAGCTGCTGCTCGCTGTCATCGAGTGCGCCGAGACGCGCGGGCTGCGCCGACTACGGCTGTGCACGCGGTCGGCCATGCAGTCGGCGCAGCATCTCTATTCAACGACAGGGTTCTCAAGGACTCCGGATCTCGACTTCGAGCCCGCGCCCGGACTCATCCTGCGAGCATACGAACTCGCCCTGAGACTCACCCCGGGTTGACACCCCGCGGGGAACGCTGATCGGCGCGGAGACGGGCGCGGGCGCGGCGGAGTGGCTACCTTAAGTAATGACAGATGTACAATGCGTCATGACTGGGTTCCCCCCAGGGTTACAGGAGGATGTCCATGAGACGCTCATTCAAGATCAGTATCGGTGTGTTCGCCGCGGCCCTGGCCGCGGCGCTTTGCACCGTTGCCCCGGCGCCCGCGGCTACCCGTTCCGCCGCGGTTACTAGCACCGCCGCGCAGTTCGGCGAGCCGGCGTACTTCGAGATGACCGACATCACCAGGCACCGGTTCGTTGTGAAGATCGACGACCCCGAGGAAATCGCGCACGCCCGTGCCCTCGTGCGCGGCGAGACCGACCAGCTGCCGCACGTGTTCGGCCGGATCGTGAAGGACCGGGCGCCGTACAACCCGCGCTGGAGTTACCACATCGACCCGCGGACCGTGCAGTTCTTCGACTTCTCCATCGAGGTCTGCGACGCGACCATCCCCTACGTCGAAGAGCACCTGGCCGAGGCGGGCGGCGCGTTCCTGCCCGGGCTGTACTGGTGCGACTGGAGCTCGCGGCTGATCCGCGAGATTCCGCCTCCGTTCGGCGTCTGAGTCCGCATGGCTGATCCGCGTACCGGACCAGCGCCGGTGCGCGGATCAGCCGGCAGCGGGCGCCGGGTGCAGCCGACGGCGCAGGTCCGCCGCCTCCGGGGAGTCGAGGTCGGTGAAGATGGCCAGGGCTAGCTGCCAGTTCCTGCGCGCCTGCGCGGGCTGCCCGGTTTCGCGCAGCAGGTCGCCTTGCTCGCGCAGTGTCTGGGCCTCGCCGTGCCGGTCACCGATCCGCTGACGGACGGCCAGGGCCTGCCGGAGGCAGTCCGCGGCGCGGTCGAACTGGCCCACCGCTCGATAGGTCTCGCCCAGATTATGGAGCGCGACCGCCTCGCTCATGTGGTAGTCCATGGCACGGGCCAGGCTCAGGGCCTCCTGGTGGCAGGGCAGGGCCTCGGCGAACCGCCCCAGCTTGTGGTAGGCCTCCCCCAGGTTGTTGAGGCAGATCACCTCGCTATACCGGTTGTCCGCGTCCCGAGCTATGGCCAGCCCCTGCTGGAAGCAGTCCAGACCTTCGTCGAATCTGTCCAGGGCCCAGTACGCCGCGCCGAGATTGGTCAGCGCGGCGCCCTCGCCGACCCGGTCGCCGATCTCATGCCGGATCCGTACCGCCTGCTGGTAGCAGTCGATCGCTTCGGCGGGATTTCGTCCGGCGTAGGCGAGGCCGAGGCCGTTCAGCACCCATGCCTCGCCGAAGCGGTCGCCGCGGCGGCGGGCGGCGCTCAGCGCGATGCGGGCGCAGGCGATCCAGTCGTCCCAGGGCTTACGGAGCACGAAGTAGCTCCACGAGGTGACCGGAAGCTTCCAAGCGATGTCATCCTGCCCCGTTTCCCCGGCGAAACGGACGCAGGCCACCACGTTGGCGTGCTCGGCGTCGCACCAGGCCAGGGCCTCCTCATAGTCCTCGAAGGCCAGCGGCTCGCGCGGCAGCGCCCCGGTGTCGAGCGGGATCTGGCGATGTCCCGGCGTCAGCAGGCGATTGGCCCCGGCGGCGGTGGACAGGTACCAGGTGAGCAGCCGGCTCGCCGCCTCGGCCCGGTTCCCGGCCGTCTCGTCCGCCTCGGCTCGCTCGGCCGCGTACGCGCGGATCAGGTCATGGAACCGGTACCGGCCGGGCAGCGGCTCCTCGAGCAGGTTCCCCTCGGTCAGCAGCGCGATCAGGCGTGTTGTCCCGGGGTCGTCAAGCGCGCTCAGTGCTCCGGCGGCCGGGACGGAGATGTCCTGGCCGGGGTGCAGTCCGAGCAACCGGAACAGCCGGGCCGCAGCGGGGCTGAGCGCGCGATAGGACCAGGAGAACACCGCGCGCACCCCGGTGTCCGGGGTTTCGCCGGCCAGCAGGGCGAGTTGATCGCGCAGTTCCGACGCGAGCGTGCGCAGCGGCAGTCCGGGGCTGATGGCCGCCCGGGCGGCCACGATGGCCAGGGCCAGCGGCAGCCCCGCGCACTGGGCAATGATCTCCTCGGCCGCTGGCCGTTCGGCCGACAGCCGGTCGCCGCCGAGACGGCGCGCCAGCAGGATCCTCGCCTCGGGGGCGGGCAGCAGCCCGAGGGGCAGCGGCCTGGCTCCGTCCGCGACCAGGTCGGACAGCTGGTTCCGGCTGGTGACCACGACCAGGCAGGCCGGCGTCCCCGGCAGCAGCGAACGTACCTGCCTGGTGTCGCGGGCGTTGTCAAGCAGGACGAGCATCCGTCGTCCTGACAGCAGGCTCCGGTACATAGCGGTCTGGGCGTCCGGGCTGCCCGGCACGTGTCCCCGTGGTACGCCGAGAGACTCAAGGAACACGCGTACCGCCTCAGCCGGGTCCATCACCAGCCCGTCCGGATCGAACCCGCGGAGATTGACGTACAGCTGCCCGTCGGGGAACTGGTCAGCGACCCGGTGCGCCCAGTGCACCGCGAGCGATGTCTTCCCCACTCCTGGCGCGCCCATCACCGCGGCGATGGCCATCCCGGCCGGCTCCGAAGCCGGCACCAGCAGCCGGTCCAGCTCGGTGAGGTATGCGGTCCGCCCGGTAAACCCGGCCACGTCCGCCGGCAGCTGACGCGGTACGACGGCGGGCGCGTGCGCCCGGGGGGCGCTGGCCAGCGCGGGATCCGCGGCCAGCGCGGGGTCGGCGGCCAGGATCCGCTGGTGCAGCCGCCGCAGCGGCGGGCCGGGGTCACAGCCCAGCTCGTCGGCCAGCCGACGCCGGATCTCCTGGTAGTGCGTGAGCGCGTCGGCCTGCCGCCCGCTGCCGTACAGCGCGGTCATGTACTGGCCCGCCAGGCGCTCGTCGAGCGGGTGGCCGGCCACCAGGCCCGCCAGTTCGCCGGCCATGGCCGCGTGCTGGCCGCGGCGGAGCTGCACGTCAACGAGGTCGAGCTGGACCGCCAGCCGTTGCGCGGCCAGCGTGGTGCGCAGGGCGCTGATCCAGGAGTTGTCCAGGCCCGCGTACGGCTCGCCTCGCCACAGGGCGAGCGCCTCCTCGAACAAGGCGGCGGCCGCATCGTCGCTGGCCGCGCGCGCCTGGCCAGCCAGCCGGCGAAACCGGTGCAGGTCGATCGTCTCCGGGTCGACGGTCATCTTGTAACCAGACCCCTGACGCACGATGGCGATCTGCCCGTTCGCGGCGACCGACCGTCGCAGCAATGAGATATAGGTCTGCAAAGCGCTCAGCGGCCGCGCGGGAGCGCGGTGGTCTCCCCAGACACGGTCAACTAGCTGCTCGGCCTGCACGACGCGGTTCGCGTCGTGCAGCAGCCCGGCCAGCACGCAACGCTGGCGGGCATGCCCGATATCGATCAGCCGCTCGCCGTCGCGTACCTCTACGCCGCCCAGCAAGCGGAACTCCACTGCCATGAGGTTCCCGGAAGTGAATGGCCGTCCCCCAGACCACCGTACCCGGAACGTGCCACCCCCGCAGCGGAGGGCACGTTACCCTCCGCCACCAGCCCGGTAGCCGGGCTGGTGGCGAGAGGGTCCCCCTCAGTTATGCGTTGACACCAGGAAGTATTCCGGGCCAGCGAGAACGCCGGAGGTGCTGACCGCGACGCACCGGCCGTCGGCGAAGCAAGCGGCACTTACGACGCTGGCCGACGGCTTGATGGGCTCCAGCTGGCTCCACCGGCCGCCCAGGTAGGAAACCAGCGGGCCGGCCTGGGCAGTGGCCACGCAGCGCCCGGGGACGCAGGACACGGTGTCGAGCTCCCGCGGCCGTTCGGCGATCTGGCCGAACCGGCCGCTGGCTTCGGTGACGGCCAGGCCGCGATCCGTCCCCGCCGCGCCCGCCGCGTATCCGCCCACCGCCAGGCACGTCCCGGCGGGGACGCAGCTCACCGAGGACAGGCGGCCCGCGCCGACCTTCTTGTTCTGGTTGGCGTCCGCGGGAAGCGGGATCTTCCGCGCGGGCAGCCAGCGGCCGCCCGACTCGGTCACCGCCATCGGCCAGTCCACCAGCCCGGACTTGACGCCGTACTGGCCGACCGCCACACAGGACCCGGCGCCCGCACAGGAAACCGAGAGCAGGTTACTGCCCATGTTGATATTGAAGTCCGGCGGCGTGCTGAGGTAGGCGGCCCGGCCCCAGATCCCGCCGGACTCGGTCAGGACAATCGGCACCCGGACATACGCGCTGTTCAGAGCGCTGCCGACCGCCACGCAGTTCCCCGGGCTGGTGCAGGCTACCCCGTCGAGATCCTCGATGCCTGCTGAGTCCGCGGGCGGGACGGCCGTCATCGCCGCGGTCCAGCGACCGCCTGACCCGGTGGCGACGAAGCCGTAGGACAGGTATTTCCCCGGGCTCGCCTCGTAGGTCCCGACGACCACGCAGTAGCCGCGGGACGCACACGTGAGCTCGCTGGTGAGCGTGCTCACCGCGTTGGCCGGCAGGTCCAGCCGGACGAGAACGGGCGGCAGGCCCGAGGTCAGGCCGGTCATCACGAACGGCACGATGTCCTTATCCGGCGCGTACATCCCCACGACGTCACACTGGTCAGGACCGGTACAGGCCAGCCCGCTGACCTGCATGGCCTGCGGTGCCGGAAAGGACCGCACCGTCGTGGTGTGCCAGCCTGCTCCCCCGCTCCACAAGTTCGCAGCCGACGGCGCCACTGGAGCAGCGGAAGAGGTGCACGCGGCTAGCAGGCCAGCCGAGACAACACAGCCAGCCAGCCGCAACACCGGCGCCATCATGACACACACAATGGCGCGCCCCGCTTTGGAGAGGCTTAAATTGACCGGCTGTGAAACCACAGCCCGTTATGAATAAACGGGCTGTGGTTTCACGGGCCGGGTAACGGTTTAGCCGACCGTGTAGGTGTAGGGGATGTTGACCAGCTCGTCACCGGCGACGGTGGCGAGGTTGAGGGTGTCGACGCCGATGAAGCCGCTGACCACCGTGCCCTTGGGTGCGCTGGGGGTGATGGTGAGCGTGATCGTCCCCGACTGGCCGGGGGCGAGAGTCAGCGGTGAGTACGGGGCGCTCGCGTTGACGCTCTCTGCCCAGACGTCGCCTGAGGTGGAGGTGATGGCCGAGTCGAACGGGTTGGTGTTCGCGACGGCGGCCAGGTTGACCGTGCCGGTGGTGCCGGACGTGAACGGTCCGGTGGCTTCCGGCAGGGCGAAGAAGAACCCGGGTGCTACCTCGGGTGCCGCCAGGGCGGCGACCGAGTCGTTGCCCGCGGAGATACCGAGGAAGTCCGGGTCACCGAAGGCCCAGGAGACGTCCATGGTGACCGGCACCGTGCCCTGAGCGGCCACCGCGAGGGCGTTGGTGTTGGTGGGCACGAGGAAGTTCGGCTGGGCGGTCAGGGACAGCGGCAGCGTCACGTTGTTCACGTCGGAGCCGAGCAGCAGCTGCGGGACCTTGCCGTTCAGCCGCGGGTCAGCGAAGAAGTCCTTGCTGATGTTCCCGGTGTTGGTCAGCGTGATGGTCGCCGTCACCGGCTGCCCCGCGGGCAGCACGGTGCTGGCCGAGTTGGGTATCCCGCTGCTGGTCACCGACGGTGCGGTGAACGAGATCGAACCGGTGAACGGCTCGGTCAGGTGCGCGCCGTCGACGGGCGCCGCGACGAGCAGCACCAGGGTCCACCGGCCCGGAGCCGGTGATCCGTGGAAGAACTGCATCGTCTGGCCCGGCGCCAGCGCGTCGTTGGCCGTTGTCTGCGCGTCGAGCGGCTGGCCGTTCGGGTCCATCAGGAAACCCTCCAGGCCGTAGTCGGAGTCGGCGAGCTGGACACCGAGGTTCAGCGACGGCTCGCCCGAGCCGACGTTGAACTGGTAGGTGAACTCCTGGCCGGCGTTGAACGAGTTGCCGCCGCCGGTCAGCGTGCCGTTGAACGAACCGCCGCTGGCGGAAAGCGGGACGAGCGAGCGCACCACGATCGGGATGCTCCCGTCCGTCGCGCTCCCGGTGCCCAGGTGCAGGCTGAGCGCGTTGTCGCCGGCCGGGCCGGCGGTGACGCTCACCTTGAACGTGCCGGACTGCCCGGGCGCCAGGGTCAGCGAGGAAGGCGAGACCGAGCCGGCCGAGTGGTTCCGCACCGTCGCGTAGGAGAACTGCACCGGACCGAAGTACGGTGCGTTGCTGACCGTGAAGATCACCGCGGTCCAGGTGCCCGCCATCGGGTTGTGCACCTCGACGTGCCCGAACCCGCTCTGGTTGGTCCCGATGAGCGAGTACGCGGCGACGTTGCCCTGCGGGTCGAACAGCGTCTCAAAGGCGACGCCGCCGATCGACTGGTCGTTCCAGGTGATGTTCCCGTTCAGGCCGCTCGCCCCGGCCGGGACGGTGAACGTGTGGGTGGCGTAGAAATCGGTGCGCCCTTCGCCGTCGATGTAGGTCGGGCTCGAGGAGCTCAAGGCGACGCTGCCGGTGTCGCTCGACAGCGCGGTCGCGTTGCCGGATACGGTCGGGGCGACCTTCTGGGTGCCGGCGCCCTCGTTGGTGAC
>Ga0126381_100002822_pt1 | contig 18849 bp, 13 predicted proteins | sample PanSoiMetPlot_28_FD_96465 | JGI IMG/M metagenome (GOLD analysis project Ga0126381, IMG submission 96465) | Tropical forest soil microbial communities from Panama - MetaG Plot_28 | ecosystem: Environmental > Terrestrial > Soil > Tropical forest > Bulk soil | place: Panama | collected 2016-02-17
AGATTCCTGTGCAGCACGCCGACGCCACCCTGGCGCGCCATGGCGATCGCCATCCGGGCCTCGGTGACCGTGTCCATCGGTGAAGACACCAGCGGGACACGCAGCCGGTGGCGGCGGGTTATCCGGGTGCCGGTGTCCGCCTCGCTAGGCATCACCTGCGAGTGCGCCGGCAGCAGCAGCACGTCGTCGAAGGTCAGGCCCGCCGGGGAGAATTTCGGAGACTCGCTCATGACGCCCTCACGGCTATAGCTGCGGGTGTAACAGCTGCTTACGGTGGGATGCCGTCCATCCTACCGGCGCACCTGCTCCTGGCCGGCAAATGGGCGAGCGGTCTTTACGTAGCGCATATCAGTGGATGGGTACTTGCTGAGCCTGCACCGCAGGAGTGTCACCCTTGTGGGCTAGTACCAGCTGGTAGGCGAGGTAGCCGAGGACGGCAGCCACGAGGGCTGGCGCCGCTACGGCGATCATGGTCCCGGCGGCCATGCCGCCCCCGACCGCTGAACCGATGGCAGCCAGTCCGGAGGAGATCCCGGCCGCGCTGAGGCCGGGGACGCCGAATGCACTGACCGCAGCGATCGCACCGGCGGATCCGGCGACTGCACCCGCGGCAGATCCGGCGCGGCCCGCGGCGCGGGCATTGCGCTCCGCGCGGGGCAGATTGCCATCCTCGCGCATTGCCCGGTTCATGATCGCGACGCTCACCAGCCCCGGCCCGGCACCGAGGACAACCAAGCCCGCGACGGCGCCTCCGCCAACTAGGGCGCCATAGGAGGCCAGCCCGGACATGATCCCTGGACCGCTCAGGCCGGTGACTAGGCCAGCCGAGCCGACAACGTTGATGCCCACGGACGCGGCGAGTGCCGGCGTGGCGATCGTGCCGGTGGTCGCGGCCACCGAGTCGACCTGTTCGCTGACGTGCTCGCCGGTGGCGCACCAGCGAGCGAAGTGCTGGCAGTTATTGAAAATCAAGTGATAGTCGCCCCGCCCGAGCCGTGATACAGCCCGAGCGATGATCGCCTCGGGATCGTGGGCACCGGCGTAGGGCCGCACGGAGACCGGCCGACCGCCTGCGAACACCGCCAGCGTGTCCATCCGCACGTGTGCGCCTGCCTTCCCTGCGCCCGCCGGAGCTGTCAGATGGATCACGTACCCGTTCCCGTAATAGATGCCGTCGTGATGGACGCCGCGCGGATAGCCGGCGCGAAGATGATCGCCGCGCCGCAGGACGACGCCGTGGAGCGGGTCTCCGCCAGCTCGTTGATCGCGTGGTGTGCTCATATCGTTCTCGTTCCTTGCTCGGCACACCCGTGCCTCGTTCTTATGGACTAGACTCTTGGGGGGACTCCAGCACGTCCTGGAGCTGGTCTCACGACCAGGTAATCAGGTCAGAGTCACTGGTGCAAGCCAGTTTCACCTAGTTGCAAGTTATGCGGCACCGCGTCGGGAGTGCTCGGCGGATCTGCAAGTTAGCGTCAATTTGAGCGGGAGTACTCGAAGGTGGGAGAGTGAGAAATGATGCCAAGCGCTGGGCCCCGCAATCAGGAGGTCGGCCTCGACAGCGCCGGGCTCCTTCAAGCCGCCGCGCAGGCCGGATCGCAGATCAGCGACCGGATGCTAGAAACCTTCCGCGCTCAGGGCCTTCTTCCTCGGCCCCGCCGGAGCGGATACCGTGGCCGCACGCCTATCTGGCATTACCCTCCTGGAACGGAACGGCAGCTAACTGCCCTGTTGCGGTGGCGTCAGCACACCAAAGACCCCGACCTGCTGTCCGTATTGCTGTGGCTGGAGGGATACGACATCCCCTCGTCCGCTATCCGCGATGCCCTGATCCGGCAGTTGCGGCACACGATCCAGACTTTGGAGCGGGAGATCAGCCGAACCGCCCGCCAACTCGGCCTCGATCCAACCGACACCGACGCCCGTACCCAGGCCATCAACGCGCTCGCCCATACGATAGCCGCGAAACGCGGCAAGACGCCGATCCCGCGACGGAGCCGAACCCGCGCCGAAGACCGGGCTCACGCTGTGGCGCTGATGATCCGTACGTTCGGTCTGGGCGAGAACCTCCAGGCCACCGCCGAGGAGGCCGATACCGTCGAGCGGGTACTCGGGCTCGCCCCTAATGGGCGCCGTCACACCATCGATACCGCTGGACCGTGGCTTACCGGCCCTGCCGAGAACCTGCTCGAAGCCGGAGATATCGTCGCGTTCCCCAGGCTCGTCGGCGCGGTCCAGGACGCCACTGAAAGGGATTTGGCGGCAGCCAGGCAGACCGTTGTCGCGCTCTTCCGCTACCTGCCCCTGATGATCCGGATGTTGGGTGCCATGTTCGGCGACGACAACTACATCGGACTCGCGGGCCTAGGCGAGATAGATCAGCATCCCGAGACTCTCGTCTACATCGTTCCGATGGTCATCGCGATGCTAAAAGCCGGATGGGAAGAAAACCTGAACGCCGTCACTGCAGCCTTGAGCCCATTCCCCGAACTCGCAGCCCAGGCGCATCGCATCCTCGGCCTGCCGAGCACAACAATCAACGCCAACCTATCCGGCCAGACTGCAGAAACCCGCGAGCGCGCACAGCGCATCATCAACGCGGCCATTGAAGGCCAGTTCGGCGCCGAGGCCGACGGCTAGTCCATGAGGAACGTGTGGGTCCACATGAGTTGCAGCTCCTCATCCGGACACCAATGTCCGTTCTCGCCCGTGCTCGCTGGCGAACCGTTGCGCCTCCTTCGGCGTCCTCGCGAATCTGCCGGTCGCGGGTTCGATCCCCACCCGCCCGACCATGTCTGACCTGCGGCGAGACCCTAATCCAGCGCGGTCGTGTCCTGCCTTCAGCAGGTGGTCAGTTGCGACCTCGCGCAGGCGCCCCGGCGCGGTCCGTGGGCCGGGGCGGCGAAGGCATGACCGGTCCCGCCATGCGGCAAGCGGTGGCATCCTAGAGCGGATGACATCCAAGGTCCGTCTGTCCGAGGCCGGCGTGCACGTATTCGACCGGGTGTCCGGGTTGAACGTGCTGTTCGACGAGGTGAAGGTGCCCGCCGGGCAGGTCTCGCGCGCTCCCCGGTACCTGTCGGTGGCGCTGACGAACGCGTGTGAGCTGCGCTGCGCCTATTGCTACGCCCCTAAGCACGCTGCTGTTCTCGACGCGGGCCGGGTGGCCGCCTGGGCGGCTGAGCTCGACGGCGCCGGCTGCCTTGGTGTCGGCTTCGGGGGCGGGGAGCCGACGGCTTATCGCGGCTTCGCCCGGCTGTGCGGCCAGGTCGCCGGGTCGACTTCCATAGCGGTGACCTTCACGACGCACGGGCACCGGCTCACCCAGGAGCTTGCCGACTCCCTGCGCGGGTCCGTGCACTTCGCGCGCCTGTCCGTCGACGGGGTCGGGGCCACCTACGAGCGGCTGCGGGGCCGACCGTTTACTGCGGCCGAGTCCGCGGCCGCCCGGCTCCGCTCGGTGGCGCCGTTCGGCATCAACACGGTCGTGAACGCCGACACGGTCAGCCAGCTCGACGAGGTCGCCGAGTTCGCAGCCCGCGCCGGGGCGTCCGAGCTTCTGCTCCTGCCGGAGCAGCCCACTGCGGGCACGCCCGGCATCTCCGCCGCCGACGCGGAGCGCCTCGCCGGCTGGGTGCAGACCGCCAGGCCCCGGGTCCGGCTCGCGATCTCACGATCCGGGCTCGAGGCCTCGGTGCCTGCCGCCGAGGTCATCCCCGGCGAACGGCCCCTGGACGCGCACATGCACCTCGACGCCGGCGGCGTCCTGCGTCCTCACGCGTACGCGCGGACCGGCGTGCCGGTCGGCGACTCGATCCTCGAAGCGGTGAGAACCCTCAGGGAGACGGCATGAGAATCTGGCATGGTTACGGGTCCGAGCACTCTATGGACCTGGTCCTGGTCGGCACGTTCGAGACGGTGTCCGGCGCGGAGGCGGCGGCCGACGCGATGAAGGCGCTCAAGGCCCTGGCCGAGGCCGGGTGGTCTGACGACGACTGGCGCCGACGCGACGAGCGGATGCCTCCCGCGCTCGCCGAGGAGCTGGCCGGGCTCAGCCTCTACGACATGGGGCGGGCCGACGTCGACCTCTACGCCTTTGACCACTCGGTCGAGCACAAGGAGTCAGAGTCAGTGGTGCGCGTCCGGACCGAGGAATCCGACGTCCAGGGATTCCTGAAGGTCCTCCTCGGCTTCGGGGCGAAGGTGCAGGTGTTCTCGCGTCACAACTGGAACGACGACGGGACACCGCAGTCCAAGGCAGGCAGCTGATCCCAGGATGGAACTTACCGACCTGGAGAAGCTGCCCGGTGCGGCCGACAAGAACTTCGAGGCACTCACGCGGACGGTCGTATCGCGCCGCTACGGCAGGCTGGGCACGATCCGGGAGCGGCGCAACCAGCCCGGCGTCGAGTTCTACCTGCGGGTCGAGCACGCGGGAGAGCTCGGGGAGCCCGGGCGGATGTGGGGCTGGTCGTGCAAGTGGCTCATCCTGAACCAGAAGAACGAGCTCACCAGTGCGCAGCGCAAGCTGATCGAAGAGTCCGTCGACATGGCGGCCAAGCACGTCAGCGGGCTGACGGACTTCGTGCTCTGCCTTCCCCAGCGCCCGGCGAAAAAGGACGAGGACTGGATCGACGGTCTCGGCCCAGCCAGGGGATTTTCCGTGAAGCAGTGGACGACGGAGAACTTCGACGCCGAGCTAGCCGGGCACGACGAGCTCCGCTCGACCTTCTTCGGGGAACTGGCACTGACCCCGGAGGCGCTCGCCCACGCCCACGAGCGCTCCGTGGCCCCGGTCAGCGCCCGGTGGGTACCGCCGCTGCACACCTCGAACCACGTGGAGCAGCGCATCGACCAGGCCCTGCTGCGTCCGGCGCCATTCGACTCGCTCGCCGGGCACGCGGAGGCCATCGCGGCCCGCGCCGCAGCGCTGCGCGGCGCCCTGGCAGCCATCGACGGCGCTGCCCGCGCAGCCGCCGAGGACGCGGTCGGCGACCTGGACCAGTTCGCGGTCGGCCTCCGCGAAATCGTGGATGCCGCGCGCGGCCTGCGGCCCGCCGCAGCCCGCGAGCTGGCAACCGGCCAGCAGCCTCCGGCCACGTCCCCGCGAAAACTCCGCGCCCTCACCCGCGAGCTGAGGAAACGGCGGCTGCCAGCGGCCCTGGACGTCAGCGGCCTCGCCGCGGAGATCCACGACGCCGTCTGGTGGCTGCAGGACTTCGAGGCGGACGCCCGGGCCCCGATGATCGCGGTCATCGCTGCCGCCGGGCAGGGCAAGACCCACCTGGCCGCCCAGCTGACCGCCCCGGCCGACCGGCCGACGGCGGGGGTTTTCATCCAGGGCGGGCACCTGCGGGCCGGCGGGACGCTCGACGACCTGGCCCGGAGGGTCCCGGGGCTGAAGACCGAGCGCTTCGAGGACCTCCTCGACGCGCTCAACTCGGCCGGCGCCCGGGCAGGCGCCCGGATCCCCTTGGTCATCGACGGCCTCAACGAGGCCGAGAAGCCCTCGGAGTGGCGCGCGCTGCTCGACGAGCTGGTCCCGGCCCTCGGAGGCTACCCGAACGTGCTGCTGATCGTCACCCTCCGCGAGGACCTCGCCGCTCACGCCGTGCCGGAGGCGGCGGCGACCGTGCAGCTTGAGTGGCGCCCGTCCGAGGTCACGGCCCTTATCGACGCTTACTTCGGGCATTACAAGATCAGCGCCGGCGACGCCTGGCTGCCCACCGGGATGTTCAGCAACCCGCTGTTCCTCCGCATGTACTGCGAGGCCGCGAACCCGCACCGCGAGGAGCCGGTAGGCGCCGAGGCGCTGCCGGCGTCCCTGGTCGGCGTGTTCGAGCTTTACCGCGACGCGGTAGCCCGCCGCCTCGCGGGCGACCCCGCCCGCGTGCACGTTCCCGCTGACCAGATCAAGCGGCGCCTGTCGGCGCTCGCCTGGGAGATGTGGACCCGCGGTGCCCGCCGGCTCCCGTCCGACGACGCCCGGGCCATACTCGACGCCAGCGAGGCGAACTGGGACGAGAGCCTGTTCCGGCGCCTGGTGGAGGAAGGGGTCCTGTTCCGCGACGAGTTCGGCGCGGGCGACGACACCGAGACCGGGGTGCTGTTCGACCGCTTCGCCGGCTACCTCATTGCCGACGCGCTCCTCGTGCGCCTGCGCTATGCCGAGGCAGGCGAGAGGCTCGCGGAGGCGGCCTTGTGGGATTCCCTCCTCGGGGAGGCCCGCCACCCGCTCGGCGAGGACGTGGCCGCCAGCCTGGCCGGCCTGCTGCCGCGCCGGCTCGCCGGGTACCACCTGTGGCGCATCGCCCCGGCAGAGCATCGGCCGTGGGCACTCGCCCAGGAGCTCCTGTCGGAGTCGCGTTTCCTTGACGACAGCACGGTGGCCGAGCTCGCCGCGCTGGTCGCCTCCTGGAGCCGGCCGGATCCCGGGCCCGGCTGGCCCGTGCGGCTGCACCCGCTGGACCGCCTATGGGAGATCCGCGGGACTGCCGCTCACCGCCTGAACGCCGAATTCCTCGACCGGGTCCTGCGCATGCAGCCCCTCGCTGAGCGTGACCGCAGGTGGACCGAGTGGACCCGCAGCCGGGCTGGTGCCGTGATCATCGCCGACCTGAAGCGCGCGGCCGGGCAGTGGTCCGAGACCCCGGACCGCGGCGAGGCCGACGACCTGGCCGCGCTCGCGATCGCGTGGCTGCTGACGTCCACGAGCAGGGAACTGCGGGACCTTGCCACGAAGGCGCTGCAGCGCTACGGCCGCCCGGAGCCCAGGCGCCTGTTCGACCTCGCGGCCCGGATGCTCAACGTCGATGACCCGTACGTCGTCGAGCGTGTCGTTGCCGCCGCGTTCGGCGCCGCCAGCGCACGGCAGATGCCTGATCCCGGCGGGGCGTTCGAGCACGCCCTCGCCGGGTGGCTGGCCGAGCTGGGCGGCCGCTTCCTGCACGAGGGGACGACCCCGACCACTCACGAGCTGCTCCGCGACTACGTGCGGGCAACCTTCGAGCTCGCCGGGGCACTCCACCCGGGCGCGGTCCCGCCCGGCGTTGACCCGACCGCGCTGGCGTTCGCGGCCCCGCCCGCCCCGCCGGCCATGGCTGCCGACGACCCGGACGCCGAGGAGTGCGGCCGTACCCTCGGCATGGACTTTGAAAACTACGTGATCGGGTCCGTCGTGGAGGGCAGGGGGAATTACGATTACGACCACCCGGACTTCCGCCAGGCCCGCGGCGAAGTCCTGGCTCGAGTATGGGACCTGGGATGGCGCGCCCGGCTGCTCGGCGACGCAGACCAGGAAATCTCCCAAGGCGTCGGCCGCCTCGGACGCAGCCGCGAGCGCGTAGAGCGCTACGGCAAGAAGTGCGGGTGGATCGCCTACTACGAGCTGATCGGCCGTCTCGCTGACCGCGGGCGGAAGCCTCGCCTCTGGGCCGGAGGCGGGCGGGCGGTGACGCCCGACATCGACCCGACCTTCCCCGACGAGCCCCCGCCGGCCCCGCTTCCGCTCCCCGCGTGGGCGGCCGGCGGCGCGGCTGACGACGAGGAGTGGCTGCGGGGCGGCGCGGTGCACGTGCCGGCGGAGCTGTGGTCGCCGGGGGAAATCCACGGCGTGGCCGGCGGGTGGCTGCTAGCCGAGGGCTTCCTGGAACACCAGCGCGGCGGCCGGCAGGTCTTCGGGTTCTTCCGCACCCTCCTGCTGGAGGCGGCCGACGCGGACGCCGCGCTCAAGCTGATCTCCGAGCAGCAGTACCCGGGCAACGACTTCTTCCCGGGGCTCCCCGAGGTCCGGGATGTGTTCGCCGGGGAGGCTCCCTGGAGCACCCGGTTCGACGTGCGGTTCGACGACGATGACCCCGGCGCCTTCTCCAGCCGGGCGCTGCGGGCCACGTGGGACGACGAGGGCATCGGGTTCAGTCAGGTGGCAGTCGGGCTCGCGACCGGCGAAGGCGGGACGACCTCGCTGGAGCAGTCCTATGACGTGCCGTCGTACGAGTTCGCCGCCCACTGCGGGCTCCGCCAGCTGCCCGGCACGCTCGACCTCGTCAGCCTCGACGGCGTCCGCGCCTCGGCGACGTTCAGAGCGGACAGACCGTGGAGCGGGCACCTGCTGTTCCTCCGCCGTGACCTGGTTACGGGCTTCGCCGGCGGCCGGCGCATCGTGCAGGTCGCCTGGGGTGAGCGCAACGTGGCCGCCGAGTCGTACACCATCCCCAACTGGGCTCGCGCCGTCTACCAGGACTACGCGCACATATGGCGTGACGTCAGGCTGCCCGGTGACGTCCCGGGACAGGCGCCGTGATAACGATCCTGACGGGACTTGCAGTTAAGCGACTTCGCCTGGCAGCGGAACACGGCTTGCGTCCAACGGGCGCCCGAGTGAGCCTCAACGACTGCTGCAGTCGATTCAACCTGAAAGCACGAGCGGCTCCCCGAACCGCTTGACACGAGGACAACCAATGCTGGCCCAAGCGCCGGACGCGGGGGTCGCATTGATGCGACCCCCGCGTCCGGCAGGTGGTGACTCGGATCTGTTAGTGGGAGTGGCCGTGGGAGTGGCCGTGGCCGTCGGCCGCGGGCTTCTCCTCTTCCGGCTTCTCCACGACCAGCGTCTCCGTGGTCAGCAGCATGCCGGCGATCGACGCGGCGTTCTGCACCGCTGAGCGGGTGACCTTGACCGGGTCGATGACGCCCTGGGCGATCAGGTCGCCGTACTCCTCGGTCGCGGCGTTGTAGCCATGCCCGGCGGGCAGTTCGGCGATCCTCGCCACCACGACCGAGCCCTCCTGGCCCGCGTTCAGCGCGATCCAGCGAGCGGGCTCGGACAGTGCCCTGCGGACTACGCCGACGCCAGTCGCCATGTCACCAGTGCGGCCGAGGTCGTCAAGCTGGCCCGCGACGTGCACGAGCGCGCTGCCGCCGCCGGCGATGATGCCTTCCTCGATGGCGGCACGGGTAGCGGACACGGCGTCCTCTACCCGGTGCTTCTTCTCTTTGACCTCGACCTCGGTGGCGGCGCCAACTCGCAGCACCGCGACACCGCCGGACAGCTTGGCAAGCCGCTCCTGCAGCTTCTCGCGGTCCCAGTCCGAGTCCGTGGACTCGATCTCGGTCTTGATCTGCCGGATGCGGTCCTCGATGGCCGACTGGTCACCGGCCCCGTCCGTGATCGTGGTGTTGTCCTTCGTCACCACGATGCGCCGGGCAGTGCCCAGCGACTCAAGCCCGACCGACTCCAGCTTGATGCCGAGGTCCTCGCTGACGACGGTCGCGCCGGTAAGCGTCGCGATGTCGGCCAGCATTGCCTTGCGGCGGTCGCCGAAGCCAGGCGCCTTGACCGCGGCGATGTTCAGCAGTCCGCGAATCCTGTTGACGACGATGGTGGCGAGTGCCTCGCCCTCCACGTCCTCAGCGATCACGAGCAGCGGCTTCTTGCTCTGAGCGACCTTCTCGAGCAGCGGAAGGAAGTCCGCCATCGAGGAGATCTTGGCCTGATGGACGAGGACATAAGCGTCCTCGAGCACGGCCTCGAGCCGGTCCTGGTCGGTGATGAAGTACTGCGAGATGTAGCCCTTGTCGAACTGGAGGCCTTCAGTGAACTCCAGCTCTAGGCCCATCGTCGGCGACTCCTCGACGGTGACGACACCGTCCTTGCCGACCTTGGCGAACGCCTCGGCGATCAGCTCACCGATCTTCTTGTCCTGTGCGGAGATCGTCGCGACGTGCGCGATCTCGGTCTGCTCCTCCACCTCACGGGCGGACTTGAGCAGACGGTCGGAGACCTCGGCAGCGGCAGCATCGATGCCGCGCTTGAGGTCCATAGGGTTGGCGCCGGCCGCTACAGAGCGGAGCCCGAGGTGAACCATCGCTTGCGCGAGCACGGTCGCTGTGGTGGTTCCGTCACCGGCGACGTCGTTCGTCTTGGTGGCGACTTCCTTGGCGAGCTGTGCACCGAGGTTCTCGTACGGGTTCTCGAGCTCTATTTCCTTGGCGACGGTCACGCCGTCGTTGGTGATGGTGGGCGCGCCCCACTTCTTGTCGATGACGACGTTACGGCCGCGGGGGCCGAGCGTCACCTTCACGGCGTCGGCGAGCCGGTTCACGCCGCGCTCAAGGTGGCGGCGGGCGTCCTCGTCGAACTCCAGGATCTTGGGCATTGACTACCTCAACCTACGGTTGGATCAGGCTGGTTGGCGACGCCGACGGGCTCCGGCGGCTGAACCGTAATCCCGGTCCTGCCGCCGGAGCCTGCCAGGCGCTGACTACTTCTCGATGATCGCGAGCACGTCGCGGGCCGAGAGCACCAGGTACTCCTCGCCCGAGTACTTCACTTCCGTGCCGCCGTACTTGCTGTACAGCACCACGTCACCGACCTTGACATCAATCGGAACGCGCTTGGCGCCCGACTCGTCGAAGCGGCCGGGACCGACCGCGAGGACCTTGCCCTCCTGGGGCTTCTCCTTCGCGGTGTCCGGGATGACAAGCCCGGACGCGGTGACCTGCTCCGCCTCGAGCGGCTGGACCACGATGCGGTCCTCGAGTGGTTTGAGAACAACCTTGGTGGCGGTCGTCACGATCTGACCTCCCCCTCCGGAAAGGCTACTAATGGTGAGTTGGCTTGCCGACCAGGGTTGGTCTGCCGTCGCGGGTGTCAGACCTGCCTCGTCGCATTAGCACTCTACATCAGCGAGTGCTAATCCCGCACAGTAGCCGCCCCCCGTTGGCCCGTCAATTCGGACGGGCACCGTCTACTCCCACTCGATGGTGCCAGGCGGCTTGCTCGTGACGTCGAGGGCGACGCGGTTAACCTCGGGGACCTCGTTGGTGATCCTGGTCGAAATGCGGGCAAGCACGTCGAAAGGCAGCCTGGCCCAGTCCGCGGTCATCGCGTCCTCGCTGGTCACCGGCCGCAGCACCACCGGGTGCCCGTATGTCCTGCCGTCGCCCTGCACGCCCACGGAGCGAACGTCGGCGAGCAGCACCACCGGGCACTGCCAGACGCTCTGATCTAGCCCCGCGGCGGTCAGCTCCGCGCGCGCGATCGCGTCCGCCTCGCGCAAGATCGCCAAGCGCGCCGCTGTGACCTCGCCGATGATCCTGATCCCGAGCCCCGGACCGGGGAACGGCTGGCGCCAGACGATCTCCGGGGGCAGCCCGAGCTCCTCCCCGACCCGTCGCACCTCGTCCTTGAACAGCCAGCGCAGCGGCTCGACCAGCCGGAACTTCAGGTCGTCGGGGAGCCCGCCCACGTTGTGGTGCGACTTGATGTTCGCCGTGCCCGTGCCGCCGCCGGATTCCACCACGTCCGGATACAGCGTGCCCTGCACGAGGAACTCGGTCGACTCGCCGTGCGCGCCTGCCTCGGCGGTGACCTCCCGGGCGGCGCGCTCGAACGCCCTGATGAACTCGCGTCCGATGACCTTGCGCTTGGCCTCGGGGTCGGTCACCGCGCGCAGCCCGTCGAGGAATGCCTCGGACGCGTCAACCACCCGCAGCTGAACCCCTGTCGCCGCGACGAAGTCCTGTTCGACCTGTTCGGCCTCGCCCTTGCGCAGTAGTCCGTGGTCGACGAAAACGCAGGTCAGCCGGTCCCCGATGGCCCGGTGTACCAGTGCCGCGGCCACCGCGGAGTCCACGCCGCCGGACAGCCCGGCGATTGCGCGTCCGCCGCCTACCTGCTCCCTGATCCGCTCGGTCTGCTCCTCGACGATGTTCACCATCGTCCACGTCGGGCGGCACCCGGCCGCCTCGAGGAAGCGGCGCAAGATCTTCGTCCCGTGCTCGGTATGCATGACCTCGGGGTGGAACTGCACGCCGTAAAACCCGCGCTCTGGGGCCTCGACCGCGGCGGCGGGCGTGGCGGCGGTGCGCCCCGTCACGGTGAAACCCGACGGTGCCACGGTGGATGTGTCACCGTGCGACATCCAGACGCTGAACTGCGAGCCGAGCCCGGCGAGCAGCTGCCCGCCGCCCGTCACCTGCAGCGGGGTCCCCCCGTATTCGGCCGCGCCGGTGCGCTCGACGGTGCCGCCGAGTTCCCGTACCAGAACCTGGTGACCGTAGCAGATGCCGAGCACGGGCACGCCCGCGTCGAACAGCCCCGCGGGCGCCGCGGGCGCGCCAGGCGCGTAGACGGAGGCCGGGCCGCCAGACAGGATGATCGCCTTAGGCTGCTTCGCCAGCATCTCGCTGACGGTCATCGTGGAGGGAACGATCTCCGAGTAGACGTGGCACTCGCGAACCCGGCGGGCGATCAGCTGGGCGTACTGCGCGCCGAAGTCAACGACCAGAACGGTGTCAAACCCACCAGGCCCGGACACATGTACCGCCTCTCTTCCCTGATGGCAGAAACCAGCCGGCCACCAGGGAGTCTCGTGCAGTGGCACAGTTTAGTTGGCGGCTCGCACCAGGGCGGGTCAGCCGTTACCTGGGGGTGCGGCGGAGGGGGCGCCGGCCGCCGCCCCCGACGCGCTCTCCGCCGTGCCGCCGGAAGCCGCGCCGCCGGGCGGCGGGCCGCCGGGCGCCGGGCCGCCAGCCATGCCAGGCCCCGCGCTTGCCGGTCCCGTGCTGCCCAGCTGCATGGGACGCGGTGTCGGCGTAACGCGCAGCCGGGCGATGCGCCGCAGGTCCATCTCCGTGACCGTGATCGTGTAGCCGGGCACCTTGACCGACTCGCCGGGCGTCGGCAGCTCGCCGAGCGCCGCCAGCACGAAGCCCGCCACCGTCTCGTAGGGGCCTTCCGGGAGCTCGATTCCGGTCTGTTCGGCGAACTCGTCGAGGTTGAGCAGGCCGTCCACGTCCACCTCGCCGCGCGGCAGTTTCGTCGCCGCCGCCTCCCCGGTGTCGTATTCGTCCTTGATGTCACCGATTAGCTCCTCGACTAGGTCCTCGAGCGTGACGATGCCGGCGGTGCCGCCGTACTCGTCCGCCACGATCGCGAGGTGCGCTCGGTCGCGGCGCATCTCGGACAGCGCGGAGAGCACCGTCTTGCTGATCGGCAGGAACTTGACCGGTCTGACAACCTGGTCGACGGGCGCCGAGCGCTCTGGCGCGGCCGGTCCGAGCACGTCCTTGACGTGCACGAAGCCGATGACGTTGTCGTAGGAGTCCTGGTACACCGGCAGCCGCGAATAGGGCACGCTCGCCGCGATCCTGGCGGCCTCCCCCACGGGCGTGCCCGCCGCCAGGAACTCCACCTCCGTGCGCGGCAGCAGCACCTCCCTGATCTGCCGCTTGCCTGCGTCGAAGACCTCGCCCACGATGCGGCGCTCGTCCGCGCTCAGCGCCTGGGTGCCCGCGAGCAGCTCGCGTATTTCCTGCTCGGTCATGGCCTGGCGGCCCTGCCTCGGGTCACCGCCGAGCAGCGTGACGACAACGTTGACCGACTTCGAGAGAAGCCACACCACCGGCCTGGCGAGCGTCGCGATCCGGTCCAGCGTCGGCGCGGCGAGCAGCGCAAGCGGCACCGCCCGCTGCAGGCCGATGCGCTTGGGCGCGAGTTCACCGAGCACCAGGCTGACAAACGTGATGCCCACGGTGACCGCGGCGAACGCCAGCGGATCGGCGACGCTGCTTGACAAGCCCTGGCGAACGAGCCACGACCGCAGCAGGCCGACCAGCGTGTCGGCGCCGAAGGCGCCGGCCACCAGCGTGGCCAGCGTCACGCCGATCTGCACGGCGGACAGGAACCGGTTCGGGTCCGTCGCCAGCCGCGCGGCCTTGGCGCCGCGCTTGCCGCGCTTGGACAGCGACCGTACCTGTCCCTCGCGCAGCGAGACCAGCGCCATCTCCGCGGACGCGAAGAACCCGCCGATGGACACAACGATAAGGACGATGATGATGTCCCAGACGACGCTCACGCTGCGATCGCCGACTTCCTCCGACGCCCGCCCGGCGACCTCGTCGCCTGACGCGCTAGTCCGCTCTTCTTCTTATCCCAGGCCAGCTTCCGTGCGGCCAGTCTAGACCGGATAGCGTATGCGTCCCGTGAGGATGACGGCCAGCTGATAGATCCCGGTTTGCGGCGCACCTCGGGTACTGTCAGTCCAACGCGGCGCGGGAGGCGATGTGAAACTGCTGGTCACGGGCGGAGCCGGCTACATCGGCGGAGTGGTCGCCGCCAAGCTCATCGCGGCCGGGCACCGGGTGACCGTACTCGACGACTTGTCCACCGGGCATGCGGACGCGGTGCCCGCCGACGCCGCTTTCCTGCATGGCACGCTGCGCGATGAGGCGAAGGCGGCGCTCGGCGACGACACGGACGCCGTGCTGCACTTCGCCGCCAAGTCGCTCGTCGGCGAGTCGGTTCAGTACCCGCAGCTGTACTGGTCCACCAACCTCGGCGGGACGCTCGCCCTGCTCGACGCGATGCGGGAGGCGGGCACCAGGAAGATCGTCTTCTCCTCCACCGCCGCCGTCTATGGCCAGCCAGAGCAGATCCCGGTCACCGAGACCGCCGCGACCAGGCCTACCAGCCCCTATGGCGCGTCAAAACTGGCCGTGGACACCACGCTCGCCGAATACGCGCGGATGCACGGCTTCGGCACGGTCAGCCTGCGCTACTTCAACGTCGCCGGGGCATTCCGCACTGACCGCGACGGCTGGCTCGGAGAACGGCACGACACGGAAACACACCTGATCCCGAATGTTCTGGCGCAAGGCGGGGACACACTGTTCGTCCGGATCAACGGAACCGACTATCCGACCCCCGACGGAACCTGTGTGCGTGACTATATTCACGTCGCCGACCTGGCCGACGCTCACCTGCTCGCGCTGGATGCCTGCGAGCCGGGGCGGTACCGCGTCTACAACCTCGGCAACGGGGCGGGCTTTTCTGTGCGTGAGGTGATCGACGTGTGCCGCGAGGTGACCGGGCGCGAGATCATCGCCGAAGAAGGGCCGCGGCGGCCCGGTGACCCGCCGGTGCTCGTCGCCTCCTCGGAACGAATCCAGGCCGAACTCGGCTGGAGCGCCACGCACGACCTGCGGGCCATGGTCGCCGACGCGTGGCAGTTCACCTTGTCCCGCGCGCCACGGTGAGCACCTGCGTCTGGTTCGCGCCTGGGCGGGCCAACCTGATGGGCGAGCACACCGACTACAACAAGGGGCTAGTGCTCCCGTTCGCGCTCGCCCAGGGCGTGACAGCGACCGCGGTCGGCAGGCCCGACGGGCTGCTCGTGCTGCGATCCAAGCAGGTGCCCGATGAACCCGTCACGGTGTCCGTTGACTCGCTGGCGCCGGGGTCGGTGACCGGCTGGGGGGCGTACCCCGCGGGCGTCGCCTGGGCACTGGCTGCGGCGGGTTACCCGGTCCCCGGCGCCTCCATCGACATCGACTCGGACCTGCCCGTGGGCGCGGGGGTGTCGTCCTCGGCCGCCCTCGAATGCTCGACGGCGCTCGCGCTGTGCGCGCTCGCGGGCGTGGAGGTGCCGCGACGCGAACTGGCCGCGATCGCCAAGCGCGCGGAAAACGAGTTTGTCGGCGCGCCGACCGGCATCATCGACCAGTCAGCCGCGATGCTGTGCCGCGCGGGCCACGCGATGCTGCTGGACTGCGACACACTTGCCGTTACGCACGTGCCATTTCCGGCTGGGCAGGACGGAGTCATCGCGCTGATCATCGATACCCGCGTCACGCACGCACTCGTCGACGGCGAGTACGGGCGGCGGCGGACCGAATGCGAGGAGGCCGCCCGCCTGCTCGGCACCCCCTGGCTCGGCGCGCTGGCGGACGTCGCGGTCACTGAGCGGCTGAGCGACCCCGTGCTGCGGCGCCGTGCCCGGCACGTGATCTCCGACAGCGCCCGGGCCCGCGCGATCGCCTCCGCGCTGCAGGCGAGCGTGGCGTCCGGCACATACCGGTATATCGGCCAGTTGCTCACCGAGGGGCACGCGTCGCTGCGAGACGATTTCGAGGTCTCCTGGCCGCAGGCCGATTTCGCGGTGCGGGTGGCGATCGGGGCGGGCGCGTTCGGCGCGAAGATGATAGGCGGCGGATTCGGCGGATCCGTGCTCGCGCTGGTGCCCGCGGACCGGCTGTCCGCGGCGCGAGCCGCGCTCACGGAGGCGTTCTCTCAGCGCGGCTGGACGCCGCCGGAGTTCCTCAACGCTGTTCCGTCCGCCGCGGCCCGCCGGATCGCTTGAATGCTCGATTAGCACTCGTGCAGTGCCCTGCCCCCCATGGAGGATTCAATGGCGATACGCGACGACGCGGCCGCGATCGCGGCAGACATCGCTGAACTGCGACATGCCATCCACCGCGAGCCCGAGATCGGCCTCGACCTGCCGAAGACGCAGCGCAAGGTGCTGGCCGCCCTGGACGGACTCCCGCTCGAGATCAGCACGGGCAGGGGACTCACATCGGTGACCGCGGTGCTGCGCGGCGCGCTGCCGGGTCCCGCCGTCCTGCTCCGCGCGGACATGGACGCGCTGCCGGTGACCGAGGCGACCGGCGTGCCGTACGCCTCCCAGATCGACGGCGCCATGCACGCCTGCGGCCACGACCTGCACACGGCCATGCTGGCAGGCGCGGCGCGCCTGCTCAGCGCCCGGCAGGCGGAAATCGCGGGCAGCGTGATCTTCATGTTCCAGCCGGGCGAGGAGGGCGAGCACGGCGCCAGGTACATGATCGAGGAGGGCCTACTCGAGGCGGCGGGGGCACGACCGGCTCACGCGTACGGACTGCACGTCATCTCGCACGAGCTGCCCAACGGCGTCTTCACGACCAGGCCCGGTCCGCTGCTTGCCGCCACCGACTCCCTCGACGTCACCGTCCTCGGCCGCGGCGGGCACGCCTCCGTGCCCTACCTCAACGCCGACCCGGTGCCCGCCATCTGCGAGATGGTGACCGCGCTGCAGACGATGGTGACCCGGCGCTTCAACGTGTTTGACCCGGTGGTGATCACGGTCGGCAGCCTGCACACGGGCACCGCGCGCAACGTGATTCCCGACACGGCCACGTTCAACGCCACCGTCCGGTCCTTCTCCGAGGAGGCGAGAAGGCGGCTCGAACTAGAGTCGGTGCGCCTCGTTCGGGATATCGCGAACGCGCACGGGCTGGCGGCGGATGCCCAGTACACCCGCGGTTACCCGGTTACGGTCAATGACAGCGCCGAGGCGGCATTCGCCGCCGAGGCGGTGTCGGAGCTGTTCGGCGCCGCCCGGAAGCGGACACGGGCGCACCCGCTGACCGGCGGCGAGGACTTCTCCTATGTGCTAGAGCAGGTCCCAGGCGCCTTTATCATCCTGGGCGCGTGCCCGCCGGACGCGGACCCGGCAACGGCCCCGTCCAACCACTCCGCGGTCGCCGTCTTCGACGACTGCGTGCTGGCCGACGGCGCCGCTCTCTACGCCGGACTGGCCCTGCGCCGGCTGGCCCCCGACTGAAACGGGACTACAAGCTGGCGACGTCCGCCTGCTTGGCCCGAACGGCCTCTGCCGCCGCCCGCAGCCCGGCGAGCTCGGGCTCCGACAGGTCCCTTTCGACCACCCGGCGCACGCCTGACGAGCCGATTTCCGCCTCGACACCGAGGTAGACGCCGCTGATGCCGTATTCGCCGTCGACCCAGGCGCACACCGGCAGGACCGCGCCCGAGTCCTCCGCCACGGCCTTGGCCATCCGCGCGGCGGCGGCGGACGGCGCGTAGTAGGCCGAACCGGTCTTCAGCAGCGCGACGATCTCGCCGCCGCCGTTGCGGGTCCGGGTGACCAGCGCGTCGATCTCATCGCCGGGCAGCAGCGAAGCCAGCGGCTTGCCGTCCACCGTGCAGGCCGAAGGTACCGGCACCATGGTGTCGCCATGCGAGCCCAGGGTCAGCGTCCGCACGGACCCGACAGGCACGCCGAGCTTTTCCGCCACGAAATAGCTGAACCGCGCGGTGTCGAGCATGCCCGCCTGCCCCATGACCCGGTGCGCGGGGAACCCCGAGACCTTCGCGGCGAGCGCCGTCATCTCATCGAGCGGGTTAGACACGACGATCAGCACGGCCTCGGGCGCGTGCTTGACGACGTTCTCCACTACGTTCCTGACGATCTTGGCGTTGACCTCGATTAGGTCCATCCGGCTCATGCCGGGCTTGCGGGGCAGGCCGGCGGTGATCACCACGATGTCGGCGCCGGCGATCGCCTCGTACCCCTCGCCGGCCTGGCCCGTGGTCTGGCCGGTCACTTTGGTCTCGAACCCCTCGACGGGCCGCGACTGGTTCATGTCCAGCGCAAGCCCCTCCGGCTTGCCCTCGATGACGTCGGTGAGCACGACCTCGTCGAAGACGTCGTACTCAGCGAGTCGCTGCGCGGTGGTCGACCCGTAGAAGCCGGCCCCGATGACGGCTACCTTGCCCTTACGTGACATGTGCGGAATCTCCCTTGACTATGGTCAACCGTGTCAGCCGGCCATCGCGGCGCGCAGGCTGGCGTCGAGCGCCGCGAGGAACTCCTGGGTGGTCAGCCACGGCGTTTCCGGCCCGACGAGCAGCGCCAGGTCCTTCGTCATCTGCCCGGCCTCGATCGTGGACAAGCAGACCCCTTCGAGGGTGCGGGCGAACTCGGTGACCGCGGGCGTGCCGTCGAGCTTGCCCCGGTGCGCCAGCCCGCGCGTCCAGGCGAAGATCGACGCCACCGGGTTGGTCGAGGTCGGCTTGCCTTGCTGGTGCTGACGGTAGTGCCTGGTCACGGTGCCGTGCGCCGCCTCGGCCTCCACGGTACGGCCGTCCGGCGTCATCAGCACGCTGGTCATCAGGCCAAGCGAGCCGTACCCCTGGGCTACCACGTCGGACTGCACGTCGCCGTCGTAGTTCTTGCAGGCCCAGACGATGCCGCCCTCCCACTTCAGGACCTGCGCCACCATGTCGTC